>JABAOH010002310.1_pt2 | contig 18430 bp, 22 predicted proteins | sample 7062181 | NCBI WGS metagenome assembly JABAOH01 (sample SAMN14538630, study PRJNA623070) | marine sediment metagenome | biome: marine biome [ENVO:00000428]; feature: marine pelagic biome [ENVO:01000023]; material: deep marine sediment [ENVO:00002113]; isolation source: pool of 5 deep marine... | reverse complement strand
AGATCATGATTTGTTCATCCCCTCCGAAAAGGTTCGATATCAACACGCTCGCTTATATTACTTGTAAACTAAGAAGATGTCGAAGATTCCAGCGCTACCGGTTGGGTAAAGGTCTATGCTGAGTTTATCGTTCTTGTAAACAGTTTCCCTAAAGCTTATTGGAATCTCCTTTAACTCGCCATAGGCCTCTCTGTAAGCTTCGATTACACCATTCGCAAAGGAGGTGAAGTCAATAGCATGGAAGTATTCAGCCGTCTGGTCTAGATTGTCTCCATTGAGATTTATCAACGATCGTTTGTCGTTCCAATTCAGTTTAAGCGATATTCTGCTAGGCTTTGCTGGAATGCAACGAGAGACTAGTTTTTTTACAATTCCAGTAGGATCTTTCTCCGCATCAACGTAGTTTTTCATTTTTCACCTCGTTTTCTTTTGAGTCTATTTTGCAGTTCAGTCAAGGCATCGCTTCCAAGCTCTTTAACGAGTTGGATTGCATCAAAGTCTGTCCTAATCTGTCGTTCAGGGAACAACTCAGCTAATTTATTCAAAGCATATTCATCGAACACAATGTTCTTGCACCATTTTGGGTTGTTGCAATCGACTTCACTCTTTGCTCTGGCAACCAAAAGTCTTCCAAGAAGTTCTTGCTCCTTCTCAACATATAGGTCATAGTTTTGGAAAAAGACATTTGAGCTTCTTGCAAAGACCCTTGCATAGTCAATCTCATGCTCATCGAACAATCCTTTAATTCTGTCGTCAAAATCCTTTAGCATCTTCTCGCTTTCATGCCAAACTAGAAGTTCTGCAGTGTTCACCAAACTGTACTGGTCGCTCTTGGTTTCGTAGTAACCTCTCCACGGATCTGTGCTTTGCCACTTTACTTTAAAATCTCTCTCAGTTTCATTCTTAGTGTGACTAATAACATAGGGTTGATTATCTCCTCTGTAGAGGACTGTAGCGCAAGGTTCATCTTCATGATAGCAAATCTCGCACAATGGTTTGTTTTCGTAGAAAGTACCCTTGTCACCAAAATAAGCTTCAGCTTGTTTTATCTTCTCTTCACATACCGAACATTTCACTGCACCACCTCGTAATCCATTTGTGACTTGACGAAAAGTATCGACTTTTGTTCGAGCTCTTTCTTGAGTCTCTGCAATTGGGGTTTGAGATTGAGATCTTGGTTTAAGAATGCGTAGAGAAGAAGCGAATCTTCAGAATCTCCATTATAATATCCCTCACCCCTAAAGATAGTGTAACCATCTGGAAAAGTCTCGTTTGCCCATTTCTTGACTTTGTCTAAGTAAGTATCATGGATTTTTCTGGAATCGTTGTCGCTGCCTATATATACGTCGACTCTATACTTGACCGCACCTTCTGCATCTACTTTCTCAACCACGTACTCACATAAAATAAAGAGCAGCGAGGTGTATTGAGCTTTACCGACGAACAAAATTCTGTTTCGGCAGCGCGCGCGCAGTCACTAACTGCAGGTGGATAGCTTATAACTTCCATTTCTTGGTAGCCATTTTTACCAGCGTCTCATTTCTTTCACCTATTTTCTCGATCCTCCATTTTTCATGACTGCATATATCCCTAGCGATTTTTCCCGCGTGCTCTATGCATTAGCCCCCATCTGGTAGTTACACAGTGAAGATCCAATGGAAAGTCACAAGCGGAACAGCAGAAGCAATCATGCAGAGTCTAATTATTATCGCTTTGCTAACATGAAAATGGTCGCAGCTTTTGCTTTCAATTTAGATTCTTACGCTTATATCAAACTGCAAAAAGGGAGAGTTTACGGGAGATATCTCCAGTAGGTCATTGTCCAAACTAAACCACAAATTTGTGCTTCTATGAGCTAGTATCTCTAGGACTTACATGTAATCTCCAGTCTAAACACTAAGCTTCGGATCTGAAGAACTGATTAAGGGTTGAGGTTCTTTATCCTCAGGGTTTATATCATGCTGGAAATTCTGTTGGGATGGACTTGCTAGACATAATATCACATTAAGGGCATTCTGAGAAGGAAGTTGGCTTTGGTTTCAAATGACCTTGTATATACGCAATTAGATTGAAAATCCGAAGTGTGAGGCTACCAGGGCTACGTCTTTTATGTCGATTTTGCCGTCCTCCACCAAGTAGGTTGCACCGGTTATATCGGCTCTTATATCATATTTTCCATCGCCCTCGAAGGAGCCGAAGCAGGTTGCCACTATTGCTATGTCCCTTATGTCACATTTGCCATCTGGAACCCATCTGGAGAATCCAGTGATATCCCAGGGCATCGTCCAGACGAATGATTCAACGATCATCTCCACTTCTTGTCCGTCAGATGGCGGATCCCCGAAACCATCAGAGTCATTGTCGTACAACCACAAGTTGATATGAACTTTTTCATTACCGGGTGGAGGATTATCATCTCCGAGATAAGGCCATGATTCCATGGTATATGGTGGATCAAGACTTTGAAAGAATATCACGTTATTATCCCAGATGAAACTGTGGGTCGAGTAGTCTCCACTTAAAGCCATGGTGAAAGGTTTGAGATTTCCTGATTTGTACCATGGCTGGACCACATACTGGGTATTGTTATTATATTCTAATCCCCATCTTGAAAATTCGATGTCAATCTCACGATAGTAGTATTCCCATGCACAATAGTCATAAGTAAAAAGCCCTGCTACTACGTTCTGATCCAATAGGTCAACCCTGCTCGCCATGCGGAAAATGTACTTTCCATGTCCGAAAGATCTTTCGGAATAGACCTCTGCGCAATACCATTTGCCATTTCGATTGGTGATTCTCAGATGCAATTGACCGAAATCATCAACCCAAACATTCTCTTCACTGTCCGAAAAATAGTTCTTCCCAGGACCTTTTGGGACACTACTTGACTTCACTATCCATTCGTATCCTGAGAACTCAATTCTTCGCGTCACCACGAGCGTTATCTGCTTGGTCTGCGTGCTAGCTAATCCATCACTTTGGTAAGCTGTGACAGTGATCGTATAATCGCCATAGCTAGGATAGATGTGGCATACCGGGAACCAATGATCCTCAGAATCCCCATCACCCCAATCCCAGTGAATCCTTGTGATGGTTTCGCCAGGAGTGCCTGGGAAGACTACGCCGTCCACAGCAACAATCAGGTCATCTATCTCAGGATCAAAGACGTTCAGATCTGGAGGCTGCGGAGTTATATCCTCAACAACTATATGAATACTTTCGATGTCGCTTTGAATCCATTCGCCGTCCCAATAGAATAAGTGGATGTTGAGTTGCCAGTTCGGATTAGAAGTCGAAGGGGCAGTGAGGGTAAAAGGATAAGTTTTACTTCCGCTTCCAGATAGAGTATCGCTTGTTGAATCAAGCAACGGCCCTGCATGCTCATAAACCTGAATGAGAATCTCAGTTGATGAACTTAACGAGTATTGAATGTTAACATTCAGTGGAAAGTCTTGATCGATTACGACCTCAGAGGGATATTCTAGAGAAACTATTTTAAGATCTGGAACCGGCTCGTCTTCACTTGCGAGTTCCATTGGAATGTCGTAGGCCACCCAGTCATCAACCAACTCGGGAGGATTACCCCACCTGTAAAGCTCAATTTTCAGATCCCAAATAGCGTGACGTGGAACCATAACCGTGTAGCTCTTATAGTCGACTTCCATGTCATATATAGTGTAGACGCCATAGTCTCCGAGATACTGCCAAGCAGAATCATAACCCTCAAACTCCACATAAACGTCAACATAGATATCCCGGTCAACATCTGCATTCCAGTTGAAATCGACACTTCTATAGTAACCATCACCGTGCGCGCGCGCTAAGACGTTCGCATCAAACTCCCAATTTCTCACTATACACAAATGATTGATTTATATAGAATTTGCTCGGATAACATTATTACAAGATGTTTTTGGCTACAAAGAGGCCAAACTATGAATACTAAGGAAAAAGCAACTCAAAATGTATTATCTTTTATTCGTTCTGATAAGAAGTTCCTCTTACTGACAGGTACATACCAAAACAAGAAGCATGTTCTTGCTTTATCTCTAATTCTTTCACAATATCCTTCTCCAGCAACCATTCTCTTTCGAGCCAATCACACCATGCACATTAGTGATTTCTTATCACCGATATTAGATTTAACAAAAGAGCCTAAGGTTGGGATTCCTATTAACATTCAAGGAGGACATAAGCTTTTCGTGGATACAATTAATCCTCGTTCATGGTATTCATCGCCACCTAATATCGATGTGGCAATTGTCTATCCATTGGATTCACTTGGGTATGATGATGGAGATAACTGTGTACAGGATTTTCTGAGAAAGAATGCAAAGAAGATTTTCTTGGTATCTTGGACTGATAATAAAGATTTCGGTTGGACGGATCAATTCAGTCCTGTTCATATTATATATGACGCAGAAGAAGAAGATCCTAAATATCATAAAAGAATGTTAGAATTACTTTCCTCTGCATCTCCTCGGACAATATCAAAGAAACTGCCGGATTACGCTAGGTCAACTCCGGACAAGTATCTTATCAGAATCTTGTGCAGACGATGTAATCGAACAAGATGGGCGAGATTAAATGCACCATATCCAGGCAAATCCGCTCTAAGTAGTGCAAGAATGGGACAATACAGAGCAACTTGTCTGATGTGTGATTATGAAGCTACAGACAATTATAATTGGTTCAGATGAAATGAAGTTTGTCAGAGAGGCAAAAAAGAGAGTGGAGGAAGTTTTCCGGATATCTGCACGCGCTGGCTCAATTCCTTTGGTCACACAAATGAAAAAGAATGTGTGTTGTGCATTTCTTATTAATTGAAGAATGGAGCCATACTATAGTCAAATCTTGGTGAAATTCATCTAATATAAACCAGAAATCGAATGGGAAGTTTTAAATAATTATATATGCCTATATATACTGGGTTACTTGTCTGCGGGGAGATCCATGAAGTCCAGATTTTCACTGATGTTGATTTTTCTATTGTTGATGCTGTCATTCTTCACTTGTCATTTCAGTACATCTATGGCAATTGGTGGCGCTCCTGAGGCGACTTTGGAGTTTTGGATGGATGAAAATCAAACTGCTTTTGTTACTGTAACCATCGCATTCTTCAAATCTGGATACAATTTAACAGACTGGGGAACTGTGGTTAGAAATGTAAGCGACTTCTATGCAATACCTCAAATCGATGGTTCAGGAGGAGACATTGGAATACCCATGTTCTATGAGTTAGTTCATAACTACAGTCTAGGTCAATTGGACGAAGGAGTCTATACATTTACATTATTGCATGATGACCCGCTACACACACTATGGGAAAACATGGTTTTCGAAATTGGGTTCCCAGCAGACATCAACGATGATGGCAAAGTTGACATAAGAGACATCGCCATCGTAGCTTTAGCCTTTGGCACACACAACCCAGATCCAGACTATAATCCGGATGCCGACATATATTATGATGGCAAAGTTGACATAAAAGATATAGCATTCACAGCAATGCACTTTGGAGAATAGTTGATACAAGCTGTAAATCACTAAAGCCCCGTTTGATTTTTTGTTTCCTGAAATTTGAGAGTTTAGTTCTTAGTATCGATGTTGAATCGCGCTCTAAGATTGCGCGCGTGCATCCAAAGGAAATATCAACACAACCTTACTGGAGGATTCTTAATGATGCCATCACTAACTCGTGCTGCAGACAAAAAGAAGCTAAACGACCTCTTCGGCTTCACTCAGTATTTTGAATGGAATATCTGCGAGGCATCTAAATGGGAAAACTTGTCTGAGTATGCATGCGCTAATTCTAGACTACGTAGTAGTTGACTACTTTCTTCATACGCTTCGGAGCCATTTGTTCACTCAGCTTTTTCAGGATCCGGATCATCTGTGGCTGAAAACGTGCCAAGTCAGTGAGCGTCACCAATCCCATCAATCGTCCACTATCAACTACGGGAAGCTTCTTGATTTTCAGCTTAAACATGAGTTTAGCAGCCTCTTCCAATTCCATGTCAGGCTCTACTACAATGAGAGGCTTGGACATCACAGTTCTTACCGCAGTTGTGAGAGGATTCTTTCCAGGGCTTACAACTCTTTTTAGTAAATCCCTTTCAGTCAATATGCCTTCTGCTTTGCCATTTCCAATGACGATCAAGCAGCCTATCTCAAACCTATTCATAATGTCAGCTGCCTCTTTAACCGTAGATTCTCCGTCCACGGTTATGACCTCTTTTATCATAACATCTTCAACTCTTAAAGACAAAGATCCATGACCACACCTAATGTTTCAGCGGAAGCTGACAAACTAACATTGATTGGCAGCGCTATCCTTTTAGGGTTTTGTCTCTACAAAAAAAAACAGACAGACGTGCGCATAGAATATTCCTCAAGTGAAAAAAAGGATTTAGCCGCCGCCTACAGGGGGAACAATCGCGACCTGATCCCCTTCCTTGAGCCGGGTATTCAACTCTTCCAACAAACTCACGCTTTTTCCGTTAACAAGAACTTGCAGATGATCCCGTATCTTTTCTTTTTCGTTGAACAAATAGTCTCTGAATTCTGGGCCATACTTTTTCACTAGTTCTTTCAAAACATCTTTCACGGTAGCAGTATTGGAACTAAGTTCAATTGCCTCTTTGGCTTTTCCAGCTTGTTCACGCAACGTTGTAAACAGTCGCACAAAGACGATCACAGTCGACACTGCCCAAGCATAATCATCACACGTTTGAGATAAGTCTTGTTAGTAGGAGTCAAAGCTTAATTATTGCTAGGCGCTTCGATGGGTTGGGGGGGGAATTGCCCAAAAAGGGGCAACTTTGGGATGAATTCTCGCCTTCTCCTTTCTCCCTTTTCTCCTCCCCACCAGGTTCCGTAGCTATGCATTCATGCGACTAGGAGCCAATTACTTGCCATCGGCTCTGTCATTGAATTCTTTGGCGATGCAGCCATCTTCTCGGGGGTGGATTTTCCATCTTAGCAACATACTCTTCGGATGTGATGCCTTCACCTCGTCGAGTCGCGTCACAGAAGTGTTTTGGGGAGCCCTAAAAATCGCGTCAGGATCCTCCTTCGCTTCGTCCGCAATCTTCTGCAGAACCTCAATGTAGCGATCAAGCTCTTCTTTCTCAAACGATTCAGTTGGTTCAATCATTAAAGACTCCTCCACAATTAAGGGAAAATAGATGGTAGGTGCGTGAACACCAAAGTCAAGAATTCGTTTAGAGATGTCAATGGCTCGAATGCCTTGACCTTTCAAGAATGGCTTCGTGCTGAACACACATTCGTGCTTCCTCGGTCTTTTTGAGTCGTAAGGCAGTTCGTAAGCACCGATCTCATTTATCTTCTTGAGTAAGTAGTTGGCGTTTAATACCGAAATCTCTGCTGCTTCTTTAAGTCCTTCAGCGCCTAAGCTAAGGATGTATGCATAAGCTCGAAGTAGAACTGCCACATTTCCATGAAAACAGCCGATTTTGCCAACAGAATGGGGCTTCTCATAGCTTAGATGGTACTTTTCGCCATCGAAAGTTATTCGTGGGACTGGGAGAAACTTCTCTAATTCCTCAGAAACACCTACTGGTCCAGCACCTGGACCTCCACCTCCATGGGGAGTACCGAAAGTTTTGTGGATGTTGATGTGCACTATGTCGAATCCCATGTCGCCTGGTCTCGCTTTGCCCAGAATGGCGTTGAGGTTTGCGCCATCGTAGTAAAGAAGCCCGCCAGCATCATGAACTATGTCGGCGATTTCTTCAATCTTTTCTTCAAAGATGCCCAAGGTGTTTGGGCTTGTGAGCATTAGACCCGCTGTCCTATCTGAAACCGCTGATTTCAACCCATCAATGTCCAAACATCCAGTTCTGTCAGAAGGCACAATCGTCACGTTGAAACCTGCCATCGCCGCGCTTGCAGGATTTGTTCCATGGGCAGAGTCAGGAATTATGATCTCAGTCCGTTCCGAAAGGGTTCCATTAAACTTGTGAAAAGCTCGCATTATCAGCGCTCCTAAAAATTCGCCTTGTGCTCCCGCGGCCGGCTGAAGGGAAACCTCGTGGGTGCCTGTAATCTCAGCCAACCAAGCGCTTAAAGTGCTGAGAATCTCAAGGACACCCTGCGCAGTGGTCTCGTCTTGGTAGGGATGCAGCTTCGTCAACGAGGGCAGGCTGGCTAGCAAATCGTTGATTTTAGGATTGTATTTCATAGTACAGCTTCCAAGCGGATACAAACCTAAGTCGACGCCATAGTTCATTTGAGAGAGCCTTGTAAAATGCCGAACTGCTTCAACTTCTGATAATTCGGGCAGTCGCGGAAGTTTCTTGCGTCGCATGTTTTTGGGTATTAGAGCCTCCACGTCGCCCACATTTCGTTTGATGGATTCCTCTACTTGGGGCACAATGTGTCCTCGGCGGCCTTTGTGGCCAAGCTCAAAGACAATAGGCTCATTCCACCTCGCTTGTTTGAAATCAACCATTAATCTACACCTCACGCAGCGTTTCTTCTAGGGAGCTCGCCAACGCGTCGATGTCTTCTTTTGAATGGGTCTCTGTAACACAACAGAGTGCTGTTTGGCCCATTTCGGGAAACTCTTTTGAAATATTCTTTCCGCCATGGACATTGCGGCTCAACAATCTCTTATTCACTTCGTCAACACGTCTGCCACGAAAGCTCATAGCAAACTCCTGAAAGTGGAACGAGTTAAACACAGGCGTTTTTATGTCTTTAATCTCTGATAAACGCTTCATGGCATAATGTGATTTCAGAACTATGGATTCACCTAGCTTTTTCAAGCCGGTTGATCCAAGGAGAGTCAAGTATATCGCAGAAGCGGCCGCACATAATGACTGATTGGTACAGATGTTAGACGTGGCTTTTTGTCGTCGAATGTGCTGCTCGCGAGTCTGAAGCACCATACAAAATCCGTTTGCAGTCTCGTCTCTGGTGGTGGTCATGCCAATAACTCTGCCAGGCATCTGCCGAATCACCCTCAAGTCATCGCGGCAGGCAAAGACGCCCAGCAAAGGTCCACCAAAGTTCATGTGGTTACCCATTGGTTGTCCTTCTCCAATAACAATGTCGGCGCCATAGTCTCCCGGAGGCTTCAGAAGCCCAAGTGAAATAGGGTCAACACCTACAACCAGCAAGGCCCCTTGATTATGAACGATCTCTGCGACATCTCTGCCTTGTGTTTCGACAAAGCCTAAATAGGATGGATTTTCAATGTAGACAGCTGCAGTTTTATCAGAAATCTTCGCCGTCAAGTCTTCTAAGTTCAGCTGCCCTGATGTTCTTTCATAATCCACCTTCTGGATCCTCATCCCTGCTGGCTGAGTGTATGTCTTCAGGGCGATGAAGCGTTCAGGGTGGATAATTCTTGGAACTAGGATTTCTGGGCGATTAGTCAAACGCATAGTCATTCGTGCTGCTTCTCCCAATGCCGAAGCCCAACCATACAAGGAGCTGTTGGCCACTTCCATGCCTGTCAGCTCGCATATCATGCTTTGATACTCAAAAAGTAGCTGAAGTAGTCCTTGGGAGATCTCGGGCTGATAAGGCGTGTAAGCGGTCAAGAGCTCAGTTCGCTGCAAAATGTTTCCTACAACCGCTGGTACATAATGATCCCAACACCCAGCGCCTAAGAAAATGGGCATGTTCCGGCTGGTTGAATTCTTAGCCAATAACGATTCTACATGGCGTTTAACTGCGTACTCGGATGTAGGGCGTGGCAAATTTAGTCTTCTCTTAAGCATAAAACGCTCCGGGATGTCCGAGTAAAGCACGTCAATGCTTTTAATGCCAATTTCCTCCATCATAGCTCTCTTAATTTCAAGTTTCGAGTTTGGAATGTACGGATGCGAGTGCAATTCAATCAAGGCTTGTACCACCAGCAAGAAATAGGAATTCTTGGAACTGAGTCTTTAAGCTTTTGAATTACCTCTATGACAGATTTAAATAGAATTGCTTGCATGTGGATGCTTCGATGAGTAATTGCATTCTAGGATATTTCATGTTTACCCTAACAGTTCATTGAAGGGAACATCAAACCTCTAGTGCTGACTCTCCACCCCACTTCAACACCGGGACAGATGTGTGTGACCCCCCCCCTCCCCATCAAGCTCAGTCTGGATAGAATTTGCGCGCGCGCAAAACGCGCGCAAAAAAACTGAAAATCTGAAACTTTAGCACCATATTGAGCATTAAGACGGAAGAGGTCCTGTCAACTCTTTTCACTGTTTTTTCCAGTATCCTAGACCTACGAAGACTATTCCTAAGACCTGTGAAATCCACTGAATATCTCCGATTATGCCGACCTCTTCACCCCACATATTGAAAAATATATACGAATCCAGACCAAAGCTTACGACCAGCAATGCAACGCCTATTAAGAAGAGAACATGACTTGACTTCATAATCTCTGCCTTCTTTTGGATAGTGTTGGCACCCTGAATTAAGCCTTTCTGCATTGCATGCACGCGCGTAGCAAATACTACAAAAGGTTGGAGATGTAGTAAATAGTCACAAATTCAAGCTCGGAAAACTTGAGGACTAAAGATAGTCAAAAAGAAAGTCAATCAGATGCGTGTGCATATCGCTTGTGAAGGAAAGTTCTATATAGCAATCGCATCTCTTCCTTCTAAAAGAATTAATAAATCCTCTTTTGTCAACAACCAATAAAAGACTTTTAACCTCGTTTGCTTTTCCTTAGATGTGGGACATGAGACATTGGTCATGAAAAGCTATAGAGAACTCTTAGAACGTGCTCAAACCATGCTTCCAGAGGAGAAGGACACAGGAGAGCGTTTCGAGGTTCCTAGAGTGCGGTCCTCCGTAATCGGCATGCGTACAATTATCCACAATTTCAAAGAGCTTGCTGATGCGTTGAATCGTGATCCACGTCATGTGTTGAAGTTTCTAACAAATGAAATGGCGACAGCGGGTACTTTAGAAGAGGCACGTGCCACTTTTCAAGGGAAATTCCCCTCCGACACTCTCAAGCGTCTAGTAAACATCTACACTGAAAACTTTGTAATCTGTCCCGTCTGCAAACGCCCGGACACGAAAATTGTCAAAGAGAGGCGCCTCTTCTTTCTTAAATGTGAAGCCTGCGGCGCAAAATCATCAATAAAAGCAGTTTGACTCAGAGAAGCGATGGACTCTTGGATGTCTACATAAACCTCCGAAAATGGGATGCCTGTGTCCTCTTGGCGATTTGCGACGCTGACATGCTCGGTAAAACTCTGAGACAAGGAAAAATAGTTTTCCAAATCCGCGAAGAATTCTATAGTGGTCCACTAGTTAGCATTGAAGAGGCCATGTGTCTGGTCCAACAGTCAACAATAGTCAATATGGTTGGACGGAAAGTAGTGGGTAGAGCCTTAGAAAAGGGATTGGTGCACCCAGACGCAGTTTTGGAAGTTGAGGGCGTTCCCCACGCTCAAATTGTGAAATTATGAATGGAATATATTTAAGCAACATTCTGGTCTTTTAGAGACGAAACACACTTCGAGGTGGCTGTTTGGGGAAGAAAAAGGTTTTAAGCGAAGAAGCCCTGAGCCGTGTTGTTATGCCCGCTAGTGGCGATGTGCTTTGCGTCGCTGTGAAACTCTTAGGCTTCGACCGAGTTTTAGTTAAATGCCAAGATGGAAATGAAAGGTTGTGTCGCATACGAGGGAAGATGAAGAGGCGGGTTTGGATTAGGCAAGGAGACGTTGTTCTGGTTTCCCCTTGGGATTTTCAAAGCGACAAGAGAGGCGACATCTTTTGGCGATATACCAGAGCCCAATCAGACATGCTTCGCAGGAAGGGTCTGCTGACGATTTAATCAGAGGAAGTTGTGAGGTGGCTTATCGGGAACGAGTTAGAAAAAGACTTCAGCAGCAAGAAAGAAGGTATGTAAAGGAACAGCTGCTGAAAGAAAAGAGAAGTGAAGAATACGAGGTTCTCGAAGAAGTTTTCGACAAGTCCACACTCATGACGATATATGGCTTCTTGAATAAAGGCGTCATAGACGAAATTCACGGCGTAGTCAAAGCTGGGAAGGAAGCGCGAATTTACTGGGGAAAAGACAAGAATGGAAAAGAACTCGCTATAAAGATCTATTTGACCATTGCTTCTGAATTCAGAAAAGGTAAACTCCAATACATTGAAGGCGACCCTCGATTTAAACACATAAAACATGATACGCGAGCATTGGTCTACGCGTGGGCAGTAAAGGAATTCAAGAACCTGCGATTGGCTTTGAAAGCTAAAGTGAGAGTTCCAAAACCTGTCGTTGTCAAGAAAAATGTGCTTATCATGCAGTTTATAGGCAAGAAAGGCAATCCAGCTCCCGAATTGCGGGAAACAATACTTAAAAGCCCAGAATTGATTTACAGTGAGCTCCTGGATTATGTTGAGAGACTTTATCACCAGGCGAATCTGGTTCATGGAGACATTAGCGAGTACAACGTCATGGTGTGGAGAAATAGACCGGTTCTTTTCGACATGGCTCAAGCTGTACTACTGTCTCACCCCATGGCAAATGCCTTCCTCAAAAGAGACCTGAGGAACGTTAACAGATACTTCAAAAAGCTGGGCGTCAAAGTGACGACAGTCGATGAGCTATTAGGAAAAATTAGAGCGCATGACAAATAGGCAAACTAGCAGGCACCTGAAACAGTTATTTAAGATGCTAAGAGTAAAATACGTATTAGTCACCAGCCTAGATGACCAAAGAGTTTCACAATAGATCAGTAGAATGTATAGGAAAGTAGATCGAATGACGGTTCCAAGTACAATCGTAAAGATTCCGAGAAGTCGTGTAGGCCCCCTTATAGGACCGAATGCCTCCACAAAGGAGCTTATTGAAAAAAAGCTTGGTGTAAGCCTAAATATCGATAGTGAAAGCGGCAATGTGAACATCAACCTTGCTCCTGAAACAGCCGATCCTTCAATGCTTTTTAGGGCGAAGGAGACAGTAATGGCTATTGGCAGAGGTTTCTCCCCAGAAAAGGCGAGAAGGCTCTTGGACGATGTAGAATCAGTCTTGATTATCATTGATTTAAGGAATTTTGTGGGAAAGTCGGAGTCGGATATAAAACGGCTGAGTGGAAGGATTATCGGCAGAGAAGGAAAAACTAGGAGGATTATTGAGGAGTTGACCGACACCTTCGTGTCAGTATATGGTCACACAATTAGTGTTATTGGCTTAATGGAAGAAGCTGAGATAGCTCGCCAAGCTATTGAGATGTTTATTCGTGGTCGACTTCACAACTCAGTGTATAGGTTCTTGCATACAAAGCGTAGAGAATTGAAGAAAAAGAAGATAGAGCTTTGGAAGAAGCCCTACGAGAAAATATGACGTTGAAAACGTCTGTATACACGCTTCTTTAGTACGATATCGGTCGCAAACGGCATAAAAACCTTAGTTATCTCAGAAAATTGCTTCCTTTGGTGCGAAAAGATATATTTCTGTACGCAGCAAAATACACAATAAAAACCGGAGAAAGCGGGATGGTAAGCCAAGTATTCGAAGAAATCAGCCCTGCTGATTTTTTCTACCGCAACCGAGACATAGCAGGCTTCACCAATCCCAGCAGGGCCATATTTGCCTCGATAAGAGAGCTGGTCGAAAACTCTCTAGACGCTGCAGAACTCGCAGGTGTGCCTCCTGACATTTATGTCCGGCTAACCTTCGGTGAAGGTGGCTCCCAATCAGGAATATACAAACTCAGAGTCGAAGACAATGGTTCAGGCATCACTTCACGCCACATCCCCTCAGCTTTTGGCCAAGTGCTTTTCGGATCAAAATACAAGTTGAAACAAGCTCGAGGGACGTTCGGACTTGGGGGCACCATGGCAGTTCTCTATGGACAAATAACCACACACAAGCCAGCAAGCATAGTTTCCAGCACAGGCTCCACAAAAATTTACAAATACCGCATCATGATTGACATTCAAAGAAACAAACCAATAATCCTAGAACGCAAAATTCGGATAAACAAGGAACGCTGGCATGGAACAATCGTGAACTTCAGCCTTGAAGGCGACTACTTCCGTGCAATGCCAAAAATCTTGGAGTATTTAAAGCAAACAGCGCTAGTGAATCCCTACGCTAATATCACCTTTGTCGACCCAAAAGGAAGATTGTATAAATTCATGCGGGTAACAACAAAGATGCCGCCCCCACCGAAAGAGACGCTGCCACATCCTTATGGGGTGGATGTGGAAACTGTTAAACGCCTCATACAAATAACGCGGCATCGAAACATTCTGGATTTCATGCGTACCCACTTTCACCGAACAAGCGAGAAAATTGCTCACAAGTTCCTAGAGTTTACGGGCATACCAAAGTCGAAGAATCCTAAGAATCTAGGTCCACAAGAAATTGTGAAACTTGTGCAGATGATGAAGCGTTTTGAAGAGTTCCGCCCGCCAAGTGCAAGTTGTTTGTCACCACTTGGAGAAGAGTTGCTGAGAGTTGGGATTTTGAAGGAGTTAAAGCCTGAATTCACTGCTGTTTGCCAACGCAAACCTTCAACCTACTCGGGGCATCCTTTTATTGTGGAGACAGCGATAGCGTATGGCGGTGAAATCCCGAAAAAAGGCGATTTCATAGTTTATCGCTTTGCCAATCGCATCCCGCTTCTTTATGACGAGGCGAGCGACGTTTCGTTTCGTGTTATTAAAAATATGAACTGGCGGAGATACAAAATCTCTCCCGACATGCCTATCGCCGTCTTAGTTCATATATGCAGCACCAAAATTCCCTACAAAACTGTGGGCAAAGAATTCATTGCTGATAGGCCAGAGGTAAAGAGGGAAATACTAAATGGTATTCGAGAAGCTGCGCGAAAGCTCAAAAGGTTCCTATCAAAACGTGAGCATGTGGAGAGAGAAAAGAGAAGACTGGATATTTTTTCCAAGTATCTGCCGAAGATTGCCCAGTTTTCTACTAGGCTTTCTGGCAGAGAGAAAGAACCAGATATCAAGAAGTTGTTGGAGAGTGTGAATTCAGGTGGAGGAAAAGAACAAGGCAAATGACGTTCCAGCTTCAATGAAGAAGAAGGAAGCCACTGTAGATTTAAAGAAGCTTGGCGAAACGCTTTATTGCCAAATGATGCAGGGCGAATTCCCATGGATAAAGATGCCGAGTCGTTCTATAGAAAACATTTTTTACAGCCCTGAACTGCGCCAGTATGTTTTGGGAGATAGAAGAGTCAAACGAAGCACGCGGAACATTCGACACATTCGCCCCTTCACGCAACTTGTCTGGACAGCGTTTTTTGCACAGCAGCTCTCAACTCAACGCAAGACTTCAACCCTCCGAGATGTTTACTACTCAGCTCAAGCCTACAACATGTCGTTTAAAGACCAGTCGGAATCAGATAACGTGATCACAGATCTAGAAACGGTGATAGGGCTTGCCAGGGAGGACTTCAGCATCTTTCCAGAGGAACGTTCAGCTGTCTTTGGCGACTTGACTATCGAATATACAGTGCCAGGCTATGAAGGGAGGCGGATGAACATGATGTCTCACCCTGACGGTTTGATGATAGGCCCGGCGCTGACATATAGTGAGCTTGTGAAAACCAGCGCAGACAAAGTAATTGCTATTGAGAAGGGGGGCTTATTCACTAGGTTCATTGAAGAGAGTGTGCACAAAAAATTCAATGCGCTGCTAGTTTTAACTGCGGGACAGGCGCCCCGATCGACGCGGCATTTTATCCGCAGACTAAACAAAGAACTTGAGCTGCCAGTATATATCATGACAGATGGCGACCCGTGGGGCATGCACATAGCAATGGTGATAATATCTGGCTCAGCAAACGCAGCGCACCTTCGAGGCCTAACGACCCCAGACGCAAAGTGGAGTGGAGTCTGGGCGACCGATATTGTTGATTATAAGCTGCCCTCTGATCCCTTAACAGAAATCGACGTAAAACGGCTTCATGAACTGCAGAGAGACCCCAGGTACAAAGCCAAGATATGGCAACGAGAAATTAAGACTTTCATGAGAATCCGGAAAAAAGCAGAGCAAGAAGCTTTCAGCCGCTATGGACTCACATATATTGTAGATGAATACTTACCGACCAAGTTGGAAGAATCCGATTAAACAGGAGAGGGCGTCCCTCGTGAGAAGATTAAAATAACACTTAGATAACCATATGTAAACCCGAATGGAAGGTACTATGATTGAGCAGCGAAGATTCAGTAGGATTCACAATCGCAGAAAAATTCTTTGCTTTGCTGATAATTCTCATTGGCATAATCGTGTTTTACATCACTGCAACAAGCCCAAACTTGATGTTTCCCATTTTTTTTACCGCAGGAGGCTTGGCTTTGGTAGTCCTCGGAGTCTTCATGGTTCTAGCAAGAGCCAAGTAATTCCCTTATTTCTCAAGACAGAATCGAAGCAGATGGCTGTGTTGCGTGTAACTATAGAAGAAACTAGAGAGATCACGAGGGCAACTCTATCTCACTGCATCAACTGAGATGACTGCTTTCTCCTGCATGCGCTCGGAGGCATATTTCACCAGAGCTTTGAATTCTTCATCGTCCAGAATATGTTTCGCACGATTCAAAATCTCTAAACAAACTTCTTTAAAAACCAAGTCAGCACAATCCGTCTTGGCGTCTTCAATTAGTTCTCTGCAAGCATTGTATAAAATGCTTTTCAAGCAGTCCACCTCTGCCAAAAAGGGTCAACGCTATAGCCCATTAACCTTTGCGGTTCAGAAATTCAGATTGAAAATTCACCTTTAACAAATGGAAATGAAGACCAGACGGTTATTCATGATGTGGAACAAGGCATAGAAACTTCAAGACTTCATTGCCAGAGTTTTTAAATTGATGCATTGCTCCCGGTGGGATGAAAACTACCCAACCAGGTCCGACTTGCTTCTGTTCGTTCCCGCAGACAACAATGCAATCACCGTCTAACACGAAAACTTCATGTTCCCATTTGTGAGAGTGATGGGGAGAAAATCCTCCTGGCGCCATCTCAAAGTAACGCATGGCAAAATTTGGAGCGCCATCACTTTTGGCGATTAACCAGCGTATCTTAATCCCCTTCACATCTTCTTGCGTCACTTCGTCTGCGCGGATTTCGGAGTAATGCCGTGCTTTGAATCCCATTCAGATTCCCACTTTGACAAAGAAAAACTCGCCATATAAAGCTAGTGTGGCTTTTCAAAGCTGATATGTATCGAAAATCGACACATGTCTTCTGGGAGAATAGTTGATTAATTAGCGAAGGCCTTTCTTTTTTCTAGAACTGTTGTCTAGAGGAGTCGTCTAGGTTGGTAAGAAAGGGGCTTGCGGTCTGGATCCTTGGGTCTTCAACTTTTCTAGCTGGTTTACATGTTTTGGACGGTTTCTTGTGGCTGGTTGGTGTTGAAAATGTATCGTGGCTTCTATCAGTTTATCCCTCGGTGGGACCCTTTGTGCCCATGAACCTCAGTCCAATTTTCTATCTACTTTGCTCGTTGGTAGCTGTCTTCCTTCTTTGGGGAGCAACAGCAACAGTGGCGATGAGGAGTCCTATAGAGGCTTTTCTCGGAAAAGTGTTGGAAGACGGAAAGAAGGAAAACCAAGCCGATGTCGAGTTCCTCGAAGCTAAGACAAGCATTTTGGAGATGATGAGCGAGACCTTGGAGAACAACAGCAAATCACTTGCTGGATTGCGAGATCTCATTTTTAACGTGCGCAGGGAAGTTTTGAGCTTTGAAGCTGCTAAGAAGGGGCTAGACGACTTGAAAGGCGAAGTAGAATACCTGAAGAAAATGATGAAAGGTCTAGAAAAGGAGATCAAAAAACACAAGCTTTGCCCTGCGTGTGGAAGAGAAGTCATGGCAGAGTTTCGAGTGTGCCCATATTGCGGCGAGAATTTGCTAAAACCTGCTGTGGGTGGCGGAGCTGTGATGCTAGCAGCTTTGCCTTTGTCGAAAGACCGGTCAAAATAGGATAGACTGGTTCTCAGATCCTCAAAAAAGACTCATAGCGGAAGGGCTGTTGCCGTGCTAACTAGACCACATATGAAGCAGGGTTTTTTGGGAAATTTAATATACGAAGTGGATCACTGGGACATCTATGGTTTCGATTGTTGAAACAGTGATTTTGGGTATCATTCAAGGTCTGACTGAATGGCTGCCCGTTTCCAGCTCTGGGCATTTAGCCATAGCGAAAGAGTTTCTTGATTGGCAGCCTTCTGTGGCTTTTTATGTTCTCCTGCACATTGGTACCGTTATTGTAATTGTGTTGTTCTTTCGAAGAGAAATTGCAGGAACTTTGAAGGCCTTGATTCGACGAGATTTTAAGTCTGAAGATGGAAGACGCGGCATCTTTGTGGTAGTAGGGAGCTTGCCAACCGCAGCCATTGGCTATCTTTTTCAGGACGTTTTTGCATCCTCGTTTGATAATTTGTCTGTCGTCGGCGCTGCTCTTCTGG
>JABAOH010000718.1_pt1 | contig 18438 bp, 7 predicted proteins | sample 7062181 | NCBI WGS metagenome assembly JABAOH01 (sample SAMN14538630, study PRJNA623070) | marine sediment metagenome | biome: marine biome [ENVO:00000428]; feature: marine pelagic biome [ENVO:01000023]; material: deep marine sediment [ENVO:00002113]; isolation source: pool of 5 deep marine... | reverse complement strand
TGCTGCGGGATCTGAGAAAGTCGTCAAACAGAAACAAGCGATTAGCTATTGCTTCGGTTCCATTCCTGATATTACTGGCTGTTATTGGAAGTTACTTCGCATACGAACGATATCGAGAACATAAGATAATGACTTCTGAAGCGGGTCAAGCTATTAAGAACTTTCTGGACATCGTTAACGAAACCCAGGATGAATTTCCAGAGCTTATAAAACCTGAAACAGAACCAAACAAACCGGATGAGCAGACTATCCTGAGCCCATTCGACAACATTCAACCTGCAGATGAGGACTAATGGGGCCTTTGCCGAGCGTTTTAAGCGGAGGACTCCCAACAGCTTCATTTCAAAGATAACAGGAGCAGCCGAGCTGGATTTCTCTGTGACGGGCGCCAGGGTGTATTGGCTTGTCTTCCTAACCGATGAGACCCTCCAGGTGCATCTGAATAAATGCAACCACACCTATGTCAAAAGCTTCCGTAACCGTTGGGCCGTACTTGCTCATAACGAACGCTACCGAATCATCCGGTGACCATCCTATTTCACTGATTAGGAGCATGGTATATTCTGCGAGAGCGTCAAGCCATTCTTTAGCTGAGGCATAGTGAGTTCCATCATTGACATGAACCGCAAATGCCTGACTAATCGAGGCAAACTGTTCCGGAGAAGGAGGCACATCGGGCTGAGCAAATTCATTTATTACCCGGCCCAGAGCGGCGATTCGACTTCCATCGGTATCGTGAAGAAGCCCTGCGAGTTGTCTGAGCTGGGCGGCTGCCTGGTGTGGACGCAAGTCTGAGGCTTGCAGGAAAGCTCCGGCCAAATATGCTTGAGTAATCTCTTGACATCGGCTCTCATCTTCGCCTTGTTGGTCGCCCTCGCAAAGGCCGAGCTCCTCACCCAACCACAGAAGATCACTGACATAAGTGCCTTCAATCTGTCCTATGTCTCCAAGTTCCGGAGATACTGGCGCCGAGGTCAACGATGCCTCTTCCCCTGTTGGTGTTCGCATACTCACGGTCATTGTAACCGAGACAGGAGCCGAATTGTTGTAACCATCATTCACATAATACGTAAAGGTGTCTATACCACCCCAGTCAGCCGGAGGGCCATAAGTGAATGAACCATCATAATTCAATGTCACAGTACCATTATAAGTTGTCTGACCACTAGTTGAACCACCGAGCAAATACGGAGTCAGATCATCACCATCCATATCAAAATCGCCATTAATCGCCGGGATAATACCTACGATTATACCTTGATCGGCCGGCGGGGAAAAAGTCACATTGTGACTTACATCGTAGAAGTCCGGATTTGCCACCGGAAGCTGGTTGGTCAAACTGATGGTAACCGTGGTCGGGTCCGAATTATTGTAGCTGTCTGTGACATAGTAGGTAAAGCTGTCGTCAACGTTGGCGGTGTTGGCCGGAGGAGTATAGGTGAAAGTACCATCCGTGTTCAATACCACATTACCGCCGAGTGCGGTGGTTCCTCCGGCATTCAGAGATGCGGTTAGGGTATCGCCCGGGTCGGGATCAGTATCTTCAGAACCCGCAATCAGACCTTCTATTGTACCTGAGGCAATATCGGTTATATCAAGAGTCACATTGTGGCTTACATCGTAGAAGTCCGGATTTGCTACCGGAAGCTGGTTGGTCAGGTTGATCTGGACCTGACCAGGGTGGGACGGGGAGGCGGTAGAGATATTATAACCATCGGTCACCGTATAGCTGAAGGAATCAAACGCATCATCGTAACCAGAGGGATTGAAAGATGCACCACTAAGATCCGTGGCTTCGTAGGTGAAACCTATGATATGACTTGTCTCATCACCTGGTACTTCGTAGATCGGAGCAAGACTACCGTTCGATGCCGTACCGTATGAAGATACCCAAACCGAGTCCTCAACATCAGCATCGCTGCCAATATAAAACTCAAGAACATTTGTAACAGGAGCTTCTACTACATCTACAGCTTCTGCCTTGGGGGTAGTAGCCCATCCGCCATCGGCTACCGGAAGCTGGTTTATTAGAACGATTGTAACCCGGGCCGGGGCTGCGGATATGTCTCCATCGGCGTCTACGGCATAATAATCAAAGAAATCTGCAAATTCTCCATTATCATCAAATACCCAGTCAGCCGGCGGTTCGTACTGTACAGTGCCGTCGGGATTCAGAGTAAGTGTGCCACCTAAAAAGCTGGTTGGGGGCAGAGTGCCGGGGTCAACTGTGCCACCGATTAAAGGCCCACCTTCTCCGTCCTCATCGTTGGCCAGTACTGCAATTGCGTAGACCATGATATTTTTAGATTCTTTCAACCAGTCCGGCAGCGCAATGGGCAGGATCACATTGCCGCAGTTAAGACAGGTACCATCCTTGGTGATATCAATATCTACTGATGCAAGAAAATGCCTGTCGGTCCCAATTTCTTCATCGGAATCAGTAATACTGGTCTTGACTTCAGCATCGTCAGCCTTTGCATGAGGGACTTTATTACCATATAGATTAATATTCTTGGCATACACCTTTATAGTTGCTTCAGAGTCTTTAAAAGGTGCATCGCGGGCCGTGGTTGCTATTGCTTCTAAATTACCATTTACTATAACTGTGCCAGGGTAGCCGCCTACTGGATCCTGAACATTTGTACCGGCACCAATCCAAATACCAGCTCTAGTTTTGTCTTTACCATGAGCTCCAACACTAACGTCACCGTTGATTGTCACATCTTTCTCAGCAGTCAAACATACGAAAGAAGAAGCATCTGCCCCCGCGGGAACATGATTCGTACTTATCAACACGGCACCCTGGGTAGAACTGGAACCATTAATTGTCAGGTTGCCGGATGAAAAAGCATAAATCGAACCATAACCATTTCCTTGAACTTCCAGGAGTTCTGTTGTTATATTACCACCGTCGGTAGTGCTAAGTCTGATTTCACCTGGATAATCCAGATTAGGAACGCCGATAGTTAGACGACCAACGTCGATACCAATACCTGAACCGTCGTTGCCGGCCTCCATAATAATATCTCCCCTAAGCGTTGATATCGTGTCTGTGCCCCTGTCAACAGAAGTAATATGACCCTCGGCATAAAGCTTTACGTCACCGTCACCTACAAAATTGATGCCGTCGCCGGCTGTAAACTCTATGTTGCGTGCAGCCTCAACTGTAAATGAATATCCAGCGGGAGCACCTGATGCATCGGTCCTACTGTTAAGATACCTGTCCGCATCAAAAATAATGTCTCCTTCTTCGGGTCCGACTGTGCCTAATGTCGATAGTGTCACATCAGCAAGACTGAGGTAACCTTCCAGTATGTCGATGTCTAATTGCGAGCTGGTATCGCCTGGCTGCCATTCACCATTTGGCCCTGTAAAACCACCGTCCTCCGGCTCAGGTACGCTATCAACAATTGTTAGATTGAGTGGGTCAATAAGAAACATTCCGCTTTCACCGTTTGTGGCGGTTAAGTCAATCTGGCCAAAAGTTTCGACATATTCCTTGCCGGAGACTTCGAGGAATCCGCCATCGCCTGACTCACTTCCGCCTTTGGCTTCAAGTTGTGCACCTGGTTCGAAAAAAGCTGCTCCAGGTGAGGATGCAACAACCTCACCGCCATTACCATTGGCCCCTGCATTTGCGGTGGTCAGGCTGTCTGTACCGAGAACAATTACTTCACCGGCCCGAAGGTCAATATCACCACCATTACCGGTGCTGCCATCAGCACTGACTGTACCGAACTGGCCGAGGTAATCGATTCCCTCAAGGGTGACTGTTCCGCCCATAGCACCTAAGGTGTCAACGGTTCCGGTGTTGACTACTTCGCTGGCGCTGGCTGTGATAGTTCCGCCGGCACCTGAATCACTTGTGGCTGTAATTGTGCCGGTATTGTCGATCTTGCCTTCGCCGGCTTGAAGACTGATATTTCCGGCATCTGTCTTTGCATTCGAGGTTGATAAGGAGCCGGTATTTGCCATTATAGGTCTGGAGAAGACATCGCCGGCAGCAGCAAGGATGATTGTCCCTCCAGCGGCGTTTACTGTGCCTTCGTTAGTAATCTCGGCTGATGGTTGAGCATCTGCCTGGTCCGGCGGTTCGAGAGAACCTATTTCGACAATAACGCTGCTGCCAGGCTGACCAAGAAATACTCTATCACCAGCGGCCATTACTACATATCCGTCCGGGCAATTTATATTACCTACGTTAGTGACCTGTTTTCCAACGAGGTAAACGCTCCGGGCAAATATATCGCCATAGTTAGCCACGGTGCCACCACCACCGACAAATTCATATTGGCCGTTTATGAAGCTGTCGTTCGATATATTAAGGCCGGAAGCGACCAGCTGATTGACATTGATTCTGGCGCCGCTACCGATAATGACTCCGGCTGGATTTATAAAGAAGACCCTGCCGTTAGCCAGCAAAGTCCCGTCAATATTCGTTGGATTCGCGGAAAGTATTCTGTTCAACACAGAAGCACTGCTACTGGGCTGCACGAATTGCACAACCTCAGGACGAGCGATGTCAAAACTCTTATAGTTTATGATTGATTTATCTGAGGCGTGTATAGTGGTATTAAGGCCGCTTTGTTGAAACGAAACCTGGCCGTGCACAACCTCCGCACCTTCGGGTCCTGCCAGCGTAACCGAAAGTGCACCATTGAAAATCAGACAGCACATCGAGAAGTATATAATGACACGCCTGAAATAGTGTCTTTCTGTAAATTTTCTTAAGAGTCCCATATTCCCACCTTTTCACTTTGAATAGCCATTGTCACCCAACAAGTATCCATCCAAGCTCCGGGTATGGAGCAAAAATCTCAAAATCGCTTTATAAAGCTGAAACCAAATCGGCCAACTCCTTTATCGGTGTCTTCGGTAGAGCTGAGCGGCCAACCATAATATATACCTGCACTTAAGTCATCTCCAGCATCAATCATCAGACCCATACCTATTGAGCATAGTGTCTGGGTTTTTATCTCACCATCGACTGCACCTTTTATTTTGGCTCGGCCATAATCATAAAAGACCAACGGAGCCAGTTTATTAAGCTTGAATTCGCTGTTTTGCGCCTTATCTGATTCATTTTCGAGACCTTCTTCGAGCTCGAAATATTTCACCATGTCAAACTCATACTGAAATGATAATAATGCTCCCCTGTCCGCAATAACTTCATCTTCCTCATAGCCCCTGACAGAGTACAGTCCTCCGAAAGTGGTCATTTTTGAAGGGGCCAATCTTTCATCGGTCATTATCCATCGGAAAGAACCGCTGAATCTCTGAATCTTATTCGGGTCGATGTATTGAGAGTAAGCAGCGGAGAGTGTGTTAATTTCAAAGTCAGGGTCTGCGTTCTGGCGTGCATTGTTAAACTCCTCTCTGCTGGAAGTATCCAAACTCTGTACCCAGCTATATCTAACAGATGCATTTGAGATATCATCCGAGCGATAGAAGTCAACACCCATGGTCCACAGGTCCATTTCAATATCGGATTCCAGAGTTTCATACAATGAAGGGGTGACTTCGCTTTTTTCGTAGCTGAGTGAATTTGTGAAATCCAGGAACCAGCCGTTTATCTGAAGGGCATTGTAGCGGAACATACCACCATAGAATGACCCTCTGCCGAGAAAACTTAATATGCCGCCCTCCGGGGCTGTATCAAACTTGCTGCGGCCGCCAAAGATACTAAAAGATAACCGAGGTGTGAAGAGAGGAAATTCATAACTGCTGAAGAATAAGTAATTATCCTCTATGCCGGACTCCCATGGGGCCTGATACAGGGCGCTAAGTCTATCGTCTATGCCTGTTAGATTGGTGTTGGCCAGACCGACTCGTGGAGCCCATTGCCTTTCCTCAGTACCAGAGCTATCCACCTGGATGTAATAGTGCCAGGGATCCGCCTCATAAACATCATATCCCAACGTAAGTGTGTTTGGTTCGGAACCCCTGGATATGACCGCAGAGACATACCTGTCAGGATTGAGGTTAAGCAGATTGACAAAATAATCCAGTGCTTCCTTGTTGACTACCCGCCCGACTTTGACTGGGGACCAGCTCTCGATTACAGAACTGCGTAGAATCCCTTTTTCGACCTGCTCACGTTCGGTGTTGTAGCTGGTTATGTTAATCTCAGAGATTTTGGCCTCGACAACCTCGACAGGCAGGATTTCGTCCTGCAGCCGCACGCCACCTTGAACGGCCTGTGCCGCTACATACACATATATACCTGCGTAACCACGACCCTGGTAAACAGAGAGGATGTACTGAGCAAGACCCTGCATGATTCTTCTTGAAATCTCACGAGGCTGGCCGGGATGTAGAACTACATCATGGAGGGATCTAAAGTCGTAGAGGTCTCCGGGAACGGCCTGCTGTATTGGTTTGTCAGAGGCATTATATACCAGAGGCAGATTCTTCAGCAACTCATCATTAGATATCAAGGTATTGCCGCTGATGCGCAGCTCCCTGACTGTAAAACGAGGGCTCGTATCCTCGGGCAGATTCAGTTGTTCGATTTCCGGCTTTTGTACGGCTGAAACTTCCGTAGCAGCTTTCTGCTCAGCTTCGGCCGCTTCGACTACTCCGGCCTCTTTGGCCGACTCAGTTTGGACATTCGCCTCAGGAGGGACTGCGTCATCGTCCGCAGCTCTACCGACTTCAACACAAACAACGGCTTCCAAGCAGAGTAGGAAAAAGACAAAGCATATCCTTGTTGCCAAACGCAAATGAGTCTCCTTCAAATCTAACCGATTGCGACACCCCAATCCCTTGGGTATAGAAGCGTAAAAAAACCAGCAGGTTCCAGCCCTTAATACTGATAAACCCTTGCCGCTCAGCAACAAGACACTCAAGCTTTGCAAGATGTCATCAGTGTTATTTACTGCAGGCCCTGGCGTTCTATTATAGCGCGGTTGATGATTGTCATTCCTATAAAAGTTTACTGCCCCTTCGAAAGCAGGGACAAGAATCCTTCCTTCAAGACGCAATGATATAATACCAACTTTCCAATGTAAAATTGTAAATAAATGACTACGAAAGGTAAAGAAAAAAGCAGAAAAATGTCACGATTTAGTGACAGCCGGTGTTGGAAACCAGCTTTTTGGGCTTTATTTGGCAGAAAACTACACTCAGCCCTCGGGACAGCTACGATAACAAAAAATTGACAAAGAACTTGTCTATTCTTCCTGTATTATGTATTTTGTACACAAATTTGCTGTTCTAACGAATGAGCTTGCCGGTTTCTGTCGTTTTATGTCCTATGAGTAAAGAAACCCGCGGTGAGGCCGCGAGGGTCCAGCCTGTGAAATTTTCGTAATCAAATGGGCCAGGCAGCTTGATAAGGAGAAAAAAAATAATATGACTAAGACAAAGCTCGTTATATCCGGACCGGAAGAGACCAAAGAGGTATCGCTCGACCCAAAGGGCATAATCTTGGGACGAGGCTCGAAATGTGATGTCGTACTCGAACACAGTAATGTATCGCGAATGCACGCCAGGATTTCTCAAGACCCTTTTGGTCGATGGATAGTTGAAGATCTGGACAGTTTCAACGGTGTATTAGTCGAAGGGCAGCGAATCAAAGCACAGGCGGTTCTGCCCAACCAGGAAATTAACATCCATCCCTTCACACTCCACTTATTGGAAGAGCCCGACGAGAAGACGGGGCGGGGAACGTCTCTGCGAACGACAATCCCAGTTGTTGACAAGGGTATGGAGGAAGATATCGTATCCTACAAGGCCAGCCCGGTTACCGCTTTATCTCCAGACCTGATGCATCGTCTCAACAAGTTTACGGCTCACTTATTGAACTTGTCCAACCCCTCAGAGTTATATTCCGAAGCATGTTTGTGCTTAGCCAGGATGTTCGATACGCTTGTTGCTATCGTGAGACTACCTTGTGGCTCTGAACCTTTGTCGGAGTCGCCTGAGATTCTTGCCTGCAACTTAGGGGCGGACATAACAGATGCCTCCATTTTGCAGACAACTCATCTACATCTTTCGAAACGTGTACTTGACGCAGTTCGGACAACAGATGTTCCCGTAATGGCAAGCAGCGGCCCATCTTCAGACCATAAACTTGTGCTGACGGTTGTTGATACCCACAGACCTCACCTTGTTTTTTCTGCTCGTGTAAACGATTTGGGTGAAACTGTCGATGCCTTATACATTGATATCCTGCAGGATAAGTCCACGAAGGAGATGTTTGATTTTATTGAAGCGGTGGCAAGACAGGTCAATTTTACGCAGAAAAACCTCTTCTTTACCGAACTGAAAAAGCAGGAAAAAGCAGCCAGGGAAGCCAATGTTCAGCTCAAAGAGGCAAATGCTCAGCTCAAAGAAAAGGACCGTATCAAAGACGAGTATGTTGCGCGGGTCACGCACGATATTAAAGGCCATCTGGCTGCAATACAAAGTTGCCTTTACATAGCGGGTGATGAATCTTCAGGCTCACTGAATGACAAGCAAGCTGATTTCTTTGGCCGAGCGCGAAACCGAACCGTACAACTGACCAATTTTGTAAAGGAACTGTTGAATTTAACACAAATGAGGCTCAGCGGTCAGTTACAGATGGAACCTTTTTCTCTGCCGGATTCCATATCCAAGGCCTTGGCCAGCGTTGCCACCAGAGCTAAGGAAAAGTCGATTACCGTAACTTCTAACGTAGATCCGTCGGTAGGCCAAATTCTCGGCAACGAATTCTCTATTAATGAGCTGATTACAAATTTACTCTTCAACGCGGTCAAATATACCCCTGAAAACAAATCTGTGCACCTTGAAGCCAAAAGCCATGATGATTCTGTTCAGATAGAGTTTTCCGACACGGGCATTGGGATACCTGCGAATGAGCTTGAAAACGTATTTGAGGAGTTTTTCAGAGCCAGCAATGCCAAGAAGAGGGAAAAAGACGGCACAGGCCTTGGCCTTTCGATAGTCAAGCAGATAGTAGACAGGCATGGTGGTGAAATTTCTGTGCAAAGCCAGGAAGGCCAGGGAACTAAGTTTACCGTCACGTTGCCCAAAAACAATCCCGCCGTCGACTGATTGCGAATCTGGTTTTGCAGGATAAAAGGCACAACTATCGAGCATTTAGAAGGAAAATCCACTAAGGTACACTCAAGATAGTTGTGTTCTCAGGATGGATGTGGTATTTTATTTTCAACCTGCGCTCAGGAATGTAGCTGAGCCAATTTTGTGATGGGATAATGGCCCGGATATTATGAGGTAAATTATGGAAAAAGCAAAGATTTTGATTGCAGACGATGACCCGGATATCAGAGACTCACTGCAGGCTATTTTGGAAAGTCAGCAGTACACTGTCGTTACGGCTGCCGATAAAGATGAAGGTATGGAAAAAATTAGGGCTGAAAAACCTGATTTAGCCATACTGGACGTTATGATGTCCACCTGGGAGGACGGTTTTGAAATGTCCAGGGAATTGAAGAAAGACCCACAGTTCAAAGATATGCCCATTCTGATGCTAACGGGTATTAAGGACGAAACCGGCATAGATTTCAAACAGACGGCGGGTGACCCTACCTGGTGTCCTGTCGATGCTTTTCTGGAAAAACCGGTAGAACCTGGTATTTTGCTCGGAGAGATAGCAAAACTCCTGTCCGACAAGACTTAATATGGAACCGGTATCTCAAAATACCAGAGCTGTTAAGCAAAAATATTGGCTAACCCCGTTAGAGGCCCGACAAGAAAAGGCTCTAAGAGGGCTAATCAAACCCAGACAGATAGCCATAAAATCTACCGTATGATTGAACATCTGCTCTTGAAAAAACTCTTTTTTATCTACCCAATATCTGTTTTGAATGTTGAGTATGTGTCTTTTCCGCTTTTTTCGTGGCACACGGTACTTTTAGAAAGCCACTTATTGGAGGAAGACTATGAGGGCCATGACAAAAAACATTGATTTTATTATGAATCCCAGCTCAATTGCTGTGGTTGGTGCAACCAATCGGCCTGGAAGCGTGGGTCTTGCTGTGTTTCGCAATATCCTCAGCGCCGGCTTTCAGGGAGTCCTTTATCCGGTTAATCCCAAAGCCAAATCCGTCCAGAGCGTAAAAGCATATCCCAGATTGGCTGACATTCCTGACGAAGTGGACCTGGCGGTCATTATTGTTCCGGCCGAAATTGTTTCGACTATCTTGGAAGAGGCAGGCCAGAAACAGGTCAAAGGAGCAATTGTCATTAGCGCCGGATTCAAAGAGACTGGGGGACATGGAGTAGAGCTGGAAAACCGCTTAAAAGAAGTGGCCATGAAATATGGCATCCGCATAGTTGGACCAAACTGTCTCGGTGTCATCAATAACAGCGATAAGGTGCGAATGAACGCCAGTTTTGCCACGAAGATGCCAAAAGCTGGAAACATCGCCTTCATTTCACAATCAGGAGCGCTTTGCACAGCGGTGCTCGATTATGCTCAAGGCAGAAACGTTGGATTCTCTAAATTCATCAGCTTCGGAAACAAAGCCGATGTGAGCGAAATCGACCTGTTGCATTTTCTCAAGAATGACCCGGATACAGACGTAATTCTTATGTATCTGGAGGATATTACTCATGGTCGTGCCTTTCTTGAGACCGCGAGGGAAATTACATGGAAGGCCCGCAAATCTATGTTCGCGGTCAAGTCCGGTCGTTCAACTGAGGGTGCTCGTGCGGCCGCATCTCACACCGGTTCTATGGCCGGGTCGGATGACGCCTATGATGCTATTTTTCGTCAAAGCGGCATCATGAGGGTAGAGGGGGTCAATGAGCTTTTCGACTGTGCGGTTGCTTTCGCCAAACAGCCGGTACCAAAAGGCAACCGTATCGCCATTGTCACCAATGCCGGGGGGCCCGGTATTATGGCTACAGATGCCGCGATTAGGCACAACTTGAAAATTGCCACTCTATCGGAAGAAACAAAACAGAAATTAAAACAAGAGCTTCCGCCAACTGCCAGTATCCAGAATCCCGTAGATGTGATTGGAGATGCCACCCACGAGCGTTACGAAGCTGCCATTCGCCATATCCTCATGGATGAAAACGTCGATGGTGCCATCGTAATACTCAGCCCACAGGCCATGACTGACATCCTGGAAACGGCCCAGATCGTCCCACGCGTAACAAAGGACATCAAAAAACCAGTGCTCTGCTCATTCATGGGTATTGTCGATGTCTCCGAAGGCATCAAATATCTGGAAGAGCACGGAATACCCAACTATGCCTTTCCCGAGGCAGCGGTTAGGTCAATGGCATCTATGGCCTCTTATGGAGCACTGATGAATCTCGATAAGAGGCAGATCCGGCGAGTGGCCGCAGACCGTGATACCGCCACGACCCTCATAAGAAAAAAGCTTGCCGACAAGGAGAGCTGCTACCTGCCTGAGAGCCAAGCAAATGAAATTCTTCAGTCTTACGGCTTCCCCGTGTTGAAAAATATTTTACTCAAAGATATATCCGAGGTGGATAAAGCGGCCGAGGAAATCGGCTTTCCTGTGGCCATGAAGATTTCTTCTCCGGACATTGTCCACAAATATAATGCCGGAGGAGTTCGGCTGAAAATCGATACGAAAGAGGATGCGCGAAAGGCCTTTGAAGAGATCATCGAAAATGCAAAAAAGTTCGGGTCATCAGTAAAAATCGATGGTGTCCTCATAGAAAGGATGGCCAAGCGCGGAGTGGAAGTCATCCTCGGGGCTGTCAGGGACCCAAAGTTTGGAGCAATCTGCATGTTTGGCCTTGGAGGAACGCTTGTCGGGGCTATGAAGGACGTTACTTTCCGGCTGGCTCCTATGTGGGAAATCAGTGCAGAAATCATGATACGAACCATCAAGGGATACGGTATGCTAAAAGGAACCCATGGAACCTGGCCCTGTGACATTGATGCCATTAAAGACTGTATTCTTCGACTTTCTCAGTTGGTCACTGAACACCCTGAGATCGCCGAACTGGATATCAATCCACTGATTGTCTATCCCCAAAGAAAAGGATGCGTGGTGGCGGACAGCAGAATCTTATTAAAGAATCCGGCATAATCTCCAGGCGGTATCAAAGCCCGTGATGTGAAACAAACAGCATCAGAATTCCTCGTACCTGGCAAGATATTCAGAATCCCGTGCAGTACAAATATTCATCAGCACTTAAACCTTTGTTCTTAAATAAGTTACGATCATCCACTTCACGTTGCTACGCCAGTAACAACTGATCCCAGCAAGCTATGGTCCGGATGTTTTTGTGAATCCGCTAAATCGCCTGGAGTGAGATGTTCTAACTTCTTGCCTAATTGAGCGCCGGTTTTCTCTACCCAGCTGACCACCCCTTTGACAACCTTAGGGTCGAATTCATAACCGGCTGAATCAGTTAGAATTTTAATTGCCTCCGCCACAGACCTTGATTTATGGTAGGAACGGTTTGAGGTAAGGGCATCGAGTGTATCAGCTACAGCCATAATGCGGGCTCCAAGCGGTATTGAAGCAGCAGATAAACCATCCGGATAACCTTGGCCATTCCATTTCTCATGGTGGTGCCGAACGATGGCCATTTCTCGCTCCAGAAACTCCATCTGGCTCAGGATGCGGACGGCGATAAGTGGATGCTGCTCAACAACGCTGTGTTCACGGCGTGTTAGCACGCCCGGTTTGGACAAAATGGCGTCTGGTATGCCGATCTTGCCTATGTCATGAATCATAGCTGCCCGTCTGATTACCTCAGTCTGTTTTGGAGCAATCTTCATAGCCTTGGCTATACCGACTGAATAATACATTACATTTTCGGAATGTCTCTTGGCAAAAGCATCTTTAGCCTCAAGGGCCTGGACTAATCCCCAGATGCTTTGAAGGAACATCTTTTCTGATTGCTCTGAAAGGCCGGCAATGCGTATCTTGAGCTTTTTAATCTCCTCCTCTTCGATCTCATCGGCTTTCAGATGCTTTGACATGGTTTCATCCCAAACCCTAACGCAGTTTCGTCCAGAGCTTTTGGCTTCGTACAAAGCAAGGTCTGCTCTGCGTATCAGCTCGCTGGCGGAATCAGTGCGGTCTGGCTGCCATTCGGCTATCCCACAACTGATGGTCATTGATATGTCTTTTGCTATCTTAATCTCCTGGACTTTAGCTCGAAGCCTCTCTATTAATATGAAAGCATCCTTGCCTTTAGTTTCCGGCATGAGGACCACGAATTCATCACCACCGTAGCGTGCGAGCACGTCCGACGACCTCTTGTTGTTTTTCATACATTTAGCAAGTTTTCTAAGGGTATCGTCACCGGCGGCATGGCCCAGTATATCATTGATTGTTTTAAAATTATCCATGTCTAAGATTCCTACGCAGAACGGACGCTTGTAGCGGGTTGCACGGGCACATTCGTCCTCTAATTTATCCTCAAGAAGTTTTCTTGACCCTACTTCGGTCAGGGCGTCGGTCAGCGAGGTCAGTCTTGCTTGTTGATACAACATTGCGTTGGTCAGATGTGAATTCAGCACTTCCCTCACTAACCGAGCCTTATAGGATATCAGCTCTTTCTTCGCAGCGGCAGAAGGATCCAAATCACACATGCATAACCGCCCGGACAGCATTTTGCTTTTGTTAGATGGGTGACCTTGTGAACCAGAAATATTAAGTGGGATAACAACTCGCGGTGATTGGGCCCCCTGTTCTTTAAAAACCTGCGGTACACTGGAATGGCTGAACCGGCAGTCAGTGCAAAATGGATAAGCTTCTTCAAGACACTCCAGGTCCTCTTTAGAGCACACGCAACCGTTGAAGCTTATAAGCGGGGGGGCTTGGGCCGAATTCCTGGTTCTCTGAAGAAAAAGCAGACATTTCTTAGCTTGGAAGAGCTTAGGCACCTCGAGGGTGATTATTTTGATGACTTCATTTATATCTATGCTTTTGAGACAATTCGGCAGCGCTGCGATCTCTTCGGCCGCCGCCCGGTCTTCAATTAGCTGCTGCTCTAAAACGTCTCGGATTGAGAGCATTCCCACCACGACTTGATCCTTGACGACGGGCAAATGACGAATTTGATGTGCAGCAATAATCTCTCGGGCTTTGCTGGTCTCAATACCAGGTTGGCATGAAATCACTTGTGGTGTCATGATTTCGCCAACGGTAGTTTGCTCAGCATCTGCCAGAGAGGCAACCGCCCGATTAACAATGTCTCGTTCTGTAACGATTCCTGCAAACTTGTTTTGGCCGTCGGTTACAATAAGACAGGCCACTTTATTAGTTCGCATCTTCATAGCTGCCGCGGCAACAGTCTCACTCGAGTTGATAGTGACTATCTCCTTCTGACACTCGACAGTCTCGAGCATTTTATCGGCCTTTCGAATGATTTACATGGATTCTGGTTACTAAAACTACACTCTAATCCTCCTCTTTTCTGCTTTTCTGCCAAGTTTATCGACATCAGCAGCCTCCGACTTTAACCGATGACTTGGTCCGATAGCCAGTAGAGATTCCGGAAAGCTCCCCAGTACGCCCTATAAGAAAGCGCGAAAGGCTCGCCATATTGCCCCATTTTATTATAGGAAAAGATTTTGACAGTTCTGGCATTGTTCCGCGGTCTTATGACCTTATTTAGCACGATATATTCATCGGTGTAACTCTATTGGCATACAAAAGCCGCTTTTACGAGCAGGCTTAAAAGTCGTCTAAAAGGGACTGCCACGGGAAACGTACTGTTAGGTATGGACACGCATGATTTGGATGGTTCAGCCGAAGGATTAAATGCATCTGGTAACAGGATTGCCAACAACAGCAGGAGCGAAAGACTGCAAAATGAAAAGTCGTAGAAAATCAAACAAACAAATGAACCTTGCAGCCCGTTATCATGCTCGAGAAGTTGGCTTATTCACTAAGAAAAAATTTGTGTTGTTCCTGTTGGTTACAGCAACAATACTCGCGATACCTTTTCGACAAGCTTGGCGCTCATATTCAGGTATCAGAACCATCAAAACTCAACTCGAGGAGTTGATAAGAATAGAGGGCTCTACTATATACCGTGACGAGGTGCTCGCTATGTCAGCGAAGATGGCGGCGGCCACCCGAAATCTGCAGTGGGCAAGTCGGCACAGAGAATTTGGCCCACGAGTTGAAGCTACTGTCGAAGAGATTTGGCATGTTTTTGAAAATGATTCTGTGGATGCTTTGAACGCAGAGGCAGCCTTAACGGTCTTTGTCGATGACAAGCTTGACATAATGGAGAATGATGCTCTTTCTCTGGTTCAGCAGGGAAGACATGAGCTCGCTGTGGCTTTACTCCAAAGCCCGGAGTATGAAGAGCAAAGGCAAGCATATAATGAAGGAATGAAAACGTTCGTCGACAATGTGCGTAAAGCTTTGGAAGAGAGGCGTGACATACATTGGCAGAAGGTTCGGGCGGCTTTTATAGCGGTCAGCATCGTTTTGCCGGTGATTGCAATTGCCTGGTTCGTTGTACATAAAATGCGAAAACGCTTTCATGAACGCACAGAGAGAAAGCAGAAGCTTAATGCTTTTGCCCGAGAATGGCAAGAGACATTCAACGCCATTACCGACGGTGTTTGTATCATTGATAAGAATGGAGGTAAAATACTCCAATGTAACAGCGCAATGACACGGTTCTTGAAGAGACCGTATAGTGAGATCATTGGTCGTAGCTGCTGCGAGCTCCTCCACGGCTCATCAGAGCCAGTAAAGAGGTGCCCACTCGTGCGCATGTATGAAACTCGCCGCAGCCAGACAAAAGATTTTCAGATAGGCGACAGATGGCTAAATATTAAGGTAGATCCTTTGATAAACAATGATGGGCGTCTCGCCGGGGCTGTTCATATCACATCTGATATTACTGAGCAGAGGAAAGCGAATAGGGCGTTACAGGAGAGTGAAAACAAATTCAGACTGGCATTTGCCAATGCGCAGGATGCTATAGTGTGGATAGACCTCGAGAGCGGTGTTATTACAAATTGCAACAAGGCAGCTGAGGAACTCTTTGGAAAAAAGAGAAAGGAAATCGTAGGGCAGCATCATACTACGCTTTACCCCGCGGACAAGGCGGAACATTATCATAGTTTATTAGGTGAACCCGGTAAGGACCTGAACAGCAATATTGAAGCAGAGATATTGACGACAAGCGGACAAACAAGAACGGTAACTATTGCCGTTTCAACGATGACGGTGGATGGGAAAGAGATTGTACAAGGAATAATCCGAGACATAACTGAGAGTAAGAGAGCAATTGAAGAAATCCAGAATTTGGCTAAATTTCCGAGTGAGGATCCCAATCCTGTTCTCAGGATAGCGCAAGATTGTAAAATTCTTTATGCGAATGATGCCGCGTCACCTGTTCTCAAGACCTGGCAAATCCAGGAAGGTCAGCTTTTACCCAAACTTTGGTGTCAGAGGATAGAGGAGGTTTACCGTTTGGGCAGCAGTGCAACATATGAGCTGAACTGTGATAATGGCCATACGTTTTTCATAACTTTGCAGCCCATAGTTGGATCAGGTTATGTAAATGCCTACGGCCTTGATATTACCCAGCGTAAGAAGGCTGAAAAGGAAAAGATGGAGCTGGAGCTTCAACTCAGTCAGAAACAGAAGATGGAGGCTGTTGGTACATTGGCGGGAGGTATAGCGCACGATTTCAACAATATTCTGGGTGCGATGCAGGGTTATTTGGAATTGTCACTCGATGACGTCCCGGAGGAAAGCGACGTGCGGGATAATCTGGAGCACATAATGTCCTGTGTTAACCGCGCGTCAAAGCTGGTGAAGCAAATCTTAACCTTCAGCCGAAAGGACCAGCAGGAGCAGGAAAAAGAGCCGGTAAAGATTAGCTCTATTATCAAGGAAGTTCTTGGAATGCTTCGGTCATCTTTGCCTACAACAATCAAGATCCGTCGAAAGATTCACGCAAATTCCAGTATGGTTCTGGCTGATTCAACTCAGATTCATCAGGTGCTGGTGAATCTGTGTACAAATGCCTCGCACGCAATGCAAGGTGCAGATGGTCTGCTGGAAGTCAGCCTTGAGGATGTTAATCTTGAATCGGAGACCAGAATTGGGGATGAACATCTTGGGCCGGGCAACTTCGTGAAGCTCAGCATCAGTGATTCGGGCTGCGGAATGGAGAAAGAAGTTGTAGAAAGAATTTTTGAGCCGTTCTTCACCACAAAAAAGGTGAACGAGGGGACCGGATTGGGGCTTTCTGTGGTCCATGGAATCATTAAAAACCATGATGGGGCAATCACTGTTAGTAGTACACCAGGCGAAGGAACTACCTTCGATATATTTCTTCCCAAGATTGAAAGCGGCAACATTAAGAAGCCTCAATTGTCAAAGTCAACTACTAAGGAGAGGGAGGTGATACTCTTAGTGGATGATGAAGAAATGATGGTTGATGTTACAAGGCAGATACTGGAACGGCTTGGATTTGACGTGGTTGCCAAGACCAGCAGTAAGGATGCTCTGAAAGCATTTCAGGAGGAACCTGATAGGTTCGATCTTGTCATCACTGACCAGGTTATGCCAAATATGACTGGTACACAGTTGGCCCAAGAGCTCATCTCGGTTAGGCCCGACATTTCAATAATTCTATGTTCCGGATTTCCTGAGAACGTCTGTCCTGAGGAGCTCAAGAGCATAGGCATAAAAGAGTTTATCGCCAAGCCTATCAGCAGGAAGGAGATAGCCACAATTATTCGGAAGGTATTGAACAAAAGCAGCGTAACGGCGTGATTTTAGCAAATATCCCTACCCTCCATTCTGCCAGACAATCAAAAACCCGACTTACCATCACCTCGATAAGCTCTTCTGGGAGCTACGTAGTTTCATTTCGCTCTGTCACTAACAGCGGATTCAACCCACTGTCCAGCACTAATGAGCTATCTAATTATTTAAAATTTCATCTGCTTTTGCAGGCAAGAGCTTTTGCACAGACTTGAGATCCAGTGGTAGAAAGACCGTAAAAGTAGTGCCCTGGCCCACCTCACTTTCCACCTCAATTCTGCCGCTGTGCATCATCACGATTTTATGAACAATAGCAAGCCCTAAACCAGTACCCTGAATTTCTTTGCCGCGTTGGTTTACACGGTAGAAACACTCAAATATTTTCGGAAGAGCCTCTTTAGGTATGCCTATACCTGTATCGCTGACACTTATAACTAATTCTTCATTCTGGAGATGAACATTAATAGATACCTTGCCTTTTTCAGGCGTGAATTTGATGGCGTTACCCACCAGGTTCGTCAAAACCTGATTAATTTTAGCACGGTCAAATTTTGCTGCGGACAGCTCCTCAGCAAGCTCAAGTGACAGCTCAACTTTGTTTTTCTTTGCGTAAAGAGCCATCGTTTCGTGAACTTCCGAGACGACTTCCTTTATATCGTTATTCTGTATATCCAGATTCATTCTGTCGGCTTCAAGTTTCTGGAAATCCAAGACATCATTAATCAAAGCGCCGAGTCTTTCTGCATTC
>JABAOH010129612.1_pt2 | contig 18448 bp, 19 predicted proteins | sample 7062181 | NCBI WGS metagenome assembly JABAOH01 (sample SAMN14538630, study PRJNA623070) | marine sediment metagenome | biome: marine biome [ENVO:00000428]; feature: marine pelagic biome [ENVO:01000023]; material: deep marine sediment [ENVO:00002113]; isolation source: pool of 5 deep marine... | reverse complement strand
TATTTTATAGATTGTAAATGAAAAATAAATTCCATTATAAATAATATCAATTGCAATTCTTGTTTTTACTTATTTTATGATAGTTAGAGATTTGAATAAAGAATGCAAAGTAAAATTTGATAAATTCAAAGACTAGGTCCACTTGTTAGGATCTTTTTTCCAGATTTGTTTTCCATCAATGGTAACTGATTCTTTTTCTTCAAAGACTGTATGCCACTTTCCATTTGAAGGGAAAATTTTGTTCATCTCATTTACCTTTTCATTTGTTGGAGCTTTATTCATCAAAGCGCCCCACCTCATGTTAGGTATTTTTGGCATGATATCATTGATGTCTTTCATACTATCACTATACAGAATTTATTTAAAAATCTATGACTCTATCTTCATGATTCCTTCTTTGATCAAGTATTGAATTCCTTGAACGAAGGAGTTGTCATCAATTTGTCCATCGGCCCACCATGCTGCATTGTTTTTGATCCAATCAGGAATTTCATTTCCTCCATCTCCTGCACCTTGAGTTGTTGGAGGTATCTTCATGATTCCCTCTTTGATCAAGTATTGAATTCCTTGAACGAAGGAGTTGTCATCAATGTCGCCATTTGCCCACCATCCTGCATTATTTTTAATCCATTCAGGGATGGCAGTAGGTGGTTCGACCTCAGGTCCTGGCGGTGTAATTGTGTCTTTAGGCAAACTTGGTCCTATCTCAATTATTGCTGAACCAATACCAGCATAGGTTGGATCATAATTAATACCGGTACCATATACTAGAATGTCAAGTCTGTATTGACCTTCATCAGGAACATAGATTTTGGGTATATCAATTCCCTCTGTGGAGACAATTCCTGGATTAGAAGCATCATCTCCAGAGTTTGTCTCAATGACTTCGTTATTCTCGTCAAGTAATGAATATGCATATTTTACATCTTTGATTAGATTTCTACTTGGATCAAAGAAAGTAATTTCAAAGGGGATTTCATCTCCAGCTCCATATCTTCCATCCCAAGCAATGTTTACAGTAGTTGGTACTTGTTCAAAGTTTTCTGTATCTACTAGATAAAATTCAGTTGAAGTTTTTGATACTTCATTTTGTGGAACTAGTTTAAGTTTCATTGTAGTCATATCATCATTTGCTGTCATTGCTTCACTAATTTGCATAAGCTCAGCGTTTGTAATTAGGAAATGTACAATGTTAGTGTCCTCATAAGTATAAGGATCATTTAGAAGTGCTCTTTGGTCAACTTCAACTCCATTAACATATCCCTTGAATTGTTTTCCTTCAGCATATGGAGCAAAGTCTTTTGGAACTCTTACCTCTTCATGAACTACTTGAACCAAATCCACATATTCTGGATTCCAGTTAAATGGCATATCAAAGTAAATTGAATTATCTGAAGTATCAAATTGGAAATTTTCTACTTCGTCATAGTATGTCTTTACAATTACAGGGATTTCTTCAGCACTTGCAGTTTGAACTAGAAAATTTTGTTCTTGTGCAATACTTACAAAGGTATCATAACTGAGTAGCTCGGTAAGAACTGTTTTGGGGTTTGTAGCTCCTTCAATGTCTATTCTGATATTGTATAATCCTCCTTGAACAAATATTGGACCTGTTATTGATGGACGTCCTTCTCCTTCAACATATAGAGCGCCTGGTGCCGTAACATGCTCTGAACCTCCATATGTTGAACATCTCCAAAGTTCTACTTCATTACATGTTTCTTTTGGTTTAATTTTGACATTTAGCTCACCGTCCAGATCATAGAAAAGATTTCTAGCCAAGAGTTCTCCTGCCTGCCAAATTTCAATTCTATAAGTTACTTTTTCAAGAGTAGTATCAGTTAAGGTGTCAAAGAAACGAACTTTCATGTTTACATCTTCTACTTCACCGACAGTAATATCAGAAGGAGTAAGATCTGTACTTACTGTTACCTCCATACCTCCAAACGATAATGGAGGAGCAACGTCACCACCTAGTCCATGACCAAATACATCAGGAATTAAAGCTGGTATGGTAAAAATTCCTAATATTGTAACAAGCAAGAGAAATTTATGAACCAATAATTATTTTGAGAAAACTCCATATTTAAAGATGGCATAGAATTTTCAAATGGTATTTCTCCAATTGAAATCAAGTGTAATTTTTATTTATGGTAGAGAAAAAGGATTCACATGAAATTTTTATTTGTTTTACTTTTAATTCCACTCTTAATTGCTCCAGCCTTTGCTCAAACAAATTCACAGACTTTGCCAACAGACAAAGGAACCCTTGATGTCAAGCTGTCTTATGACGATCCCGTTCCAGGAGAACTTACTACCTTAAGGACAGATTTCATTAATCCTCAAACTCAACAAATTCAAGAACATATTGACTGGAGTTTTTCAGTATCAAAAGAAGGGGAAGTTTTATGGGGACCAACTCCACTTAGCCACACATCTGAAGGATCAATAAAAGGTTTGAAGTATGAATTTCCAGAAGATGGTATTTATGATTTAAAATTTGAAGTTGAAGGAATTTTGTTCCAGCCTATTCCACTTGAAGAAGTTTCTTTTGTAGTAACAGTTGGAGAAGCAGTTGCTCAACCCGATACTCCTGAAACTCCTTCTGATGTAGATAATGGAGGAGGTTGTTTAATTGCAACAGCTACTTATGGTTCTGAATTAGCTCCACAAGTTCAAGAGCTCAGAGAACTACGAGATAACAAAATTCTAAAAACTGAATCAGGATCTGCTTTCATGTCATCGTTCAACGAGTTTTATTATTCATTTTCACCAACAATTGCAGACTTTGAAAGAGAAATTCCCATCTTCAAAGAAGGTATGAAAGTAACGCTAACTCCAATGCTGACTTCATTATCGATTCTAAATCATGTTAATATTGATTCAGAACTAGAGATGTTGGGTTATGGAATCTCATTAATTCTACTAAATGTTGGTATGTATGCAGGAATTCCTGTATTTGGAATTCTAAAGCTGTACCAATATAGAAAAAATTAGAATCAAAACCCGAAAAACCCAGTGAGGTTTTTATGTATGCCGACTAGTATTTCTGTTAATGAAGACTATAGCTATAGGCTCATTCTTCGTGTTATTCGCTATTGCAACTGGCATGGTTGCAAGTCCAGCATTTGCAGATCATGCAACTGCAAGTGTAAGCGTCCCACAAGGAACTTCTGTTCCAGGTTGTGAAGAGACAATGGAATGTTACATTCCATTTGAGGTTACAATCGATGCTGGTGGTGAAGTAACATGGTCAAATGATGACTCTGCAGCTCATACTGTAACTGGTGGAAGTGCAGCAGAAGGACCTTCTGGTGTATTTGACAGCAGTTTGTTTATGGCAGGAACAACTTACACCTTCAAATTTGAAGAAGTTGGTACATATCCTTACTTCTGCATGGTTCATCCATGGATGGAAGGAATTGTAACTGTTCAAGAAGCAGGAGCTGAAGAAGAGGAAGAAATGACAGAAGAAGATATGCATATGGACGATAAAGTTACCATGGAAGGTGCAGCATCTGCAACCGGAATGATGTCCGATGGAACCAAAGTTTCTGTTTGGGCTTCAGAACCAATGGCAGGTGAAATGATGGAGATTACAATCGAATTCGAGGCATCTGAACATGTAAACCATGACATTATGGTAACACAAAACGGTGAGACTGTATTAGACGATATGGGTGCTCACCACCATGAAGGAGTAGGAGTACATACAACTGCACCACTTGGTTCATCTGATCCTGTAGACATCAAGATTACCTTCCAAGGTTATGGTGTCGATGAAAAGACAGGACCAATCGGTGAAGAAGTACAATTCTCAAATGTTGTCCCAGAATTTGGAACAATTGCAATGGTAATTCTTGGTGTTGCAATAATTAGCATCGTCGCATTCACTTCGAAATCTAGAGTTATTCCAAGACTTTAGGAATCCACTCTTTCTATTTTCTTTTTACTAAAGCAATTACTGCCAAGATAATTGCTGCCGCAGCTATTGATAATCCAAGAACTGCATAGTCGTATGCTGCTCCTTGAGCAGATACTTCAATTCCTGACCCCGACTTTATGGAGGATACCTCTTGTTGTAAGGAAGATACTGCACTTTTCAATGCAGCAACATCTTGGTCTGAAGATGAAACAGTTGTTGGTGGAAAGTCAAGTACAGCAGTGGACTCTACATCTTCAACTGGAATTTCAACATCTATTGGGACTCCGTTCAAATCTCCCTTAAGCAAAATGGAGTATGAGCCTGTCTTTGTTGGAATTACATGTGAAAAGTAATGTCCAGGTCTGGGATCAGAACCAATATCAAGTATCTTTGTTACTCCACCAAACTTTGCAGTAGCTTCAACATTTTTGAATGCATTTTTTACACCAACCTTCAATCCTTCAGTTTCTCCTGGTTCACTAATTTCAAAAACAAAATCATTTCTAATTCCTACAATAGGTGGTTCTATTCCCCAACCAACCTCAATTTCAAATTGTTCAACGTCAATAGTCGTGTGAGCATATGCCTGAGATACTAAACCTAATGAAAATAAAATCGCAACAGAACCCAATAAAATGGCCTTCATGGTAATAATCTTACTTTGACATGTTATTATCTTTACGTGAATTGGTACAAACTACGAATAAAATGAAAACTGTTTAAATTATCAATAATAATTTGAAGAATAAATGAAAAGGATTCTCTTTGTCTTTTTGTTATTCCTATCTATTTCTATACCAGCTGCATCAGCTCACCCATTTACCATGGAAACAAATCCAACTTTAGCTGCAAATGCTCCAGTAGGAGTTACAGAAGTTACAGTAATCTATTCAGAACCAATTGAATTAGATTTCAGCTCTCTCAAAGTTTTTGATAGTAATGGAGATCAGATAGATAATAGAGATTCACAATACTATTTGGGAGAAGAATCACTGATTGTCACTACCCCTCCACTTGAAGATGGAGTTTTCACTGTAACTAGCAAGGTTCTCTCCAAAGTTGATGGACACCTTGTCGATGATGCTTTTATTTTTGGGGTGGGAGACGTAAAAATTGAAATTCCCACTGACAAGCCAAAGTCAATTTATGAAATTCTGTTCTTTCCTGAGGCTGGTGCAAGATTCCCAGGTCTAGTTGGTCAAACAATAATTTTAGGTGCAGTTATTGCTTCGATGTTAATTTGGGGGACTCAAAACAAAAACCTAATTCGAAAAGAGATTGAAAAAATCGATTCTGCTCACCATGATAAATTCATGACAATTACTGGAATAGGATTGATGGTGGTATTTGCATCAAACATTGCAATGCTTGCTGTTCAAACATTGCGTTTGGAGACTTCAGCATTTGATGCAATACAGACTACTTTTGGTACTTCGTGGTTAATCAGAATGATAATTACCATAATTCTTTTGGGAATTTGGTTTTGGATGGACAGGAAAAAGGTGATTTCTAAAGCAAGTCATATACCAATGCTTGTTTTGTCTTTAGCCCTGATTGGTACTTCAACTATGATTGGTCATGGAGCTGCAAGTGGCCAAATGGCAGCAGTTGCAATAGATTATGTTCACAATTTAGTTGCCGCAATTTGGATTGGTGGAATAATTTACTTTGTGTTTATTTTGTTACCTGCCCTATCAAAGTTAGACAAGAGTAGTCGAGAAAGAATGTCTCTTGTTATGATTCCGAGATTCTCAATTGCATTTATCATTGCAGTAGGTATTGTAATTATTTCTGGCCCTACACTAATGTGGCTCTTAGAAAGTGATGTAGGAACAATTACAGAATCACTTTATGGCAAATTAATCATTGCCAAAATAGTCATTGCTGCAATCATGGTTGGTTTGGGTGCATTTTTCCAATACAAAGTTCAAAGAAATGGAGAAAATAACATTGAATCAAAGTCACTTTCCGTTCATAACAAATTAAAAAGATCCTTGAAGGTAGATGCTACTCTTGGAATAATTCTGCTTGGAGTAGTTGCTCTTTTAGCAAATGGGACTTTGCCNNCTAGAATTTTCTGAAAGTGCCAAATATGATATTGAAATTACGCCATTTTCAAGCGGTACAAATACAATTTTTGTAAAAATTAGTGACTTTGAAAATAATCCATTGCCAGATGCAGAAGAAGTGAAAGTAAAGATTTCCAATCCACAAAAAAATATTTCACCTATTCAAGTGGACATGACAAAAATTGAACAGGCCGAAGGATTACCTGCCAAATTCCAAGGAGAGATGACCTTTGGATTCTCTGGTCAATGGCAGACTGAAGTCGAGATTCAAAGACAACAAAATGCAAATGAATCAGTAGTGATGAATCTTCTTGTAAAACCAAGATTAACGGATTTACAAACTGAAGTTATCGAGTATGAATTACCAGAATCAACCAAAGTACTATACCCCTTGTATGATGGTAAAAATTCAATCTGGTTAAGTGATCCTTCTGCACCAAAATTATGGCAATTTTCACTTGAAAGTCAAGAATTCAAAAAACATTCGTTTGATGGAGCAGTAACAACATTCCTAACACAGGATAATGATGGAAAAATTTGGTTTAATGATCCTGGAAGAAATCAAATTGGTTTCATTGACCCAGAAACAGGAAACATTACCACAAAGTCCCTTCCAAAGGTAGCCCCAACAATGGATACCAATACTTCGACCTTTATCTTAGCAGACTATAGTGGAAACATTTGGGTTCCAATAATCAATAAAGATACAATTTTGAAATACAATCCAGAAACAGATTCCTTTGAAGAAATTTCTTTGGCAAAACAATCCTTACCATTTACTTTGGCAATTGATGATGAAGGAAAAATTTGGTTTACTGCAACTGGTACAGGTAAGATAGGATTTATCAATCCACAAAATAATGAAATCACTGAATTTTCACGAGACCCACCTCTTCAGGGACCTGAAGCATTACTCTTTGACAAAGAGGGAAATCTATGGATAGCCGAGCATACAGGCGTGGCAGTTACCAAATTTAACCCAATTTTAGAGACATTTGAGCAAATTACCGTGCCTGATTCAGAAGCTTTGCCATTTGGTATGACTTTTGATAGATATGATAATTTGTGGTTTGCTCAACATGTAACAGATAACATTGCTGTTTATGATCCACACAATAATAATTTGATTGAAGTTCCAATTCCTACTGCTGGTTCTTTTACTCAGTTTATGACATCAGATGACAAAGACAATGTTTGGTTTGTTCAACAACAAGGAAACAAATTAGCTACTGTAAAAATAACAGAAATTCCAATAACTGCAGCACAAATTCAATCATCACAGAAAGTAGAAATACAATATACAGAACTTGCATCCCCATTAATTGCCGTTGGGATAGTTGCTACATCACTGTTCTTTGTAAAAAGTGTCAAAGACAAACGAAGAATAAATGAATTGATTAGTTCTTAGATAATAATCCAAGAGATTTAATTGCCATAGTTCCAGCAAATAATCCAATTGATAATAATACTATAGTTCCAGCCGGAGTGATATCAAAGACATATGAAATTAAAATTCCTGTGATGACTGAAAATATTGAAAACGAAATTGAAATGATTGCTGTTTGTTTGAATCCTTTTCCATACATTATTGCGGTGACATTTGGAATTACAAACAAAGCTGAGATCAACAAAACTCCTACCAATTGGATTGATGTTACTACTGTAATTCCTGCCATAAAGACAATCAAATAATTAATTTTTTCAACAGCAATTCCACTAACTTTGGCTTGCTCTTCATTGAATGTAGAATAAAGAAGTTGTTTATACAGTAACAAGACCACAATCAAAATTATTCCAGTTAACGCCAGAATCAGAATTGTGTCATTTACACTAACTAAAAGAATACTTCCAAAAAGAAAACTAAAGATATCGATGGTAAAGCCTCCTGATAATCCAATAATTACGAGCCCAACTGCAATTCCTGAGGAGAGGAGAACTGCAACAGAGGCATCGCCTGAAATATTGAATTTCTCTTTAATTCTAGTAATTATCACTGCACTAACTAATGATACACCATATGCTGTCCATAATGGATAAACACCTGCCAATAGTCCTAAAGCTATTCCACCGAATGAAGAGTGAGCTATAGCATCACCAAACAAAGAATATCTTCTAAGAACTAGAAACAATCCAATAACTGAACATAAGATTGCAATTGAAGTTCCTGCAATTAATGCTCTATGCATAAAACTAAAGGCAAAAATTTCTAGAGACATTGTTAGTGATGATGCATGTGTTCCTGCATTGATGCTTCAGAATACTGTTTTACAAGTTCGTCATTTTCAAAGAATTCATCAGAGACTCCATGGAAGAATAATGTTCTATTAAGACAAGCAACATGATTGGCTAGTTGATTAACAGCATCTAAGTCATGCGAGGACCAAATAATGGTGATTTTTTGTTTCGAGTTTAATTCTCGTAAAATACTATAGAATAGTTCAATACTTTGTTGATCAATTCCTGTTACTGGCTCATCTAGAATCAAAATTTGTGGATCATTTACTAGTGCTTTTGCAATAAAGACTCGTTGTTGTTGTCCTCCGGATAATTCGCCAATTCTTCTATTACCTAATTCATGAATCCATAATTGTTGTAAAACTTCATCGATTTTGTTTTTGTTGGATTCATCTCGCAAACTCATATGAACAATATCTTTTACTGTTGCTGGAAAATTTTTTTCAAAGATTGGTTTTTGAGGAACATAGCCAATTTGTTTAAGATAGTCTTTTGATTTTCGGATATCTTGGCCAAAAAATTTGATGCTCCCTTCATATTTTGTGTTTAATCCAAGCATAGATGCAAACAAAGTGCTTTTTCCAGCCCCATTAGGACCAATTATGCCTAGAAAATCGCCTTTGTTGACTGAAAAACTAACCTCATCTAGGGCTTTTACATCTGGGTACTTGACAGTCAGATGATCAATCTCAACTATTTTCAACACAAAGCCTCCTTGAGATTGTCGAGATTTTGAGTCATTCTTGAAATGTAATTTCCATCTTCTCCAATTTCAATTGGAGATAAAACTAAAATTTTACCTCCTATCTCATTGGCAATAACACTTGAGACTCTAGTATCAACAGTTTCTTCAGTGAAAATTATCTGAATTTGCAATTCCCTTGCAGTATTAATTACATTTTCCAAAGTTTTTGCGGTTGGTTCTGCATGTGGGTCGTTTGAGGAAATAATTGTATGTTGGTGTAGATCATATTCATCTGCAAAATAGGAAAATGCATCATGAAAAGCAATAAAATCTCGATTACATGTTGATAATTCGTTTCGAATTTGATTGTCTAGATTATCTAGTTTTTTGATATAGTTTTTAGCATTTGTTTCATAGAACTGTTGATTTTGAGGATCGTGTTGTGAGAAAGCATCAGCAATATTTTGAACTTGAATTTTTGCTAAAACAGGATTTAGCCATATGTGTGGATCTCCAGATTCATGATTGTGTTCATCAGCTTCGTGTTCATCAGCTTCGTGTTCATCAGCTTCGTGTTCATCAGCTTCGTGTTCATCAATAATTTCGGAGTCAGGAATAATAATACCTACACTGGTATCAACAATTTCTCCAGAATAATTCAGTTCCACTAAGCTATCAACCCAATTTTCAAATCCAATCCCATTGATTATTATCAAATTAGATTTTTGCATTAGTTGTACGTCTTGAATTGTAGGTTCCCAATCATGAGGTTCAACACCTGCTGGGACAAGTAATTGAACATCAACTTTGTCTTTACCGACTTCTTTGGCAAAATCGTATAATGGATAAAATGATGCAATTGCCTGAATCTTGGTAGAATCCTCAATCTGTTTAACTTGTAAATTAGAGTCTGTCGCCCAAACTGAAAATGAGACAAGTGGGATTACTACAATAATAGCCAAAATTGCCAATTTCATTTGGTTGTTCATGCGCAAAAACCAACAAAATTATTAATAAATCTATAAAATCTTAATAATTTCTGCTACTAAACTTATAAGATAATTAATAACATTAGGCTTATGCCAATAGTTTCAATCTCGTTAAATGATGAAATTCTTATCGAATTGGACAAGCTCCAAAAATCTATGGGTTTTTCAGGTAGGTCAGAGGCAATTAGGGCAGGGATTCGAACCTTTGTTTCTGAAGAAAAACAAAAATCCGATTTGTCAGGAAATATTCATGCAATATTATTGGTAGTTCATAATGATGAGTTTGATCATATAGTTTCAGGAATTACTCATAACTTTGAGGATCTTATTACGACACATCTTCATAGTAAAATTGACAAGGAGAAATGCATGGAGTTGTTTGTAATTGATGGCGATGCTGAAAAAGTATCTACAATGACCAAAGATTTTCAAACAAACAAAAACATGGATACCGTAAAACTTGTTGCTCTGTAATTAGAATTGTTTAATACTAAACATTGATTTTCTAGAGATCAAAATTACTCCAATCAAAGAAACAACAAGAATTAACGTTACAAATACTCCAAATTCAGGGGCTACTACAATTCCAAATTCAGTTTCTTGACCACTGTTTCGTATGTTTTCAAATCGAATTATTGTAGGTCCAGTTTGATCTTCAGTAAAGTAATAATCTTCAGATTCTCCTCCTACTTGTGCAAATCCAGTAACTCTGTGAATCTCTTTTCCTCCTTGCAAGATTACAAATGTATAATCAGAGTTTCGTAATGGTTCCCCTGTTTGTCCATCGCGGATTGTAAAGACAAATTTGGTATTAGTTTCTGGCTCAATAGTTACAGGATCCCATGATAAATTTACCAAAAAGTCTTCACTGCTAGTATATGCAGTTAATGGGAAATCAATTTTTTCTGTTGTATTTAATGTAAAGACCATTTTATCAGGCAGTGGTTCACCAGTTTTTTTCATCTGATTTTTCAAAAATCTCAAGTGGTCTTGTAATAATACAAAATGAACTATTCTTTCATCTTCTTCTGTATAGTCATCTACTTGTATTGAAGATTTGAAAAGTTCAATTCCATTTACATTTCCAGTATATCCGCCAGAAAGAAATTCAGCAAATTCTTTTGGAAAATGAACTTCTTCATGGACCACTGGAATGTGAGACATTTTTTGTTCACTCCAATCAAATGGCATTTCAAAGGTTACTTGCTGGTTTTGTGGATTATATTCAAAACTAGAGATTTTATCAAAATATGACTTCATCCTGAATAATACCTCACTTCCTTCAGAATCCTCTTGCAAATGTTCTGAAATCACAGGCACGGTCAAATCAGCATTATAGATTCCCGAATCTTCGATAATGTTTGTAGGCTCATCAAGGGTTCTAACTTCAATTTCAAAATTGTATAATCCTCCGGATTGAAAAATTGGGCCTGAAATTACAAGTGGATTTGAGTCGGTCCCATACCAGGCTCCAAGTAGGGAGTCTTGTTCTCCTTGAAAAGAGATTTCTCCATCTTGAGTGGCTTGAACTTTAATTGGGAGGTACCCATCAGGGGTGAAGAAATAATTTCTAAATATCATTTCATTTTCATGAAACAATCCAATTAGGAATGTGACGTTTTTGGCATTATCTTTTGTTTCATCTTCAGTAGCGGTAATTGTAATTTGCTTTTCTGTATCATCATCAAAAGATAATGGTAATTCAACTGAGATGGAAATCTCTTTTCCATCAATGTCGGCTGATCTGATGGTATCAATACCCAAACCATGACCATAAACACTACTTATTGGAAATAACAGGATTACTCCAATCAAAAATAATCCAGTTTTTTGTGGAGACATCATTTTTCTGACACTTTGGGGATTATTATATTGTCATCAAATTTTCTATTGTTTGAATAAGTTCATCCATTGAATTTGCTTCAAGTACTGGTTGTAACTCATTAGGGTCTTGAGCTCCAAGTGCAGCCAAAGAGTAAACATAATCAATTGTTGGCAAATCTGTTATGAGATAATACTGTGTTAGTATTTGATCCAATGCATCAGGCTCAATTACTTGTGGGAAAGCATTATGAACAGTTTTTTTCTTCCACAAATCTACTAGATGTTCCCATAGACTCAATGATATGTCTTCATCAATCTCAGGAATCAATTCAACTTCAGCTTGGATGTACATTTTTTCATTTTCGTGAGCTTTCTCATTTAGATCCGAAATTACCTGATGACCTTCGATGGAATATGGGTCATAGTTTTCAGGAAGTTCAATGGATGGTGGAATTATTTTGTTAATTTTGAATTTACTTCTACCCATTGTTTGAATGTGTGATTGCATTCCATCCATTTCAACATCTGCAATTGCAGTAATTTTTGCAATAGTTCCTATTGGTCTTGGGCCATGCCAGCCTTGAATTTTGTTATTTGGGTCAGCTAAGCACACACCAAATTGTTTATCGCCTAGCATGCAGTCATCAACTAATTGCTTGTATCTAGGCTCAAAAATTCGAAGAGGTAATTCTTGCCTAGGAAACAATACTAGGTCTAAAGGAAAAATTGGCAATACCCTTGTTTGTGTCAAGTAATTGGTTTTGGTTCTTCTTAAGATATTAGGAATGCGGAATCTAATTTTAAAATCCGTTTTCATTTAGTGTCAAGCCTAGCAATGCGGCTCTTGTATGTTTTCCATATTCGGCTTGTTGGAAATACTTTGCATGTTTTGTCTTATCAACATCATTAGCGATTTCATCTAGTCTTGGTAGTGGATGTAAAATTATAGAATCTTCTTTCATCTTTTGTAACAAGTCAAGACCTATTACATAACTTCCTTTTACCTTAAGATATTCTTCCTCATCAGGGAATCTTTCTTTTTGAATTCTGGTAACATAAATCACATCAAGATCATCAATGTATTCTTCAATGTCAGTTGATTCAGTAAAAGAAATTTTCTTTTTAATTTCGTAAATTGAATCTGTTCTTATTCGCAACGATTCTGGAGAAATCAAATGTACATCTACATCATAGTTCGAAAGACCAGAGAGCAATGAATAGACTGTTCTGCCATATTTCAAATCTCCAACAATTCCAATCTTTAATCCATCAATCTTTTTCTTTTCTTTTTTTATTGTAAACAAGTCTTGAATTGCCTGAGTTGGATGTTCCTCTGTTCCACTTCCAGCATTAATTACTGGTTTTGATGAAACTTCAGCTGCGAATCTACTAGACCCATCAAGTGGATGTCGCAAAACCAAAACATCAGAATAGATGGACATTATTTTTACAGTATCAGCAAGACTTTCTCCTTTTTGAGTAGATGATGATGAAATATCAGAAATTCCTAATGAGTTACCACCAATTGAGGAAATGGCTGCCTCAAAACTAAGCCTTGTTCTAGTACTAGGTTCATAAAACAAGTAGCTGAGGGTTTTTCCTTTACAGATTTCTCGTCTGGATGCAGGATCAAGATTAATTATTTTTTCAGTATAATCAAAGATAGTCTCGAATTGATCCCTAGTATAGTCTTTAATTGAAATAATGTCTTTGTTATAGAAATCGTTCACTCTTTCAATATTATATACAGGTGACTATACAAAGTATTCTGATGCAAGAGTCTGAATTAATGGTTCGCCGAATCAAGGAGGGAACTGTAATTGACCACATTGACGAGGGAAAGGGACTACAAGTTCTAGCTGCCCTTCAAATTGACGGTCAAGATGGCAGTCTTATTACAATCGCATTGAATGTCCCTAGTGGTAAATTCAAGAAAAAAGACATTATCAAAGTAGAAAATAGATTCTTAGCTGATGATGATACCAACAAGTTAGCAGTTATAGCTCCCAAAGCCACAATTAACATAATCAAGAACTACAAACTTGTCGAAAAACGTAGAGTTGCACTTCCAAACGAGATTGATAGAATTTTTCGTTGCTCCAACCCAGATTGCATAACTAATAGTCAGGAACACATAGAATCTATCATGGATGTGATTGACAAAGAAGGACGAGTTCTCAAGTGTAGGTATTGTGGACGAGTATTGGATGTGAATCAGCTAAAATACAATTAAGAAATATTTTTAAAAATTTTAAAAAGATGAAATGACTGGGCCTACTGTCCCAGGATGATAAACATCATTACTATACCGTAGATAGCGATTGATTCTACCATACCTACGAAGATGAATACTTTTGATTGCATGGATGGGTTTTCGCTAATCGCTGCAAGTCCTGCTGCACCTACTTGTCCCAAACCAATTCCTGCACCACCTGCTGCAATACCAAATGCCAAACCAGCACCCAATAGTTTCATGCCGGCTGCGTCATCTGCAGCATCTGCTTGTGCGTATGCAGTACCAACGACTCCTATAGCTGAAATCACTAGTGTTGTCAAAAGTGCTAATACAATAGGTTTCATGTACGATTAAGCCCCCTTCCGTTCCATATTTAAATCATGATAGTGTTTTTGGATCAAATTTTCTCCAATGTCTTTTTCTTAAAAGATTGAAGATCATCCTTTATGGATTGAGAAAATTTTTCATGATCTTTTTCTACGGTTTTTTTAGAGTTTTCAATTAAGCTTTTAATTTCTTCTTTTCCCATTTTAGCTTCCGCTCTCCATTTTTGCCTTCACTTTTTTTAACTTTGCGAAATCTTCTCTTTCTCTTTCTTCTAGAGTAGCGAGAATGAATCTAATTTGATCTTGATACTGTGGAATAATTACATTTTCAAGTGCGTTTAGTAGTTTTTGGGTTTTCTCAAGGGCTTTTGCAAGACTAAAAATTGAATTTTCATATTCGGCTGCTTTACAGATTTTTGGAAGTAATACTTTGATCTGTTTTGCTGCTCTATCAATTGAAGAGTTTGTGTCTGCAAATCCATATGGCATTGATTTGGTATCTTTTTCAGTTACTGTTAGGGCGGGAATTTTAACATCAACTACTCTTCTTACATCTACATCAACTTCCATTACTGGAGGAGTAGATTCAGCTACAGAATCAACGGTTCCTGTTCCTAAGCCAAGATATGCCTCATTGACAGATTTGTAAATGTCTTGTAAAGGATCCCAAATGCCACCTCTAGCTTTTGAGGCTTCTTCAATCATTTCTTCAATGTTTTTTAAGAGAACTTTACGCTTGTCATCCAAAATTTTCTGAACCATTTTGGCGACTTGACTAGATTTTTTGAATTTGAGAAGTTCGATTTTTGTAGCAGCTACATTTTGTCCAAATGACATTTTGCTACTTTTCCTGATAATATTGTTCTACGTATTTGTCTTTGATTTTTGTAATCTCATTCTTTGGAAGTTGTGATACAATCTTCCACAAGATACCAAGTGTCTCTTCGATTGTTCTGTTTTCATCCGTTGCCTGAGACAAGAATTCTTTTTCAAATGCATCTCCTACATCCATGTATTTCAAGTCAATCTCTGTTAATCCTGCTTTACCTACAATTCCTGCAAGGGCTCTTACTTCTTGGGCTCTAGAATATGCATCATAGACTTGGTTTGAAATTTCACCATGATCAGCTCTTGTACTTCCTTCACCAATACCGTCTTTCATCAATCTACTTAGACTCATCAAGATGTTAACAGGTGGATAAACTCCTTGTCTGAACAAGTCTCTTCCCAAAACGATTTGTCCTTCTGTGATATAGCCAGTAAGATCGGGGATTGGGTGAGTAATGTCATCAGAGGGCATTGATAAAATTGGTACCTGAGTTACACTTCCCTTTTTGCCATTGAGTTTTCCTGCTCTTTCATAGATGGTTGACAAGTCAGTGTAAAGATATCCAGGATATCCTTTTCTTCCTGGTACTTCTTCTCTTGCTGCACTAATTTCTCTTAATGCTTCAGCATAGTTTGTCATATCAGTAAGAATTACCAAAACATGCATTCCTAGCTCAAATGCCAAGTATTCTGCAACAGTTAATGCGACACGAGGAGTAATGATTCTCTCAATAGCAGGATCATCGGCGGTGTTTAGGAAAAGTACACTTCTTTTTAACGCGCCAGATTCTTCAAGACTTCTTCTAAAGTATTCTGCTTCACTATATTGCACACCAATTGCTGCAAACACTACGGCAAACTCGTCTTGTGTTCCAATTACGCTTGCTTGTCTTGCGATTTGTGCTGCAACTAAGTTGTGGGACATACCAGATCCTGAAAAGATTGGAAGTTTTTGTCCTCTAACTAGTGTAATCATTCCATCAATTACAGATACACCAGTTTGAATGAAGTCTTTTGGATATTCTCTTTGTTCAGGATTCATTGGTTCGCCGTTAATGTCAATAAATTGATCAGCAATAGGATCTGGTAATCCATCTTTTGGTCTACCTAGACCATCAAATACTCTGCCTAGTACTTCTCTTGATACAGGCATCTCCATTACTTTTCCTACAAATTTTGCGTTAGTTCCAGAGATTGATAATCCAGTTGTTCCTTCAAAGACCTGAACGATTGCTTTACCGTTTCCTACTTCGAGAACTTTGCCTAATCTTCTCTCACCAGAACTTGTTTCAACTTCTACAAGTTCATCAAAAGCAGCATTTGATACATCATCAACAATAACAAGAGGACCTTTGATTTCAGCAATCTTGCTGTATTGAACTCCTCCCTCAACACTCAATTTTGAACTTTCACTCCTGTAACATTTTTGAATTGTTCTTGCATGTCAACTTCTAATTGATCAAGTTTCGCAACCTCTTCGTCTTTGATATCCATTCTAGCTTTTAGCATTGAACCAACAATTGGCATTGCTCTAATGTCAGCAAGTTCTGCACCCTCTTTGAGGGCTTGTTGTCCTTTCTTGTAAAAGTCTACAAGAAGTTTTAGTAACTTGTATTGTTTTTCTGGACTGCAATAAGTATCAACTTCATCAAATGAGTTTTGTTGTAATAGACCAATCTTTACCATTCTTGCAACTTCAAGAATTAATTTTTCTTCATCTGGTAATGCTTCTGGACCCAAGAGTCTGACAATTTCTTTTAGTGTATCTTCTCTTTGTAAAACACCATATGCTTCACCTCTAAGACTTAACCAGTCTTCATTGATGTTTTCACCCCACCATTTTGCAATGTCTGCCAAATAACCAGAGTAACTGTTCATCCAGTTAATTGATGGATAGTGTCTTGAGTATGCTAACTTGGCATCCAAAGCCCAGAAAGTTTTGATGAATCTCATTGTGTGGGTTGTTACAGGTTCTGTAAAGTCACCACCAGATGGAGATACTGCTCCAACTAAAGTTACTGAACCATCACGGTCTGGGCTTCCAGAGGCTCTGACACGTCCGGCTCTTTCATAAAATTCTGCTAATCTTGATGCAAGATATGATGGATAACCTTCTTCTGCTGGCATCTCTTCAAGACGTCCACTCATTTCTCTGAGTGCTTCGGCCCATCTACTTGTTGAATCGGCAACAAGAACGACGTCTTTTCCCATGTCTCTATAATATTCAGCAATTGTTACACCAGTGTAGATACTTGCTTCTCTTGCAGCTACTGGCATGTTACTTGTGTTTGCAACCAAAACTGTTCTATCCATAAGTGGTTTTCCAGTTCTAGGATCTTTAAGGTGTGGGAACTCTACCAGTACTTCGGTCATTTCATTTCCTCTTTCACCACATCCAATGTATACAACAACTTGAGAATCTGCCCATTTTGCAATTTGGTGTAAGGTTACTGTTTTTCCTGTTCCAAATGCACCTGGAATTGATCCGGTTCCTCCTTTTGCAATTGGGAAGAATGTATCAATTACGCGTTGACCTGTAAGAAGTGGAACGGTAGGATCATATCGTTTAAGGAAAGGTCGTGGTTTTCTAACAGGCCATTTGTGATACATTTTAAGAGGAATAGTTTGACCGTCTTTTTCTGTTGTTGCAATTTCAGTTTCTAAATCATAATCTCCTTCACCTACAATACTTGCAATTTTTCCTCCAGCGTGGTCAGGTGGAACCATAATAGAGTGTTCAATGAGGTCTGTTTCTTGTACAGTACCAATTACAGTTCCTGCTGATACTTCGTCGCCAACACTAACTGATGGAACAAAGTGATAATGTTTAGTCATATCAACAGGTGTTGTTGTAATGCCTCTTCCAATGAAAGAACCTGAGGCTTTTGATAATTCTTTTAGTGGTCTTTGAATTCCGTCATAAAGTTGTCCTATAATTCCTGGACCTAGTAAAACGCTTAGTGGGTTTCCAGTTCCAACTACAGGCTCGCCTGGTTTTAATCCACTGGTTGACTCGTAAACCTGAATAAATGCAACATCGCCAGTTAATCTAATTACTTCTCCTACAAGTTTTGAATTTCCAACAGTAACTGTTTCGTACATTTTTGCATCGGCCATACCATCTGCTTTGACTGCTGGTCCACTAACCCAAACAATTCGTCCTTCTGCTGCCATTTTAATTCCCTACTCCGAAATGTGTAGCAATATCTTTCCTAATTAAAGGCTTCAATCGCTCAATTTTTGCGTCAATAGTATTATCAAAAGACATAGTTCCATCTTTTGATTTGACTTTAACACCACCTAAACAATCAATAGTTTCAGATGAAAGTTC
>JABAOH010164524.1_pt1 | contig 18450 bp, 10 predicted proteins | sample 7062181 | NCBI WGS metagenome assembly JABAOH01 (sample SAMN14538630, study PRJNA623070) | marine sediment metagenome | biome: marine biome [ENVO:00000428]; feature: marine pelagic biome [ENVO:01000023]; material: deep marine sediment [ENVO:00002113]; isolation source: pool of 5 deep marine... | reverse complement strand
TGAATCGGGGAAAATTGAAAAGCAGGTTTGGTTTTCTCTTTTCACAACGATTACCCAAACCGGTGGTATTGGAATCGTTACGGGGACACCTAGAGGCTTTAATTGGTACTACGATGTATATCAAAAGGCCGTGGACGGTGATCCTTTCTTTGCTCACATGACGCTTCGAACCATAGACAATCCTTACAACAAAAAAGAAGCGATTGAACGAGCAAAACGTCTATTACCGAAGACCTTGTACGATCAATATTACCTAGCTCTATTCACAAGTGCGTCAACGATATTTGGTAGTCTGGACGATGTATGGGACCGAGATTTATTTGTACCTGACGGTAAAGTTAAATTTTGGATACATCCAAACGAAGAAACTAGAGCTAAAGAGGTATACCATGGAATTGATTTAGCTAAAAAGCGCGATTATACAGTATTCTTTTCGACAAATTATCAAGGTAAGGTTGTTGGATACTGCAGATTTAAAAACATTCCATATCCCCAACAAGCAAAAAGAATCGAAAATTATATTAAAAAGTTTTTTGGTCACTGCGACGATAATTTTATTCGGTTTGACGTTACCGGGATCGGTGAGGCCGTAGGCGATTTGATCTATGATCTTGATATAGACGCCTCAATAACTCCCGTCACGTTTACCAATGCAAGTAAGGCCGATATGGTCACGCGCCTAACTTTGGCGATCGAACAAAATTGGCTAAAAGCCCCGCGTATCAAGACTTGGGAGCATGAAATGGCAACCTACGAAGTAGCCGTTACTAAGTCTGGACTTCATTCCTACAACGCGCCCGCCGGAGAACATGACGATACGGTTTGCGCCGCCATGTTATCAGTCCCCGCCGCGTATCAATCCTCGATGAGCATAGAGGCCGAAAATCTTCTCGATCAGCTTAAGCTTAGCGAAAACGATCCCCTCGGTGATATAGTAGAAAACAACTTATACGACGATGATTTTTTTGACGAAGAAACAGACCAAACCGAAGACGAATTCGAATTCGAAGGGAATTATGGTTAATGTGGCCTTTTGATCGACCTAAAAATAATCCTGCACCGCAATATACACAGATTCAAGACGCAGTAGACGAGCTTGGTCTTGTACAAATGAATCAGCTAAATAAGGCAATCGAGAATGCCCTAAAAAAGCATTTGGACCCTATGAATTTAGAGGATTTTGCCGACGATCAAGGCGGATATTTCCAACCTGAATTTGATTTAGTCACGACAGCGGCGCGTATGAAAGCGGTTTATAGGCGTGAACCGTGGGTTAATGTTACCGCAAATATTATAGCCAAAACGCTTGCTACAATTCCCTACGATATAATCGACAAGTCGACGGGTGAGATAGACAACAATCACCCGCTTAATGAAGTCATGAAAATATCGAATAGCCTACAAGATAATTTTCAACTCGAATGGGCCGGTGATTTAGATTTAGTTTTGTCAGGAAATTTTTTCCGGGTAATTCTCGATAGCCAAATATATCAAGTGCCCATCGAATACGTGACCATGAGGACTTCTAACACAGAAGCGGAATTTAAAAAATTTGGTCCGATCATGGGGATTGAAATACGTTCCATGGACAGCGCGACGGCTTTAGAGAATCAATTTATACCGTGGTCAAATGTTATACACCACAAATTACCAAACCCGTTTAACCCGTTTGTTGGCCTATCGATGATAGCCGCGGCGTCTAGGCCCATTCTCCTAGATCGCCATAAAAACGAATTTGAAATGGCGTTTTATTTAAGGGGCGCAACTCACTCCGGAGTTATCGAAACCACTGAAGACGTAACTAAGGAACGAATGCGCCGACTCATGACAACCTTCGAGTCAGCGTTTACAGGTCGTCGAAATTGGTTTCGTCAGCTATGGCTACCCAAAAATGCGAAATGGGTAAACTCCGGTCTAACAATGGCGGAAATGCAACACTTAGAGGGCCTACGCGAAAATCGTTTGACGCTCCTAGCGGTTATCGGAGTACCGCCCCAAAAAGTCGGCATTGTTCAAGACGTGAACAGATCGACAGCCGAGCAACAAGATAAAACATTCTATGAAAATACGATTATCCCATTAGCCAAGCTTATCGCCGCTGGTTGGAATAACAGTTATCTCGTTAAGAAAGGATTCGATAACGAAGTTGAGGTTAGACCCAACTTTGATGGGATCGAGGCCATAGAAGGCGGAATCCTTACCCGGGCTGAACGAGCTAGAGCACTCGACAATATAGCAACCCTCAACGAGCAACGTGAAGTAGCCGGTCTATCCCCTCTTAAATCGACGGACCCTAGGGGAAACATGCTACAGGTCGAATTAACTTCGCTTGGGTTTGCTGGGAGTATAAGCGTTCCTGACGAGGATATGGGACCGGAAGACCAACCCGTAGGCGATTTACGCATTGTTGAGGTTGGACCCGGCGACGGCGAAAACGATCATACTCACATGGCGGAAGTCGATGACTTAGGCAATGGATCAACTACGAGCACAAGCGGCGACGGACCCGACCACGAGCATGAAATTTTAAATGGAGAAGTTCAGATAAGCGGCGTAGACGGTCACTCTCACCCGTCTATAGAAACCGAAGACGACGAAAAATCGTTTAGGAGAATCAAAGCCGCTGCCGTTGAGAATCAAGAAAATATTGAGTCGTCTCAATCTAAAAAATTCATGGGAGCCTATCAAAAGCACCTTTTTATTAAGCTTGAACAAGCAAAAAAGGCCCTACGTAACAATATCGACGTTAGAGGGGCCTTAGAGGAAACCCAATCATTAAGACTTGCTCAATATCGAGCTAACGCTATCCCTGTACTCGTTCAAACACAGGAGCGAGGCTTTAACTTTGCTCAACGTCAAACTAGATCAATGCAAGCTCGTAAAAAGCAGTTTGATTTTTCCCCACAAGATGAATTAGCGATTGAAATAATCCAAGATTCTACACGTACCGAAAAAAACAGATTGTTAGAGCTTAGAGGAATTGAGCATTTTCTAGGCATAGACGCGACTGAAAATAACAATGTCATGAACATAATTTCAGACGGTTTGGAAGAGGGAAATACCACCGAACAAATCGCTAAAACTTTAGAGCAAAAGTATGGCGAGCGTTACGGCGATCAAGCTTTTACAATCGCTAGAACCGAAACCTTATTTGCTATTTCTGACGGCGTAAATTGGCAAAAAGAAACCTTAGAAGTTGTATTTACTGACGTTCGAAAACAGTGGTTCCACGTTGGCGACGTTGGCAGAAACCCCGACGCTAGGGAGGTACACGCCTCTTTTGAAAAAGAGGGCGTTAAGGGCGTCGTCCCCGGCGACTATGTTTGGATCAATGAGCAAACCGGAGCTAGTTTAAGGTATCCGCGTGACCCAAATGCAGGGCCGCAAGACGTCATTAATTGCTTTGTAGAAGACACTAAAATTGAATCACACGGAATTAAAAATGCATTCAAAAGATTCTATAGGGGTGATCTTGTCACCGTCTACATGGCTAATGGCAAGAGTTTCACCGGAACACCTAACCATCCAATACTTACGTCTATCGGATGGGTTCCGCTTGGCAAATTGAATAAAAGCCATAAGCTTTTTAAAGCAGACATCGGAAATAATGGCGTCTTTTCTCCCGATATAAACGTATGCACTGGACCAACCGCGATAGGCCAAATCTATGATTCTTTGCTTAAGTCTGGGGATCTTATGCGGGTATCCGGTGGAATTATGGACTTCCACGGCGACGGGGTAAACTCCGATGTCGAGATTGTATTTGAAAACAGCCTGTTGATGAATAGCGGGAATGCCGTTATGAGCAAGACGGTTAACGATGTCAATTTCACAGGCTCCAGTTTTAGAGAGAGAACTTTGTTTTCTAATAGCGGATTTAACAAGCCTATTAGTCGGGTCTTTTCCTCTCAGGGCAGCGTTAGCACTACTAACTTGATTAATCCTTTGTTCGGGAGTCATTTGGGACCATTTGACCGATTCAGCTTCAGACCTACCGCGCCAAGTCAAACCAAATTTTTCCCATCTTCTATTGATGGTAATACGACTTATTCCAAACATTTCAGACAATTTTTTAACGCTAAATCCTTCGTTAACGTGGAGATGGTGCCAATTTCTAATGTCGTTGTCCGAAAAAACCAATCTACGCATGTATTTAATATTTCTACTGAAAACGAGTTATATACGGCTGAAGGTTTTATAACACATAATTGCCGCTGTTCAATCGTAAATATCATTCCAAAAAATGCCGACTCTAACGCGTCGGAAATAATAAATTCTCAATAGTGGGGAACAACTATGGCCGTCGAAATAATTGGCAACCCGAAAGATGTCGATAAGTATCGAAAATACTTGCACGATCAAGGCGTTTTGACTAAGCGCTTTTTACAGCACGTCAAAAATAGCGGGCATCCTGTATCGCAAAAACCCGAGGGCTTTCGGGTGTTCAATACGCCCATTAAAAAAGTCTTTAGCGAGTCAAAAAAAGGCATCTTTGAAGAGGACCAAAAGCTCTTCATAAAAGGCATTGCCAACGAAAATATTATCGATCGCATGGACGAGCGTTTAGAGCCTGTAGGCGTTGATATTAGGAACTTTCTAAAAAACCGCGTTCTTTTGCTCGATCATTTATACATTACAAGCGCTGTTATAGGGCGCGTTTACGAGCTTAAACCGGAGGATAACGGGGTACATTTTGAAGCCTATATAGGCGACCCTAAAGAAGCTCCATTGACCCAACAACAAAAAGACGCGCGCTCTCTTGTAGCTCAAAAACTTGTCCAAACCGTTAGCGTTGGATTCATTCCGCAAAAAATAAAAGCGCCCATATTTGACGACGAAGGAAAGCTAGAGGAACCCGCCGTAATTTTAGCTTGGGAGCTTTTAGAATTGTCAGTCGTAGCGGTTCCGGCGAACCCCGGTGCAGTTTTTGATCTAAAAGATGCAAATACGTTAAACGTAATGGATACTAAAGACATTCCACGTTTGACAAACTCTAAAAACACGCACAAAATAAACATCAAGAAATCAGAAGACAGCGACGGGACGACAGTACAAACGCTAATCTTTAACAAAGAAAACTTTGACAAAGAAGAGGCGTTAGCTTGGGCCAAAGAAAATGATTATAAGGCCGAAAAAGTCGAGGAAACAGACGACGATTACAAGCTAGTACAACGACAAGAAAAAGATTTCGAAAAATCATCTTTTAAAACTTTGGAAATCGACACGGGCATAAAAGCCAAAGTCGGAAAACTTAAATCAGAAATAACAGAGGAAGAAGAAATGGAAGAGAAGCTGATTGAAATCTTAGAGGGATTGAAAACATTAACCACGTCCCTCGGGGTTATTGGCGATTCTCTAAAAACCCTTTCCGAAGGTAATACCACAATCCTTTCTAAACTCGATGCGATCGAAATCATTGATGCCAAAGGCGGCGACAAAGAAGACGAAGACGAAGACGAAGACGAAGACGAAGACGAAGACGAAGACGAAGACGAAGACGAAGACGAAGACGATATGGAAGAAAAAATTTTAATTCTCGCTGATACCGTTGAAAAACAACAAAAATCAATCGATAAAATCACAGATAAAATCGACATTCTTAGTCAAAGTTTAGTCAAAATTCTCGAGAATTCTAACGGGTAAACCCCGTTTTTAGTTTTTAGTTTTCATTAATTTTTTAAACGAGGGTTTAAGTCATGTCAGACGGTAAGAAAGAAGGACAAGAAGACGCAACGCAGAAACTTTTGGGTATTTTAGCTAACAAAAAAGCACCCGAGCAAATCGGCAAACCCATATGGGCCAAGGATTTCGACCTTGTTAAAATGTTAGCTGCNNATAGCTTTGATGCAACGATGCTTTTCGGGAAAAGAATTGCTGAAACAGATTCGGCGACTCATTCAATTCCTCTAAATTTCGGTTCTCGAAAGTCTATGGCTTTTAGCGAAAAGAAAAACGCTGACGGTTATCTGGTTGACGTGCTCCCTGACGAAACAAGAATTCGTCTATTAGCTTGGAAAAAAGCACTTTCAAACGTGCAAATTCAGGCGCAGATAAGAAGTGCTCAAGACGGGTATTACAGTCCGTTTCCAAGCCTCAAAATCATGCAATCAGTCCCATCTTGGAAGACATTTGAAAGTATGTCGAAAGCCTTTGATATAGCTTCTTTTGGGGAATGGATCGACCAAGTACAGGCTCGCTTTTTCTTTGAGGAATATGAAATCCCTTACCTACTTGCAGATTTATTCGACAACATGCCCATGACGAGCCCTCTTGTTAGAGTGCCGGGAGCCCTTGGCTTGCTCGAAGGTGAATTAGAAGCTGACACGGGCATTTTCACCGAGCAATCAAATACCGAAGCTAGCTTCGTAGTTGAAAGCAAAAACAACGTAGTTCACACCAAAATTACACAAGATCTATTGGACGACTCATCGCCTCCATTAATCGAGAAACAACGTAAAGAGGTTGTGAAAGGTATCGTTAGATCTTACGAAAGAGCTATGCTTGATGGGGACTCGTCAGGTACGCATATCGATGACGATACGCAGGCGGGGTCGGCCAAGCTTTTCACTAAGGCGTTTAATGGTCTTAGAAAAAGAGCTTTTGATAACGAAACGACTGTAGGCGGCGAGGCTATTGTCTTCGATCACAATGACACACCGTCAAAAGATATGTTCGCCAAGCTTCTTAAGAAAATGAAATGCCAAGGCGCAGAAAAACAAGACCTAGCTTACATCGTTGGATGTACCATCGGGCATGATCTTGTAACCGGCGCGATCCCGGAATTATTTACGGCGTTCGCTTTCGGTAGCGTTGCCTCAAACGTAACCGGCATGGTTCCTCCGGTCTTCGGCGTTGGCGTCACTGAAAGCCAGCTTGTTAGAGAAGACCTTGAGATAGACGGGAAAGCAGATAACCCAACCGTGGGGACAACAACCTACGCGCTCTTAGTTCAAAAATCTCGATTCATGAACTTTACGAGACAAGCAACACGCGTTTGGGCCGCTCCTAGCTTACCATCGAGCGATAATATGCTTATGTCTGGTAAGGCTAGACATGCCTTTGATGGTATCCCTCAAAGCGCACAAGAGCGCAGTGTGACCATGGCGATCAACGTTAAAACGTCTTGATATTTAGTTTTCTTTAATCGCTGTTTCTCCAAACGAAAACCCCGACCCAAGTTACCGGGTGCGGGGTTTTTTAAGGCGGAAAAACAAGTTGGACGAAAAAAAACGCCAAGTAAGCACTAAGCGATTTTTATTGGAACTTATTAGAGCGTTAAAAACTAACACACTCGCAGAATTTGAGGCTAGAAGAAAATGCCGTTTTGTGATTTGAACACCGACGTTAAACCATGGCTTGGTATTCCAGTTTCGAATACTGAATACGATTCAGTTTTAACGATATTTCGAGACAGCGTGGAAGCTGCAGTTTTATCCTATGTCGAAACTGAATTCACTTTGACTCCGATCACAAATGAAATTCTCGATTCTAATGGGTCCGATACCATCGTACCTCGCAATTCTCCAATCGTTTCGGTGCAAGCTATTTATACAGCCGTAGAATCAGACGGCAGCGGCGGCAATCTTTTAGATACCTCCCATTACCGCGTTGATACCGATGGGATCACGCTTAGGGCAATCAATCAACCTCGGGGCCGATTTTATGTAAGGGTTGATTATACCTATGGATATGACGGCCTCCCTCCCGAGGTAAAACACGCCATTTTAATGTCGATCGACGCGGAATTTATCCGGAAAAATAAAAAAACCGTAGGCGGCGGCGTCACTTCTAGGTCGAAAAAAGATGAATCGGAAAGCCTCGGAGCAAGCGGCGGCGCAGGTTGGGATACAAAGGTAGGCTTGCCCCTAGAAGCGATTGCAAAACTTCAAACCTACAAACAATCGTTTGAGTTCCCCACCCAACCAATGGCAACGAGGAACTTTTAAATGGCACGTCGTAATATAGATGAATTAGTCGAATACCTAACCCGGTCTAAAAACGCTGTAGAAATAGCCTATGTTCGTAGTCTTGTAGGTTTATTATCTATTGCAGAGGCTAAGGCAAAACGAAATGCAACCAAACAATTTATCGGAAGAAACGGAAGAAAACTTAGTGGTCGGTTGCTTAATTCTATCTATACTATGGTCGATTTTAATCGTAGTGATTCTTTATTGCCAGTTGGGGTTTTAGGGACTCGGGGCATTCCATACGGTCGTATTCATGAATACGGTGGAGAGATAACCCCCAAAAAAGCGAAAAATCTATGGGTAAAACAGTGGGGAGGACGTGCCGATAAGTTTCGACGTTTGACCCCGACCGAATTTATTAAGCTAAAAAAAGAAAATCCAGACGAATATAAGATTTTTAGAAGTAAAAAAAACAATTTAATTGCTGCTTATACTCCGGCAGCCGACGACGTCGTTCCTCTTTTTGTGCTTAGGCAAAGAGTCGAGATACCAAAAAGACCGTATTTAGCACCCGCTTTGCAAGAGGCATTACAAGAATTCCCAGAAAGAATGAATTTTAATATTAGATCGCAACTTAAAAGGCTTTGATTTATGGGGACCAAAGACGAGATACAAGCCGCATTAGCTGCGCGACTGCGTACGATAACCAATGCAAATGGTTATACGACAGACGTTGTAAACGTCTACGGTGAGGATACAGACGACGCTAACATTCCAATGGGCCTAGACTTAGAAGATTACAAATTGCCTGCTATTCTTATTCTAAACGGTCGAGACACCCCAAAACACGAGCAGCAATGGTTAGTAGGTCGTTGGCTTATCCATTTGCAGTTGATTCATAAACCCGGTGAGACAGACGCGACCATGAAAACGTTTGTTAGGGATGTGTTAAAAGCTATTTATGCAGATTCTCCGACGTTACAGCGAAATGGTGAGTTTAGAAAGCTAGGGCAATCAACCCAGTGGCATATAGTCCTAATCGATCCCGATGTCAATATGATCGACGTAAACAGATTTACGGAAATGGTTTTTGAGGTACAATATCACTGTCACCCTACAGATTTATAACGGATTAAATGATGAAATTTTTTATCGTGATCATAGCTTTCCTTTCCTCGCTCACTAGCTTCGCGCAAATAGGCCGAAGAATCGGCAATGTGAGCTATTACCATTCTACTGTAGGAACGACAGCCCAAGACGCATTACCAGCGGTCAATATCGATCGAAATGTTAAAGGTTGGCGCATATGCCACGACTCTGATTCAACTGCCAACTATTTAGCAATATCGACCGGGGCCGACCCTGCGACAGATGGTGTTAGGGTCGCAGCGGGTTTTTGTTTTGATTGTGACGATTGCGGCTCAACCGCTCTAACCGATGCAAATGTTAAAGCTGACGCGGCGGCGACAGGCTATAGCGTTATTCAACTAAAATAGGGAGCAAACATGGCCATTAAGTATCGTAGTCTTATTGACTTTGCCGCGATCCTAGCGGGAAACCGGGAAGGTATCAACCTCGGTTTAGACGGTGCAATTTTTATCAGGGAAGAGGCGACCGAAAGGGTTTTTAACCCGCCTAGAATCGGTACGCAGGGCTCTAGTATCGGTACGGCTACGGCTAGCACTAATATAAGCGCAGGTTCAGACGATTCTTTAGATATTGCGGTAGACGGTGGGGCCGTCGTAACAGCAACCCTTACCGGACTAGCGGGCCTTAATACAGGTTTGCTAATCGAGGCAGAATTAGAATCGGCCATAAATACCGCACTAATTGCAGCGGGACAAGACGCCCGCGTTTGGGTTTTCTACGACAATAGCGACGATCATTACGAAATTTACTCGCAGAAAACCGGAGTGAATGCGACGGTTGTGATCACCGACGCTAGTTTAAACAACGTTGCCGACGATCTAAACTTAGGCGTTCCAAATGGCGGAACCGAGGCAGCGGGTACAGACGACCAAGATTTTTTCCTATACACAACCGGAGGAATCACCTTTCAGCAACCCGTTGAGTCAAACAATCACCGATCGGGCCGGTTTCATGTCGGCGTTATCAAGTCAAAGAAAATCGTAGAATTTGACATGGACGCCATGCTTAACATGAGCGGCAACGCAGGCGATTCAATCGACACCGCGATTAGAGTGCTTTACAGGAGCGCTTTCGGGAAGGAAACGGTAACGGCTCTGACTTCGATCAAGTACGAGCAAGATTTGCCAAACTTTACTTATTCGGTGGTCAAAGCTTCGACTATTTTCGCCGAGTATTTTGACGGCGTTTATACAAAAGATTGGACTTTAACGGCTCCGGGCGACGCGCCTGTGACGCAAAAATTTACTGGGATGGGTTCCGATGGTTCAATAGCGGGTATCGGACAGCTCAATGGTGCGGTCGTGTCTTCGGCCTCCATAATCTTAGATGCCGGTCACGCTGATAGATTCAGCGTTGGGGCTCGTGTTATGCATGTAGCCGCTGACGGTCGCACAATCCTAGAAGGGGCCGATGGGTCTATTTCTGTTTCGTCTGTAGACACCGTAACCAACACCGTTGTTATCAGCACGAGCATAGACGCAGACGATGACACCTATCTCGTCTTTTGGCATCCCGGAGCAATCCAACAAACTGGACGAGACGCAATATTTACCGACCTAGAGGGCACTCTTAAGCTTACTAGCTCGGGGAACGCAATATGCGCGACAAATATTGAACTTTCCCTTACAAACGATCATATCGACTTAAATAACTGCTTCGGCGACGATGCGAACGCAGGTTTCGCAGCGGGCAACCGGGCGACTTGGAACCTCAATGTTACGCTCGATCTATCGAACGAGAACATGGGCGAACTCGTTCAAGCTCGTAAGTTCGGAGGCTTTAGCCCCGAGCTTATAATTGGCGATCCCACCGGCAGGCACTTAAAAATAACAGCTCCGAAATGGATCGTATCGGTCCCAGTAATCGACCTTCCGGAAAACGGAACTACGAGCTATAATTTTGAAGGTAATCTTTATCAGTCGGCTAGTGGAAAACGAGACCCCATTATCATAGAATTCCTTTAAACTCAGTTTTCATTTGACCATGACGTAGCTAGTTTCTAACATACGAGAAACTAGCTTTTTTATTTATATTTTTGGGGAATGGATCATGGCTATTGAGTTAAGCGATAGACGTTTGAGTGCTATTCGTTATGTTTCTCGGGTTGACGATGCTATAGACAAAGAAAATAGCAATCGAGACGAGTACGAGGAAGACCCGGTTAGAAACGCAGATAGCTTGGTTTTCCTCGAAGACAAAGAGCCCACCTATTTCATTCTAAATTTTGAAGTGAATGCTAGAGAAGCCTCGATGATAAAGGATTCTCAAGCTAAGGGCCTAGACGATGATAAGCAAGTCGTCATGTCTATGGGCAAATGGGCGCTTACTGTCTGTAAAATTGTTTTGAAGGGGATTGTTAACCCGAAAGGCGTTAAAGGCATCCCCTTTAAAAAAGACGGTCGCGGTTACGTGGCCGATGCGACTCTTGACAAGCTCCATAAGTTTGGGATTGTCGACGAAATATGGCAGCTTTATTTGAATTTGACTAAAGAAGAAACAGAAGAGGCCGAAGAACTCCCAAACTGATATCGGCTCTAATAGATTTACATTTTGCCGAGCCAAAAGATAAAAAACTTCACGACTGCAAACATTGCCCGGAAGCGCTAAAAGCTCAAAGAAAATGCGCTCAACCGGGATACTTGCAAGCTAAAACACCGCGTTGGTCCGTCGATTCTCGTAGCCGGAAATATACATTTTGCCCCGGTAAGGCTACATGGTCCCCTACCGTAGCGAAGACCTTTAGAGAATGTAAAGCCGCTTATTTTTCCGGTATACTACCACAAGATGGTTCATTTTTAGATCAAAGACCCGAGTTTGTAAGCGTTTACCCACTGTTTTGCGAAGCATGGCGTGAGCGTAATTACGGGCGCATTTGGCAGGACGTAAACAAGTTCGCCGACGAAGTTTTCAAAGCTATCGGCAAAATGTTAGGCGGAAAAAAATAATGGCTGTAGTCCAAGGCGATACGTTCGAAATTCCAATTAAAGCAGATACTAGAGAATTCAACCGACAAGTTCTTATCAGTGTGAAAATCGTTGAGTTATCAATAAAACGTATGTCGGCACAGCTCCAAAGTTTCGCTAAAGAATTTAAGACTATTGCGACCAAAGTTGATTTAAAAAGTGTAAACACAAACATAAAAAATGCTGAAAAAAACATAAAAGCTTTAAACTCAAGCACTGTTAACGCGGCTCAATCGATGGAAGAGTTTAGCAGCGTAACACGAGAAAACACACAGGCGATTCAAGGCCAGCAAAAAGTTGTTGAAGATAATATAAGTGTGATCGAGCTTTTATTTAAATCACTCGTTCTATTCGGAACTCTAAAAATTGCAACACAATTTAGAATGATCGAACGATCAGGAACGCTTTTAGGTGTGGCAATTGGTAAACTACTCGGTCAATTCAGAGGTTTAAATACAATTGGTCCTCCATCATCGAAAACAGTTTTCAAGATAGGTGAGGCCATGCTTCTGTTAACCCCTGCAGTCGTTGCTCTTGGTCGCGCTTTATCCGAATCTGAAATAGCTATTGTCTCGTTCGTTGGTAAAGCCACAGCTCTTTTCGGGGTTGCTCTTGTCAGTCTAACTGCAGGTTTAAACCTAGCTACTCAAGCAATTTCAGGTTTTGCTATTGGTCTAGGTGACAAGCTTATAAATCGAATGACTCTTTACTCGGAAAGCGCAGAAAAAGCCGAAGAGGTTACAAGTGCTTTCACATTTACAATTTTAGGGTTTAATCGAGTCGTAGGTGAATCAACAGGAACTTTAGATTTCTGGAACGATCAAATAGATAATTTAGTCGATACTACGGCTCTAGGTGTGGGAGAAATTCAAAAATCTATTTCTCTTTTAGTAAAAGAAGGCGCTGCACTTGGTTTAAATGCGACTCAAAACGCTAAACTTTTACGTGTAGCTGCTGACATTGCTGCCGCTACTGGTAAGGATTTAAACGACGTTACCTTAAGAATTGTATCTGGTTTAGCTGGTCAAACCCAAGGACTACTAGCTTTAGGTATCAATGTCAAAGAGGCAGCAATTGACCATAGCGTTTTTGCAAAGGAACTGGGTAAAACGGCTAGCGAATTAACCGAAACCGAAGCTAAAATGATAAGGTTCAATGAAATTTTAAAACAATCTGAACCTTTATTAGGAGCAGCAACTAATCAACTTGATACGGTAAGAGGTGCAAATGAAGCTTATGAAAGAACCCTTGAAAACATACGTATTAAGATTGGGGAAACAAACGAGGTAACCAAAGCTTACCAAAGAACGCTTACACAAATAGCAGAATCGTTTTTAGACCTTCCTGATATTGTTTTAGAAACGGTTGGTGTGTTTATCGACTTTGGTGGTGTAACTCTTAAAGTCGTTGGTACACTCGTTAAATACCTTTTGACAATTGGTTTCATCGTCACTGCTATATCAACCTTAAATCTTGTTATGGGGACAAGTATAACGGTTCAAAGTATCCTTGGCGCCGTTTTCACTGCAACCGCGGCGAAAGTAGGTGTTCAGGCCGTCGCTATCACTGGTTTAAACGCTGTACTTCTCAACATGGCTTTGATTATCAAAGGAACGCTTATAACAGCGATTAAATTCCTTGCAATTAGCTTTGTAACCCTTACCGCTAAAGTATTTTCGTTAACAGCGGCTCTTTTGACTAACCCCCTATTTCTTGCGGGTGCTGCTATAGCTGCAGGCATATATCTGTTAGTCGATGCTTTCAGAGATATCGCTGATGAGATGGGTTTTTTCACCGAAGAAAGCGAAAAAGCTAATGGAGTAGCCGGAGAGTTTACCGGAGTCCTTGTAACGCTTAAAAACGCTGCTAGAGCCGTTTTCGGAGTGTTTAAAGATTTAGCAAAGCTTATCGTAGTTGGTTTGACCGCTCCGGTGTTATTTGCCGTCAAAGCTTGGTTACACATGAAAGAGGCAATGGCAGATAATGAAAACGAAGCTTTTGGAATACGTCAAGAAATAGAAGAAATAAATGAACAGTTAGAAAAGTTAGGTGAGATTAGCTTAAAGGCTCAATCTGGTTTTAGAGGTCTTGTTTCTGGAGGAACGGCAGAAGCAGCCGAAAGGCAGCGTATTGAATACGAAAAGCTAGGGGCATCGGTCGAAAACTTTTCATCAAAACTAGAAAAAGTTAAGTCAGTTACAAAAGAAATCGGTGAACAGTTTCGTTTGTTAAATACTGGCGATCAGTTCGACAAAGCTAAAAATAAGGTCGATGCGACTAGAACAGCTTACAATCAGTTGGTCGATAGATTTATAAACGGTGGTAAAGATGCGGAGGTTTCCGTTGACGACCTTAAGAAAGGCTACGAGAATTTATTAGGAGCTTTTCAAAAGGCTAAGGATTTAAGCGAGCAAACTTTTAATGGTTTAATCGCAGGAGCTAAAAGGGTTAACCTAGAGCTTTTAAAGTCGTCCGGACAAGTTATTGAAGTTGCTAGAATAGAAAATGCAGAACGTTTAAAGCTATTTGATGAGCAAGTAGAGAATTTAAGAAAGCTTGGAAACCTTACAGTCGAACAGGAAAAACAATTAGCTGATGCTAGGATTACTATTGTCCGTAAGGGACAAGCAGACATAAATAAAATACTTGCCTCACAAGATAACGCTAGAAAAGCAGCTATGGACGGAATTGCTGCTAAGAATCGTAGTTTTGAAATAGAACGCCTACAAAGTTTAAATTTATTTGTAGACGCCCAAAAACTCAAAAACCAAGCGGCTTTAGACGCTTTCGACAAGGAAGCTGAAAAAATTAAGGCGACTCATGATTTACGTCAAGAGGATATAGACTTAATTAACAAAACAAGAGAAGCGCTTTTAAGGAAAAATGAAGCTGCATTAGGTGAGGCTGAAGAAAAACAACAGCAAGCAGCTCAGGACGCAGCTAACGAGGGAGGCGTTCAAATCTTTGGAGAGCAACAAGTAAGCCTTATCACGTCCGCATTTGGAGAAGCGGCGGGAGGCATTGCAAGCGCCGCGTCAAGTATGCTTTCTCCTGCTACAACTATGATGGCAGCGGCCCAAGCGACGGTCGGAGCGATCCAACAATTGATAGACTTCGGCCCTCAATTTTTGGATTCCATAGCCAACGTCTTCAATTCTCTAACCGACTTGCCTTTAAAATTAGCAGAATCATTTGGAGGCGTCTTAGATTCTATTACAAATCTAATCACGAATTTACCTGCTAATCTAATCAAGGGCATCGATCAGATTCTAGTTAGCATTGTCGATTTTCTTTTCGAGGGTTTACCAAAAGCCCTAGAGGATTTACCGATACTTTTAATCGATGCATTATTAGCATTCGTTGAAAAATTGCCGGCATTAGTTGGAAAATTTGCTCAAGGAATGATACGAGTTTTCGTAACCGCTCCAATTTTACTCATCAACGGTTTGGTTAAGGGAATTCCAGTATTGATCGGGGAATTGGTAAGGGCAATACCCGAGGTAGCTTTAGCGCTCGTAAATGGTGTTGTGCTCGGTCTAAAAGAGGCAATCAATGCTTTAGCAAACCTACTCGGTTTCGAGGACATATTTAACATACCTGACGTAGAAGACAAGATAAAAGGACTTGGGGACGACATAAAAAGGGCCTCGTCTCAAATCTTTGAAGTGCTCGATTTAGAGGCAGCGGGTCGAGGTTTAGACGTTGCTGATAGAATTAGAAACGCCTTAGCGTCGGGATCTTTGCAGGGAGCAAGCTTCTTTGAACGTCTGTTTAAAAAAATCGGGCAATTCGGGACGGATCTATGGAATGGCTTTGTCGGAGCCGTTGAGGATATAGCTAAATGGTTTGGGGATCGCGGAACTGAGATATGGAACGGATTTATTTTACCGATAGCGACTTGGTTCGGTGATCGAGGTACGGAAATATGGAACGGTTTTATACTCCCTATTGCTACTTGGTTTGGTGATAGGGGAACTGAAATCTGGAATGGTTTTATTTTGCCGATTGCTAATTTCTTTTCAGACGCAGGAACGAAAATATGGAATGGTTTTATTTTGCCCGTTTCTGAATGGTTCGGAGATAGAGGAACTGAAATATGGAACGGATTCGTTTTACCTATAGCGACGTTCTTTAAGGATATGGGCAAGCAAATATGGGACGGGTTTGTTGCTCCTATAGGCATCTTCTTTTCAAACGCTGGTAAAGCTATTTGGGATGGTTTCATTACTCCGATTGGAGACTTTTTCAAAAACGCAGGTAAAGCAATATGGGACGGGTTTATAGGGCCGGTCGGCGCTTGGTTCTCCGATAGGGGTAAAGAGCTTTGGGATAGCTTAAGCTCGCTTATCGTTTGGCCTGAAATAACTTGGCCTGTAATACCTACACCTGGTTGGTTGCAATCTTTTATCGACGCAATAAACAAGCTTACCAATTTTAAACTTAATATTTCAACGGGTGGGCTTGTTGGAAATGTTCAAAACATAACCTCAAACGCTGTTAGCAAAGTCGTTTCGACCGGTAAGGACGCAGGCGGCGCGATCAGCTCCGGATTCAAAAGAGCTAAGAGTAAATTATTTGCTGACGGTGGTTATGTAAGCCCCAATAGCATCGATATACCTAGTGGAAAAGTTATAGATAGTATTCTCTATGCTCAACAAGGGGCATTTACACCGGGTAACGTTGGTACTGACACGGTCGACGCTAAGTTGACTCCGGGCGAATTTGTCGTCAATCGTGAGGCTACACGCAACAATCTAGGCTTACTCTCATTCATCAATCAAGCTCGTGAACCCGTTTCACCTGTCACCGGAACCAATAATTTTTCAATAGTTATCAATGCTCGGACGGATCTTAGCGCCGATCAAATACGCCGCGAAGTTGTTCCGGAGCTAGAAAAACATCTCAGAAGAAAATCACAAGAGGGACGGAGCGTAATAAATGCTGCTGGTATAAGGACATAAAATGGCGACCATTGAAACCGGGTATAGCGAATTTACATATCTCGACGAAGTTCCTTATATGGCGGGTCGTATAGAGGATTGTTTGCCTACGCAAATTAGATTGAAAGTTGACACCGCCAACAATCTAGGAACCCAAACGCAGTTAAGAATCTTTGACGAAAATATACTTAACACGCAGACGACCCTTAGAATCAATTCGAGCGAAGAGCTTTTAACTCAAATAGAGGCGATCAATAATCAATTAGGCAATCTTGGAATCCAAACTAAATTAAGGATTAATGACGACAACAAGCTTGGTGCTCAAGCTATCTTAACGATCACGCCCGAAGACAAGCTTTTAACGCAAGTTTTATTAGAAGCTAGGGGAAATAATAACCTTAATACGCAAGTAGCGCTTAAGCGTTTAGGTTTCACAAACGCCACGGGAATGCAAATAATTTTTGGCAAAACACGGGTTCATATTTGCCCCGAAGGTCAATATTTAGAGACGTTCCCATACCTAACTGACAACCCATATTTGACAGCACGTTTTTGCGCAGATTTGCATACGCAGGTTGAGTTGAAAAGGTTCACCCAGACTCCTTTAAATACTCAAATATTGATGCGTATAAACGAATTAACTAACCTTCCTATGCAAGTTTTATGGCGTATATTCGATCAAAATAACCTCAATATGCAGGTTATTTTAAGCGCTGCCGAAAAGTTAAACACTCAGGTAAACCTTTTTGTCTATAATAACACACAGTTACGCATCCTCTGTGACTTCCCTTCTCGCGGAATTCCGGCTTTAGGCGGAAACAATTGGACGAGTGTACAAGCGATCGCGGCAGGCGATTTTGACGTTAACAATTTGAATACAGATATTGTTGAAGAGCGCACACAGACAGACGGAATAAATGCACTTTGGCAGCTAAGATGCGATACCGGATTAAGCAACACATTCGTTGATACTCTAGCAATCTTGAATCACAATTTTACGACTTCAGCGCGTGTAGAAATACAAGGTTCCGACGATCCCGGATTCGGGACAATCAAATTTACGATCGTTATGGATACCGAGCTTACGAACATGTATTACGTAGCGCCTACGCTTCCAAACATACCGGCGAGATACTATCAAATATCAATTCAAGACCCTACTAACACGGATGCGGACGGCCTTAAGATTGGTACAATTGTATTTGGCAGCTCGTTAATACTCACGCGAAACGAGCAATTTATTAACCCTGTCACATACGGAAATCGTCACTTTAAAGATACTTTAGACACCGAAGGATTTACGTCTAGCAGCAACGATAGGGCTCTTAGAAAGTTCCTAAACTTAACATTCACTCAGTTACTAATAGACGGCGGTAATTTTGAAACCCTACAAAATTATATCCTAACCGCAAAAACTGACTTAAAATGTCTCGTAATACCGAGACCGACAAGACCAAGCGCATTAGCTGTTTTCGCTAAACTTAGTCAACT
>JABAOH010062069.1_pt1 | contig 18450 bp, 17 predicted proteins | sample 7062181 | NCBI WGS metagenome assembly JABAOH01 (sample SAMN14538630, study PRJNA623070) | marine sediment metagenome | biome: marine biome [ENVO:00000428]; feature: marine pelagic biome [ENVO:01000023]; material: deep marine sediment [ENVO:00002113]; isolation source: pool of 5 deep marine... | reverse complement strand
CGGCCGAGATCGTCGTCGCGATGTCGTTGACCTGGCCGATGATCGAGCGGATCTTCTCGATCGCGTCGACCGCGCCGGTCGTCTCCTCCTGCACCGCAGCGATCTGTTGGGAGATCTCCTCGGTCGCCCTGGCGGTCTGGTTGGCGAGGTTCTTGACCTCCTGGGCGACCACCGCGAAGCCCTTGCCGGCTTCGCCGGCGCGCGCCGCCTCGATGGTCGCGTTCAGCGCCAGCAGGTTGGTCTGACCGGCGATGTCGTTGATCAGGTCGACCACTTCGCCGATCCGGCTCGCCGCGTCGGTCAATCCCTGCACGGTCTGGTTCGTGCTGTCCATCTCGTCGGCGGCATCCCGCGCGATCTCGGCCGACTGGTTGACTTGCCGCCCGATCTCGGCGATCGAGGCCGACAGCTGTTCGGCTGCGGCGGCGACGGTCTGAACGTTGGCCGAGGCCTGGCTCGAGGCGGTCGCGACCGCAGTGGCCTGGCCGCTCGCCTCCTCGGCGGTCGACGACATCTGCTGTGCGGTCTTTTCCAGCTCCACCGCCGCCGATGCAACGGCCCCCAGAACCCCCGACACCTTGCCGTCGAACCCCTCGATGAGGCCGTCGATGCGGTGCGCCCGCTGTTCCCTTGCACGCAACCCGGCCTCGCGCTCCTCGGTCAGCTCCTGGTTGCGGATCATGTTGTCCTTGAACACCAGTACGGCGTCGGCCATCTCGCCGAGCTCGTCGCCGCGGTCTGTGCACGGGATCTCGACCCTGGAATCGCCGCCGGCCAGCGCGTGCATGGCCCCGGCCAGCGCCTCCATCGGCGCCACCAGCCATTTGCGGTTGGCCAGCAGGAATCCGAGGACGACCACGACCTGCATCAGCCCGATCAGCAGCGCGGCCAGGAGGGCGAAGCTGTTCAGGCTGCCGACCTTCGCGTAGACCTGCCCGGCCGCGGTCCGGCGCGCCAGGGCGAGCTCCTCGGCGAGGACCTCCAACGCCGCGAGCGCCGGACCGTCGTCGATCTCGATCGCGGCATCGATCTCTTTCGCGGTCATCTCGTCCCGCATCAGCTGCACCACGGCCTGCAGGGCCGCGGCGTACTGCCCGACCACGCCACGCAGGTCCTGCAGCGCCTGCCGCTCACGCTCGTTGACGCCGAGCTCTATGTATTTGTTGATCGCGCGATAGGCGTCGTCGACCTTGCGGCCGGCCTTGGAGATGCGGATCATCTCGCCGCGCAGGATGAAGTCCTTGAACTCATGAATGAGGCCGCCATAGCCAAGCGAGCCGCGCAGCTCGCCCAGCGTGTCGGATTTGCTGCCGGGCCCCTTCTCGAAGGTCTCCCAAGTGCGGCCGAGCTGGTAGGAATCCAGGAACACGCGGATCGACACGGCAAACATGAGGAGGGCGACAATTCCCAGCGCGACCGACATCCAGGTCCCGGCGGTCTTCATCCGCGTGTTCAGCAACAGGTATCGAAACAGACGGCGCATACGGCTCCCCGGCGTGCGACTGCACCGGATATTGATATAGGACATTGTTTAATTAATGGTTTGCAGGGATTGGCATGGCGTCGCGGTATCAGGCCCAGGGTCCCGGATCAGCGTTGCACGGTCCGCCAATCCGGGTGGATCCACGGTTCCTGATTCGCGGGCGGCAGCGGATTGCGGNNGTGGATCCACGGTTCCTGATTCGCGGGCGGCAGCGGATCGCGGCCCAGGATGTGGTCGCTCGCCTTCTCGCCGACCATGATCGAGGGCGCATTGAGATTGCCGTTGGTGATGCGCGGGAAGATCGAGCTGTCGGCGACGCGCAGCGCGTCCACTCCGATGACGCGGCAGTCCGGGTCGACGACCGCCATGGCATCGTCTGACGCACCCATGCGGCAGGTGCCGCAGGGATGATAGGCGCTCTCCACCGCATCGCGGATGAATTCGTCCAGCGCGGCGTCGCTCTCGACCGTCGCACCGGGCGCGATCTCGCGCCCGGCATAGGGCTTGAAGGCGTCCTGAGCGAAGATCTCGCGGGTCAGCCGGATGCAGGTGCGGAAGTCCGCCCAGTCCGAGTCCTGCGACATGTAATTGAACCGGATGAGCGGCGGATCCCGCGGGTCCGCTGAGCGCAGTCGGACATGTCCGCGCGACGTGGAGCGCATCGGCCCGACATGCGCCTGGAAGCCATGTGTCTTCGCCGGCGCCTTGCCGTCGTAGCGGATCGCGACCGGCAGGAAATGGTACTGGATGTCGGGGTATTGCACGCCGGCCCGCGAGCGCACGAAGGCGGCGCTCTCGAAATGGTTGGTGGCGCCGTGACCGGACCGGAACAGCAGCCACTGGGCACCGATCCACGCCTTCGAGACCAGATTGAGGTGCCGGTACAGCGTGATCGGCTGCAGGCATTCCATCTGCAGGTAGAGCTCGAGATGGTCCTGCAGGTTCTCGCCGACGCCGGGGCGGTCGGCGACGACCTCGATGCCGTGCTCGCGCAGCTCGGCGGCCGGGCCGATGCCGGACAGCTTCAGGAGCTTCGGCGAATTCAGAGACGAGGCCGCGAGGATGACCTCGCGCCGCGCCCGCACCGTCTCGGTCCGGCCGCGGCGCTCGAATTCGACGCCGGTGGCACGCCGCCCGTCGAACAGCACGCGCCGGGCGAGCCCCCGCCGCAGCGCCACGTTCGGGCGCTTGAGAGCGGGCTTCAGATAGGCGCTGGCGGCCGACCAGCGGCGACCGCGCCAGATTGTCATCTCCATTGCGCCGAAGCCTTCCTGCTTCTCGCCGTTGTAGTCCTCGGTGACCTGGTATCCGGCCTGCCGGCCGGCCTCGACGAAGGCGTGGAACAACGGATTGCGGCGTGCGCCGCGCGTGACGTGCAGCGGCCCGCCGGTGCCGCGCCAGCCCTCCTCGCCGCCATGGGCATCCTCCATCCGCTTGAAATAGGGCAGGACGTCGCGAAAGGCCCAGCCCCTGGCGCCCTGCTCCGCCCAGTGGTCGTAGTCGCAGGCGTGGCCGCGCACGTAGACCATGCCGTTGATCGAGGACGAGCCGCCGATCACCTTGCCGCGCGGGCAGGCCATCCGGCGGCCGCCGAGATGCGGCTCCGGCTCCGACCAATAGCCCCAGTCGTAGCGCGCCATGTTCATCGGATAGGACAGCGCTGCCGGCATCTGGATCAGCGGCCCGGCATCGGTGCCGCCGTATTCGAGGACGAGGACCGTGTTCCGGCTGTCCTCGGACAGCCGGTAGGCCAGGGCGCAACCGGCCGAGCCGGCGCCGACGATAACGTAATCGAATTCCGGTTCCACCGCTTCTCGACTCCCTTATTCCGGCGGATTCGCGTCTTTCGGCACAACATCTTTTTTTCCGGCGGGCGGTCAATGAAAAAACATCGCTGTGCGTTGCGTCGGGCCGCGGAACAGGGCAGGATAAAGCCACGAAAACGACCAAACGCGGCGGCAACCGCGCAAACGATCCAAGACAGGGAGACAACGATGCTCAAGACATTCTCGCGCGCCGGCGCGCTGGCCGTCCTCCTCGCGTTCGCCGTTCCGGCGGCCCACGCGGCCTCGGAGCCGGCCTCCTGCAAGACGGTCCGCTTCTCGGACGTCGGCTGGACCGACATCACCGCAACGACGGCGGCGACGTCCGTGGTGCTCCAGGGTCTGGGCTACAAGCCCGAGGCCCAGGTCCTGTCCGTTCCGGTCACCTATGCCAGCATGAAGAATGGAGACATTGACGTCTTCCTCGGAAACTGGATGCCCACCATGGAAGGCGATATCAAGCCGTATCGTGAGGATGGCTCGGTCGATACGATCGGCGTCAACCTCGAAGGTGCGAAATACACCTTTGCGGTGCCCAACTACGTGGCCGAGGGCGGCCTGCGCGACTTCGCGGACATCGCCAAGTTCAAGGACCGGCTGGACGGCAAGATCTACGGCATCGAGCCGGGCAACGACGGCAACCGCCTGATCCTGGACATGATCGCCAAGGACGCGTTCGAGCTCAAGGGCTTCGAGCTCGTCGAATCCAGCGAGCAGGGCATGCTGGCCCAGGTCCGGCGGGCGGTCTCGCGCAAGGAATGGATCGTCTTCCTGGGCTGGGAGCCGCACCCGATGAACAGCAATTTCAAGCTCGCCTACCTCTCCGGCGGCGACGACTGGTTCGGGCCGAACTTCGGCGGCGCGACGGTCTACACCAACACCCGTGCCGGCTATGTCACGGAATGTGGCAACGTCGGACGCCTGCTGAAGAACCTGAAATTCACGCTGGCCATGGAAAACCAGATCATGGGGGCGATCCTCGATGACGCGGTCGAACCCAACAAAGCGGCCGCGGACTGGCTGAAGAAGAATCCCGACGCTCTCGGGGCGTGGCTCGAAGGCGTTCAGACCTTCGACGGCGGCAATGGGCTGGCCGCGGTCAGAAAACATCTCGGCCTCTGACGCGGGCTGAACGATTCGTGTCCGATGGCCGGGCCCACAGGGTCCGGCCGTCTTGCGTCGCGGGACGGGCGGCCAACCAGAAGCGGGAGGCACACGGGAGATGCTGGACTGGCTAACCGAAAACAAGATTCCCCTTGGCCGGTGGATCAAGGGATTCGTCGAATTCCTCAACGACAACGTCGCCTGGCTGTTCGATCTCATCTCCGACGTTCTCGGGTTCCTCATCGAGGGATTCATCTGGGCGCTCGACTGGATGCATCCGCTGGCCCTGACGGCGATCGCAGCGGCCCTGTCATGGCGACTTCACCGTTCCTGGAAGCTGACGGCCCTGGTCGTCGCCTCGCTGCTGCTGATTCTCAATCTCGGCTACTGGAAGCCGACGATGGAAACCCTGGCGCTTGTCCTTTCGGCAACCGCCATTTGCATGCTCGCCGGCATCCCGCTGGGAATAGCGGCGGCACACCGGCCCTGGCTTTACACGGCACTGCGGCCGATCCTCGATCTGATGCAGACGATCCCGACCTTCGTCTATCTGATCCCGACGCTGATCCTGTTCGGTCTGGGCGTCGTGCCCGGCCTGATCTCGACCGTGATTTTCGCCATCCCTGCGCCAGTCCGTCTCACCTATCTTGGGATATCCGGCGTGCCGAAGCAGCTCGTCGAAGCGGGCGAGGCCTTCGGCGCAAGCAAACGCCAGTTGCTCTGGAAGGTCGAGCTGCCCTACGCCCTGCCGACGATCATGGCGGGCCTGACCCAGTGCATCATGCTGTCGCTGTCCATGGTGGTGATCGCGGCGCTGGTCGGCGCCGACGGGCTGGGCAAGCCGGTGGTGCGGGCGTTGAACACAGTCAACATCGCCCAAGGATTCGAGGCCGGGCTGGCGATCGTCATCCTGGCGATCCTGCTCGACCGATTCTTCAAGCAACCAAAAGAAACGAAGAACTGAGCCCATGCCCGCGGTCGAATTCCGCAATGTCGATGTGATCTTCGGCGCCGACGAGGCGGCGGCGCTGAAGATGCTGGACGGCGGCGCCGACCGCGACGCGATCCTCGAGGCGACCGGCGCCGTGGTCGGCGTGCACGACGCGTCGCTGGCCGTCGAGGAGGGCGAGATCTGCGTCCTGATGGGGCTGTCCGGCTCCGGCAAGTCGTCGCTGCTGCGCTGCGTCAACGGCCTCAACAAGGTGACGCGCGGCCAGGTCCTGGTCGCCGACGGGGACGGCACTATCGATGTGGCATCGTGCAACGCAACGACGCTGCGGCGGCTGCGCTCGCAGCGCATCGCCATGGTGTTCCAGCAGTTCGCCCTGCTGCCGTGGCGCACCGTGGCGGAGAATGTCGGCCTCGGCCTCGAGCTGCGCGGCATGCCGAAGGCGGCGCGCCAGGACATCGTCGACGAGAAGCTGAAGCTGGTCCACCTCGAGCAGTGGAAGGACAAGCATGCGCACGAGCTGTCCGGCGGCATGCAGCAGCGTGTCGGCCTCGCCCGCGCGTTCGCGACCGACGCCGACATCCTGTTGATGGACGAGCCGTTCTCGGCGCTCGACCCGCTGATCCGCGAGCATCTGCAGGACGAGCTCCTGGAGCTGCAGCGCTCACTGAAGAAGACCATCGTCTTCGTCAGCCATGACCTCGACGAGGCACTCAAGCTCGGCACCCATATCGCGATCATGCAGGACGGGCGGATCGTCCAGTACGGCCGGCCCGAGGAGATCGTCGGCCGGCCGGCGACCGACTACGTGCGCGCCTTCGTCGCCAACGTGAACCCGCTGAACGTGTTGCGCGGCTCGAGCCTGATGCGGCCGGCCGACGCGCTCGACCGCGATCCCGACGCTCCCGATACCGTGCGCCTCGACGCGGCGGGTCGTTACCGCTGCCGCCTGGACGGGGCGCGCCGTCCCAAGGCCTATTTCTGTGACAGCACCGAGGCACGCTGCGTGCCGTGGTCGCCGGAGCTCGCGCTGGAGACCGTACATGACGGATTCGTGTCCGGCACGCCGGAGACACCGATGCGCACCGCCATCGAGGTGCGCCGCGCGACCGGGCGGCCGATGCCGCTGATCGACGGTGACGGGGTGCTCGTCGGCGTCATCGGCGAGGATGAGCTGCTCACCGGAATGATGCGGCGGTCGGAGCCGCGCAAGGCCTGAGCGCCGGGGTCAGCCAAGCCCCATCTGATGCAGGATTGCCCGCGTCGCCGGGTGCGCCGGGTCGTCCATGCCGGTCAGTACGGTGAAATGGTTGGTGCCGGGGATCGCCTCGGCGACGGTCGTCGCGCCCTTTGCACGCCAGTGTTCTGCCATCGTCTGCGACTGCCGGCGGAACGCTTCGGTCTCGTCCGCGCCCCAATACAGCGCGAGCGGTGCCGCCGTGGCCGGGTCCAGGAACAACGGGCTGTTGCGCCGTGCGGTTTCCACATCCATGCCGACCTTCTCGTTGATCGTGGTGTCGACGAGAGGCGTGAGGTCGAAGACGCCGCTGATCGAGACCCCGCCCTTGACGAGATCGTGGGGCAAGCCCTCGGCGAACGCGCCCCAGTCCGTTGCCATCGCCATGCCGACCAGCTGTCCGCCGCAGGAATGGCCCGAAACGGTCACGTTGTCCGGGTCGCCGCCGAAGCGCTCCGCCTCGCGCCACAGCCAGGCGAGGGCGGCGCGGATCTGGCGACCGATCTCGTCGATGGTGACCGCCGGGCACAGTGCGTACTCGACCACCGCGACGTGCGCCCCGGCCGCGACCAGCGGCCGGGCGACGAAGCTCGAAGATTTCCGCGTGTTGGCCTGCCAGTAGCCGCCATGGATGTACATGTGCACCGGCGCCTCGGCAACGTCGGCAAGGAACAGGTCCAGCAGCTCTGCCTCGCTCTCGCCGTAGGCGAGATCCAGTGCCTTGCGCGGCGCCTCGGTCTCCCAGGCCATGCTTTTTTCCGCCCATTCGGCGAGGAATTCGGGATGTTCGGGCACGTTGGCGCGGTTGTTGTACTGGCGCTCCATTGCCGGATCGATCATGACGGTCTTCCTGTCGTGCGCGGAAATCGAAACCGCCGCGGCCGTGCCGGCAGCGAGTTCTAGATCCCCAGATAACGGTGAGCGAGATCGGGATCCGCATCGAGGTCGCTGGAACGGCCCGACCAGACGACCTGGCCCTTTTCCAGAATATAGTGGCGGTCAGCGATGCGCGCGAGCGTTTCGACGTCCTTGTCGATCACAAGGATCGCCTGGCCACGATCGCGCAGCTGCTGCAGGATGTGCCAGATCTCCTGCCGGATCAGCGGCGCCAGACCCTCGGTCGCCTCGTCGAGGATCAGCAGCTTCGGGTTGGTCATCAGCGCGCGGGCGATCGCCAGCATCTGTTGCTCGCCGCCGGACAGGGTATCGCCCATATTGCCGGCCCGCTCGGCCAGGCGTGGGAACATCTCGCAGATCGCTGCATAATTCCATGGCATTGCGCTGTCCGACCGGTTGGCTGCGGTAGCGACGAGGTTCTCGCGGACCGTCAGGTTGGCGAAGACATGCCGACCCTCGGGGACAAGGCCGAGTCCGGCGCGCGCCACCGCATAGGCGGGAGATCCAGCGATCTCCGCGCCCTCGAACCGGATCGACCCGGCCTGCGGCGGCGTCAGGCCCATGATCGACCGCACGGTCGTCGTCTTGCCCATGCCGTTGCGGCCCATCAGGGTGACGACCTCGCCGGCGGCGACGTCGAGGCTGACGCCGAACAGGATCTGGCTCGCGCCGTAACAAGTCTCGATGTCGCGCACCTCGAGCATCACGCCGCGCTCCCCAGATAGGCTGCGCGCACCGCCGCATCGGCACGAATCGCCGCGGGTGCGCCGCTGGCAATGACGCGGCCGTAGACGAGCACGCTGATACGGTCGGCGAGCGCGAACACGGCGTCCATGTCGTGCTCGACCAGCAGCACCGACACCGTGCCCTTCAGATCGGACAACAGCGAGATCATGCGGACCGATTCCTCCGGCCCCAGCCCGGCCATCGGCTCGTCGAGCAGCAGCACTTTCGGCTCCGTCGCCAGGGCCATGGCAAGTTCGAGCTGGCGCTGCTCGCCATGTGCCAGCTCGCCGGCCGGGAGGTCGGACCGGCCACCGAGGCCGACCGAGTCGAGCATGGCCCGCGCCGGTTTGCGCAGCATGGGATCGCGCCGAGCGTTGCGCCAGAACCGGAAGCTGTGGCCGGCGTGCGCCTGGATCGCCATTGCCACGTTGTCCTCCGCCGTGAAGCCCCTGAACAGGCTGGTAATCTGGAACGAGCGCGACAGGCCGAGCCTGGCCCGCCCGTCCGCGGCAAGCCTTGTAACGTCCCGGCCGTCGAACCGGACCGACCCCGCGTCCGCCTTCATCTCGCCGGACAGCTGCGCGACCGCGGTGGTCTTGCCGGCACCGTTCGGGCCGATCATCGCGTGAATCTCGCCCGGCCGGACCTCAATCGACAGGTCGTCGACGGCGACAATGGCCCCGAATCGCTTGACCAGGCCCGTCGCCTCAAGAATCGGGGCACGCATGCGTTCCGTCATGGTTCTGCGACGAGGACGGATGTCACGGCCCGCTCCAGGATGTCGAGGCCCTCGTTCAGTCCCGCATCGTCGATCGTCAGGGGCGGCGCGACCTTCAGGACCTCGTCTTGGGCGCCGCAGGTCTCCAGCACGAGGCCGTTACGGAACGCGGATTCGGCGATCCGCTCGGACACGCCGGGCCGGCCCCAGGCGATGCCCTGCAGCAGGCCGAGTCCCCTGACCTGTGCCGTGTTGCCGCCATCGACCGTGGCCATGCCGGCCAGCCGCTCTGCCACCGTTGTCGCCTTCCGCGCGATTTCGGCCTCGAGGCGGCCCGACTTCCAGTGCTCGAGGGCGGCGGTGGCCGCCACGAACGCAAGGTTGTTGCCGCGAAAGGTACCGTTGTGCTCGCCCGGCCGCCAGCGATCGAGTTCCGGCTTGATCAGGACCAGCGCCAACGGGAATCCGATGCCGCCGATCGATTTCGACAGGCACACGATATCGGGATACAGGCCGGCACGCTCGAAACTGAAGAATTCGCCCGTGCGCCCGCATCCGGCCTGGATGTCGTCGACGATCAGCAGGATGCCGTGGCGCTTGGCAAGGGCCGCCAGGCGGCGTAGCCAGTCGGCGGAGGCGACATTCAGACCACCTTCCGCCTGCACGGTTTCGACGACAAACGCCGCGGGGATGTCGATGCCGCTGCCGGCGTCGGCAAGCAGCTGCTCGATCAGCGCGATGGTGTCGATCTCCGGCCCGAAATATCCGTCGAACGGCAGTCGCGTGACGTGTGCGAGATCGACACCGGCCGACTGCCGCTTGCCCCGGTTCGCTGTGGCCGCGAGCGATCCCAGCGTGACGCCATGGAAGGCATGGGTGAAGGCGGCGACGGTGGGTCGGCCCGTCACCTTGCGCGCCAGCTTCAGCGCCGCTTCCACGGCATTGGTGCCGGTCGGGCCGGTGAACTGTACCCGGTAGTCAAGCTTGCGCGGCTGCAGGATGACGCTGTCGAATGTCTCCAGAAAATCCGCCTTGGCCTGGGTGTGCATGTCCATGGCGTGGAGGATGCCGCCGTCCTCCAGATACCGGACCACCGCGCGTATTATGGCCGGATCGTTGTGACCGTAGTTGAGTGCACCGCAGCCCGCGAGAAAGTCGATATAGCGGCGCCCGTCCCGGTCGAAGAGCTCATGGCCGCGTGCGCGCTCGAACACCGTCGGGAACACTCGGCAATAGAATCTGACCTCGGACTCGAGCATGGTGAAGACGTCGTGCGACATGACTATGGTTTGCCTTTCCTGTCAGCCCACCGATACGGCGCTCGCCTGGCGGCTTCCGAAAAAACCCCGCGCAGGTTTGCCCGGTATCCGTGCGTCAGCATGCCCCAGCCATCACCGGTAATCGAGTCCCAAAACGGGCACGGCACAAATGCCAGCGAAACCCGCGGGTGGTCGGTTCACGCGCGGTCGTCGCGGCCGACGATCCAGCCGTACATCCCGTGCCGCGCGAACAGGACGAAGAAGATCAGGAGCGGGCCGAGTACGATCATCCAGTGTTCGGTCCAGGTCGACAGCACCTCTTCCAGCAGGAGAAAGACGGCAGCGCCGAGGACAGGTCCGAACAGCGTGCCCATGCCGCCGAGGATCACCATCACCATGATCTCGCCGGATCGCGTCCAGTGCATCAGCGACGGGCTGACGAATTCCGTCTGGTTGGCAATCAGCGCCCCGGCCAGGCCGGCGGTCGCGCCGGCGATGACAAAGCAGGCGAGCTTGTAGCGGTAGGTCGGAAAGCCGAGCGCCGTCATGCGCCGCTCGTTTTCGCGCACGCCCACGATCACCCGCCCGAAGCGCGAGCCGACAAGACGATGGCCGAGTCCCAGGAAGGCCACCACCGCGCCGAGGCAGACGTAATAGAAGGCCGCGTCTGCCGACAAATCGATGCCCGGAATCCGGCTGCGGCCATACAGGCTGAGCCCGTCATCGCCGCCATACGCCTCCAGCGACACGAAGAAGAAATAGAGCATCTGCGCGAAGGCCAGGGTGATCATGATGAAGTAGACGCCGCCGGTGCGCAGGCTGACGGCGCCGATGACGAGCGCCAGAAGCCCGGTAACCAGCATGGCCAGCGGCCAGGTCACCAGGGCGTTGTCCGTGCCCGGGATCAGGCCGAGAAATGTGGTTCCGTCGAAGCCGTGCACGANNCGAAGCCGTGCACGAACAGGATGCCGACGACGTAGCCGCCGGCACCGAAGAAGGCCGCGTGCCCGAAGCTGACCATGCCGCCGAAGCCGAGGATCAGATCGAGGCTCGCGGCCGCCAGCCCGTAGATCAGGATGCGGCTGGCCAGGCTGATGTAGAACGGCTCGTCCAGTGCCAGCGCCACGGGCGGCAGCAGCACCAGGAAGACGAGCGCGCCGAGGTGCACCGCCTGGCGCCGGGTCACGACGCCGATGAGGGGCAGCTCAGCCATGGGCCGGGAACAGGCCGCGCGGCCGCCAGACCAGGACGGCGGCCATCAGGATGTAGATCGCCATCGACGCCAGCGAGGCGCCGACCCCGTCGGCGGTCGCCGGATCGAGGACCAGGCGGAACAGCACGGGCAGGAACGCGCGCCCCAGGGTATCCACCAGACCGACCAGCAGGGCGCCGACCATCGCGCCGCGGATCGAGCCGATGCCGCCGATCACGATGACGACGAAGGTCAGGATCAGGATGCCCTCGCCCATGCCGACCTCGACCGCGAAGATCGGCCCGGCCATCGCGCCGGCGAGGCCGGCGAGAGCGGCACCCAGCCCGAACACCAGGGTATAGAGGAGCTTCACGTTCACGCCGAGAGCCCCGACCATCTCACGGTTGCTGGCACCCGCCCGGATCAGCATGCCGACCCGCGTGCGCGTGATCAGCACATACAGGAACGCGGCCACCGCGAGCCCCACCAGGATGATCGCCAGCCGGTATGTCGGATAGGGGGCGCCGGGCACGATCTCTACCGTGCCCGACAGCGCCTGCGGCACGTCCATGAAGATCGCCCGCGGCCCCCAGACGATGCGCACCAGCTCGTTGAAGAACAGGATCAGCCCGAACGTCGCCAGCACCTGGTCGAGGTGGCTGCGCGCATACAGGGTGCGCAGGGCGAGGACCTCCACCGCCATGCCGGCCAGCGCCGCCGCCGGCAGGGCCGCCAGCAGGCCGAGCAGGAACGAGCCGGTCCACTGTGCCACCGTGGCGGCGACGAAGGCGCCGACCATGTAGAGCGAGCCGTGCGCCAGGTTGACCAGGTCCATGATGCCGAACACCAGGGTCAGCCCGGCCGCCAGCAGGAACAGCATGACGCCGAGCTGCAGGCCGTTCAGCACCTGTTCGAGAACCAGCAGCGCATTCATCCGAACGTTCCGTTTGCGGACCGGTCACCCGCGCCCGGCGGTGCCCGCCCGGCGCCGGCGCTCGCCGCGATCCTGTCCGGGCCGGACGGGCCGTCGCCACGGCCCGCCCCGGTCCTTACATGATGCAGTCCTTCGCGTACGCGTCCTGATGGTCCGTGAACACCTTGCCGACGATCTTGTTGGTCAGCTCGCCCTGATCGTTCCGGTAGACCTGCCGCACATAGATGTCCTGGATCGGATGATGGTTCGACCCGAAGCGAAAATTGCCGCGCACGGACTCGAACTCGGCCTTGGTCAGCGCCAGCCGGAATGCGCTCCGGTCCGACATGTCGCCCTTGACGGCCGCCAGCGCGGAGCCGATCAGCCGCGCCGCATCATAGCCCTGGCTGGCGTACAGCGAGGGCCGGCGGCCGTATTCGGCGATGAAATCGGCAACGAAGGCGCGGTTCGCCGCGTTCTCGATGTCGGCGTTCCATTGCGATGTGTTGAACACGCCGATCGCGGCGTCGCCCACCGGTTTCAAGATCGTCTCGTCGAACGAGAAGGCCGGTCCGAAAAGCGGGATCTGATCCTTGAGACCCGCCTGGGCGAATTGCTTGAGGAAATTGATCCCCATGCCGCCGGGCAGGAAGAAGAACACGGCATCGGGTTTGGCCGCCCGCAGGGCCGAGATCTCCGCGGCATAGTCCTTCTGCCCCAGCTTGGTATAGACCTCGCCGGAAAGCGTACCCTTGTAGTAACGCTTGAACCCGGCCAGCGCGTCCTTGCCGGCCGGATAGTTGGGGGCAAGGATGTAGACGTTCTTGTAGCCCTTGTCGGTCACGTACTGGCCCATCGCCTCGTGCAGGTTGTCGTTCTGCCAGGCGACGTTGAAATAGTTCTCGTTGCACAACTTGCCGGCCAGGGCCGAGGGCCCGGCATTCGGGCTGATGTAGAAGGTGCCGCCCCTTGTCACGGCGGGCACCACGGCCATCGCCAGGTTCGACCAGACGATGCCGGTCATGATGTCGACCTTGTCCGACTTCACCATGCGGTCGGCGATCTGTTTGGCGGTCTCGGGCTTGCGGCCGTCATCCGCGACGATGAGTTCGACGGGGATGCCGCCCAGCTTGGCGCCGCCCTGCTTGATCGCCAGCTCGAAACCGTCGCGAATATCGATGCCGAGGGCGCTGCCGCCGCCCGACAGCGTCGTGATCATGCCGATCTTGATGCCCTCGGCCGCGGCCGATGCCGAGACGATGCCGGCGGCCGCGGCAAGGGCCACGGCGAATGGGATTTTCCTGCTCATGGGATTGCTCTCCCGTGTCTTGGTTTGTTGTTTCGGATCGCGATCGATATCGGCGTCCGGGCCCCCTTTATAGCCGGGTCTGCGGTGCGCGCAAATGGACAAACCTAGCCGGAGCTGCCACGTTTCGGCGCAATCCGCTCGAGCAGCACGATCATGCGTCGCCGCCGCGGCCATATCAGGGCCGTCGCCACAAGGCATAGAATCCCGCCGACCGCAAGCGGCCAGCGCAGACCGAACGGTCCGGAAAGTGCGCCCATGGCCAGCGAGCCAATGGCCGGGCCACCCCGGAAGATCACGCCGTAGAGGCTCAGCACGCGCCCACGTACGGAATCCTCGACCGCCCGCAGGATCAGGGTCTGGGTGGCGATCGCGCTGGACACCATGGCACCACCGAAAATCGCTGCCGCCACGACCGCCACCCAGAACATCGTGGTGCCCGTGAACAGCAGGAGCGACACCGCGCATCCGCCGCCGCCGAACAGCGCGATCATCATGAGACCCGCTGCGTTGCCACGCTTCGCCAGCCAGACCCCGCCCGCCACCGCACCGAGGCCGATGGCGGAGGTCAGCCAGGCCAGCCCAGCGGCGCCGCGCCCGAAAACGGCATCGGCAAAACCCGGCAGCAACTCGCCGACCGGGCGCGCCAGCACCGAGATCGTCAGCATCAGGAGCAGCAGCGGCCCGACCGCCCGGTGCCGCACCGTATAGCGCACGCCTTCTGCGATCTCGGCCAGCATGCCGACGCCTCGCCCGGCCGCGGCAGCTCCGCGGTCGATGCGCAGGCGAGTCAGCGCAAACAACAGGGTGGCGACCGATAGCGCGTAGAGCGCGAAGGTCGGCGCAACACCCCACGCGGTGATAACAAGGCCCGCCAGGGCCGGCCCGACGAAGCGCGCCAGATTGAAGATCAGCGAGGAAATGGCGACGGCTGCCGGCACGTCGTCGGCTCGCACGAGCGACGGGACAAGCGACAGCCGTACCGGCATGTAGACCGCGCGCACCGCGCCCAGGAAACCGGTGAGCGCGACCAGCGAGACGATCTCGATCAGCCCCGCCCAAGTCAGTGCAAACAGCACAACGGTCTGCAGCAACGAAAGGCTCTGGCAGACAAAGGCCAGCCGCAGGCGGTCCAGGCGGTCGGCAAGAACGCCAGCAAACGGCCCGACGACGACCGCGGGGAACAGGTCGGCGAAGGCCACCACACCGAGCCAGAACCCGGATTGCGTGAGCTCCCAGGTCAACCAGCCGACCCCCAGCCGCTGCACCCACAACCCGACGAGCGTCACGGTACTGCCCGCCGTGTAGATCGCGAAGTTCCGGTTGCCAAAAGCGCTGCGGATGGCGCCGAAATCGGCCAGGCCGTATGCCATTAAGTCATAATCTTTCGCATTGCCGACGGGCCCCGTAATTCGGTTTTCGAAACGCTGCGGTAATATTTCCGAGCCTATTATGTGCCGCACGTTCACCGGTCGAGAACAGGAGTACCGCGAGATGCAGACACCAGCCGTCGAGATAGCGGATCTGCGCCGCATCGTAAATCGGTTGCTTGACCACATCGAAGGCAGCGGGCGGCGTTCGATCGTCCTCAACCAGACGTTCTACTGGGATGTGCCCGAGGAGGAGCGCTACGGCATCGACGATCAGCCGAGCGGTCTCGACGTGCGCTCCCTGCACGACGACTGGGATTGCATACGCTTTCTCCTCGAGGACGGCGAGGAGCCGATCGTCGATCAGCTGAGCGAGGCAGCGACCCTGCTTCGCTATATCGCCGACAGCCTGCGCGAAGAAATCGTCTGACACGCCGCAAACAGATTCGTCAACGCAATGGGCAAGAAGGGACTTTATCTGGCGGTCGGCTTCCTTTGGGCCACGCTGCTCGGCATCGGTGCCGGGATCGCTGCCGCCGTCATCACCGCGGGTGTCGCGTGGATTTACCTGTTCGGCGATTCGACCTGGCCGGAATGGACGAACTGGGCCATTCCCGGCTTCGGCTTCGTCGTGGGGCTGGCGACGTTCGCCGTTACGATGATGGTGAGCCGGATGGTCGCCAATCGCTACGACGGGCGCGCCAACGAGAAACAGGCCGGAAAGGGTGGCGCCCTTGCCTGGACCTTGTTGTTCCTGGGCCTTGCCGTTGCCAGCGGATTCGCCTGGCAACAGTACGGACGGCATGAGGAGATCGAGAAGGCCCGCGAAGGGGCCGCGGCGGCGGCGCGTTATTTCCCCATGCTGTTGTCCGAGACGCACCGGATTTCCGATATCGCGGTCACCTGGCCCGGCGGCGGCCAGGATGGCCGGGCCGCCGTAACGTTGGACGGTCTGCGCGAGGGCGGCTACCGCTTCGAATGGCAGGTGCGCGACACGCTATACGAAAAGCCGCTGATCTCGGGCACACGCGACCTGAATCTGACGACCGGCGTGAAAGAGATCGAGATTGTGCTGTCCGCGCACGACGTCGTTGCGGGTTACCGGACGCTGCTCAACCGCCAGGATGCGAACATCATGGTCGACGAGCCTTTCGTCTTCGAGGCGCAGCTGGCGCCGATCCCGACCGAGTACGAGACATCCCGGATGCCGCCGCACGAGGTCCGAAACCTGGCCAATGGCTGGTCACCGCTCATTCACAGCTTGAGCGCCGAGTTTCCCGTACGCTTCTTCCTGCATGGCGAGACGCTCTCGTGGAATTGACCGGGACCCGCTACCGCCGCGCCACCAAGCCAGAGTCCAATCAGCCGTCATGAAAGTCCAGTCTCTATATGCCGTTGCCGGCCTCATCTGGGGCCTTGTGCTCGGCCCCGATGCGGGCCTGTATGCGGCGCGCGTCATGGGCAGCGTGGCCTGGTTGTACCGGTACGACAACGGTGCCTGGGCCGACTGGATCATCGTGCCGTTCGGCGGCTTGATCGGCTTTACGGTGTTGTTCTCCTGCTATCAGCTGGGGGCCGCCGCCGGCCGGCGCTACGACGACACGACCGGCCCGCGCCTCCGGCACGCCAAATCGGTTCCCTGGGCCCTGGTGGTCGTCGGGATCGCAGTCGGTACCATGACCGTGCTGACGATCGACGACCGGCAGCGCGCCGTGGCACGCTACGTACAGGGGCAGAAGGATGCGGCGGCACGGCTGCTGGTGTTCGCGGAAACGCTTCACCGGATTTCAGGATTCGGCGTCGAATGGCCCGGTGGCGGCGCGCCGGGCCGGATCGACCTGTCCTTCCGCGGCAAGCGACAGGGCGATTACAGGTTTGACTGGAAAATTCTCTCGAAAGAGGGGACCGAGCCGCTGCTGGGCGGCAGTTATACGGTCGGTCTGAGCGAGCGATACAAGAGCACCAACATCCCGCTGAGCGCCTCAGAACTCGCCAACGCCTATATCGTGCAGTTGAACAGGCCGGGCGCCAGTATCGCCGTCGACGAGCGGTTCCGGTTGGTCATGGAGCTGCGCCCGATCCTGAGCGGGAAGGAATGGGATTCGTTCCCCGAGGACGAGGCCGCGCGGCTGGCGGACGGCGAATCGATTCTGCTGGAGCGAGTCGCGACGGCCTTCCTGGTGCGCTTCGAGGCGCGCAACGGACGAATCATTTGGTGACACAGCAGCTTCAACCGGGCCGCCGTGCGCGGAACCGCCGCTTGACCTTGCGGCGCCGCCATCCGACATTCGCTGCATGAGCGCAGAGGCACGAACCAACAGCAAAGCCCCGCAGACCATCCGGCTCAAGGATTACCGGCCACCCGACTGGCGCATAGAGACGATCGCGTTGGTGTTCGACCTTGACGAGGACGCCACGCGGGTGGCCGCGCAACTCGAGATCCGTCGACAGCCGGGCGGCACGGGGGCGCTCGCGATGGATGGCCAGGATCTCACGCTGCTCTCCATTGCCATCGACGGCCGACGGCTGGAGGAACGCGAATACACGTTGAGCGACGACGGCCTGACGATCGCCGACGCGCCAGATGCCTTCACGCTGGACACCGAAGTCGAGATTCGCCCGCAGGACAACACCGCGCTCGAGGGCCTCTACAAGTCCGGCGGCATGTTCTGCACCCAGTGCGAGGCCGAGGGTTTCCGGCGGATCACCTTCTTTATCGACCGTCCCGACGTGATGGCGACGTACCGCACCACGATCACCGCCGATCGCAGCCGCTACCCGGTGCTCCTTTCCAACGGCAATCTGGTGTCCGAAGAAATTCTTCCGGACGGCCGTCATCGCGCGGTATGGGAAGATCCGTTCCCGAAACCGTCGTACCTGTTCGCCCTGGTCGCGGGCGATCTCGCCCTAGTGGAGGACACATACGTTACCGGATCGGGGCGGACGGTGACCCTGCGCATCTATGTCGAGCCCGGCAACGAAGATCGCTGCGCTTGGGCCATGGAATCGCTGAAGAACGCGATGCGCTGGGACGAGGAGGTCTACGGCCTCGAATACGACCTCGACGTCTACATGATCGTCGCGGTCGACGACTTCAACATGGGCGCGATGGAGAACAAGGGGCTCAATGTCTTCAATGCGAAATTCGTGCTGGCCAAGCCCGAAACGGCCACCGATAGCGACTACGCCTTCGTCGAAAGTGTGATCGCCCATGAGTATTTCCACAACTGGACCGGCAATCGCGTCACCTGCCGCGACTGGTTCCAGCTATCGCTGAAAGAGGGGCTGACGGTGTTCCGCGACCAGCAGTTCTCCGCCGACATGCGCAGCGCGGCGGTCAAGCGGATCGGCGACGTGCGAACGCTGCGGGCCCGCCAGTTTCCCGAGGACGCGGGGCCGCTCGCGCACCCGGTGCGTCCCGACTCCTACATCGAGATCAACAACTTCTACACCGCCACGGTCTACGAGAAGGG
>JABAOH010014332.1_pt2 | contig 18450 bp, 18 predicted proteins | sample 7062181 | NCBI WGS metagenome assembly JABAOH01 (sample SAMN14538630, study PRJNA623070) | marine sediment metagenome | biome: marine biome [ENVO:00000428]; feature: marine pelagic biome [ENVO:01000023]; material: deep marine sediment [ENVO:00002113]; isolation source: pool of 5 deep marine... | reverse complement strand
AATTTCGTCCCCCCATGTCATCATGGTTTGAAAGCGATCGAAGAGAGGGGAAATCAGGGAAAGAATGCCAGCTCAGGAACAGCTTCCGTAATTTGTCGTTTGACTGGGTTCGGATTATAATCTAGCATAGTCAGGTCGTAGTTCTTGATTGTTTCCAGCCAGATTCTGCTTCCGGAAAGGTCTTCAATTATTCCAGAGAAAGGAGAAGAAAATGATCAAAAACCCTCTGTTGGAGAACATGAGGAATGACAGGACATCATTGGGACTCTATGTAAACAGTCCGGATATGGTCGAACTCTGTGCTCATCTCCATTTCGATTGGTTCATGATTGATCAGATGTTTACAGGGCTCGACTGGGGAAGGACTCAAGAGATGATCAGGGCTGGGGAGGCTGCGGGCATTACCCCCGTGGTGAGAGTCCAGTCTAACCCATGGATTGGGTACGATCATCGGATCGCGGTAGATGTCACCCGGGCAGGGGGAATTGGAGCCCAATTTGTCCTTGTTTCCTATTCGTGCAAGAAGGAGATCGAGGAGTGTATAGCGGTATCGGGGGATTGGCATCGGAGGGTTTTATGGATTCATCCCTTCAATAGCTTTGATGAATGGGACAAAAAGACAGACAAGCTAGGACAGGGAACCTTCATTATCCCTCAAGTTGAGACGAGAGGAGGCTGGGAGGAGCTTGAGGAGACCCTATCCATTCCAGGGATAAAGATGTTCTTCTTTGCTATGACTGACCTCAGCAAAGCAATTACAGGGTCAATTCGACCGGATTGGTATCACCCGAAACTCTGGGAAGGTGTGCACAAGGCGGTGGAGATCGGGAAGAAAAAGGGTATTGTTATTGGGGCGAATACGAGCTATGCCTACGACATGGAAGAACTCAGGAAGAGGACAAAGAAACTCCATGACGCAGGAGTCAGAATGATCATGATTCAAGGGGCCCCCTTCCTGTTTCAGGTGGCTATAGGGCAATTCTTGCAGAAGGTGCGAGCAGATATGGGGTCATGAGTCGTTTGAACCTTTCGATGGCAGGGGAGGAGGGTCATTGCTTAAGCAAGATGGCATTTCCAAGAACGTTTTGAGTTTTCTCGTAATGGTTACTATCCTAACAGGATCATTGAGACTTCGGGTGAACTCAAATGCGATTTTCGCCACGTCATTTTAAGAGAAGATGAAGAAGAGGAATGAAACAATGATATTGATTGCTGCAAGTGGTCAGGTAGGCTACGGATTTGAGGAAGAAGCTTTCCAGAGAGCCTTGGAAATGGGTCCCGATTGCGTAGGATGCGATGCTGGATCGATGGATCCGGGGCCCTTTTACTTGGGGATGGGTCAAGCATTTGTATCCAAAGATGCTTACAAGAGGGATCTCCGAATTATGGTGAAGAGCGGGAAGAGATTAGGGATCCCGATCGTGATAGGTTCGGCTGGTGGAGGCGGGGGTGAACCTCACCTTCGATGGAGCACGGAAATTCTGAGAGAGATCGCTGAAGAGGAAGACCTCGGCTTCAAGGTAGCACTGATCCATACAGAACCTGAAAAGGAATATCTTAAGAAGAAACTTACCGCAGGAAAGATTAAACCCTTGGGGGCGGCTCCCGAAATAACAGACAGGGACATTGACAAGAGCGTGCGAATTGTGGCCATGATGGGGGCGGAGCCCATCATTGAAGCGTTGAAGGGAGGTGCAGAGGTAGTTATGGCCGGGCGGGCAAGCGACTCCGCAATATTCGCAGCCCCCGCTCTCCTGCAAGGTTATCCCAAAGGGGCTGCCTGGCATCTCGGGAAAATTATTGAGTGCGGAGCCTCCGTTGCATTGCCCAAGATTGGCAATGACTGCATGATCGGTCATCTTTTCAAAGATGAGGATTACTTTGTGGTGGAGACCCCAAACCTTAATAAGACCTGCCCGAGGATTCGTGTTGCGGCTCATACCCTCTATGAAAACCCTAATCCGTATTACCTCTACGAACCGTCGGGAATGCTGGACACCTCAGACTGTATTTATGAGCAAAAGGACGGAAGGTCCGTGAAGGTAATGGGCAGCAAATTTGTTCCATCCCCAAACTACACTGTGAAGCTCGAAGGGGTGGAGCTCGTTGGGTACCGTACCATAACGATCGGGGGAACTCGCGATCCCGTTCTTATCAGTCAGATCGATACCTATCTCAAGGAGCTCAAAAAGAACTTGAAACGGCGCGCGGAAACTATTGGCGTTTCCGAAGAAGAGTATGATGTTGTTTTTCGAATTTATGGGAAAAATGGGGTCATGGGTGAAAAGGAAATTGTTACCGAATTGTTCTCACATGAGCTGGCAATCATCATTGACGTGGTGGCGGATACACAGGAGAAGGCTCATTCCGTTCTTTCCCTAGCCAGGCACCTATTGCTGCATACAGACTTCGAGGGGCGATTATGCATCTCTGGGAACGTGGCTTTCCCTTATTCCCCCTCTGATATTGATACGGGCCCTGTCTATCGTTTCAATATCTGGCATTTACTTGAGCTCGATGATCCTCTTGAACCCTTTTTCACCGAGTTTCTGGATATTTTCACCAAAGAGAGGGTATGATGGCGAAACTTAAAAATCTTGCTCAGATTATTCGGAGTAAGAACGCGGGAGCTTACCAGCTGACGTTCGATATCATTTTCGAGGATCGCAACACGTACGAGAGAGTGAAACGGACAGGCATCATAAACCGAAGACTCTTTGCAGAACTGTATCGAGTTCCCGAAGATCAGGTGGAATTCACTGCGTATGACCATAGCTTTGCATTCAAAGGAACCATCCCACGCTGGCACGGGAGCGGGGATATCGGCGATAGCGATATCTACGGAGCCCAGCAACATGCCCCCCTCCTGGATGTGGAGATACCGGAGACATAGTTAGTTGCATTTCAATGTAAACTCCTTCCTCCCCTTCCCTAAGATCATGGGGGTCAAACCTTGATTTGTGACTTTTCAGTTATCTACGTTATGCTCCTGTTATGGGTGCTCCCCACCTTAAGGTAGTTTCTCGTCTCTGTTTATTGACCTTTATTGATCTCGATATTAGCGGAATGAAAGGCCATATAAAAAAACACCGAGTGGAGTATACAAATCCATCGGTGCTTGAAAGACCGTCTTTCTCGGCCGAATATTAACGCCCGTCAAGTCCCTCTCCACATGAGGGGTTCTAAAGTCTTCGTCTCACCCCCAGTCCCGATCTCCGGCTAAGCTCGCGCCGCGGCTAGATGTGCTGCTAATCTATGTTCACAATTAAACACTGTTTCCTCTATTTTCACAAAGAATTCACTAAAGTGCAAGCGAAATCTCGGGTCTCTCGCCCCTCGCAGGTTGAGGTTAAAGCTTAAAGCACTCCGTGCTTAAGCAGTTTGAGGTTAAGGCTGAGGAGGAAAGGAGTAGGAAGTAAGGAGTAAGCAGCAAAAAGGGCAGGGTGAGGCTGAGAAGTGAGAGGTTGGAGGTTAGAGGGCACAGGGTCAGCTTTCCATCGGGCATACTATTTGCAAAGCAATGAACCCCTGTAAGGCCTTCACCTGTCAGGCTTGGGGATGAAAGAGAGGTTCACGATCCATGCTTAGAAAACGATTTGGGACAATGAGCCTAAAGCGTCTGGGAGCACGTATTTTGACTTGTCTGATGGCCGTCTATGTTCCCTTCGCAATAACTGCATTCATTTCTGACGTGATGACAGATACCGATAAGTACGCTGCGATTATGTTATCGGCCCATGCTGTTACGGATTATGACTACTGGGCCCCGCCGTTGGCCTTTCTCGGGAGTTATCCTGCATGGACCTTGTACTTCAATTCTAAAGGGCTAAAAACGGACTATTTCTTTGCCGCAACCACCCAGGACTTCATGAACGTACTAGAGAATGAAAAGTACCAGAGTATTGTTCTCGCGGGTCATGGAAGCTACAACTCCTGGCGAGCTACTGATGATAGTATTGAGAATGACACTATCAAGGCCATGGATGGGCGATTCAAGAGAAAGAGGGGGGAGTGGTTCCAATTGACATGCCCCGTTCAAGACTATTCCCCGGTCCAATTAGGCCAACTGGTCATGTCACATGGCAGGTCCTATTATTATGGCGGCCACGGAGCGGGTTTTTACGACTTTGTTGCGGATGCGTTAACCGCATTCTGGCACATAAAGAGAGAGACGAGAAGGAGGGAACAGATTGGGACGGACAATCAAAAGAAATAAGGGTCAGGCCTCAACATTTGACGTTTGCGGGTTGTATTGTGCTCCATTGACCGTTATTCCAAACCCATTACGCCCCTCACTTACTGGATCATCCCTAGGTCACCTTGCGCCATTTCGTGCACGTGATCCAAGTCGTTAGAGGCCTTTTAAGCGAGGTCCTATATGGTAATTCTAAAACGCGTCGGAATAGCCCTTTTGACATTGGCCGGTCGTTTTGGCCTATTCATGGTCGTTCTTACTATCCTCACCCCGGCCATAACACACCTCATGGCCGAGAGCTATGGCAATGGTGAAAAGCCGAGTAGACTCTTTCGTGTGTTGGCGATCGTTGATCGTGATGCCCCAGTGGTGAAGGATAACGTGGAACTTTTGGGATTTGAGAGCTTACCTGGCTTTAAAGGCGTGCATCCGAAATCCTCAATTATTTTTCAGGAAGGGGAATATCAGTTCCAATTAGGAGAGTATGAAAGAATCAGAGTGACGTCCCGTAAGGTTTCAGCAAAGCATTATGGGATTGAGATGGTTTGGTCAGATGACGACGGTAAGATGACATATAGGTACGACGTTATCGACGGGAATGTTCAACCTCGTTATTTCCATATGTTGTACCACGGACATGTGTTCGCAGCCTTTCCCTTTGCGTTGGTTTTATCCATCGTGCTCTTTAAAATGGGAAAGTGGCTTTGGAAAAGGGCCTTTAACAACTCGCTCAACTTCTGAAGGTGATATCGTTCCGATTGATAAAGAAACGCTAGAAGAAAATTAAGGTTAACCCTTCACTATTGGATAAAGACCCCATTTTCTCCCTTTCCCTATTGGATCAACCCCAGACCAACTTGCGCCATTGCTCTCAAAGGATCGTGTGCGCCTGTAATTGGCATATCCATTGCGCTAGAAAAAACTAATCCTAACTTAGGAGGGAAAAATGAGCGAGGAAAACACTAAAGGCTCTACGATTACGGGACTTCTCATTACCTTTGCTATCATCGTGATTCTGAGCGTCCTCAGCGTCACCATGCATAGAAACCAGCAAATCCGAGCACGGCGGTCCGAGGCCTGGGTAGCCTTGCAAACCGTCCGGGCCATGGAGGAGCAGTATCGTGAGCAGAACCGAAACTGGACATTGAGTAGGCAGGACCTCGTCTCCTTTGGATGGCCGAGTAATGCCGGAAATGCCATCGACTTCGACGCCGGGTCTTATCGGATTACTTTAGGAGCCCATGCATCGGGGTTTACAGCAACAGCAGCCCCACGGCCAGGAACGAGACAGTTTAATATGGATGGAGGGCTAAATGGATGGCTCGCTATCGATGCTGAAGGGAATAAGACCTCCGGTGGTGGGGTTGACAGGTGGAAGTAACGACTGAAGGGGAAAACTCATCGAAAAAGAAGGAGGTCGGGCTCAGGTATTGATATCATAGAAAATGGAAAACCTAGAAAGAGACTGGGAGATTTTGGATGGGTGAGATCGTTGAGAACGTTTAGAAGGTTAATTCGGTTTATTCAGTTTGTTTCGTTAGTTCCGTTTGGATTGTTTGGGCGGTAGGCGATTATCAATTTCATAGTTGCTTGAAATTAATAGAAAGACAGGGTTGTTGCTGACCCTATCGTTGATTGTTAGAGATGGCTATTTCTTGGATGGTCACGATTTCCTTTTGGTTGAGAAGCTTTGCCACTGAATTATCTGATTACTTACCACGTAGAAGCGAAACTTATAACGGGTGGGGCTATTCCCTGGTGCGAGGTGTTTCTGTCCGTAGAGAGTACACGTCTATAGTACCGATTTCTCCTTCCCCCAACCCATGGCTTTTTGGACAGCCTTCTTCCAATTTCTATAGTGCTCGTCTCTTTCTTTAATATTCCATTTTGGCCTATATGTTTTTTCAGCCCGCCAGTTTTTCCTCAGTTCATCCGGGCTTTCCCACAATCCCGTAGCCAATCCCGCAGCATATGCAGCTCCCAATGATGTAATCTCTTTGACATGGGGTTTAATGATTGGAATTCCGAGGAGGTCGGCCTGAAATTGCATTAAGAAATCATTATCGATTGCTCCTCCGTCCACTTTTAACATTTCAATGGAGTTCCCAAAATCTTGAACCATGGCCTCAAGGACATCTTTCGTCTGAAAGGCGATAGCTTCTAGGGCAGCTCGTACGATATGGGCCTTTTTGACATACCTGGTAAGGCCCAAGATTGCTCCCCTTGCGTACATATCCCAATACGGCGCAAATAGTCCGGAAAAGGCAGGAACGAAATAAACTCCTCCGGAATCTTCGACCGATAGGGCTATCTTTTCAGTTTCAGCGGCATCATTGATAAGACACAGATTATCTCTAAGCCACTGAATAGCTGCGCCTGTCACTGCGATGGAGCCTTCAAGAGCATAGTTTACCTTGCCCTCTTCTAACCCGTAGCCTACTGTGGATAGAAGTCCACTTTTCGAACGGACGATCTTCGGTCCCGTATTGAGAAGTAAGAAGTTCCCCGTTCCATAGGTATTTTTCCCCTCTCCTGGGGAAAAACAGGTCTGCCCAAAAAGGGCCGCTTGTTGATCACCAAGGTCTCCACACACAGGAATTTGAGTTTGAAAGGGACCATCCGGCGTGGTTTTGCCGTAAAACCCTTCATCGCTAGATTGCCTAATTTGAGGAAGCATTCCTCGTGGTATGCCAAAATAGGCCAACAGATCGTCGTCCCAGTCCAATGTCTCCAAATTCATCAGCATTGTTCTTGAGGCATTGGTATAATCTGTAACATGAACTCCGTCCTGAGGACCACCCGTTAAGTTCCATATCAGCCATGTATCCATATTACCCACAAGAACTTCACCCCTTCTGCCCCTTTCCTTCAATCCAGGAATGGTATCGAGTAGCCATTTAATTTTGGGACCGGAGAAATAGGTTGCTATAAGTAAACCTGTCTTATTTGAAATATGAGGTCCTAATCCGTCTTTTTCCATCCTTTCGCATATATCAAGGCTCCTTGTGCACTGCCAGACGATGGCATTATGAAGGGGAGTCCCCTTTTTCCGATCCCAAGCCACCACCGTCTCCCTTTGATTTGTAACACCAATACCTGCAATCTCTTCAGGAGCAAAATGCTTAGACGATAGTGCCTGATGCACTACCTTCTTGGTTTTCTCCCAGATCTCCAAGGGGTCATGTTCCACCCATCCAGGGCACGGATAGATTTGTTCATGTTCTTGATAAGCTGATGCTATAATGGAACTCTCTTTGTCAAAAATAATGCATCGAGTTCCCGTTGTTCCTTGGTCGATTGCTGCTACATACTTATCCATTAAAACGGCCCTTGAATGAAATTGGCATTTCACCCTTGATCCTATCAGAATCCCTTCTTTCTTCCAATACCACTTCCCTCCGATGTGAACTGATAATCCCCGAAATGCTGTCTCTTTTTCCCTCGCCTCCCCATCATATTTCTAAGATTCTTTTATCGCTCGCTGAGCTGAAAGGAATAAGCATCAGGTCTTCATTCTTGACACACAATCACTGAGTTCAATTGGTTCCATTGGGTTGAATTGGTTAATTGGTTTAGATCGTTTGGAGCGTTTAGAGGGTTGCTTGAATTAGTTGAGTTAATTAGGTCTATCTGGTCTGTTTGGTCTATCTCGTCTTTTTGGTCTGTCTGGTCTGTCTCGTCTGTTTGTTCTATTTGGTTTGTTTGGTTTTTCCGCCCAACTGCAACACTGCAGCACCTTTTTGATTTCCTCAACCCATCCCTTAACCTCAGCCTCAGCCTTAACCTCTTCCTTCTTAACTCTTAATTCTCATTGCTTACTCCCTACTGCTTACTTCCCGATCCTTATTCCTTTCGTGCTCTCAACCCCCTTCCTTATTCCACTGGCCTCAGATCACCGTGCGGCCCCTGTCTGATTGATTGAAACGCAAATCAATAGAATCGGAGCCCAAAGTTGAGTAACAGATGCTATTTTGTATTCAAGGACAGAATTCTCAATTTTCTTGACTATTACTGATTTTTGTCCTTTAATCGCGAAGGAGAGAATTGAGCTCTGTTTCCGAAGAGACTCACAATCCATCTCACACTAAGGGACCTTTTCCCAGGCTAGCCATTATCTCTAAACGAGCCATTGTTTTCCATGTTGATTGGGTTATACGAAATTTTTCCCGTCTAATCCATAGATAAGCAGCGCGACGCGAACGCAGAGAAACGCAGATGAGAAAATCAGAAGTCGAAGTCCATTTTGTCGGAAGTGGCGATGCCTTCGGTAGCGGAGGTCGCTTTCAGACCTGCATCTCGGTACGGGCTTCGAACGATCGGTTCCTCATTGATTGTGGAACCTCGTCACTGATTGCCCTCAAACGAGCCGGAATTCATCCCCTCGAAGTGAGCAAGATTCTGATCACCCACCTCCATGGGGATCACTTCGGCGGCATTCCACTCTTCATCCTAGACGCTCAGCTCGTATCGAAGAGAACAGATCCTCTGCAGATCGTCGGCCCACCAGGACTAGAAGAGCGCTTATTGTCCGCAATGGAAGTGCTATTTCCGGGGTCGTCGAAGGTAAAGCAGAAGTTCGATATCGAGTTTATCGAGCTGGCCGCACGAGAAACGCGGAAGATTGGTGACCTCTGCGTCACGGGTTTTCCTGTTGCTCACTTCAGTGGTGCACCGTCGTACGCCCTCCGCCTGGAGCTCGCTGGCCGAATCATCGTATACTCCGGGGATAGCGCATGGACGGAGAGTCTACTCGAGGCATCGCGGGCGGCAGACCTGTTCATATGCGAGGTCTACTTCTTCGACAAGAGGATGAAATTCCACCTTGACTATCAAAGCTTGATGTCTCGTCTGACCGCGTTCGCTTGCAAGCGCATTATTATTACTCACATGAGCGAAGACATACTGTCCAAGCTAGATCGCCTCGAGCTTGAGACGGCAGAAGACGGCATGCGCGTATCTTTGTAAAATGAAATAGGGGTCAAGTCGTCATTCTTGACAAAACTTCACCCTGCCAGCTCCTTCATCTTATCCTGGGACAAGGCTCAGCTCCCCCGTTCCGCTGCCTAGGACTTACCTGGGCAACCACTGTTGCATCTGGGCAGTTGTGGCACCCCATCGCCAGTCGGTAAACACGCGGTTGGGACCATCCCAAACTCCCTCAACCCATACGCTGTTACCCGCCAAAACGCTGCCGATATCCTCAGCAACCCCGGCCGTCGCAACGCAGAAGTAGTTGCCGCCTTGAATCATCGCACTGTATGTCCATTTCCTACCACCTCCAGATCCTATGGACTGAGGCACCGCAACACCCAGCGTGGCCAATATGCCGGCCTCATCTAAGGGAGCAGGAGGTAGCGCCTGGGTATCCCAGGAAAGGTTGGAACATTCATCCTTAATGGCACCTATGGTATCCACGGCTTCCTGCATCTTTGCTCGGTTCACGTTGGAATCGTACATGGGGATGGCTATGGCCGCCAAGATGCCTCCTGACATTAATCCATACACTATAAGTGCATTACCAATGGATGACTCTTTAAACATACCTTGACCCGTGTTTACTTGGATTATAGTTACACCGAGAAGACATATTTATTACAGAGTAGAGGTAATGAACGTGCCAAACGCGGATACTCTGGGAGCAGTAAGGCAGTTATTTAATTCAATTAGAAACCTTGCTTTTTGGATTAGCTTAATTTCTTCTCAGTGGAAATGCTCTCGCCCTTAAACGTATGTCAAGTAAATTTTGTGAAATCTTGAGAGGAGAAGAGTCCTCCTCTTCAGTGATTACTTCCACTTGTCATCCGGGCCGCCAGAGGTCTTAGTTCCTTCAGCATTGATGGCCAGCCATCCGTTTGCCTGCCCGCCGTCGGTATTGAACTGCCGGGTTCCTCCCCGCGGTTCCGCCCATGAGAGAAACCCGTTCGCATCTAATGGATCGACCCGGAGGGTAATCCTGTAATCCCCAGCGTCATAGTCGATGGCATTTGCGCCATTGCTCGGCCAGCCGAAGGAGACCATATCCTGGCGATTTGCTGGCCAATTACCATTTTCCGTCCGAAACTGCTCCGCCATGGCTCGGACGTTTTCCAAGGCCACCTTTGCATCGGACCGTCTCGCTCGGCGTATGTGGTTTGTGTGCATGGGAATGACGATGGCCGCCAGAATCCCGATGATAGCTACGGTGATGATAAGTTCCGTAATCGTAAAGCCTTTATTGTTTGCGTCTCTCATTTTTCCCTCCTTAGTCACGCCCAGGTGATAGCTGATGATGTTTAATTCCGCTGCCGATATACACCCCCAAATCTGGTCCTCCCTTTCATTTCTTGTAAATGGAAAAGTCGAGCCAAGCATCCACTTCAGTAGCCCGGCTGTCTATTTCGAAGCCTTGCTCCAAAGCCCTGAGTTTCGAGAACCCTGCACGTAGGGCTGAGAGCATTTCAACTCTTTTGCCCCGATTGATACCGGCAATGCAAAAGAAAAAGCCCATCCGATAAGGATGGGCTCGAGTAAGCTTGCCAGTATCTTCGGCGGTCCCGCTACCGTGGCCAGACTCTGCAGGCTTCAGGCCGGTGACTTTGCGTCCTACCCTTTCGGAGTAGTCTGCCCTTATCGGATTTGGCGAACAATATTAGTCTAGAGATATGAATGCAATCAAAATGCCAATACATAGAAGCCAAGTAAACTATTGAATTCTATAGATTTCTACTGAATCAACATATGTTCTATTTATGAATTATTTTCATAACGCTGGGAAAAAATACAGATTTGGTCCCCTTGGGGAAACGGGAAAAGGGAACAGGCTACTCTTTGAGGTTTGGGGTCAGGTCGTCATGCTTGACATTCAATCATTCAGTTTAATTGGTTTGATTGGTTGGGTTGGTTGGTTGCTTAGGGAACTTGTCTTACCTAGCGACAGGCACACATCCCTGATGTTTCTTACGCTGAACTATGAGGGGCTAACTTGTGGTAAGCGCAAGGAAGGAAGGGAAGAATATACCTCATTACCGGAATAGGTCTTACCTCAAGATCCATATTTGCTGGCAAATCAACGCAATCGGGACTTAAGCCGAGTAAAAATTCCATCTGCTCTGTAGCTTTCCTGAAATTTCACCTTCACTCTTGGTTCCGCTCGAGGCTCGTCAGAGTATAGCTCTTTGCGGGAAGCCTCCGTTTGAGTAAGTTACCCACAGTTTTTTTAGTCGATAGTATCTTGACTCTCGACATCGCGGTTACTTCGCACGAATCATGACCAGAACCATTTTGAATCTCTCCCGTGCATCCACAGCATGTGGCTTACCTGCTGGCATGATGATTTGCTGCCCCGTGGTTACCTCGTAAACCTTTCCCTCGATTGTGATAGTTCCGGTCCCCTCGATTACCTCGACGAGAGCGTCATAGGGAGCGGTATGCTCGCTGAGATTCTGCCCTTTGTCAAAGGCAAATAACGTAATCGTTCCTGCTGGTTTGTCAATTATCGTCCGGCTTACAATCGATCCTTCCTGATAGTCGACCAATTCAGTGTAGGTAAATGGACGAGCGACCAGGCCTTCACGCGCTGGGTTTCCATCTTCCACGGTCATACCTTTTCTCCTTTTCACCATTTCATTGATATGCTGAAACTTGATGTGCTTCGGGGGTAGCCTGTACCCACTCTTCCTTCAATATGTCGCCTTGAATGCCTACGACAACGCATTTTACTGGAATTTTTCTTTCTGTCCCAGCGACGGCCTGCAGCGCCAATTGCAGAAGGCCCCCACAACAGGGAACCTGCATAATCATGACGGTAAGGGTATTTATCTTCGCAACGTCGATCAGTGCCTTCAGTTTTTCCAGGTAAATCTCCTTACCCTCGTCCAGCTTGGGACAGGCGATACCCAAGGCCTTGCCCTTCAGATAGTCCTTATGGAAATCTCCCAGTGAGTAGGCAACACAGTCGGCAGCCAAGAGCATATCAGCACCCTGATAGTGATGGGCATGCGGGGAAAGAAGGTGCATCTGAATGGGCCAGTGGGTAAGTTGTGAGGGCCGATTTCCCGCCAGAACTTCAGCAGCACGGTCTTCCCTAGCAAAGGCCATCATCCTTGAACCAGGGCAACCCCCGGAGGGCATCCCATGCACGTTCGGCTCCGCGGCCTCGGGTATTGGGTGACCCTGCTCCTTCAGATACTCGACAGCCATGTTGTAGTAGTCATCCTGTTTGTGTTCCCTCAGATGCGCCAGATGTGCCCGCACAGTGTTGGTACCTTGTTTTACGACGTTTTCAATTACCTTACGCTCGTCATACTCTTCCGCTTCCCGTTCCTCGATGGTTATGGCGCCTTCCGGGCAGTGGCCGAGGCAAGCCCCTAGGCCATCACAAAGCAAGTCGCTAACCAGCCGGGCCTTGCCGTCGATGATTTGGATGGCCCCTTCAGGGCAGTTTGGTATGCACAGCTCGCAGCCTGTACATTTCTCTTCGTCAATCGTAATAATTTTCCGTTTCATAGCCCATGCCTCCTCTGTGAACGTGAAAAAAGGACTTACCTTTCTTTTGTCCTCAAGAATCCCTGATTTTGGATATAAACGCCTTGACCCAAGTCAAGATATCGGGACTTTTCTTCATATTCCGGTTCCGGACTCCCATGAAGAAGCCCAGAGGTCGCCGCGGCAGAACAAATTATTGAGAACAATTGAGGAGCCAGGTATTGATATCATAGAAAATGGAAAACCTAGAAAGAGACTGGGAGATTTTGGATGGATGAGATCGTTGAGAACGTTTAGATGGTTAATTCGGTTTATTCCGTTTGTTTGGTTAGTTCGGTTTGGATTGTTTGGATGGTTAAGATCGTTTGGATGGTTTGATTTGGCATTTATGGTTTCTGAACGCCCAAAGAACTTCAACCCAAACCCACCTCCTCCCTTCCTTATCGAATTGCCCCCGGATCAATCTGCGGCATTTCCCCTTATTAATTATAACGCAAATCAAAAAAATAGTTAGTGGTAAGCGACAATATGGTTTATCTTGTATTCGAAGGAAGGATAGTGATTTTTCTTGACTTCCATCTGTTTTTTCCCTCTAATGCCATAAGCTATTCACATTTCCAGTAAGATTACGGGGAACGTACTCTTCGGAGGAGGGAGACGTATGAGTGTAGGATTTCGTGTATATCTTCGGGTAGAGAGGCCTAAGTCTGAAACAGTTAGTAAAATCACGCTGGCTGCCGTGGCAAATATTGCCGATGCGATGCACGGAATGGGCGTCATGGATTCCAGGATCCGCCCAATTTATTCACCGATGCGGCGCATAGGAGGCACTGCCATCACCGTGGATCTGACTCCTGGGGATGGACTCATGTTACGTAAGGCAATAGAACTAGCAGAAGAAGGCGATGTTGTGGTTGCAAATGCTCATGGATGCACAGAACGTGCTATACTTGGAGGCAATGTCTGTATCTCCGCATACCACAAGCGGCTTGCTGGTATCATTGTCGACGGTGCTGTTCGAGATGCGGACGAGGCTCGGGAGATAGACTTTCCAATTATGGCGTGTGCATTGAGTCCCCGGTCTGGGACGACGGGGGCCGGCTGGGGTGAGGTGAATATACCTATTGCCTGTGGAGGCGTAGCGGTTTACCCCGGAGACATTATTGTGGGTGATGATGAAGGCATTGTCGTTGTTCCAGGGAATTATGCCGATGAGGTACTGGGACTTTTGAGAGATATCGAGGAAGAGAAAGGACGCCCTGAAGATCTCACCAGTCGAGTAAAAGCCGCCCGGGATGCTCCCATCCATGGTATCGAATCGGTCAACAAGGCAATGGAAGACCGTCGAGCTCTTGTTATTGATGGCCCATTCAAACGATAACAATAGAGGGTCAGGTCTTGAATTATAAGCTCTTCGATTATCTGGTCACGCTCCTATTCTGAGTTTTCCCTACTCTAGGATGATTTTTTTCTCTGTTTATTGACGGTAGATGTTACCACCCCCAGTTTTGCTTACTTTCACTAATATTATGTCCCGCGTCCACGCAGAACCGTACAAAGAAGCACCGATTGGGGTATGAAAATCCATCGGTGCTTAGAAGACCATCTTTGTTGACCTAATAACTTCGCCTGTCAAATCCCTCTCCACATGAGGGGTTCTAGGTTCTCCGTCTCACCTCCAGTCCCAACTTCCGCTTAGGTTCGTTCCGCGGCCACACGCGGTCTGGGTCCATAGAAGAAATCAACTACTCTTTTTACAAAGAACTCACTGAATTACGAGCAGATTTTTCCCATCGACCACGAATCCGGTTTAAATAGTTCGATTGGCTGGGTATGCATGCCTGGAGTTTGTGGGGCGAAAAATGATAAGATCCATGTGCCATAGGCGGGCATTCAATGACCCAAAAACCTTAAACCATTTCCGAATAAGGGCATGACGAACGAGGCTTCTTTTCGCTCTTATGTGCCATTCCTTCTGTATCTGACGGCAATCTTCTACCTCAATTTCCTTTCACGGATAATCCTGTCGCCCCTGATGTCGACAATTGAGAGCGACTTACACATCGGGCACACCGAGGCGGGTGCCCTCTTCTTCTGTATCTCCCTGGGTTTTTTCTCAGGACTTTTGAGTTCCGGGTTCGTTTCATCTCGTCTGTCCCACAGGTGGACGATTATCCTTTCGTCGGTAACCCTGGGAGGGTCACTGCTCGCCGTCTCCCTCAGCTACACCCTCTGGTGGATTCGACCAGGACTGATTTTGATAGGACTGTCCGCAGGTCTGTACCTCCCATCAGGCATTGCGACCCTCACCGATATCGTAATCTCCAAGCACTGGGGAAAGGCAATAGCCGTTCACGAACTGGCCCCTATCGTGTCCTTTATCACGGCACCGCTCCTGGCGGAGGGAATTATGCTGTGGTTTTCCTGGCGGGGAGTCCTGGCAGTGGTCGGTACAGCCGCCGTCGTTATCGGTGGGGTTTTCATCTGCTTCGGGAGAGGTGGTGCATTTTTCGGAGAGACCCCCAGCCCAAGAAATCTTCGGTTTCTTCTCACAATTCCCTCTTTCTGGATCATGGTGGTATTTTTCAGCATGGGCATCGGCGCAAGTCTCGGAGTTTATACCATGCTTCCCCTGTATCTGGTGGCTGAGGAGGGATTGGAGCGCGGCTGGGCTAACACCCTCGTAGGACTCTCCCGGATTGCAGCGGCAGGTGTAGTTTTTCTGGCGGGATGGGCCACGGATAGAATTGGCCCGCGCCGAGCCCTGGGAGGTGCATTTCTGGCCACTGGAATGGCGACCATCTTCCTCGGTTTGCTCCACGGGGTGAGGATACTCCCCGCTCTGTTTCTGCAGCCCCCGCTGTCCAGCTCCTTTTTCCCGGCGGGCTTTGCGGCTCTCTCTAAAATCAGCCCCGCCCAGATGAGGAACGTAGCAGTTGCCCTCGTAATGCCCATGGCCTACGTCATAGCAGCAGGCGTTATCCCGGCCGGGATCGGAATTTTGGGAGATCATGGCTACTTTTCGCTCGGATTCACACTGGTAGGCATTTTGCTTATGGGAACCCCCATACTTCTCAGGTATCTAAAATTCCATGAGGATGGTTAACTAATTTTGGCGGGGTTGAATTGGTTAATTGGTTTAGATCGTTTGGAGCGTTTAGAGGGTTGCTTGAATTAGTTGAGTTAATTAGGTCTATCTGGTCTGTTTGGTCTATCTCGTCTTTTTGGTCTGTCTGGTCTGTCTCGTCTGTTTGGTCTATTTGGTTTGTTTGGTTTTTCCGCCCAACTGCAGCACTGCAGCACCTTTTTGATTTCCTCAACCCATCCCTCAACCTCAGCCTCAGCCTTAACCTCTTCCTTCTTAACTCTTAATTCTCATTGCTTACTCCCTACTGCTTACTTCCTGATCCTTATTCCTTACGTGCTCTCAACCCCCTTCCCCTATTGAACTGCCCCCAGATCAACCTGCGCCACCGGTCTGATTGATTAAATCACAAATCACTCGTGAGTTACGATTTGGACTCCAGTTCACGAATCTTCTTCTTCAATCGGGCCATTTCGACCTCCCTATCTACGGTGACCTTATACCATTTCTCCAGTTCTTCGACCTTTTCCCTTAAGGCCATTTCGGCCTTTTTTCTCTCCGTTATATCTTTACAGATTCCTGCGATCGCAGACCTTCCATTGTAATCAATAGACCTGGAGCGAATCTCCAATACCAAATTCCTCCCATCTGTCCTTGAGATCTCGAACTCACCTTCACCGATATGCTTCCGATCCTGCTTTCCTTTCGGATCATCCTTCGATAGCACCTCGAAATATTCTTGTGGGAAAAACCTTGAAAATTCCCTCCTCAGAATTCCTTTCCTCATATGCCCTAAAAGATCAGCAAAGGCCTGATTGACATAGACAAATTTTCCATCTTGTATAATGAAATACCCGTCATTAATATCTTCCACCAGACTCCTATACCTTCGTTCTGATCTTTTCAACTCCTCTTGCGTTCGCTTCTGCTCAATATAAAGCTGCGCATTGGCGATGGCACCGGCAATCTGAGACCCAATACTCTCAGCAAGGCTCACATCTGCCGCCGTATAGGCTTTCGGTTTGAACGAAGCAAAATTGAGGACCCCTATGACCTGATCTTTCGAGATCAAGGGGATGGCCATTATGCTCTGAAATGCGGCTTGAAAAGCAGGCAAGAGGCCAGGAATCCGCTTTACCACCTTGCCTGTATCATCCTCCTGGATAAGCTGGCTCAATCGCGTGCGCACGACCTCCCCGGTACATGATCCAACCAGCGACACGACATCCCCAGACCGGCGGCCTGAAATATCATCCCCTGCGACGTAGGCAGAGGCGTAAGTGCCCCTTTCGGGATAGATGATGTTAATCGCAATCCTGGCGAAGGGGATGACCTTACCCACTTCATTGGCGAAGAGTTCGTATACCTTTTCGATCTCCAGAGATGAGCTGATGATTCTCCCGATCCTGGCCACGATCTCTTTTTCCTCGGCCAACCGGTGCCTAAATTTTTTCATTCCTCCTCTGCCCTCCGAATACCTCAAAAATGGTATGTGCCACCTATTTCTTCCCGCCAGGCTTTGTCTTGAATCTCTCGGCGATGTTAACAGGAATTATCCATTTACGAGGTCTTAATTCTTGTGCCTCAGAGCTGTTGCCAAAATAATGCCAACAATGAGATGGTATTTTCACAAAGTATGGGTTTCTTAAGCTATTGAAATCATAATAAATACTTTAATTTTACCCTCTCCAGTAATGAACTCTTCCCTTTGCGATATGGCAAAATTTGTTGTTTTTGTGAAAAGATTTCTTTATTCCAGCAGCAATAATAGAAAATGGGGCAGGTCTTGAACTATAGGCTCTTTGATTACTGGTCACGCTCCTACTATGAGTTCTCCCCACCCTAGGGTATTTTTTTATCTCTGTTTATTGACCATAGACGTTACCGCACTCAGTTTTACTTACTTTCACTAAATTTATATCCCACGTCCATGCAGGGCCGTACAAAAAAAGCACCGATTGGGGTATGAAAATCCATCGGTGCTTAGAAGACCATCTTTGTTGACCTAATAACTTCGCCTGTCAAATCCCTCTCCACATGAGGGGTTCTAGGTTCTCCGTCTCACCTCCAGTCCCGCATTTCGATCAGGCCAACCGCGTCAGGCAGAAGCGGCCCTGTCCAGATTCAAAATCGAACACTATTTTTACAAAGAATTCACTAAAGTGCAAGCAAAATCTCGGGTCTCTCGCCCCTCGCAGGTTGAGGGTGATGTTAAAGCTTGAAGCACTCCGTGCTTTAGCAGGTTTAGGTTAAGGTTGAGGTTGAGGAGGAAAGGAGTAGGAAGTAAGCAGTAAGGAGTTAGCAGCAAGAAGGGCAGGGTGAGGCTGAGAAGTGAGAGGCTGGAGGGTAGAGGTTAAACATCCAAGTTGATTGGTTGTATTGGTTATTTGGCTCTGGGGACCTTCGATCGTAACCAGCGGAGCACAGCCCGTGTGGGTTTAACCTCTTCTTCGTCAAGTTTCTCGCACAGTTCATCCGGATTTCCCAACAAAACCAGTTTCGACTCTTTGAGCACACTATTTATGAATCCATTTACTTCTTTCTTCTTTCTCAACTCCTCCACCCTGAAGATCGAGTAATTGATTTCTCTTCCCAATCTTCTCTCCAGGTTCGGAAGACTCTCCGAGAGTTTATCCTTATCGATATTACCAACGATAAGCAGGTCGATATCATATCCGAAGCCTTCTTCGCCTTTAGCAAGGGAGCC
>JABAOH010132668.1_pt1 | contig 18453 bp, 15 predicted proteins | sample 7062181 | NCBI WGS metagenome assembly JABAOH01 (sample SAMN14538630, study PRJNA623070) | marine sediment metagenome | biome: marine biome [ENVO:00000428]; feature: marine pelagic biome [ENVO:01000023]; material: deep marine sediment [ENVO:00002113]; isolation source: pool of 5 deep marine... | reverse complement strand
CCTCGATGTTGTTCGCCCACGTGGGCGAGTTCGCGTCCTCGAAGTCCGCCATGAACACGTTCGCCCCCGAGTTGAGGGCGTTGATGATCATCTTGCGGTCCACCGGCCCCGTGATCTCCACGCGCCGGTCGCGGAGATCATCCGGGATCGCGGCGACTCGCCAGTCGGCCTCTCGAATATCTCGGGTATCAGCCCGGAAGCTCGGCAGCGACTGGTCTTCCCAGGCTCGCTGACGCTCGACCCTTTCGGCGAGCAGCGACTGTCGCCGCGTCTCGAACTCGCGCGACATTCGGCTCAGAAACTGAAGCGCTTCGGGTGTGAGGATATCCGCGTATTCGGGCGTGACGGGTCCGTGGATCTCGACCCCGAACTGCTCTAGGCTGCGACGGAACCCAGCCGACTGATCTGAAATGGTGGGGCACATGCACTCAAGCTCCCAGAGTGATCACCTCTTGTCGGCAGGACGCAAGAGGCAGACCCGGGCCCAGGGTGAGACGAGGCGGCTGGCCCATAACTGATAACAATTCCTAATGTTAGCTCGGGCACCCCCCTCCCCTCTCGCCCCAATCCCCTCAGCCCTATGACGCGGTCACGCCACGCATGCGCGGGACGTAAGCGGCGATAAGACGGCGACTTACCCTCGCGCCCCCGGGCCTGACCGCGAATCGAGCACCCGACGCAATAGCTCGTCGATCTGCTCCAATCGCGCCATCTCACTCCGCAGTTCCAGTAAATTCTGCTGCCAGGCCGGATCGATCTCGATGGTGGCGGCGATCGTGAACGAGGTCTCGCGGCGGGGATCAAAGTCCGGGACTTGCACCGGTGGCTCGGGAAGCGTCCGCAGCAGAGCCTGAAAGAGCTCGATCGAAGCCCGGCGCCGCTCGATCAGCTCCGCCTCGCCCTCCACCTCGTCCTCGTACGCCTCGACCAGGGCCTCGTAATACAGGGTGCCGGAGTCGAACGGTGCCTCGATTCGAAACCGCTCCACGCCCTCCGTGATCATCAGCGACCGGCCATCCGGCAGCGGCTGAAACGTGCCGATCTCCGCCACACAGCCGATCCGCCCCGGCTCGATACGGAAGACCCCATACAGATCGTCTCGATGAAACAGAAGCCCGAAGCGCTTGTCGAACTCCAGGCAGCGCGCCACCATCTGGCGATATTTGGGTTCGAACACGTGCAGGGGCAGCCGCGCGCGGGGCAGCAACACGGTAGGCAGGACGAACAAGGGAATGCGCTTCAAGTCGACCCTCACGGGGACCGCATGTCCGGACTCGTTTCTCGATAAAGCACAAGATAGCCTCTGTCTTAGAAATGTCAAGCTATGTACTGGACAGTAACGGTACAGACACCCCCTCGACCCCACCACCTCGCAGTGCCAGGCTCCATGCGCCCCCTCGCTGATGACAGCGGGCGAGGCCATCTTTCTGTCTGACGAAGCCCCACAGCCACCGCCCGGCCGCACCGGGATCCGGCGCTCGAGCGGCTCGACCGACCAAGCGACGGTCACTGGCCACGTCGTTGCCCCGTGGGAGGGAGATGGCGCTGAGATGAGAGGAAAAGCCAACGCCGACCGACGAGGTGTGATTCGAGCTGTTCGCCACTGCCTGGCCGTCACGCTGCTCGGATCGGTGGCGCTGTCGTGCTCGCTGTTTCAGCGGATCCGCTTCGAGGAGCCGGACGTGAGCCTGGAGGCGATCGAGATCACCGGTCTCGATCTGTCCGGTGTGTCGCTGGTGCTCTGGCTCGATGTCTTCAATCCCAACGACTACGACCTACGGACGACGCGCGTCGAGGCCGATCTGGAGCTGGAAGGGAGCCGCTTCGGCCGCGCTCAGTTGAGCGAGGCGGCGGTGCTGGGCGCGGGCCTGCACACGCGCGTGGGGGTCCCGGCCGAGTTTAGCTGGCAGGGATTGGGTGCCGGGGCTCGCGGTCTGTTGGAACGCGGTTCGGTGCGCTATCAGCTCGACACTCGCCTCCGTGTCGAGACCTCGTTCGGTGGCCGCAATCTGACCCTGCGAAGGCGCGGCGAGGTGCCGGTCACGAATCCGGATTCTTGAGTCCGACCGCGCGTTCGAGTCGAGCTAGCCGCTGTTCGATCCGTGCGAGCAGGTGAAGGATAATGACGTGAGTCTTCTTGGCGTCGATGCCCACCGGACTCTCGTCGCTTTCGATCTCTTTGGCGATTCTCGCATAGGCGTCTTCGGGAACTCGCACGAGGGCCTCCTTCCCGATCGGTTGGCTGGCGGCTTGACTACCGGCGATCTCCTTCCCATTTGACGGTCCGGGGGGCTTTGCCGCAATGGAGCACGCAGATGGCCACTCGAACGCTTGATGAGCTGCTGGGCGGTTTCGGGCGGCTCGACGACGCTCCGGGACCCGACACCGGGAGGGAGCGCTTTCGAGGCTTTCTTCAGGCCAGCGCGCTCGATCTCGACGTTCTCGCCGACTACGTGAGTGCCTGCCAGCAGCGACCGGATGAACAGCACGATCGGGCGCTGCAGGATCTGCTCAACCACATCGGCACGCGACTCGGTTTCGAGGTCGAGTTCGGCCCTTACAGTCGCCTCGCCGGATCGATCGCAGCTCACGGACAATGGGTCTCGCCCGCGGGCGACCGGGTGGTGGTGGAAGTCCGCCGACATGAGCGTTATGCCGACCAGCGACCGACGCTGGCCCGGCTCCTGGAGGAGCTGATCCATGATGGGCGGATCGCGGATTGGGATCGAGCTTTGGGGCTGTACGTCCTCGCCGACCCCCGGGTCGATCCAGGGCACCTGGAGAAGTCGATCCTTTCGGAGTCGCGCCGGTACGGGCTCCGCATCATCCGGCCGGAATCGTTGCTGGCGCTGGCCCGGCTGAGGGATTTGGGGTCTGTCACGCACAGCGACGTGATGACACTTCTGCGCGCCACGCGCCCCGGAATCGATCCGCTCGTGAACCTGGTGTCGCGAGTAGCGACCGACTCAGACGTGGGCGATCGGCGGGGACGAGAGTTCGAGTGGGACGACATCGCCGAAGGGATTGGCGATGTCATCGAGCGCCTCGGCGATCTCATGGTAGAGGGGCTCGAGGCCGTCTTCGGATCCGAGCCCTGGTGCGACCCGGATCGCCGCGCCCCCCGCTAGCGGGCCTGGGGCCGAATCTCACAACTGGCGCGGCAAGTGGGCGTCTACTCCGCTGTTGGAGCCTCGATTTCGGCCGCGTGGCCCTCTAGTCGCGCGGGGGCTCAAGCTCCGCTGCGATCAGATCTTCAAGCGATTCCCGGCGTCGCACGACGCGATACTCACTCCCCGACACCAAAACCTCTGCCGCCCGGGGACGGGAGTTGTAGTTCGAGCTCATGACCGAGCCGTACGCACCGGCGTAGAGAACGGTCAACAGCTCGCCCTCAGCCAGCTCGGGCAGGCGGCAGCCGCGACCGAGGAAGTCTCCCGTCTCACACACGGGCCCGACGACATCGGCCGTCGAAGTGGGCGCCCGCTGGCGCACCGGCTCGATCGGATGCTCCGCCCCGTAGTAGCTCGGCCGGAGGAAATCGTTCGAGCCGGCATCGACCACGTAGTAAAGCTGCTCGCCAAGGCGTTTGCGATAAAGCACCCGCGTAATGAGGACACCCGCCGGAGCCACCAGCCAGCGGCCCGGTTCGACCAGGCAGGTCAACTCGAACTCCTCCGTCAGCTTGGCGGCCGCCGAGGCGACCGACCGCAGGTCGAGTCCGGTCGCGCCGTCGTGGGCGACGCCGAAGCCGCCGCCGATGTCGAGGTACTTCAAGCGGATGCCGCGACTGCGGATCCGCCGGATCAGATCGCCCAGACGCTCGAGCGTTTGCAGGTAAGGCTCGCACGATAGAATTTGAGAGCCGATGTGCGCGTCGATTCCAACCGGGTCGAGATGGTCCACGGCAGCCGCCAGCTCGTACAACTTCTCGGCCTCCTCCCAGGCCACACCGAACTTGGTCCTGTAGTGCCCGGTCTGGGTGAAGCTGTGAGTCATCGCCTGGACACCCGGATTGACGCGCACCCCCACGGGCACCCGCACGCCTCGAGCCGCCGCCAGCTCAGCTAAGACCTGCAACTCGTGCTCCGACTCGACGTTGATCAGGAGCACGCTCGCCGCGATCGCCGCCTCGAGCTCATCGGTCCGCTTCCCCACCCCGCCGAAGACGATCTCATCACCGGTGAATCCGGCCCGCTGAGCCCGGTAGAGCTCTCCGATCGACACCACGTCCACTCCGGCACCCAGACTTCGCATCAGCCGCAAGACCGCCAGATTTTGATTCGCCTTCACCGAATAGAAAACCCGATGCGGTAAAGACGAGAACGCCATCTCGAACGCCTGGAAACGCTTGCGGATCGCCGCTTCGCTGTAGACGAAGCAGGGCGTGCCTAGCGCGTCCGCGATCTTTGATAACGGTGCCTCTTCGCACCATAACTCGCCGTTACGTTCGTGCAGGCCCAGCGGGCCGGCGCGGGAAGAAGCCCGCGTCATAGGTACAACCTCGCTCTTATCGTTGGGCAGTCGCGTCGGAGCGCCGAGGTCTCGTATCCCAAAGTTGCGTGGAGAACGATCTCGGCGCCACCGAGCTCAGCGGCCCGCCGGCCGGCGCGAATCCAGCGCGTCTCTCACGCGAGTGGCCAGCGACTCCGGCGTGAAGGGCTTGTGGAGGAAATTGGTGCCCACGTTCAGGCTCTGGTCGCGGAGGACGGCGTGGTCGCTGTAACCCGACATGTAGAGCACCTTCATCCGAGGGCGCTGGGGCCGCAGCACGTCGGCCAGTTCACAGCCGCTGAGTCCGGGCATGACCACATCGGTCAGGAGCAGGTGTATGGGGTCGGGGTGCCCGCGGGCGACCTCGAGAGCTTGCTGGGCGTCCGCGGCCTCCAACACCCGGTAACCGCGGCCTGTGAGAATCCGGCGAGCGAGAGCTCGAACGGAGGCTTCATCTTCGACCAGCAACACCGTCTCTGAGCCCGGCGGCGTAGCGGCCCTCCGAGTCCGGGGTTGTCGGGGAGTGGCGGATTTTTCGGCTCTCGGCAAGTAGATCTTGAAGGTGGCGCCCTGCCCGGGGTCGCTGTGGGCCCAGATGAAGCCGCCGCTCTGTTTCACGATCCCGTACACGGTGCTGAGCCCCAGCCCCGTTCCCTTGCTTCTTTGCTTGGTCGTAAAGAACGGCTCGAAAATCCGCTCGCGCGTCTCGGCGCTCATACCGATGCCGTTGTCGGAGACGACCAGCGTGACATAGCTGCCGGGGACCACCGCGTAGTGGCTGTCGGCAAACTCATCATCCACCTCAAGATTGCCGGTCTCGATGACGAGCTTGCCGCCGTGCGGCATGGCGTCCCGCGCGTTGACCGCGANNCTCAACCTGGCCCGGATCCGCATCCACCAACCAGAGCGCAGGGTCGAGCAGGGTGATGAGCTCGATGTCTTCGCCGATGAGCCGGCGCAGCATGTTCTCGAGGTTGACGATGACCGCATTGAGGTTGACGATCTTGGGGCGCAGCATCTGCTTGCGACTGAAAGCCAGCAACTGTCCCGTCAAGGACGCGGCCCGCTGCGATGCCTCTCGAATACCTTGCACCTCCTCCCGTCTCGGGTCTTCCGGACCGAGGCCGCCCAGCAAGATGTCGGCGTTGGACAGGATGACCGTGAGTATGTTGTTGAAGTCGTGCGCCACGCCGCCGGCCAGTTGCCCGATCGCTTCCATCTTTTGCGCTTGGCGCAGCTGCTCTTCCAAGCGCCGCTGCCTTTCGACATCGATCGCCATCCCAACGACGCACGGCTTGCCGGCGATGTTGATCAACGTACCGGTGAATAAGTAGGGCGTAGTGGAGGCGTCTTTCTTCAACAGATCAGCCTCGGCACTCGATGAGCCTTTGCTGAAGACATCTGCCATACAATCAGTCAGTCTCGGTCGGTCCGGCGGAGACACGAGATCCAGCGGGTGCATGGCAGCGAGATCCGCCGCCGAGTAGCCGGTCACCCGCTCGAGGTTCCGATTCCAGCGAAGGAATCTCCCGTTCTCATCAAACAGATAAAACAGACCGGGTAGGCTCTCGAGCGCCGCGTCGGAAAACGCCTTCTCCTTGCGCAGCGTTTCCTCGGCAATCTTCCGTTGCGTTATGTCGTGTATGATCCCCTGATAGCCGATGACGCAGCCATCTTCGCCGTGCTGTAAGCTCGAGCTCAGCAGACAGTGCATCACTCGTCCATCTTTCGTCACGAGCTGCACCTCGTAATCCAGAACCGAGCCCTGGCGCTCGATCGCCTCCTGGAAACGCCGGCGATCCTCGGGATGCAGATACAGCGCCTCGGCGTTCAGCTCCAGCATCTCCTCCCGGCCGTACCCGAACAACTCGAGCATCGAGCGATTGAACTCCAGCAGTCGCCCATCGGTCGAGCTGACGTAGATCGCGTCGCGCGAGTCCTCGAACAGCCTGCGGTATCGGCGCTCGCTGACCTTGAGCGCCTCTTCGGCCCGCTTACCCGCGGTAACGTCGAAGGCGACGCCGAGGGCGCCGAGAATCTCGCCATGCGCGTCGCGCAGGGGTTCGACGTGGCACTGAAACGTCCGATGCTCCCAAGAGAACACGAAGCTGCTGTCTTTGCCCTGCAAGGCTTTCAAGTGGGCCGCGATGGGAACGAATTCCTGGTCGTCCGTTCCAAAGTACTCATACAGTGAGACGCCCAGCACCTGGTTCGGTTTGAGATTCAGTGCCGAAAGCGCCGCGCCCGACGACGAGGTAAACCGCAGCTCGGCATCCACCGACCAAAGGATGGCCGGCATCTGCTCGAGCAGCAGGCTCAAGAAGACGTCACTCTCGCGCCTCGCGTGCGCCGCTTTCGAGTGGTCAGTCATATACGATCACCAGCACGGCTGGGCGGGGTTGTGCTCGGTACCGCCGCCAACCGGATGGACGCCTTCACCGAGCCGTTCACGGTTGGCGGAGCCCAGGCGAGCGTTCCGTTCAGTGGGCGCCGATTGGGAGGCCCGACAGCGAGAACCACCGGATGGGCGTGACAGGTATGAAGCAGACCGCTCTGGCTCGGACATCACCCTTCGCTTGCCACGAGGATGGACCGGGGTCGGGCAGAACCGGACAGGGGCTTTCACCCGAGCAAATATGCCGCGAGACCGGCCGCGGATCAACGAGACGCCCGCGGATCGCGCCTCGACGCCGGCCCGTTTTGCGCCTAATCTTGCAGCCAGTCGCCGGCGTGCTGGTGGTTGCTGCCGGACCTGTTCTTCACGAGCTAGCACCGACGGGCGAGCGATGAAGGCAATGCTTCTGAAAAAGCTGGTCGACCTGAGCCGCGACCCGGCCCCGCTCGAGCCCGGCGTTCTCCCGGTACCGAAACCCGGGCCTGGGGAGATCCTGGTACGTGTCAGAGCCTGCGGCGTCTGCCACACGGAACTCGACGAGATCGAGGGTCGCACGCCGCCACCCCACCTCCCCGTGGTCCTCGGCCACCAGGTCGTGGGTACGGTAACGGATCGCGGCTCAGGCGCCGACGCGTTCCAGCCGGGCGAGCGGGTCGGCGTGGCGTGGATCTACTCGGCCTGCGGCGACTGCGGGGCCTGCCGCCGCGGCGACGAGAACCTTTGTGCCGAGTTCCGCGCCACCGGCAGAGACGTGAACGGTGGCTATGCAGGCTACATGGTCGTGCCCGAGGACTTCGCCCACCGCGTCCCTGAAGGGCTGGGCGACTCCCAAGCGGCGCCACTGCTTTGCGCCGGCGCGATCGGCTACCGTTCGCTTCGGCTGACGCAGCTGGGCGATGGCCAGCGCCTCGGACTCACGGGCTTTGGCGCCTCGGGCCACCTGGTCCTGAAGATGGCGCGGCGACGCTTTCCCAACACGGAGACTTACGTGTTCGCCCGCAGCGAGACGGAGCGAAAGTTCGCCCTCGAACTCGGAGCCGTCTGGGCCGGCGACACCACGGATCGCGCCCCTGAGCCCCTCGACGCGATCATCGACACCACACCGGTGTGGAGGCCGGTCGTCGAGGCCCTCGGCAACCTGGCACCGGGCGGCAGGCTGGTGATCAACGCGATCCGCAAGGAGGACGCGGACAAGGCGCAACTGCTCCGACTCAACTACCCTGAGCACTTGTGGCTCGAGAAGGAAATCAAGAGCGTGGCGAATGTGGCCCGTCGCGACGTTCGCGAGTTCTTGCGGTTGGCGGAGGAGATCGGACTCGAGCCCGAGATCCAGGAATTCGCGCTGGAGGATGCCAACCGGGCCTTGCTCGAACTCAAGGCCGGGAAAATCCGCGGAGCCAAGGTCCTGATCATGGACTAGGCGTTCCGGCTTGGCCCGGACCGATCGGAACCCGGCGGCGGCGCCCCCCAGCGCTCGACCTGCCCGGGGCCCTCTTGATCAACCTCCGCTGTGTAACGAGATTGTCACCCGGCATGGCCGCGTCGGCGGCCGCATCCGATATCCTTGAATCGGCCGATCCCCTGAGGCCAACCCTTGCCTCGACCATGAAGATCGCTTCCCGCGTCGCCGCCCACCCGGCAGTGCGCGTCCTAGCCGTCCTCGGCCTGCTCTTCATCTTCATGCTGGGCGTGAACGGCCTCGGCGATGGGTTCAAGTCGCTTGGTCAGCGCTTCATCGATTCGTTTTTCGCCGCCACAGCGAATCCATTTCTGGGATTGATGGTCGGCATCCTGGCGACGACGATGGTCCAGAGCTCCTCCGTGACCACTTCTTTGATCGTCGCCCTGGTTGCCGCGCCCGAGAACCCTCTCCCCGTGGCCAACGCGGTGCCGATGGTGATGGGCGCGAACATCGGGACGACCGTGACCAACACGATCGTCTCGCTGGCACATATGGGCCGTAAACAGGAGTTCTACCGCGCCTTCTCCGTCGCCACCTGCCACGACTTCTTCAACTTCATGGCCGTCGCCACGCTGCTCCCTCTCGAACTGGCTACAGGGTATCTGCGCAAGGCGGCCACCCTAATGTCAGCCTCGCTCACCGACCTCGGGGGTGTGCAGTACGACAGCCCGATCCGTGGCTTGCTCAAGGCCGCGCTCGGCCCAATTAAGGGCGCGATCGCATCGATGTTCGATTCCCCTCAAACACAGGCGATCATCTTGATCGCTTTTTGCGCACTGTTGATCTACGTAGCGCTGATGTTCCTGGTGCGCGTCATGCGCCGGGCCATGCACACGCGCGTGGAGGCGATCGTGTCCCGCGGGCTTCATCAGGCGCCCATTTTCGCCATCGTCGTCGGCATCCTCGCCACCGTCATGGTGCAGTCCAGCTCCATCACGACCTCGCTGCTCGTGCCGCTGGCCGGCGCCGGTATCATCACGCTGCAGCAGGCCTTCCCGATCACCATCGGCGCGAACATCGGGACGACGATAACGGCGCTGATGGCGGCGGTGGCGGTGACGGGCCCCAACGCGCGCTGGGGCGTGACGATCGCACTGGTGCACCTGGTCTTCAACATCAGCGCCACGCTGCTGATCTACCCGCTCGACCGGGTCCGTAATATTCCGCTGACCGCCGCCCGTCGCCTGGCGGCCCTTGCCGTCAACTCCAAGGGGTGGGCTATTTTCTACGTGATCCTTCTGTTTTACGGACTTCCCGCGATCTTCGCGGTAATCAACCGGCTACTCGGGTAGCTGGAGGCCGACATGCTTCGGGAACTACTCAGCATCTTTCGCTCTGAAAAGCCGCTGGCGGCTATGGGTGAGAATTTCGCGAGAATGCTGCAGATCACCTACCACATGACTCTGCAGGCCGGGGAGATCTACTTTGGGGAAACGGCGGCGCCCGACGAACGAACGGCGATCTACAAGCGCGACGTGGAGGTGAACAAGCTCGAGCGTGCGATCCGCCGACAGGTGATCGCCCACCTGTCGCTCCAGGGTAACTCGGCCTCCCTGCCTTACTGCCTGCTGCTGATGAGCACGGTCAAGGACGTGGAGCGCCTGGGCGACTACGCCAAGAACTTGTCTGAGGTCCGGGAATACCACCCCGACCCCCTGCCTGACGACGAGATCGTCGGGGAGCTGAAGGAGATCCGAGCCGGCGTCGAGGCGGCGTTCGCCGTCACCTCCGAAGTGTTCGCCAGATCCGACCGCGAACGCGCGATCACCCTGACCCGCCAAGGCCGCGACCTCGCCCATCGCTGCGACGCCCTGATCGAGCGCGTGGCCCGCAGCGACTACTCCGCGCGCAGCGCCGTCGCGGTGGTCATGGGCACCCGATTCTACAAGCGCATCGGCGCCCACGTACTCAACGTGCTCTCCAGCGTCGTCATGCCTCTACACAAGCTCGACTACTACGACGAAAAAGAGCTGGCGCAAGACGACTGAGCCAGCGCACCAGCCGACAGCCAGCGAAAGTAATAGTGAGCCCCGCGGCGATATTCGCCGCGGGGCTCTCGTTCCCAGCTCCGATGTCCGTCGGGCTGTCCGGAACGGCTAGGCGATCTTCTTCATCGCATCTCTTCTCACCAGAGCGGAGAAGACGTTGTTGAAGTTGTAGTTGGCCACCTTGGTGAACAGCTCGCGTGCCTTCTCCTTGTTGCCAGCGGCCTCGTGCGCGAGGGCCAGGTAGTACGTCGTGTAGATGTTCGTGGGCGTGCCCTGCTCGAGGTGCGCGATCGCCTCCTGCGCTTTGCCTTGCTTCAGGCTAATGAACCCCATGAGCTCGTGGGCCGGCTCGTTTTTCCGGGGGTTCGGGTCCGGCTCGACCTGCTTCATCGCCTCTTTGGCTTTCGCCGTGGCGGTCGTGAAGTCGCCCTTTCGCGCGGCTACCCAGCCGTCGAACAATGCTATATTCGACAGCTGGCCGCGGCGGAAGACATCCGTGCCCACGCGGTCCGCCTCCTCCATCATCAACACAGTGCGCCGCTTGAGCGCCTCTTCTGCCGCCTTGTAATCGCCGGTGTGCTGCCCGATGATCGCCACGTTCGAGAGCGCGTTGATCTTCAGGCCGGTGGGCCCAGGGACGCCCATCCCGTCGATATCGGTGACCAGCTTGTTGAGCTCGTCGATTGCGGCCTTGGTGTTCCCGGCGTGCACGCTGACCAGCGCTCGCCAGATCGCGTACAAGGGCCGCTCGTTGGCCTTGCCAAGCGCCATCGCCGCGTCGTAGTCGGCGCGCGCCTGGTCGTAGTTGCCCAGGAACGAGTTGACGTGCCCACGCTGCTGAAGCGCCAGGCCCTTGGTCGGGTCGAGCTCGGCGGCCTTGGTGTAGGCCGTGCGGGACGCCTCGAGGTTGCCCTGCGCCCGGTAGACGTCACCCTGCAGGTCGTGGGCGACGGGCTGATTCGGCAGTAACTCGACCAGCTTCCGCGCGTACTCGGCCGACCGGGTAAAGTCACGCGGCTCGTCGAACAGGTAGGAGTTGATCAGGCTCATGTAGGCCGGAGCGAAATTCGGCGCTAGCTCCGTCGCCTTGACCATCGACGCCCGCGCTTCCGCCGGTCGATTCAAGGCCGTCTGAACGTTCGCCAGCTCGATCCAGGCGCGCGGGCTGGAGGGCTGAATCTCGACGAGCCGCCGCGCCGCCGTCAGCTGACCCTCCACGTTGTTTTGGAAGTCTAGCTGGGCGATCTGAATCAAGATCTTCTCCGCTTCGCTGGCGCTCGCGGCATGATCCGCCGCGTGCTTCAGGTTGGTGCGCAACTCGTCCAGCGAAAGGGCGGTGTTCGCGACCTGAACGTATGCGTACGCGAAGTTGGGGTCGGCAGCCACCGCCTGTTTGAAGTGGCTGTTGGCCTCGACCAGCTCGCCCATGTCCAGCGCCCGCTGGCCAAGCGTGAAGTGCTGCCGCGCCGTCTCCGAGGCGGTGGTTACGGGGAGCATCATCATAGCCTCCGGCGTGCCCACCGCCATCTCCATCTGGGCGGCTTCTTCTCTTTCGCAGGCCACGAGAAGAGTGAAGGCTGCCAGGCAGATGACCGATCGGTTAAGTGTGGACATTAGACACCTCCTCGAGTGGAATATGAAGCTGAGCCGCCCACCCGCTCAGCGACGTGACTCCTGAGATAAACGCGGCGCCTACGCCTTGACGGCAGAGCGGCCGCGTCGAGGACCAATAACAATCCGTGAGAGAGCGACGCGCCGGGGCGCGCGCGCGGTCGCGCCCGCGACAACGACCGGTGTGGTCGCCCGCCGCCGGAGACGGTCAAGATCGAGTGACCTCGCAGTGGTGCCAAGCCGCGTCCAGGCCCTCACATTATTGAGTGACGGCTCTCAATATCAAACCTCGCCGGTCGAACGGCAAGCGGCAGGCGGGTGACGGCTTTGGCAGGCGGAGGCGATACGGTAAATTGCCAGCGATCGCTCCTTCGATCAGCCCCACCGAGTGCCCGAGCGCCAAAGAACGGAGGCCAATCATCATGTACGGGGATCACCATGCTCCTCTTCTCAAGATCGGCGCCCTGGCTCCGGCCCTCGCACTGTTCGCGGCCGGGCCCGCAGAGGTCACAGGGCAATCACCCGATCTCGCTCAGCGGGTGGAGATCCGACGGACTGATTACGGCGTTCCTCACATCCGCGCCGATAACCTCGCCGCCGCCTTCTTCGGCCTTGCCTATTGTCACGTCGAGGACTACGGCGAGCGTGTGGTGATGGCGCTGGTGCGGGCACGCGGAGAGTTGGCCCGCTATCTGGGCCCGGACTCACTCGACGCCGACTTCCGAAATCGGCGCACGTTCGCGCGCGCCGTCGAGACATACCACCTCTTTGACCCCGACACGAGACATGTCTTCGCCGGGTACGCCGCTGGCGTGAATCACTACATCGTGGTTCACCCCGATGAATTCCCGTCTTGGGTCCAGCCGAATTTCACCGGACATGACGTCGCGGCCCGCTGGATCGCTACGGCCAATCAAGGAAAGGTCCGACGCTTCCTGGCCAGGCTCGCCGATGCGGCTGCCGACACAGCGGCCGCGGCAACGGACGAGGCCGAGGGCTCCAACGCCTGGGCGTTCGCGCCCAGCCGCACTCGCTCGCGCCGGGCGATCCTGCTGCGCAACCCGCATCTCAACTGGGATGCCGGCTACTACGAGGCCCAGCTGACGGTTCCGGGCGTCATCAATTTTTACGGCGACTTCCGCGTCGGCCATCCGCTCTTTTACAACGGTGGTTTCAACGAACGCCTCGGTTGGGCCACGACCAACAACAGTCCGGACCTCGAGGAGATCTACGCGTTGTCGGTCGATCCTCAACGGCCCGACCATTACTTGTTCGATGGGGCATCGGTTCCGCTGCGTCGACAGACGGTCACGGTCGAGTTCAAGAACGGCGACGGGCTGGGGCGCCAGACCCGCGAGTTCTGGGACACGCCGCTGGGGCCGGTCATCCACCGGGGCGGCGGCAACATCTATGTCGTCCGGGCCGCGGGGGACGGCGAGTATCGGGCGGTGCAGCAGTTCCTGCGAATGATGCAGGCGCGCAACCTGGAGGAGTGGAAGGCGGCGATGCGGATGCGGGCTCAGCTCGGATCAAACTTCACCTACGCGGATCGTGACGGCAACATTTTTTACCTGTGGAACGCCACGCTGCCGGCGCTTCCGGTGCCATCGGGCGGGGACACGCTGGCCGTGCCGGCCGTGCGCGCCGATCAGGTTTGGACGCGCATCGCGCCCTTCGATTCTCTGCCACAGCTTCGAAACCCGCGCGGCGGCTACCTGCAGAACGCCAACGACCCTTTCCACTTCACCAACCTGAACGCGGTGATGGACTCGGCGGCACTCCCGGCTTACTTCCCTGAGCCCGACCTGCGCCTCCGTAGCCAGCATAGCCTCGAGCTGGTTCACAACCGCCGCCGGCTGTCGCTCGAAGACGTCATAAGGCTCAAACACAGCCCCCGCATGCTCCTCGCGGACCGCGTCAAGGATGAGCTGGTCGCCGCTGTGCGAGCTTCCGAACCCGATCCACAGGTCGCGGCGGCGATCGAGCTGATCGAGAAGTGGGACAACAGCGTCGCCCCCGATAGCCGTGGTGGCGTGCTGTTCGAAACCTGGTTCCGGCGCTATTTGGTCGGAGACACGAGCGGAGTACGGGTTACGGATGAGATGTGGGACGCCGCCTTCCGCGAGCCCTGGACTGCCGCGCAACCGACGGCGACGCCGCGGGGACTGGGCGACGCCGAGCGCGCCGCGACCGCGTTCGTCTGGGCCGTGGAAGAGACACGGCGCCGTTTCGGCAGCTGGGACGTGGCCTGGGGGGACGTGCACCGCCTGCGGCGCGGCGGCGTGGACGTCCCGGTGGGCGGTTGCAGCGGCGCGCTCGGCTGTTTCCGCGTGCTCAGGTTCGAGGAAGAGGATGGGGTCCGGATCGCCAGCGGCGGCGACGGATGGGTGCTCGCCGTCGAGTTCGGCGACCCGCCGAAGGCATACTCGGTTCTGGCCTACGGGCAGAGCGCCCGCGAGGACTCCCCTCACTTCGATGATCAGGCCGAGATGTTCGCGCGCGGCGAACTGAAACGCGTGGCGTTCACGGAAGCGGAGATCGCGGCTCAGCTCATCCGGCGATACCATCCGGGGGAGGAAGTCTCGCGGTAAGGTGAGAGAACAGGGCGCGGACGGCGGCCCGCGCGCCGCGGCCGATGAGCGGTGCCAATCAGGCGGTGCGTTCTCTTTCTTCGCTGACCGCTCAGACAGATATTCAGGGTTGGCCCCTGACTCAACCACAAGACTCGTCGACTCGAGAACATGTCATTCACCGCAAGGCTGCGATCTCTCTTCACGCTCGGCCGAGGCGCGCTCAAGGGGCTATCCGAAGAGGCGGCCGGCCCGGATCCGATCGCCCTCTTCGGGCAGTGGTTCGAGGACGCCAGGCGGGCGGGGCTCTACCTGCCCGAGGCGATGATGTTGGCCACCGTGGACAGGAACGGCGCGCCGTCGGCCCGGATGATGCTGCTCAAGGGCTTCGACGAGCGCGGTTTTCGCTTTTTCACCAACTACGGGAGCCGTAAAAGCTCGGAGCTGAGTGAGAACACCAAGGCCGCACTGGTCTTCTATTGGGGACGACTTCAGCGCCAGGTCCGCGTGGAGGGACGGGTGGAGAAGCTGACCGAGGAAGAGTCGCGCGCCTACTTCAAGACACGTCCCCGTGGCAGCCAGCTGGGGGCGTGGGCCTCGCGGCAGAGCGCCGTGCTCGCGTCACGCGAGGAACTCGAACGAGACTTCAAAGAGCACGCCACCCGCTTCGAGGGGCAGGAGGTTCCGCTCCCACCGTTCTGGGGCGGACTGCGGCTGGTCCCGCATCGCATCGAATTCTGGCAAGGCCGCGCCGACCGCTTGCACGACCGCCTCGCCTACACGCGGAAGAGCGAGGGTTGGGAGCGCGTGCGTCTCTCACCCTAGCGGACTCGGCGGCGACTGTCGGGGCTCAGCCGACCTTGTCTCGCCTGTAGGGTCGTCGGGCCTACACCCGCCGCCGCCATCGGAGCCGGGGCTCGGTTCTGAACCTGGCGCGAAGAGATCGCGGGCGCCAGGACGCCGGGCGGGCGCCCCCGCGGGGGTCAGCGATCCACGCGAAAGGTCACCGGCAGCACCACCCAGACGGGCACGTTCCTGTCCATCAACAATGCCGGCCGGAACTCGAATTCGCGGACTGCGGCCACGGCCGCCTCATCCAGCTTTTCGTAACCAGACGATTCTTTGACCTGGGCCTTTGTGACGACGCCGTTGGTCTCGATGAACGCCCAGACCTCGACGCGGCCGCCGATGCCCGCCTCTTGAAGCACCCTCGGATACTTACCCTCGACGATACGGGCCGCTCTCGCGGGATCCTTCAGCTCGGGCGCCACGGTGTACGGCGTGATCGTCGGCCGGTCAGCAATGCTCGCCTGGTCGCGCGGAGGCGGCGGAAGGTTGGCCACCGGGTTCTCTTCGAAAGTCGTCGGCGCGATGGTGATGTCCTCTTGCAGGTCCGCCGACGCCACCACAGGGAGCGCGGGCCGCCGGATCAGCTCCGGAGGCGGCGGTATCTCGACCTCGGGAGGCAGCTCGAGCGCCTCGAACTCGGTGATCGAGAAGCTGACGTCGGCCGCCGTCAGCTGCGGGAAAAAGCGGATCAACCCGAAGTGCGCTATGGTGGCGAACATAAGGCCGCCCCAGAACCAGGCACTGAAGCGGCGCTTGAAACGGTCGTTGGCCGTTTCGGGAAGGAAGTCGGTGGCGTGCGTGGCCATGGAATCACCCTGCGGTTGCGAAGATCTATTCAGCTGGCCGGCCCCTGCGGGGTCGGCTCCCACCCTGCCCTTCTACTGAATAGACGCGCCAGGGGCGCCAGCGGTTCCGCGCCGCCGAGGAGGTCGGCTCAGCCGGAGACCAGCCGGCGTATCGCCGCCACCGCCACGGCGATCGCGGCCTCTTCCCCGCGCGCGAGGTCTTGCTCGCGGATCGGACCGCCCGCGGCGACGTTCACCACGCCGGTCACGCAACCGCCGCGGAGGCCCAACGCGCTGCAGACCGTGAGGAGCGTGGCCGATTCCATCTCGTAGTTCAGCACCTTCAAGCGTCTCCATTCGTCGGTGGCGCCGCGGAAACTTCGCAGCACGTAACCGCTGAACGAATCCGATCGCTCTTCGCCGGGATAGAACGTGGCCGACGACGCGGTGATGCCGACGTGAAAGGGCATCCCCAGCTCGGCCGCGGCATCGACCAGCGCCCGAACGACCTGGTGGTCCGCCACCGCCGGGTACTCGATCGGCGCGTAATGGGTGGACGCGCCGTCGAGGCGCACCGAACCCGTGGTGACGACCACGTCACCCACGGCGATGCGCGGCTGGATCGCTCCGGTGGTGCCCACACGGATGAAGGTGCGCACCCCGAGCTGGGCCAGCTCGTCGATGGCGATCGAAGCCGATGGGCCTCCAATCCCCGTCGAGGTGATCAGCACGGGCTGGCCGCCAAGCCGACCCAGATACGTGCGGAACTCGCGCCGCTGAGCGATCTGGCGTGCTCCCGGATCCAGGGCGGCGGCGATCTTCGGCACCCGCTCGGGGTCGCCGGGAAGCAGCGCGAATTCCGCCCCCTGGATCGTCTGGCGGTCGAGGGCGAGGTGGTAGACCTTTTTCACGTCCGCAGACTCGCTGTTCAGAGGAGCATGTGACACAGATAGGCCGTGGCCACCCCCAGGTAGTTGCCGAGGCCGTAGCCGATCAGCGCCAGCATGATCGAGATCGGCACCAGCTCTTCCCGGTGGTAGCCGGCCGCCACCGGCGCCGAGGCGGCGCCGCCCACGGCGGACACGCTCGAGACCGCAGCCATGCTGACGTCGATGCGGAATAGACGCGCGCCGATCACGATGAAGATGAAATGCACGAAGATGCAGAGGAAACCCGCTATGAGGAACCACTGCGCGCCGCCGATGTTACGCAGATCGGCCTGGGCACCCATCATGGTCATGTAGATGTAGACCAACGACATCGAGAGTGGCTCCGTACCGGGCACGTTCTTCAACGGGGTGCCGGACAGCGCGATCCCGAACGTCGTGACCAGCAGAATCGCCCAGGTTCGCTCGGTCAGGACAGGTGGAAGCTCGGGGATGACCCCAGCGACCAGGTCGGCGGCAAGGATCGCGAGAAAGCCGAAGCCCAGGAGTGTCAGCACATCCTTGAAGTGCAATTCGTGGGTCTTCTTCTCCACGCTCGCGGTCGCCTCGGCGATATGATCGATGTCTTTCTGTGAGACCCGCGTGAATCGATTAAAGGCAGAGGCCCATCGCTTACAGGTGAGGATGATCGGGAAGTAGATGACGTAGACGAAGTTGTCCACGAGCACGACCATCCCCACCATCTCTCCCGGGGTTTGCAAGCTGTCAGCCACCGCCGCCAGGTTGCCCGTCCCACCGATCCAGCTGCCTGCCAGTGCGCCGTAACCGCGCCAGGTATCCTCGGGCAGACCGCCCTTGAACATGTAGAACGAGAAGACGGCGCCCACCACGATCCCGATCGTTCCCAGCACCATCACCGCCGCCCCGCGCCACGCCACCTTCAGCACCTCGCGAATGTTGATGTCGAGGAGCATCAGCACGATGAACATCGGCACCGCAAAAGCGCGGAACGTCGAGTAGATGGGGCTCGATCTGGGGATGACGTTCAGGTTGCTCAGGAAGATCGGCGCCAGGAAGATCCAGATGATGGCGGGCAGCACATCGAAGACCTTCCACCTCGTCTTCCTCTCCAGCCATAGGAAGAAGACCGGTATCATGGTGATCACGGCGAGGACGCCGATCATATCGCTGAAGAGAGGTTCTCCCTGCATGGTTCTCCCAAGACGTTCGATGGCCGCTGGCTGAAGGGCAGAAGGGCCTCTCATTAGCCCGCACACGGGGGTCGAGTCAATACCCACCACCGGCTGAATTTCACCGCGCCAGTGGCTATATTCAGCGAGTCTCTTGCAGCGGGCCCCAACCGGACGCGTGTCCTCGAGTCCGACCACCCGCAGCCGTTGCGCTGGGGCGCCCAC
>JABAOH010004146.1_pt2 | contig 18455 bp, 14 predicted proteins | sample 7062181 | NCBI WGS metagenome assembly JABAOH01 (sample SAMN14538630, study PRJNA623070) | marine sediment metagenome | biome: marine biome [ENVO:00000428]; feature: marine pelagic biome [ENVO:01000023]; material: deep marine sediment [ENVO:00002113]; isolation source: pool of 5 deep marine... | reverse complement strand
AAGAAAACAAGAGGATTGCTGATTCTCCAGCGAGCATAGGTGTCAACCCAAATGTATTTTTTATCCTTTGTCGGAATCTGATTGGCATCTCCGTCCCATTCGAGCCAGCGCTTTTCAAAGTAGTTGGCTTTTTGGATGAAGGGGACTTTAATGTGTAATCCTGGCTTGGTGATGGCATCCCCGATAGGCTCCCCAAATTGGGTGATAATGACCTGGTTTGTTTCATACACAGCATAGAAGGTATTGAGCAGAACGATGAGAATGGCGAGAGCTACGACAATAACTATAACATTCCTTGCTGTTTTGCTCATTTCTTGTCCTCCTTTCCTAAATTCAGCAGGGGCAAGATGTTCTGCTGCTTTTCATCAAAGATAATCTTCTTATCGATTTTAGGAAGAATTTCATTAATGGTCTCAAGGTACAGACGCTTTCGAGTCACCAAAGGAGCTCGTGCGTATTCTCTGTAAATGGCGACGAATCGATTGGCATCTCCTTTAGAATTGTTTACCCTCTGCATGGCGTAACCTTCAGCGGCTCTTATCATCTGTTCTGCTTCTCCTGTCGCTTTGGGTATTTCCTGGTTGTATTCTGACCAGGCTTCGTTTATTTTTCTCTCTTTTTCCTGAAGAGCCTCATTAACTTCGTTGAAGGAAGGCTTTACAGGATCAGGCGGGTTGACGTCCTGGAAGATGAGCTGGTTGACTTCAATCCCTATTTCGTAAAGGTCGCATAGCTCTTGGAGCTCCTCTTTTGCTTCGTTCGCGATTCTCGCCCTTCCGATGGTGATCACTTCGTCTACTGAATTATCGCCGACAACCTCTCTTACCACAGCTTCATTCATGTAGCGAAAAGTATTTTCTGCGTCCCTTATTTTGAACAGGAATTTATAGGGATCTTTAATTTTGTACTGTACGATCCATTCTACAACCGCCACGTTCAGGTCGCCTGTGAGCATCACCGCTTCTCTCATTGATTCAGTCGTCACTCTGTATTCTGATCTTATTCCCGGTCTTGTGGTTCGGAAGCCAAATTCCTGTTTTAGCTGTCTTTGAACAGGGACTTTAATTAATCTTTCAATCCTTAAGGGAAGTTTAACGTGAAGACCCGGATTTGTAGTCCTGACAAATTTGCCAAAGCGGAGGATAACGCCTATTTCTTCTGGACTTATCTGATAGATGGAACTAGCGAGAAGGATGAGAACAACAACTGCTATGATAACTAATTTGATAACGCCCGTTTTAATTTTGGGCAGCTTAATGTCTAGAGTAGGGAAATCATCTCTCATAAAAACCTCCTTTCCATGATTTAGGTTCTATTATGATAACACAGTTATATGCTGATATAAAGTCCAATTAGTGACATATAAACTTCGATCTCGTTACTTAAGGATTGAGCTTATTGTACTCTCCAGGCTTAAAATGGTGGCCCCGTGGACATTAATTTTGGATGGCTCCAGAGCATTCATAGCTTTCAATCCGCTGCCCGTGACAACCAGGACTATTCGATCATTTGGTCGCAGCTTCACTTTTTCAGAAAGCTTTAGCAGTCCGGCCAAAGTAGTGGCTGATGCTGGCTCGCAGAAGATTCCTTCGCATTCTGCCATCATTTTTTGGGCTTCTAAAATCTCTTTATCAGAGACATCGAGTATTATTCCGTTGTTTTCCTTGATTAATCTGAGCAAGGTGTTTCCTCCTGGAGGATCAGGATTGGATATGGAGTGGGCAATAGTCTCACCTTTTTTTATTCTCTTAACTTTGGATTTCCCTGAAGCATAAGCTTGGGCGATGGGAGAACATCCCCGAGCCTGAACTCCTACAAATGTAGGCAGGCGGTGAATAAAACTTTCTTCTTTCAGATCCAAAAAAGCTCTCATCAGTCCGATCAGATGTCCGCCTGAGCTCACAGGAGCAAAGATATACTGAGGAATTCGACTTTCCAGTTGAAGAAAAATCTCGAAACTCGTGACCTTATAACCTTCAATCCGGAAAGGGTCCACTGAATTCATAAAGTAGATGTTGTGTTTTCTGCCCAGGGAGAAACTCTCGTAGAAAAGCTCCCCATAATCTCCTTTGACTATGACCAGGACTGGGTTATACATGCTGGTCAGAAGCAACTTATCAGGAGAGATATCTTCTTTGAGGAGAACAAAGGTTTCGAGCCCGGCTTTCGCGCCGTAAGCAGCAGTCGAAGATGCCATGTTTCCGGTTGAAACCGTACCGATTCTTTCAATCCCCAAGGATACAGCTTTTTGAACAGCAACTACTGTTCCTCTATCTTTAAAACAGGCCATGGGATTTACCGTTTCATTTTTCAAGAAGACTGGAGGAAAGTTGAAATTTTCCATAAGCCTTTTGAGTCTTAGAAGAGGCGTATTTCCTTCTCCTAAGCTAAGGTTCGGATTAATCTTTGATAGAGGGAGAAAATCCAGAAATTTTTCAAGCGGAGATGTCTTTTCCAAATAGAATTTTCTCTTTTTTTGGGGGGAAGGACAAAGCAATGGTTCATGACACTCAGGGCAGAAAGGATTGAAGATATCAAGAGGATATTCTTTCTGACAAAAGATGCATTCGAGTTTATCCATTCCTTCTCCCTCCTTTATGTTTTTCTTGTAGGGGTTTGATTCATCAAACCCACAAATATATTTATATAAAAGAAACGGGCTTGATAAATCAAGCCCCTACAATAAAGGTTTTATTTTTTTATGTCGGGGTTTGATTCATCAAACCCATCTGTTTATTCCTATAAAAGATGTTGGCTCTATAAATCAAGCTCCTAGAGGTTAAGAATTCAGTTTGTAAATTTGAGCAAACCGAGTTAAAATCAAGCCTCAAAGGTTCGCTCTTAAATGAAAAATGATGAATTCTTTATGGGAAAAGCTCTTGGCGAAGCTGAAAAATCACTGAAAAAAAAGGAAGTACCTGTAGGAGCAGTTCTGGTTTCAGGGAATAAAATTTTGGGCCGCGGCCATAATGAGCCAATCTTAAAGAATGATCCGACTGCCCATGCTGAAATAATCGCTATTAGAAAGGCCTCTGCGAAAAGGAAAAATTATAGGCTTCCTGACTGCGAGCTATATGTTACTCTTGAGCCGTGTGCTATGTGTTTATCCGCTTTGGTTCACGCCAGAGTCAAAAGGCTTATTTTTGGTGCCCATGATCCAAAAGCGGGAGCGGTTGAGTCCATGATGAGGTTTCCTTTCGAGAAAACGAATCACCGAATTGAAATTAAAAGCGGTGTTTTAGCTAATGAATGCGGCAAGATTTTAAAGGATTTTTTTCTGGGAAAGAGAGCATCGAAGACGTAATCCGCGTTTTGTAACTATATATGAACTATTTATGCCAGACCCCTGAAAATAATAAATAGATTAAAAGGAGAGGTGGCCGAGTGGTTGAAGGCGGCGGTCTCGAAAACCGCTATCCTGAGTAATCGGGATCGTGGGTTCGAATCCCACCCTCTCCGCCATTGCAACCAATTCGAACCTTTGTATTTATCGTCCAAAAGTGCGAGGGTTTGAATTTTTGTATGGGCAACATAATACGGCTTGAATTCCTTGCCATCCTTAGAAACTCTAGTTAAAATTGCCAAAGCCCTTAAAAATCCAGCGGGATATTTTTTAGATGAATAATAAATGTCAATTTTGTAATTAAATTTGCCCAGCAAAATTTTAACACAACAACTGGACCGTTATCAGGAGGGCGGGTCAAGGAACTCATAGGTCATAAAAATGAAAATACGACAATGATTTATACTCATGTGGCCAGTAAAGGCTATTCAGATATATCCAGCCCATTGGACAAGCTGTAAGAGACACTTTGAGGCTAGGCGGCTGTGGCTGAGTGATTTCTCAAGCTCAGCAATACTTCAACGGTTGTCAGATAAAGAAATCGTTCCTCTTATGGATACTGATATCATCAAATATACGACTTGCAATCTAACCTGAATAATTTTAGGATAATACTGCAATTTTGCAGGGATATTTGATGGAATTACATAATATATGACGTCAATGAAGGGAGATTTGTATCAAATAAAGCATATTGTATATTAATATATTCACAAATAATCGTGCCAGAATTGGTATATGGAGGTCAAGAATGAAAAAAATTACTGTCATTTTAGCAATTTTACTTGTATTAACGGTGGTAGCAATTATGATGTTAGCAAGCGCAGAGGTACCTGACAACAGCCTGCAGCCAGTAACCAAGTGGCAGTCTCCACCTGAAGATTTGCTAAAGGTGCTCCACGCGCCACAGCTCCCTTGGGTGTGGACGGAACCATCTGGCAAGTACTTGCTCCTAGCCGATCCCGTTCTTTATCCCCCCCTTGCTGAGCTGGCCGCGCCGATGCACAAGTTAGCGGGTATCCGGGTTAATCCTGTTATTAACGGTTACCATGGCTGGCATGGGGGTACCTCCCCACGCCTGGTCAGGGTCGAGGACGGAGCCACGACACCGCTCGATTTGCCAGCGGACGCTGAGGTCCACGATGTGGAATGGACCGTGGACGGCCAGCGCTTCGCGCTCACTGTCGGGCACACCGATCACATCGGTCTGTGGGTCGGCTCAGTGAAAGGCGAAGTGATCAATGTCGAAGACCTGGCTCTCAACCCGCTGATGGGCACCGCCGTGAGCTGGCTACCCGATCAGAAACGACTACTGGTCCGCCGCATCCCTAAGCGTGGACCTGCTCCCAAGCCGCCAACTATACCGACTGGACCGGAGATTATTGAAGGATCGGGGGCTTCGGCCCGCTCCACTTACGAGGCGCGCAACCTGCTAGAGACGGCTCAGGACGATGCCCTCTTTGAGTACTACACCGCTTCCGAGCTGGTGATCTTCGACTCAGCTACAGGCAAGGTGAAAGTCGTTGGTCCGCCCGCTCCCTACACCACGGCCGAGTTCTCGCCAGATGGCAAGTATCTCCTCGTCGAGCGTTTGGTCGCTCCCTGGTCCCACGAGGTGACATGGTGGCGCTTCGCCAGTGAGATCGAGGTGTGGAATGATAAGGGTAAGTTAGTAGCTAATATCGCCTCCTTGCCCGTGGCCGACCAGGTCCCGGTCCACGGTGTGCCGCTGGGCCCGCGCTCGGTTTCGTGGCGTCCCACCGCTCCCCACACGCTCTTCTGGGTCGAGGCGCTCGACGGCGGAAATCCCGTGGCCGAGGTGCCCCACCGCGACCGGCTCATGCGTCTGGACGCGCCCTTCACGGCAGAGCCCCAGGAGGTCTTCCGAGCCGAGCACCGTATCCAGCCCTGGCGGAACGCCTGGGGCGCCGAGGGCGGCACGCTCATGCTCACCCAGCGCGAGCGGATACGCCGCTGGCGCTACGTCTGGCTCCTGGACGTGGACGAGGGCACATCGCGCCTGTGGTTCGATCTCGACGAGGACGACCAATACGGAGATCCAGGCTATCCCCTGTTCCGCCCGCTGCCCAACGGTCGCTGGGTGCTGCGCCAGAAGGGAGACGCGGTCTACTTCCGCGGGAGCGGCGCCACCGATCAGGGCGACCGGCCCTTCCTGGACCTGCGCCACCTGGACACCGGCGAGACCGAGCGTCTGTTCCGCTGCGATCCGGATCGCTACGAGTACTTCGTGGCGTTCGCCGGTGAGGAGGACCGCTTCGTGTTGCGCTCCGAGTCCGCCGTCGACGTGCCCAACTACTATCTGGCCACCTTTGGCAAGGAGATCGAGGCGGCCGAGGGCGAGGCCACCCGGGCCCTGACTCGTGTACCGATCACGCGCTTCGAGGACCCCACGCCCCAGCTGCGCGAGATCGAGAAGCGCATCGTGCGCTACGAGCGCGAGGACGGCGTACCCCTCAGCTTCCACCTGCATCTGCCCCCCGGCTACGAGGAGGGCACACCGCTGCCCACGGTGCTCTATGCCTATCCCCTCGAGTACTCCGGCGTAACCACCGCCGGACAGGTCAGAGGCTCGGCCCAGCGCTTCATGCGTTTGTACGGCGCCTCCCACCTCTACTTCTTGCTCCGGGGCTACGCAGTGCTCGACCGGACCGCCATGCCGATGCTCGGCGATCCCGAGACCACCTACGACACCTTCGTGCCCCAGCTGGTGGCCGACGCGGAGGCCGCGGTGGCCAAGGCCGTCGAGATGGGAGTGGCCGATCCCGAGCGGATCGGCGTCATCGGCCACAGCCACGGCGGGCTCATGGTGGCCAACCTCCTGGCGCACACCGACCTGTTTCGGGCCGGCATCGCGCGCAGCGGCTCGTACAACAAGACCACCCAGCCTTTCGGCTTCCAGTCCGAGCGTCGTTCCCTCTTCGAGGCGAGGGATGTCTACATCCAGGTCTCGCCGACCTTCTTCGCCGACCAGGTCAACGAGCCGGTCCTGATCATCCACGGTGACGACGACTCCAACCCGGGTACCCTCACGTTCCAGTCCGAGGTCTTCTTCGAGGCCGTGCGCGGTTCGGGCGGCACCGCCCGGCTGGTGCTGCTGCCCTTCGAGGACCACGGCTACCGGGCCCGGGAGAGTGTGGAGCACGTGCTCTGGGAGCAGCTCCGGTGGTTCGACAAGTATGTAAAGGGCACTGGAACCGCAACGCCACAAAACTCTGATGTAGAGTGAAGCCAATAGGAGCGTTACAGCCTAGCAAGTCATTGCACCCGACCAAAAACGCGTTGTTTTTTCAGTCGGGATTTTGGTAAATTGAATGTGATTTAAACAATTAAGTATGTTCGGCCGTGTTTTTGTCGGGTGAATTTCAGCCCATTATGCAAATGACTATGACTTATATTAGAGTTTGCGCCCTCAAGAGGCTAAGAGGAGAAGATCCGCAAGCTCTATGAAGTCGATTCACTAGTTTACATAGAATGCCACAGACAAGTAAGGGGCATCTGATTTCTATTCCATTGCCTTATTGATTTTTTATACATTGTATCTATTTTATTTTCAGTTAATTAAAAATCATATTTCCAATTAATAAAGGATATTTGTGACCAAAATATGACCTCCCCCAATCTAAGGTTTTAATAACTTTAGTTTATACTTTTTCATATTTACAAGCATTTATAACGGTTTTTCTACTGACATTTAGGCTTTTGGCAATTTGTTCATAAGACATTCCCAGCAAACGCAGCTCTTTTGCTTTTAGGGAAAATTTCTGATACATATAAACGAGACGGACAGGATAGATTTTGATTTGAGTCTTTATTTCTGCAGTGGTTAGAATTGGTTGCAACCGCGTCCGCCAGCACAGCAAGTTCAGATCTTTTTATAGATAAGAATTCCCTTTTTATGCTCACTATAAATTCCTCACATTTTATCTCAATTATTGCTCCCTGACATCTCTGGGTGAGCTTGCCACACCATCTCTTGTTTGAATGTCTCCAGGGTTATTGTTATAATGAATAAGAAATTGTCAATCAGATAAGCTTTGATTTCTGAATCTTATCAAGGAGGGGACATGAACAAAATGATGGGAAAAACACATTTACTTATCATAATCGTAGTATTTTTGGTAATATCCTGCGGTCAGCCAAAATCGGCATGGAAGGGCTCCATAGAAGAAATTGACGGAGTCACTGTTGTAAAGAATCCCAAAGAGCCGATTTATGGAGAAGATATCCTGACATTGGAAGAGGATCTTGTTATTGGTGAAGAAGTTGATGACGTTGAGCCGGTTTTTCTTTCAGTCGCGACTTTTAAAGTCGATGATGATGAGAATATATACGTTCTTGATTCTAAGGGGCATAAGATTAAGATTTTTAATAAAACCGGCCAGCTGACAAGGGAATTCGGGAAAAAAGGACCAGGGCCGGGAGAGCTGGATTTTCCGTCAAACATTGAATTATATACTGATAATCAGCTTATAGTCTTTAATATGCGAGGCCGCAAGATGTCATTATTTTCAAGAAACGGAGAGTTTGTAAAAGACCTCCCTATGGAAAAATACGGAGGGATGTCAAGGATCAGGGTTGATTCCCAAGGATCTTTTTATGGGTATTCTGAGCTATATGAAGAGACTAGTCGGACAATTAAAGTTGACAAATTTGATTCGGATCTCAATTTAGCCTTCAATATTGTTACTATGGAATTCAAAACTGATTTTTCCAGCTTTGAAGGTGTGCCTACATTTCTATACGTTCATGTTATTAATGATAATTTTGTATGGGGCTATGCTTCGAAATATGTTTTGCATATTGTGGATCACGACGGGAATGAGGTGAGAAGAATCATCAGGGACTATAATCCTGTAGAGTTAACAAAAGAGGACAAAGAAAAGATTGCTAAGCAATTCGCAAGATTGCCTCCGCGTTTCAAACTGAAAATCCCGGATGTTTATCCTGCATTTGACTGGTTCTATCCAGGAATTAAAGGCGGGATTGTCGTCCGCACCCATGAAAAAACTGCAGACGAATCACATTACTTCGACTTTTTCGACTCTGAGGGCCGTTATATCGCTAAAGTCCCTTTCAAGTTTCTTCCCGGGCCTGGAAGAACGACAAAGTCTATTTCGCCGAGGAGGATGAAGAAGGATATCAGTTGATTAAGCGGTACAAAGCCACCTGGAAATATTAAAATATTTTAGGTGAGTAGAAACTAAGCCACCTCTAGCTTTCTGCCGTCGAAAAAAGATATAATTGTTTTCTTTTTGTGCTTGCCACAAATCAGTTGTAGCTTTGCTTCAAAAGCCTCAAGTTTATAGTGGAAGAAAATGAGTCCGTTTTCGTCAAAACAAATAAGCAGAAAAGGAGTGAATATTTGGAAATAAAAAGAAGGTATTCAAAGATATCCTTGCTTGGCCTGCTTGCTGCGGTAATGCTTCTAGTTTTAAGCAGAGCCCCAGCACAACAAAAAGAGCCTGAGGTGCCTTATGTTTCTACTCCAGATGAAGTCGTGGCGGAAATGCTCAGAATTGCTAACGTGGGCAAAGATGATGTCGTCTATGATCTCGGGTGCGGGGACGGGCGAATCGTCATCACGGCAGCAAAGATGTATGGCTGCAGAGGTGTAGGGATAGATATCAATCCTGAACGAATCAAGGAGAGTCGAGAAAACGCCATCAAGGCCCGCGTATCAGATAAAGTCCAGTTTATTCAAATGGATCTTTTCGAGGCGGATATCAGAGAGGCAAGCGTCGTGACTCTATACCTGCTCTCGGGAGTTAACATCAGGCTGCGGCCAAAACTTTTCCGAGAACTGAGTCCAGGCTCAAGAGTTGTTTCTCATGAATTTGGTATGGGAAAATGGGAACCTGATGCAACCTCTTCTGTTAAAGCAGAAAATTATAGGGATCCATATCTATTCAATTATTGGGAAGAGGAATTTGCTGGTTATTGGCGTACGCACAAGGTATATCTCTGGATTATTCCTGGAAATGTGAACGGGACATGGAAACTAAAGATACAGAATATAGCAGGGAACGAGGAGTTTACACTGCGGTTTGACCAGGAATTTCAACGATTGAGAGGGCAGGCAGTAGAAGGTGTCTCCTCGATCCCTGTATTCATAAAGGGCGTCAAGATGAGAGGAAATATGCTGCTTTTTACCTTGGAGGGAAAGCTGAAGGGCAGTACAGAAAGCATGCGCTTTGAAGGAATTATACAAGGTAATTCTATGCAAGGCACCATGGAAATAGAAGGCAGTTCAAGAAGAGAAAAAATAAAATGGACAGCCAAGCGTGACCTATCGACACTCCGCCCGATCGTCAAATGACAAAAATAGAGGGGAAGACCATTCCCTCATCCTTTCCAGCTATAACTCGGAGAATAACCTCATCAGGAGTTGGTGTTGGAAAGCTTAAGGCGAGGGTGCGTGTTCAGCAGTGTTCAGCATAGATTTTGATTTGAACCTCTACTTGAGCAGCGGCTAAACCTGGTTGCAGCCGTGTCAGCTATTGAACTTAGAGCGTGTATTCAATGTCACATTCTGTGACATGTCACATTGCTATAATTTATTGTTTTTCAATTGGCTAGATTAGGTCCTAGGAAAAGTGTGACATTTTATTCCAAATTCCTAATCTTAAATATGAGTTTTAATCATATATTCCTTTATATTTCAATGATTTAGTGTACATCTGCTAGCTTGGCACGAAATTTGGATATATTCTATTTAAAAATCGAAGAGTACAAGAAGGAGAGAAATTTTCTTTTTTCAATGAAAAAACAGCATTAAAAAAATGATTTTAAGAAAAAGAATTATACTAACAACAATAACGATATTGACCGTTTTGTTATTTATTACTAATTCAAATTCCGCAGAAGAAGACAGAAATTTTATCTCGGATAAAAGGTATCTCTTGATAATTGACTCAGGTTTTCTTAATTGTTCTCTTTGCCTGCAGTCATTCACAAAATTTATCGAGGCAATCAATGCAAATGGACTTGAAAAATCCGTGCTTGGAGTTCTGATTTTTGACAGCGAAGAGAATAAATTAAGTTCTGAAAGAGATATTCAGATAATTGAAAAGCAATTGAGGGGATTTATCTCTGGCAATAGTATCAGATTTCCGATTATTCTGGATAGAAATGGAGTACTCAGTAATCTGAATTTAGATTCAAGCGATACTGCATTGGTTCTATTTGATATCCAAAAGAAGACAATTAAAAAGTACAAATTCCCCCTGACTAAAGAACAATTAAATAAAATTTCTCGTGAAAAAGAAAAAATAGATAATAGCTAACGATTATTTTCCCTTCTTTTTTCCTAATGGTTTTATTCATCATTTCCCAGCTTACCCGACTCTTTAGAAAAAGCTTTTCACAATATCCTTATAGCGTTTAAGAGTTTCTTTTGAGTATAATAAGATAGCTATATGAAAACAGTAAATATCATCCTGATGGGGTTCGGGAATGTTGGTCAGGCGTTTCTTCGTGTTGCTCACAAAAAAAGGGAGTTTTGCAGGATAAGGTACGGTTTGGATATCCAATTCTATTCTATTTTTGAGCTGGGAGGCGCTGTTCATTCTTCACGGCCTCTGAATACATCCGAGATTCTTGAAAAATATTCTTCCTTAACTATGCTCCGGAAAAATCCTCTCTGGAAGCCAGATTTAAAACTTACATCCGTGCTTGATTCAATTAGGGCGGGAGTGCTTGTCGAATGCACTCCCTCTGACATCAAAAGCGGTGGACCTGGTCTCAGACATATCCGTCACGCTCTGGATAGAGGATGGAATGTGGTAACCGCCAGCAAAGGTCCACTCGTCATCGATTTTTGTGGCTTGCATAAAAAGGCCGAAAAAAAACATGTGGCTTTAAAATTCAGCGGTGCAACGGCTGCCGCCCTTCCTGCCCTTGACACTGCTCTCTATTCCCTGGCTGGGGCCGAGATTTCTCGGATTGAAGGGATTCTAAACGGCACGACTAACTACATCCTGACCAGGATGAAAGAGGGAGTGGATTACAAGGAGGCTTTAAAAGAGGCTCAGTCCAAGGGTATCGCAGAAACCGACCCTTCCCTCGATGTAAGCGGCTTGGATACAGCCTCCAAGATTCTTATTATTTCAAATGCTTTGCTGAAAACAGATTTTACTCTGGATGATATGACAATTGAAGGCATAGATGCGATTCCGCCCTATCTCTTAACGCAGGGGAGAAAGAAAGACAGAGTACTAAAGTTACTGGGAATACTCTTTAAGCGTGCAGAAGAGCTTCGGCTTGAAGTGAGATTGACCGTAATAGACAATTCCCACCCTCTTTTTGGCGTGGATGGAACCAACAAAGGCATTGTTTTTACGACCGATACCATGGATTCTGTAACTGTGACAGGGGGAAAATCTGATCCGAAAGGCGCAGGAGCTTCTCTTCTGAAAGATATTATTAATATCTACAGGAAAGAGTAGACAGCAGAAAAGAGTAGAAGTTAACGATCGGGGTAAATCTGCTAGCATTTCCGATTCTTTGATCAACGATTTTGCCTTCTATCACGGAAAAAGAAATGCCTGGCATTTTTTAAGTTCTATAATCAGGTTACTAAAAAACTCACTGAAATACCATTGAGATGCGCGTCATAATTCCTAAATTGACCTTGCAGATTTTTTTTGTGATAATTTAATTTTCCTCTTTTTTTGCTGCATAAATCTTGGATAAAGAAACGGAGAGGTGTCCGAGTGGCTTAAGGAGCACGCTTGGAAAGCGTGTGTGCGGCTAGATGCTGTACCGTGGGTTCGAATCCCACCCTCTCCGCCACTATTTTAATCAGGATTAAAAAAATATAAACTAAACCACTGGAGAAAAAAGGAAAAGCAATGGATACTCAAGATTTCATTGATTTAGAAGATTTATACGGAGCTCATAATTATCACCCTTTGGATGTAGTCATTACCAGGGGTAAAGGTGTATGGGTATGGGATACGGAAGGAAAGAAATACCTTGATTTCTTAAGTGCCTATTCTTCCGTTAATCATGGCCATTGTCATCCACGGATAGTTAAAGTTCTCAAAGATCAAGGCGAAAAGCTGACTATAACTTCGCGTGCCTTTAGGAATGATCAGTGGCCCCTTTTAGCCAAGGAACTATGTGAATTGGCCGATTATGAGATGGTGCTTGCTATGAATTCAGGAACGGAAGCGATAGAAACAGCGATCAAAGCAGCTCGAAAGTGGGCTTATCAGAAAAAAGGTGTTCCCCAGGATCAAGCAGAGATCATTGCCTGCTCCAACAATTTCCACGGGCGTACTGTGACCATCATCAGTTTTACTACCGAGCCCTTGTACAGGAAAGATTTCGGCCCTTTCACTCCAGGGTTTATCATAGTTCCTTACGGTGATGCAGGAGCTCTAGAAGCGGCAATAAAGCCGAATACAGCAGCTTTCCTGGTTGAGCCCGTCCAGGCTGAATCTGGAATTATCGTGCCTCCCGAGGGTTACCTGAGGAAGTCCAAAGAAATCTGCGAGAAGAATAACATTTTGTTTATTGCTGATGAAATTCAGACCGGACTGGGTCGCACTGGCAAACTCTTTGCTTGTGAACACGAGGAAGTGAAGCCCGATATCCTTGCTATCGGAAAATCTCTGGCTGGAGGATTTTATGCCATCTCCGCCGTTCTTTCTCCTCGTGAGATCTTAGGGCTTTTCAAGCCAAGAGAACATGGAACTACCTTTGGAGCTAATCCTCTGGCTTGCGCTTTAGCTCGCGAGGCTCTTCTGGTTCTTATAGAAGAGAAATTGGTGGAAAATTCTGCTGAGCAGGGAAATTATTTCTTGGAAGAGTTGAAAACTCTTCGAAGCAAGCACATTAAAGAGGTTAGAGGGAAAGGTTTGCTCATCGGGATAGAGCTAAAACAGGAAGCAGGGGGAGCGAGGCGTTTTTGCGAAGATTTAAAAGAAGAGGGGCTCCTCTGTAAAGAAACTCATGAACATGTCATCCGGTTTGCCCCTCCTTTGATTATCAAACGGGATGATCTCGATTGGGCCTTCGATAAAGTCAATCAGGTTTTCCAAAGAGCTGAAAAATATTAATGATGGGGTCAGACTTGCAAAACTTGAATAATTGCGGTCAGACCTTTTTTTGTAGGGGTTTGATTCATCAAACCCACCTTTAATTATCTACGTGGGGATATGATTTATAAAATTCACAAATTTTTTGTAAAAAATGTGGGCTTGATAAATCAAGCCCCTACAAATAAATAGGATTTAATTTACAAAACTATTTTTTTTACAAATAAATCGGTGGGCTTGATGAATCAAACCCCTACAAGATCAGGTCCTTGCAAGCAAACCAATGCACTTTTAATTTTAGAGTTGAAAAAAAAGTTCTACTCCCTTAATATTAGCAATATATGAACGAAATCAACAAAAGAGGAGCTACTATGAAAAAAAATCTTTTTATCATTTTATTAGGGTTAATTTTTACTGCAAGCTGTCTTGTTTACCTCCCTGTTCAAGAAGAAGGTTTGCCGCCAGAAGAAGAATATTACGAAGAACCGTACGATGATGTCTCTCGGGATCTGGATGTTTCTTATTTTTATGATTATCTTTCTCCATACGGAATATGGGTATATTATCGTGCCTATGGGTATGTGTGGATCCCCCACGACGTGCCCTACGGATGGCGTCCTTATACCCGTGGACATTGGATTTGGACAGACTATGGTTGGATGTGGCGCTCTCGGATTATATGGGGCTGGGCTCCTTTTCATTATGGCCGATGGGGCTGGGATAGAGACTTTGGCTGGTTCTGGGTGCCTGGAACGGTCTGGGGACCTGGCTGGGTCACCTGGCGCAGTAGCAATCTGTATATAGGATGGGCTCCCCTTCCGCCAGGAGTCCCTTTTGTCGTAGGAGTTGGAGTCAGACGTACCGCTTTTACCATCCCCGCTTCACACTGGGTTTTTGTGGATGGCAATTATTTTTTGGACACCTCTCTCCATCTCCATGTCTATCCTTATGAGCGAAATAGAACTATCATCAGGTATACGGTCCATAAGACAAATATTTACGTTCGGAACAATAGAGTCGTAAACGAAGGAATCGGTATTGATCGTGTCCGAAGGATAACCAAGAAGCAAATTTCAAAGTATGAAGTAAAAGATACAGATAAAGCAGATGTCAGAAGAATCGGCCCCGGACAGCTTGAGGTTTACAGACCAACGATAAAGAAGAGTGCGACTGCGAAGCCCAAGACGGTTGTAAGAAAAGATGAAGCAAAAGTAAGGATATCAGAGGAAAGAACTGTAATCAGAAAAGCCGATAAAAAAGTATCGGATGCTGAAAGAGAAAAGAATCTAAGAGACGCTCAGGAACGAGAGGTCAGAATTCTGGAGAGAAGCCAACAAAGGGAAAAGAAGGAACTCGAACAGAAATTAGAAGAAGAAAGGAAAGCAGCCAAGACCTCTGCTGAGAAAAAGAGAGTCGAGAAAGAATACAAAGAAAAAGTAAACAAGCTGCAAAAAAGCCACACAGAGGAAAAAACTGACGTAAAAAAGAGGCATGAAGAAGAAAAGAAAAAAGTCGTGAAGAAAAAGAAAGATGATAAGAAGGAACCAGAGAAGAAAAAGGTCGTAAAGAAGAAAAAGAAATAGAGCGGCTTTTTAAGTTTCTGCTAAACAGAATATATTTTGATGATATCCTGAGGGATAATCTCAGGTTTCCCCGTTTTGGCGTTTATCAGAACGTAGATAAAGTAGCCTTCCGCGGCTATTTCTTCGGTGCCTTTTTTCAGGATTTGAAAGCAAACTTTCACACTTTTCTGCTTGATTTCTTCTACCCAGGTCCTGACAATAATCTTATCTCCTAAATGGAGAGGCTTATTGAATTCAAAGTAGGTGGATTTTGTTGCCCAGGAGTAGCCTTTTTTGAAAAATTCTTCCATCGACATTTTGTAACATCTTTTCATCTGGTCCCAACGACCAATTTGGGAATATTCGCTATCGTTTTATTATCAGTTATTTACTTTGAAAATCAATAACTTGCATAAGATTTGTGTTTAACCGAGATAAGCCACAATCAACGCTTTTTAACCATAGACTAGCCACAATTTGGTCATAATTTCGAGTGATATTGGATATCACCCTTTTGATAGTTATTGAAAACTTTTTTCTAGGGGTAAAAAAATACTTCTTGGGGAAAAAGTGCATATTTTAGAAAAAATGCTTGACTATTGTTCTACCTGAGCGTAAATTCACCAAGAAAATATAAATTAGAGGTAAAAAGATTAAGAAAATTAGATAGAAAAAAGAAAGGCTCCCCAAGCCCTTTTTCCAACTAGGGGAGCCAGGAACGGTTTAACCATGACAGAAAAACCGCTTTTTTTTATTAGCATTAGCACACCTGAATTTGCCTGTCAAGTTAATTCTCCATCTTTTTTCTATCTCTTTAAAATCACCAATAGGAGAATTTTATTATGAAAAAACTACTTACAGTCCAGCAGGTAGCTGAGGTTTTACAAATTCACCCCAACAGTCTATATCGGCTTGTCTATCAAAAACGAATACCCTTCACAAAGGTATCTGGCATGGTTCGTTTTGACCAAGACCAGCTTGACAGGTGGATTGAGGCTAGGAAAGTTGAGCCAGAGGATTAAGGCGACTAGGTATTTTACTAAGACAGGAGAAATGAAAAATGAGAACCACGCCAGGAGATGAAAAAGCAATCTTAGGATATATGGTTTGGAGACACCTTGATTCTCCCAAGATAACAGAAGAGAGTTTTCGCTACGACAAACACAGGGACTTATACAGAGTAATTGCAAAATTAAGGAAAGAAAATAAAGTTGTTGACTTAATTACCATAGAAGAGGAAATCAGGGGCAAAGAAAAAGAATATGCGTTTACAATTACAGATGTAATAGACTTAGAAAATGGCTTGATGCCACCAGGTAAATATTCAGAGATACATTTTAATGAGCATTTGAAATCCCTACTTAAAGAGAAACGAAAGTTAGAAACCCTAAAAACCTTTCAAGAAGCGGTAGGCTTAAAAAATGTTGAGGACCCCTATCCAGAATTTAAGGCACTTGTGGAGAAATGGGACGCTATAGAATTAGACGTAAAGCCGATTGAAGATTATAGCCTGGCTTCCAATGCAGATAAATTAAAGGAGTTTATAGACAAAATACGTTCGGGGGGATTAAGGGGCCTTGAAATTAAAAGCCTTCCTAGACTTACCGAAATAACTTGGGGGCCTCGCCACCTAGCAATTTTAGGTGGAGATGAAAAGGCTGGCAAGAGTACCCTTGCTCTCCAAGTAGCCACCGATGTAGCCGATGATGGCGTTCCCGTCTTTTATTTCGATTATGAAAACGGCAGGCTGAATCTTGAAACCAGAATAATATGCCGAAAAGAACGACTTAAATACAGAGAAGAACTTTTAAGTGGTAAATTTGAGGGGTCAAAGAAGAATGAAGGTTTTATCTCTGCTGAAGATTTGATTACTGCGGGCATAAGAAAATTCAGAGAAAACTATAAACACTTTCATATAATTCCAGGCGATACAGATATAACACCAGAGAAAATGAAGGCCCTTATCTCCCAAGCTAGGGCAGTAGTGGGACAAGATAGTTGGGTGCTTTTTGTCATAGATTCCCTACAGAAGTTAATTAAGAACAAATTTATGGCCTTGGGGAATAGACGAGATGCTATGGACTATTGGGTGTGGTCACTTGCAGACATGGCTAGTGCAGATGATAGGCTTGCTATTTTAGCCATTAGTGAACTGAATAGAAAGGACAGGGATTTTAAAGAAAGCGGAGACATTGAATACTCGGGACACTTCCTGTTTAAGCTAACCTATGACCGAAACAAAGAAGAGATTGAAGCAATAGGTGATAATGGTATTCGCAACCTATATCTTGAATATGCAAGAGATATGGAACGAGGAAAGAAAATAAAATTAAAAGGCAATTTTGACCTTTGGGAATTTGAGGAACAATAGGGAGTCTTGAATAATGAAAGATGAAAACAATTCAACGGATATTCGTTTACAGGAAATAGCAGAAACGGAGGTCCCCTTACAAGAGAGGTTTGATTATGATGTTATCTCTCTTTTTGAATTTCTTTTACCGTCCATTTTTCAGCTTAAAGAAAGTAGGTTTATTCTAAGAAGGGTAAGAGATAAGGATTATCAATTAGAGTGCATATACAGGGCCTCAAAGGAAGATGGGGTCTTTGGAGAAAAGACAGCAACGACAGAACGGAAAACCCCCCGATTAACAATACTGGTAGACGCAGTAATTGAGTGGGGGCCAATTCAGAAATATCCACCTGGAACCATATTGAGCATCAGGCTTGGAACAGCCAAAGAGCTTAGACAATACTCTTACACCTTATTGCAAATTCTACATCACAAAAAAGACCTTTTCGTGGAAACAGAAAGCATGGGGAGAGAACTCAGGAAACTCTTTAACACGCTCGCAGAAACCGAAACAGTTTATCTGTACGGGCAGGGCAAAGAGAAGATGTGTAAGATACTGGATAAAAACCTATTAAGGAAATTAAAAAAAGAAATCCCGGTATACAAAGAAAAGGTTAAAGTAGAACAAGCCCTGCTTCCTACTGTTCGATTCCCCAAGACATATTTAGACGCTAGGCATCGAGTTATAACACCAGAGCTTTTAGAGGCTTGTAAGGTTGACCTAACGACAGACGAATTTAAACCGACACCCATTAATCAAGAGGATATACAGGTGGCGATTCAGGGGGGATTCCAAGGAATTTCTTGGACATTCGACCAAACTAAAATTATACATGGTGTATTCCTTCTCTATGGTAAGCATGATTACGCAGATACATTTAACGCCACTAGAACCGATATGTACGAGGCCATGGGAGTTAAAAAACAATTAACGGGGGGGCGAGAAAGGTTTGTGGAAGGACCAAGGGGTGTCCAAAGAAGGAAATTTGATAAAGAATTGGTGGAGATTACAAACAAGCGTGTCCCCTTTCTTTACTTTGCAATTACAGGAAAAGACAGAAAGGGTAAAACAGTCGGAACCCTTGCCCTTGATTATTCGTGCATTATTAAGATTGTCCCCATTTGGAAAGAAGTAGAAC
>JABAOH010014184.1_pt1 | contig 18460 bp, 10 predicted proteins | sample 7062181 | NCBI WGS metagenome assembly JABAOH01 (sample SAMN14538630, study PRJNA623070) | marine sediment metagenome | biome: marine biome [ENVO:00000428]; feature: marine pelagic biome [ENVO:01000023]; material: deep marine sediment [ENVO:00002113]; isolation source: pool of 5 deep marine... | reverse complement strand
TAGTAATGTTCTCGATTGTGACGTTTTCACAGTAGACCGGGTGGATGGACCAGGACGGTGAATCCAGAACGATCAGGTCACGAATCAGCACGTTTGTGCAGCGATATAAATTGATCACCCGGGGACGGGGCCATTTTAAGGGACTGCCCGGCGGATTCTCCGGTTCTCGTCCCTGGATACCAGCCTTGTTACGCATACCTTCAGTTTTGCGGTGAGCCTTCCACCAGACCTCGCCCTGGCCGTCCAGAATCCCCCTACCGGTGATAGAAACATTTTCCAGATCGTGCCCAGTAAAAAGCGATGCATACACTTTGCGTTCAATTCCCTCCCATCGGCCGTCAACGGTAGGATAATTCTCAATGTTTTGATGTGCCAGTAAAACGGCTCCAGCCAGAATTTCGACATGAACATTGCTTTTCAAAAAGATCGGGCCGGTAAGGTATTTTCCCGGCGGTACTACGACTTTCCCGCCACCGGCTTTTTCACAGGCATCCACTACTTTTTGGATTGCTTCGGTCGACAAAGTCTTGCCGTCCGGTTTGGCGCCGTAATCCAGTATATTAAAATAAAAGTTACTGGGTGATGCCTCGATTACCCCACGCAAAAAAAGTGATATCAGAACAGATAAAATAGTTCTGCGCATCTGGCTTTCCTCCTGAAATATTGTTATTGATTTTTAATATCTTTTTCCGGATCAACCACAAAAAATCGCATGTGAATGTAACAGTTGGAACGAATGGCGTAGTGCCAATCGTTGGCCGGATCTTTTCTTTTTATTGAAAAAACTGCTCCAGTTATGTGCAACTTTCCGTCACTACCAACGCAAAGTGAGTGAATCTCTGAGACACGGCGTCCGCCATCAGTGAAAATCAAGCCGTGATTAGCCACCTTTCCGCTATCAATATGATAGCTTATCAGGTAACATCATCGAGTTTCGGCTAAAATCGGTTGAAGACGTTCAATATATTCATCCCAGGTCCTTTTAATAGAACAATAATAAATTGTCCGATCTTTAATGGTCAGGGCAAGCGAACCAATTCGGGATTGAATTTGATTACTGGGAGTGTAACCTAATTGAGCCAGCCCTTCCACTACGCACCGGAAAGCCTCCATATCATCAGGCAGTCGCAGTCGGAAAAGATACTCGTCATTTCAACGAACGCCATATCACCACTTTGTCATCGGATCCCAGCGCATTTGGATCCATAAATTCTGCCCAGACTTTGGGTGCATGACAGGCTAAGGCGAAATAAGTCCTTCCATCGCTTGCAGCAATAATACCCTGAAATTGACTGTCCAGAAAATCCTGGGGAATAGTATATGATTTTGCCATGACATGTTTCTATTTCGCCTCCTCTGGTATCATAAGCCGCATATATCCGATAAAGCCCGCCGGATATAAAACCCGGATATGAAAAAATATCATAACGGACAAGGAAAGAATTCTTTTTAACATATTATCCTACTCTTATTATCCGAAGAAAGCTTCAGCATGGAACTTCCAGATTAATGCAATACGATGCATAAGTTCAAAACGCCAATTTGATTCATTAGTATTATATCTTAACGTTTTATCAATTTACTACTCAGCTGATACTTTCCGCGCAACCTCAATGTTCCGTTTCGCCATCGAATTATAGGGATCAATCGATAGGACTTTTCGCCACTGTTCAATCGCTTTGTCATAATCCTTAAAATCAAAATAGGCTTTACCTAAATTCATAAAAGTTCCAATCGAAGAAGGATCGAGTTGTGCCGCTTTTTCCAGAAATGGGATACATTCCTGTGTCTTACCGTTCATTAACAGGATTCCACCAACGTTGCGCAACGCACCGGCTTCGTTGGGATTCAATTCCAATGTTTGGATAAATGCTTCGAGTGCTGCTTGGTACTGTTGAAGCTTAATATAGGCAATGCCCAGGTTGTAATGAATATCCGGATTTTTGGGTGCTGCTTTGGCAGCTAATTTGCCCCAGTAAATCGCTTTATCGTAATCTTGTTGATAGAGCTTCGCTAACGCGATATTATAATAATCATTGCTGAAATTCGATTGTTTGATTTTATGGAAGGCATAAGTCGTATTCAGAACGAGTAGTACCAGTAAAACAGCCGAACTGATAGCGAATAAACGATAGTTCTTTTGCCGAATTAGATCGTAAAGCCAATAAATACCGTGACCAGCAAAAAGTAACAGGAATGGAATCACGATCAGGCGATATCTTCCACTCACGAAAAAAATGATGACACTCAAAAAATAGGTGGTGACAAAACCGTACAATAGCCATCTTTTTTTCCATTCCTTTATCCCGATAATCATTCCCAATAATGCAAATGGAAATATGAAGTAAAATTGTGTGATCGGAGTTTTCAAAAGGAATGAAAAATTTTGATGAAAATAGTAATCGAAATTCAGCGGGATTTCGTATCCGCTCCAAAACAGGAATGTTTTTTTAAGCATCAATCCCAGCCATGATATTGGATTCAAGATTATAAACCGAAACGTCCTGCGATACCAGTAGTTGGAGACCCCTGTCGGTGAAAGCTCTCTACCAGTTTCTTCCTCGGCCACCTGCCGAGCTTGTTCGACATTAATTGCGCCAACACTGGCGGACATCCCTTCTGGCGCTTCCCATACGCCGCTAGCATGGTCATGATTTCCAATATAAAAATTGATTCCTCCGTGACTCGTTAAAGGGATGAATGTCTTATCCGCTAAGTAATTATGGGTGGTAGTAAAAATAAACGGTAAAACAAACCCAATTGCCCAGGGTAATGTTGAACGGAAGCGTGTCGTTTGTTTTTCATCAGCATTCTTAGTTAGAATCAAATAAAGTATTGGAATTGGTAATACGACTAATAAATTGGGTCTGCCAGTAATAGCTAAAGCAAATGCCAGGCCGGACAGGATCGCCAGGATATATTTATAATTTTCGGTAAAACGAATCAATAGATAACAAGAGAGTAATGTCAGAAAAAGCACTAACGATGTGGTTAGTAAATTTCCCTCAAAAAATAGAATGGGTGCATAAAATATTTGAATAGCAACAGCGATGATCAAAACAGCCCGAGGAAAAAATCTTTTGCCAATTAAAAATGTTAACCCGCAGGCGATCGATCCCAATAAAAATTGGACAATTCGAATAATCAATACGTTTTCAATTCCGATTTTATAGAATAATGCTAAAAAGTATGTATAAAGTGGGGAAAGGTAAAAGCTGCGTTCTAATATCGGACCGTGTTCAGTCACCTGCCTGGCTAAGTTGTTGAAGTGAGCTGAATCATGGATAAATAAATTAATGGTTGGATTATTCTGGGCAAGCTGGATGCAATAGATGATTCGGATGATGAATGCGACTAAGATAATTGTTAAGAAAATTTTTTTATCATCAGCGTAAATTGACTGAAGGAAATTTTGTTTTGTAGATTTTTCTTCTGAAGGCGATGTTCGCTTTTTTTTCTTTTTTTTCATGGTTAAATATAATAATCTTTAACAGATAGAAACAACCCAACAGATTAAAAATCCGATGGGTTCTTCTATCCGTTGGGGAAATATGTTAAATAAAATTAAACAAATTTCCGAAGTTATTGTCATTCTGAATCCGCCAGCCAGCGTAAAGCGGAGTGCATGACATCGATTTTATTTCGGTCGTATAGCCTGCGGCTTTAAATCCGTCAGCGAAGCGATCTTTACTGGTTTTCCGGTATCGATGCTCTTTCTGGCGGCAACACCTATGAGAATCGAAAACGCACCATCTCGTGTGCCCGCAGCTTGCCTAAGTGGATCCTCCATGTTTGGATCCTTGAAGATTTTGTCTTTTAACCGAGTGTCGCCACCGCCATGTCCGCCGCCACCATGAGGAATTTGAATCAAATCGGTGTCGCCAAAATTGTCTGTCACGCGTATTTCGTCATAATTTTCCATTTTCCAGGGTTGTCGCTCGTGAATCCATGCCTCAAGTCTGCCTTTGTCTCCGTTAAAGGCAATACGATAGCCCTCATACGGCGAATAAGTGGTTAAGGAGTAGCTTATTTGGACATTATTGGCGTATTTTATTGTAGCTGCCATTTTATCGTAAATGTCAATATCTTCCTTCCAAACGCAGCCATCTCGTAAGTAGCCGTCGTATTTTTCATTGGCGACATACAATTTCATGTAGTGCTCATTTTTGGTAATATCCCAGAAAAATTGGCATTTTTCTTTGTGCGGACACGGGCGACAATGCGTATGACGGAATTCGTGATTTTTCCCATAAAATTCCAGATCGCCAAATGCAAAAACTTCAGCCGGCTCAGAATCGAGCCACCAATTTAAAAGATCGAAATGATGGGTTGATTTATGGACTAACAGCGTACCTCCTTTTGATCTAAGTCGATGCCATCTGCGGAAATAGGCAGCACCATGATAAATATCGAGATACCAATGAAAATCTACCGAGGTTACACGTCCGATTCGTTCCTGCATCAGTAATTCTTTGATTTTAGCGCGATGCGGTGAATAGCGATAATTAAACGTCACAATCACATTTTTACCGGTCTTTCGTTCGGTATCCAAAATGTTCTGACATTTAACTTCATCGGTTGTCAGCGGTTTTTCAGTGATGATATCACATCCCACTTCCATGCCCTTGACGATGAATTCGTCATGGGTCGAATCAACCGTTGTCACAATGATGGTATCGGGTTTTGTTTTTTCTACCATTTCCTCGAAGTTGGTAAAGGTTGGACAATTTACTCCCATATATTTTTTGCCTGTTTCGACTCTGCCAGGATTGATATCACACAAACCGACAAATTCCACTTTATCGTTATAATCCTTAATAACATGTTTTCCCCACATACTGATCCCACGAACGCCAGTACCAACCATGGCTAAACGCTTTTTTTTACTGCCAGCTTTCAGTGAAGAAAGCGGATTGATTAACAAAGTGCCAGCAGTTGCAACGCCTGCTGTTTTCAAAAATTTTCTTCTGTTTACTTTATTTATTTGGTCTTCCATTTTATCTCACCGTCCTTTATTGATTAATATTATATGATTGATAAATCTCACATTCTCTATCCAATACATCCCCCGTCAACTGGCGGGGAGACAGGGGGATGTAATTTTCACACTCCTTAGATTCAATGTGATCTCATTATTTGATGAGATAACTCGATGTCGTAATAAAAATGAGGGGTGACAGATGCCACCCCTCATTGAACTAATCAATTTTAGTTAGTGGTTATTAGAAATCAACACAAAGCGAATAGACATGGACTGCATCGAATAACGTGTCATTGGTGTCCTTATAGGCATAATCAACCCGGACCTTACCCATAGGTAAGTTAAGATAAACGCCGGCACCAAAGCACATACCCTCTGATGAGTAGTTATACTTGTATCCACCGCGCAGATAGAACATTTCCATGAATGAGTATTCCAGTCCAAAATTCATGCGCTCGTCCCAATCTCGCAGATGTGAATAATCAATATTTACTCTCAAGTCCATGCCTTCTTGTTCTTTGTTTACCAACTGAAATGCACTTGCCGTGATACCGAAACTGAATGTTAAAGGAATATCGTAGGAATCCTGTTCATACTCGACTTCTTGACCAAAATTCCTGAAACTCATGGCTAATGTTAAATCCCGGAATCCAGTGTTGTAAATGGTACCAACATCAAATGCGAAAATCGTTTTATTGGCATCATGTTCTTCCTGCACCCAACCCTCAGGAGTATTGAAAGCGATTCGAGTTTTTACATCGCCACTTAACAAATCCTGATGGGCAATTTTTACCTGACCACCGATGGCAAATTGTGAAGAGATCCGGCGAGCATAGCCTAATCCAACTACAAATTCAGAAGGCTCTATATTTCCGATGTCGTTATATCCTTGTTCATTAAATGAGGTAATTTCCGTGGCTTTAATTGGATCGCCATAATTAAAATACATGACACTTAAACCAAAGGCGCCAAGGTCACCTAAATTTATCGCAAAAGCACCAGATTGAATTTTGGTATCCAACAGCCAATCCATATTGCCGAGCAATACCGATCGATTTTCCACGAACACGATGCCCGCAGGATTGTAAAACAAAGCTGACGCATCGCTTGCATTGGCAATGCCAGCATCTCCCATAGCCATCATTCGGGCACCTGCTCCGAATTTTAAAAACGGCATCGATGCTTGTCCTGAACGCTTCCAACCCTTTAAATCATCAATCCTCTTTGGTCCTGAAAGTTCGTCTTGAGCCAAAGCCGGCACAACCTGGATTAGAAGCACTGTTAGAACAAGAAAAAGTATGATAAAATTTTTCATTGTTCGTCTCCTATTAAATTCAATTTCTAATGTATATTCTTTAATCATGCTTGTAGATGATGATTAACGAATAATGATTATTTTACCGGTCCCAACCTGACCTTTCAGCGGACCACCTCTGACTTCAATGGTATAAAAATATACACCTGAGGCTGGATATACATTATCATCTGTTAAAACTGGTGCCCACTTTTCGTCTCCACTGCCTGAGGTATGTTCCAATGTCTTAATTAAATCTCCAGTAGAGGTGTAAACTTTAATTGTACATGCAGCGGGAAGGTTAACAAATAACATTGTATTTTGTTCTTTATTTCCGCCATCATAATTGAAGCCAGTGGAATTGTGTGGAACGGGTTGGAATTCACTTCCGACTTTATAAGTATTACCTTTGACGTTTATCGGGTTGGGAACAACACGTACCTTGTCCTGCCAACCAGCTGTTTCTTCTGGAGCTCTAAAAGGCACAACTTCTCTCTGTGCCCTGTTGAAGAAGTGAGAGCTTTCCAGATCGCCTTCGACAGCGGTAACGTAATAAAAATAATTCTGACCGCGCGCGAGTCTCTGATCGACAAAAGATGTTTCCGTGGTCTCGAGAAGCAGTTCATAGATACGACCATTATCAATGCCGCCGATTGCGCGATAGACTCGATATTTATCTGCACCATCTACGGGATCCCATTCTATAGATGCTTCTTTCGGACCTGAGGTCATCTCCAAATTATTGGGTGGATCGGGTAGATAAGGTGCCCGAAGGTTATCTTCAAGATACAACAGCCGGGCTAAATCAAATTTGGCAAACAAATCATCGCGACCTGTTTCGTAGATCTCCTTCTTCGCCTCAGCTAAGGTAATCTCTCCTTTTTTGACCTTATCACCCAGTTCAATCGCCCGCACTTCTGAAATCGATCCCACAGCAAAGCAAAGTACGATCTTGATAGAATCGTTGGGTGCTAAATTATAAGGTCCGACTCCAAAGACTGGTTCATAATGGGGCTGAGAAAGCGGTACAGTTTGATAGGGATTATCTGAAAAACCATCTTGATACATCGCTTTGCCATCTTCGCCTGTTATCCAATTCCAGGCTTCCTCCATGGGATCACCTTGAACTGGTGACTTCAAATCTTTATATTCTATGTATCGAAAAGTAGCAGGTTGATTTGGATTATCATTAGCACCTGCATTTTCTGGACCATCCGAAATATATATGAAAGCAATTCCGCATACTTCAGGTGCAGTAAACTCACCGGTTGGAATATCAGCCTGACCTGTGCCGATAGGTCCACCGCGCGGATCAAATTGGTCATCGCCTGGAATATCATTAGCATCACCGTCCCAGGTCCAATAATAGCGTTTTTCAGGGTCATAGTCTAACAGCCAATCAACTTCGCCATTGTAACGTTCGGTGGTACCAAAATCAGTCCAGTCGTAAGCATCTCCAAGGTTGTGCTTAACGCCGAGCCAGAAGTCTGTCAGGTTCTGTCCCGGTTTTTCAAGACCATCCAGATCATAGTTGCAATCACCAGTATTGGTTATCGAGACTTCACATATCATGATCGCATCATAATCCGGATGAGTCCAGGCATAACGTCTTTCATGAAAGCTCACTCCCATGGGATCAGTCCAGAATGCTTCTAACATGCCATCAGGTACCAGGTTCGGATCAACAGTAAATTGATTGCCATCAGGATCAAAAGCAACCGGAAATTGGGTAATCCCATCTACAATAATAGACGGCATATCAACACGTCGAACATGCCTGGGTGACTTCCAACCGGGAAATGGTGTATTGATCAATGAATTAAGGGTTACAGGGCCATTATCATTAACAAAAATAGAGTATAATTGGCCCTCTGCAGAGGTCGCATATACAGCTTCAGCTCCGTCAGGTCCCCAATTGCCAGTAGCAGGTGCTTGCCAATTTCTAGACGCTATCCAATAGCTGCTTTGACCATGCAATGCTTTGCCATGACCATCGTGCTCTCCTTCACCAAGTACGTCCACACCGTGATATCCGATATCATTTGCTAGATCAGGATATGACTTCCAATTGTACCATATTCCTGGGCCATATTGACCACGTGATAAGACATCTGACATCCATGTGGCGCCCTGTCCGTCAAGTGTAAAGTTAAATCGACCGACTGTCAACCGCAACACCTTTTGTGCGTGGAGAGATTCACACAGAAAGACAAAGACGGCTAACGTTATAAAATAATATATAAGCTTTTTCACAGCTTAGCCCTCCAAATTTAATGATTAGAAATATAACCGCAGACCAAACCAATAATCGCGCGGTGCATCCCAGAGATAATAGAGACGCTGTGGCATTTTGTTAGGATCGTCGACTTCATCACCGAATTTTTTATCTTCTTCGTCGAGAACCTCATAATAGGCGAGTTCTTTTTCGGTTGTTTCGCCTCGATCCTGTCGCGCAATAAGTCTGCTAAATCTGGGTCTTTCATTCCTCCATTCCATATATGGATTTAAGTTCTTCACATTAAACAGGTTGGTTATTTCTAAGAAGGCACCTGCGCTGACACCCGCCAAAGTGAAGCGTTTTTCAAGATGGAGGTTCGTCCGGTGATAGTCTTTCGCTCGCACGTTATAAACGCCTTCAAGTTTTTCTAATCCATCGGGATTCCATTGGATGGATCTACCTTGATAAAATCTGTGCAGCAGTGTTAAATCCCACCAGCCTAATAGCTTGGCTCCGGCAACTTCAGGACCGGGACCCCAATCTTGCGGTGAATGTAAGGCAATATTCAATCTCGCCAGCCATCTGCCAGGTCTACGCGTATTGGCAAATCTGTCATCCACAATGATCAGATTATCTGTCAATGTTGGATCATCAAGGTATTGCTGATCTTCTGTATGATAAATCGCTTCCCATCCATATCTCGAAAGTATTTCAGTCCGATATTCAACATTGACGAATCCGGTGAGATAGGTACCATACTTTTTTTCCAATCTCAGTTCAAAGCCTTTAATATCACGACCGCGGGCATTTATAGAATAATCGTAATCACCACCTTCACGAGCGTTGACTTCCATACCGCTTTCTAAATCATTCGATATGTCTTTATAATATCCACTGATGTTAGCGATATAATCACCGTAAATACGCTGCTCCCAACCAGCCTCAAATTGGATCGTCTTAATCAACTGGAGCCAGGGATTTCCCATTTCCTCGACCGGTTCATCCACACCAAGCTGGAAACGATATAGATGATCGTTCGTCGGTGTGTCATAAAAATGTCCATAGTTGAAGAATATTTTGCTTTCCGCTCCCACGGGATGAGCGATACCGAACCGTGGGCTCAAACGAACTTGTATGGGGGGATGGGTATTGATATCAAGACCGTAATAGTTGGTATAACCGCTTTCATCAGGATTGTCACCATAGCGTTGATAATGCGTATCCCAATATGAAGCATCTCTGGGGTAAAAAAGATCATTCCGATCGAACCAATCTTTGTTGGATTTATGAAAATCCAATCGCAGACCTAAATTTAGAATCATCCCACCATATTCCATTCGATCCTGTACATAAGCACCACCCGACCAAGGAAAGACATGGACATTATGCCAGTTAGCCTGGTCGCCAGTCGACCCATCATCTTCGGTTCCTTTCTTTCCGTCCGGTCCAAGACGATATTCTTCACTGGTATAATATTGCAGATTTTGTGTGTAACCTGTCATTTCATGAATATCTTTATAAGTAAATTCAAAACCGCCTTTTAATTGATGATGTTCAGTGATCTGACTGGTAATGTCGGCAGATACATTGAAGGTTTTGGTGAGACTGAGGTCTGTGTTTCGATCGCCCCTCAAGCCAAATTGACCTAAAATATCATTATTATCACCATGTTTGTATGCCCAGCCTTTCGGTGATTCATCCAGCCAAACGGGACCAACCTGGTACACATCGCCAAGATTTCTTATACGAAAGTTACCAACCTGGCGATACTTGAAATTGCCGTTTGTGAGTTTGACTTCGTAAAATGTACTTGGACTTAAGGTATGGGTCCAGGTCAGATTCAATATGGTAGTCCAAATATCCTTTGGTACAGCATTGCCATCCAAACGATAAACATTATTATTATCTCTCCATATATGACCCGCACCGACTGGTCTGGCACCTTCCAATCTGCTTCTAGGCTCCGGATCACCCTGTTCAAAAGATGTCTGGTCATTATAAAGACCGTTAAAAGTTAATCTCATATCCTGATTGATACTGTAAATGAGTTTTGCCTGAGTCGTATTATAAGCGTAGACTCCTCCTCCGGGAGTGAAAAATGGATACATGGAGTTTTCGCGCAGATGGGAGAGAACAAAGCCTACTTTTCCGCCGGTGAAAGGAACTGGACCGCCGAAAGTAAGATCTCCGACCCAGTCTCCGCGGTAGCCATACCAGTTGAACGGTTTTTCATGTGTTGGAGGACTACTATACAACTGATCGACGGTTCCAAATTTGATGCCGTTATACAACACATTACCATCCTGATCTTCGGAACGGTGTTGCCAACGCATCACTTCGTAGGCTTGACGCGGGGTAAGCGTTTCGCCGTGGAATGTATTATTGGCTGCCCAACTGTTCCAGCCTTCAAAATCGGCTTTTCCATCACCGTCTTTATCTGGAGCGGGTTGTCCATCGTTCCAGTCGTAACGACCGTATTCCCACCAATTATCGTCTGAAAAAATATACGGACCGAAATGCTTCAATCCGGGGTAATCAGAATCATCTCCACCCCAGAGTGGACTGTATCGAGTTTCAACGTTGAAAAAGTATTTATCCTTTGGATTTTTGTTCACAACGTTTACGATACCGGCGCGGGCGTTACCATATTCTGCATTGAACGCTCCTGTCAACAACTGTACTTCCTGAACGGCTGTTTTGCTGACCAGATCAAAACCCTGGTCCATACGCTCATTGCGCATGCTCACACCATCGACGAAGTAGCCAATTTCTCTGGCATCACTTCCTCTAATGGTGAGACCAAATCGGTCCTGATCAATACCAGCCTGGGTCTCCAAAACGTCATTCAGTCGAAATGTTGCAGGAACTGCCTCAATGGCTTCAATACTCATGTTGGTTTGGGTGTAGGAAACGTCCATACGAACCACCTCGCGCTCTGCTACGACAGTCACTTCCGCACCTTCAATGACAGTAGGTTTTAAAGAAAAATCGACTGTCGTTGTACGATCAATTCGAACAACGACATCACTTTGCGTAACCGCTTCGTACCCCATCATCGTAGCTTTCACCCGGTAAGTACCGGGCGGAATATTGATGATGAAGTAGGCTCCGTCTGTAGTAGACGCAGCTCCCATTGTAGTCCCTTCGATTATCACATTCGCTCCCGGTAGGGGTTCTTCGTTCTCTGCGTCCTTAACCACACCAGCAATTTTACCGGTGGTACCAGCAAACACCAAGAGCGGCGTACTGAGACACAGCAGTAGGACTAAAATGGGTCGAAAACCAAATTTGTGTAACATTGATTCTCCTCCTCCATTTTGTGATGAGGTTAAAAAAAATCAATTGGTTAGAAATTAGTTGTAAAAAGAGACGAAACGGCTTTTTCTTAGCATCACCTCCATTCTTTTATTTTCAAATTCTCATGACTTAATAAATATTAAAATCTCACCTCCTTTCAATGATTTTTTCTTTTATCATAGCTTCTGAATTTTAAATGAAGTTAACCTTTTATAAAATCACTCTTTCGTTAACCTTAAATTTATAATCCCCATTTCTTGTCTCAATTTCAATTTCATAAAAGATGCTTCCACCCTGATACTGCTTCCACACTTCTGACGATTCAATCTCTTGACGATTGATTCTGTTTTGAATGTGATTTATAATGGCATCTGGTAGCTCGCTTAAATCTAATTCTTCTCTTTTTTCCACCAATTGTCCCTTTTGATTAATGAACAACTTAACTTCCTTATTACCATCGGGTTTGACTGTGACTTCATAGACGGCATCCTCACTTTTCCCTTCAAGTTCGATATCCTCGATTGGAATGTTACCGATCTCATGGAGAATCGTATTGCGAACAGTGCGACGCATATTAATCATAACTTCAAGTTCTGCAGCAACTTTCCGAATTTCCGCTGCAGATGCTGGCGGAAAATCTACGATGTAGGGACTTTTCTCACTCACATCCGCTTCTCGATATAAGGCATTCACTGCTCTTCTCACACGCTCTTTTAGTCCGACTACTTGATGACCCTCTGCAGTTATTTTATATCCGAAAAAAGCTTCAGCATGGAGCTTCCAGATTAATGCGGTACGATGCAGCAGTGCTAATCGCCAGTACAAATCATCATATTGTTCACTGGTAAGAAAGGGCTTTACCTGGTGCAAATATTGAAGTGCTTCTTCTGAAAGAGCAATGGCAGTATCTTTTTCCGCTAAAATCGTCTCCAAAAGTATTGGATCGGGATGTTTAAGACGCTCTTCCATTTGCTGATAGTGACACTGCTCCACTATCCATTTCGCTATTGTTCGTGAGGAAATATGGCTCTCAGCATAACCAAAACTGGGAAGCTGGGAATGATTCGTGATCCAGAATTTGTGGACAAAGAAACTTTTATTCACGATTTCAAAAGAGGGGCGAAGCGCAAGTTCCACCTGTTTCGCTGCTTTTTCACCATAATGTAACGCTGTCCATTCTTCCCAAATATCTTTGGCAATAACTTTTTCATCTTCTGTGAGTCGATAAAGTGTGTAAATGTTGATTTCATTGGGTGTGAAAAGGGCATCATAGCCACCATGATCCAGCCGAGCATTGTATCCAACTACACCAGGTTGTTTTAAATCATAACGCCAGCGATATTCAAAATATTCGGGGCTGGCATAAGGAATACGATTCTTGCCCGTAAATTCGGATGAGCAGTCAAATTCTACAATTAGTTTTCGATCAGGGAATTTTCCAATCATAGGATTATGCGGATAAAAAGGCTGCCAGTCATGGGGAACTGCCTTTGATTGTAACATGACTCGTTTAGAGACTTTTTGTAATCCCTGACGGAACCATTTCATTTCTTGAGGTTCATAGAGGAACGAACGCACAACAAAATCTTTTTTATACTTCTGGCATAGATCGTTAATCGTATTTATCATCTTTGCAAATCTTTCAGGCATTGGTAATTTTGAGATAACTTCCTTTTCCTTAAAAATCTTATATTCCGTTTCATGAAAGGTTAATATGATTCCGTCAAACTCTGGATAATCATTGAATAATTTCTCATATTTCCTTTTTAACCAATCCCAAAAACCTTTTTTATCCATTTGAACAACATTTTTTTCAAAATATTTCGTTGGCACATCAAATTCCAGTTCATGAATCCAAATCCACACTTTTAAATTTAATGCATGAGCTTCATTGGCTAATTTTCGCAACTGATTTCCTCGAGTTGAACCATCGTACAATTGAGAGACTTCTCCGATCATACCATGTGAAAATACAACCGTGTTAATATTATAATCCGATGCCCTTTTCATGGCTTTTAAAACATACGCCATATCCAGCTCATGAAATTGCCAGATTCTCAAAGATACCAATGGATCTGCAATTGATGGTTGGTAAATACCTGATAGTAAGAAAATTGCTATATACTTGATAGCTTGTTTTAACATAGTAATTCTTGAAGAAGATTTCAATAAAAAGGAATTTCTTTTCATAAGATCAATGAACTTAAGAAATAATCTTAATATCCATTTAATATGTTAGTATTTTAAATTGACTTCTTTTAGTTCCTCCCCTTTTTATGAAGAAATTAGAAGGGATTATATAATAGTGTATTTATTTATCAATATTTATTGCGGGGATACTAATCTTTTATATATTATTTTTTTGTAAAAGATCAAGTTATTAACAGTTGTTAACATGTCAAAAACATTTCTATTGCTTTTAAAAATAAAATTATTTATATTTACTGGAAAATAATTTCATGTAAATTTTTTATACCTAAAAAATTATGATTGACAAATCGACTGCTGAAAAAATTTTAAAAAAAATTTTATCGAGTCAACATTTTTCTGGCGAATCTGACCAAAAATTTTTAAAGTATCTTGTTAATGCCGCATTAAAAGATGAAACACCCAAAGAAACAACCATCGCCTTTGAAGTATTTGAAAGAGGTGCTGACTTCAATCCCGCTCAAGATTCCATTGTTCGAACTCACATTTATGCTTTGAGAAAAAAATTAGAAACTTATTATCTAAGTGATGGTAAAGATGATGAAGTGAGGTTGGTAATACCCAAAGGACATTACAAAGTTGAATTTCGTACGATAGCTCAAAAAAAGATCCCCCATTTATTGCAAACCATTCCACATTACATTCTGATAGGCATTTCAATTTTTTTATTGATCGTTTCAATTTACTCCTGGCGGAAAAACATTTCACTTAGCAAGAGGATTGAAGCTCTAACTTTTATAGAAAAAGAGAATCCAATCTGGAAACACTTTTTATTATCAGAAATGCCTACTTTAATTATTATTGGAGATTATTATGTATTCCAACAATCATATCAGAAACTGGGCAGAGAGCGTTTCATTCGAGATGTAGAAATTAATTCAAAGGAAGATTTAGTAAAATACATCGAAGTGCACCCAGAAGAAAAAGATAGAATCAACGAAACCAATCTTTCATATCTTGGTAAAGAAGTGCCCTGGTGTCTACAAAAACTTTTCAATATTTTTAAAGGATTTGATAAAGATAGAGTTAAAATAAAATTAGCCTCCTGTTTATTATGGGAAAATATTCATGAAAATAACATTATATTTATCGGTCATTTTAAGACGCTTCGAATCATGAGTCACTTCTTTGATAGATTGCGTTTTAAATACCAATTGTTCCCTCACAAAATATATTATTGTCCGAATCATACCGATACGCTTGAGACAATATCCCTGGAGTCTTATTATCGGCATGGATTTCATAGCGATTTTGCAGTTGTAGCAAAATTTCCAGGTGGTAATAACAATACAATTATGATCATTACCTCTTTTTCATCGTTCGGCAAAATTGAGTCCCTAAAAAAATTGACAGATTCAACTTTCCCAACCGAAATTCTCAATGGAAAATATACGAATAACAAAACATTCTCTCCATATTTCGAGATTTTATTTAGGGTATACGGAATCGAGCACTATGGATATAATACGGAAATTTTAAAATTTAATGAGGCGGATACAAATATCTTCAATAATCAATATAATATCACATCTGATTTTTCTTCTGATTATACATTTCAAGTAAATAAATGACCTTTGTAATTTATATCCAAATACCAAACCTGCAAAAATTGAAGCTGCTGCTGATCCCGCTCCCAATCCTTTTCCCATTTTCTCACCCCCCAACCTGATCCATTTGGCACGAGTACCCCAAACCTGCGCCTCGATTTCGTCAACGTTGGAGCTCAAATAACGCCCTGTACCGTATTTCTCCGTCAAGAAATCTGTCACTCGAATTGCAAATAGTCCTTCTTTAGTATCATGATTCGTGACCGTTGTGTCTTTCGCTGTTAATGTGATAATAAAATCAATTCCATAAATGAATTCAGAAGAATAAAAGATCATTTTCCGATTTTCTTCTAACAATATTTTACCATTCCCGCCAATTCAGTTCAAAACCACTGATAATATACCTTTCTCGTTACTGCACTTCATTTCAGTAATACGAACATGCCGAATCTGTGGTGGCGGTTCCTCGTTGTTACAGAATTCATTCCCATTAACCTCATCACAAGCAAACCAAATTCCATCATGATGCGGGTGATCATGACTCTCCCCCTCGATTTCAATTAAAGGAAAGAGAAACGCAACCTGATTATAGTCTTCGATTTTTCCTTTTGCTTTTAATTTTTTAACAAAACGAGCCACCTGATCATAAATCTCGTCAGGACTTTTTGCACCTGTTGATATGACGGCTGGAATTTCTTCTTGATTATGCGATTCAATTTTTTTGTTCTGTACTCGATAAAATCCTTTCCCACCGCCTTTTGACCAATCTGTTCGTTCAATAAAATCAGTATAAAATTCCACGATTTTTTTCTTTGAACGATAATTGATGTTCAGGTCTATTCGCCTGGGCCGAACCTGTAAATATTTTTCACATCGATCTTCAAACTTAACCAGGTTTTCAACCGTTGCCCCTCGAAACCGATAGAGCGCCTGATCATCATCGCCAACGACACAAATATTCTTAAATTTCTTTGCTAATTCAAAGAACAATTTCTCTTGAATCGGGTTGGTATCCTGGTACTCATCAACGATAATATGTTTGTACACACCCTGACAATTTGAAAAAGCACAAATTGCATTATAAGCTTCCTGTTGCAGCAACGAAAAATCGACCGAGCTGATCCCATTTTCTGAATTCTGTAACGAATATTTATAATAGGCATGCATCATCAATAATGCTTCCCGTGTTTCATCGTTGGGATTCACCATCCCAGGCGTGACACATTCTTCAGAGAATCTATTGAATAGCTTTATAACATTCAACGCAGCAATATGTCTTGAATAATGGTTATTTCCTGACAAGTAGCCATTAATAGCTCTCTGCGCAGTTTCCTCATCATCATGCCCACCAGCCTTTAGGAGATCAATCCAGAAACCTCGATTATAGATTTTGAAATATTGGGATAGCTCGTCCATTAAAATGGGAGCTTTTCGTCGTGATGAATGAGGCGCAAATCTGCGGTCTGTTAAAATACTCTGGCAAATGGAGTGAACCGTACCAATGGACATCTGTGCAATATCATACGGCTTGCCCGTTTCATTGGTCACAAGACCCAACAGACTCNNGCAATATCATAAGGCTTGCCCGTTTCATTGGTCACAAGACCCAACAGACTCCGCAAACCTTCCTTCAATTGAAAAGCAGCCTTCTTCGTAAACGTGCTCAGAAAAATTTCTTTTGGCTTCACATCATGAAAGACAATCAAATTCAGCGTGCGCCACAACAAAACTCTTGTCTTCCCAGACCCTGGTCCTGCAGTCAGGAAAAGCGGGCCATCTACATGAAGAATCGCATCTTCTTGCTTTGCATTTGGTTTGAATTTTTTGAGTTACCAGAAATGTTCGATGTTCATTGATGGTTTTATTTTTTAATTTTATCATTCGTTTTAAAAAATAATATTGGCAAATGTGTCGAATTGCATAAATGGAAATAAATATTTTAAATATATATTATTTCTTTTGTGTCGTTAATTCTTTAAATTTACTCTATTTCAAAACATCATAACATAAGCGATTTATTCATTAATCTTTTTATTGAACGAACAGCACGCACATAATTTTTTGTACTAAATTTAAGACAAGCAAAAAGCATTTTCAAAAAATACAACCCATGCACCTAATGATTCAACTTCAAATAAATCTGATGTCCATATTAAACGTTGCTTTTTATCAAATACAAATTCAATATAAAGATCATCGTTTTTTTGTACTGGTTCCATTAGACTAATAGCTTCTTCTAAAGTGGGAAGTCGCCAATCATGATAATTTGCAAAGCTTTTAAGATTAAGTTCTTCAATATATTTGTCTGTCTTCTTGAAATCCATCCAATTATCTGATCCGCTTTGTTGCCATATTAAACCTGTTGTTTTATCAATTATGATTTTATCACCGTTTATTGTCTTTTCTTTATACTGATGATAGAAACCATTTCCTCCTGGGTTTCGATGGATTTCAAAAAAACCATGTGTTATAATCATTTTATTAACATCAGTTGGAGATAATTCTTTTGGCTTATTTCTCAATAAAAAAGTTCCAGGGGAAACAACCTGCAATATCTTTTTCAATCCATTTTGATATTCATCTTCAGGAAACAAATCCACCCAATGATGCTCTTTCAGCTTTCTTTCACAAATCTCACAATCATCCACCCTGACAGGCAGGATAAACCGCTCCGAGCTGGGAAACAAATCCAGCACCTCCAGCGCTGTCTTCAATTCTTTTTGCACAAATCCCTTTTTATTAACCGATCTGGTCGAAAGCAATGCAATAAAATAATTGCTATTCTCAATGGCCTCCTGAATCTTATCCTTCCATCGATCCCCAGGCAACAGCGATTCCGTATCCAGCCAGACATCCAATCCATAGCGCTTCAAATCATTATAAAGCCGTTTCGCCATACCCATGTCTTCTCTGGC
>JABAOH010016256.1_pt2 | contig 18466 bp, 15 predicted proteins | sample 7062181 | NCBI WGS metagenome assembly JABAOH01 (sample SAMN14538630, study PRJNA623070) | marine sediment metagenome | biome: marine biome [ENVO:00000428]; feature: marine pelagic biome [ENVO:01000023]; material: deep marine sediment [ENVO:00002113]; isolation source: pool of 5 deep marine... | reverse complement strand
ATGGGATGGCATTGAGGTGGTCCAGCGCTTCGTCAATTTCCCCATCTCGAATGGCGAAGTTCATCAGCTGGAATCGGGATGCGATCGCTTCTGAGGAATCGGGCCAGCGCTGGATGATGTTGCGGCCAAACCGCCGCATCTGCTCGATTTCGTAGCTGCGATCGTTGCTTACTTTGTTGTATTCGACCATCCAGGCGTTGAAGGCGATCCAGCTGCCGAATTTGCCGTTTTCGTCTTTGGGGAATTGTCGCGCCAAATAGTCGCCGACGACTGCGGCGCGTAAATGGTCGCCTCGATCCCAGAACAGGTAGCAGATGGCTTTGTGGACCTGGGCCAACTTCAACAGAGGCGTCTCGTGGTCGGCCAAGGCGACGGCGGTTTGATACAGGTCGAAGGCCTTGCCCAATTGTTCATCGATTTTTTTCTGAATCTCCGGTTTCTGCTCTTCGTCTGCCTTGTCCAGCTGAGCCGCCAGCAGCTTGCGCTGTTGCAAGGCGGTGTTCGCCTGCTGGATTGCCTCGCCGAACGTTTCCGGTGGCTTTTCCTTGGGGGCTTCGACCTGGCCCCCCAGTTCGACCAGCAGCTCCCGGGCCCGGCTCTGCCACTGACCGCTGGCCTTCTTGACCAGTGCTTCCGCCAGTTTGGTGGCTTCTTCCCGTTCCGACTCGCTTTGGGGATCGTCCGGGGCGGCGTCCGCCTTGGCCTTCCGGGCGACCGCTTCGAAATAGAGCACCGCCTGGCCTTGGGGTAAATTCTTTTCGTGGCTGCGCAGCTGGATACCGCTCTTATTCAGCGCGTCGTCCAGCTTGCCCAGCCCAATGCTGGCCTCCATCCCGTAGCGGACGGCCTCCAGCTTCATCTCGCGCAATTGCGGCGGATTGTCGGGCAGGTCGATGAAGTCGACCAGGGCATTGAGCGCCTTTTCGTGCTGTTTCAATTCCACCAGGCATTGGGCTTCGCGGAGACGAGCGATTAAGCCGGCAGAGCGGCCCGAGTGTTTTTCGGCCAGCTTGGCGAATTCCGCTCGCGCCTTTTCCAATTGCTGCTGGTGCTCCTTACTGCCCGGCTTGTGCGTTGCGGCCAGTTCGTACTGCAGCGTGGCCTGCAGCAGTTCCGACCTGAGCCAAGCGACGCGCAGATAGTCTCGTCGCGCTATCAGCTTTTCTTCCTTCGGCTTTTTCTTTTCCAGCGGGATGCGTTCCTCCTGAATGACCTTTTCGGCCGCCACCGCCTCATCCAGGGCTGCGGTGATTAATGTGCGCGCCTCGCTGTTCAGGCCTTTTGCGTCGGCATTCGGCCGGGCTGCTTCCTGAAGTTTTGCCATGCCCATGGCCAGGTAGACGTTGCTGATCTGCATCCGCACGTCCAGCGCCTTCTCGTGATTGGGCTGGTCCTCGGCGAAGGTTTTGAAGGAGTCAATCGCCTCCTTCAAAATGGCGTCGCGCTGCTTTGCGTCCGGGACCGTGGATGCCTGAGCGGCCAGCAGGATGGCCTTTTCATAAGGGATACTTTTCTTGAAATCTTCGCTGACCAGATCGGTCTGAGCGATGCTGTCGATGTACTCGATGGCCGTATCGAAATAGCCGCGGGCCCGCAATTCGGCCAGGAACAGCTCAGGTTCCTCGATCGCCCAGGCCGGGACGGCATGGATCGCACAAAACAGCACCATCCCCAGAGCCCACCCCAGGCCGCTCCACCCCCGCCGGGCCGCGGCCTGGCGGGGGAGACGGGCAAACACGCGGTGCGGCGGCGACCTGTCCAAATTCCCACTTAAATTTACCCCAGCATCAGGACCTGACAGTTTGCGCATGATTCGCATTCCAACCAACAAGTAGGTGTCCTGCCCAACGTGGGCTCGATCGGGAAAGCCCCTCGTGGGTGCCACCGCGATCTGTCGTACTCCCCCCAGCGCGAACCCGGCGGGTCGGCCGCGGCAGGTCGAGCGGCACAAGCTTGGTCAAACTTGCGATCGCTGCTGGCGGACCCCCACGAAAAGCCGCCCCCGTTTCACGCTGGTTTCTCTTATTTACAAGGTATACCGTGTGCTGGTTTCCATCAACCGTTCGCCCGTCCGGCCGCTCGATCTGCCGCTCCCCACGCGGGGGCGTGCTGGCGGCCCAGCCCACACGACCAGCGGATCGTCCCGACCGCTGCCGGCAAATCGAGCGGTTTTTGCGCCCCACCACGCTCGACCTGTCCTCGCCCCGGACGAAAAACGAGCCAGGACCCCCAAACGCCCCGGCGCGGGTCGGCTGGCTTACCGCAGTCCGGCCTGGAGGGCCGTTTCCAGGAAGCTCACAAAGGCAGCAAACGACGGTTCCTCCTGCCAGGCGGGGTCCACCTGCTCGGCCATCTGGCGCACGGCCTTCAACGAGCTGTGTGGCCGCTGGGCAAACGGCGAACCGCGCAACAACTCGGCCGTCTCCGCCACCAGGACGGCCACCTGCAAGGGCAAGGCGGATTCGGCGAATGTGGAGGCAAACTGCAGACGTCCGATGGGCTGACGTAACTGGTGGAATTCAGCCTCCCGGTCGTACCAGGTCAGGGTCGCCCAACCGACCGGGTCGCGGGAGGACGATTTCAATCGCAGCTCGAACAGTCCCACACTCGTCTGGCCCGGCCGCAGGTTGACTTCGACGGGGACGTCCAGCAACCCTACCGTGGAAGTTGCTTCGTGTCCCAACAAGCGATATTCAGCAACCGTTTGGGGGTCGAAGCGGACCGTTAAACGCACAGCGGACGCCAGCCTTGTTTGGCCATCTGCGGCAGCGCCGACCGGCTGGCCGGCGGTCGTTACGACCTGCAACATCCGACAGCCAGGCTCGCCCCAAGGGGACGGACCGCCAAAGGCGCGGACGGCCAGCGTGCCCTGGTCGGCCGCTGCGACCGGATAGTCGATGGCCGCCAGGAATTCCTCGGTCCGCACCTGTCGAGCCAGGGTGGCTTTCAGGCGGCGGCGATCGGCCGAGCCGGATTGGACAAAGTCGCGGACCAGGCGCACGGCCGCGTCGTAACTGGCGGTTGTCGCGCCCAGCGGTACGGTGCAGGTCGCCAGCGATGGATCCGCCGACGGATCCTGGAACGGATGCGCGCCCTCGATGATTTGAAACAAAATCAATTCGGGGTCGAGCAGCGGGGGGGTGATGCTGCCCGCGGCAACGGAGATGTCCTCGACGCGCCGCAAGGTGACGGCTTTGTCGGGAAGGGGAGTCGCCAAAAGGGGGCCCCGCTCCGGCAACGGCGCGTCGCTCAACCTTTGGGCCCACGCCTCGCCAAGCCAGCGTGGCAGGTCCCCCAGAAAGTCCCTGGTGACCGCCACGGGGGTGAAGTCCAGCGGCGGGTCTGGCGGCGGCANNGAACCAGGGTGATCATCTCGTCCGCCGCCGCGTGGGTGATCAGGGCCTCTACCGGCTGGACCAACTCGCCTTCCAGCGACAGCGAAGGCTCGCGCAAGGCGATCGCCAGGGCGTCCTCTGTCGAGCGGCGGTAGGCCGTGGCCACGAAACTGCCCACGGCGACCAGGTAGGAGACGCTGATCGCCAACAGCAAACATGCCGCCAACGCGATTTGCAGACCCTCTCGCCAGCTGGGGCGGCGAGCTGCAGGGGCCGCGGCGGACGGCCGTGCCACGGCAAACGGGATCCGGGACAACCGGTCCAGCAAGTGATCCGGGACCGGCACGTCGCGCATCCACGACTCGACATGCGGGTGCGTATATTCGGGAATCGTACGCAGCCGATCCAACAAGCCAGGTCCCAGCGGGACGTCGGCCACCGCACGGTCCACAGCCGCGTCGGCCACGGGAACGGCCTCGGCCAACCTGTCTGCCAGCCCTGCCGGCAGGGGTACTTCGCGCAAGGCGGCATCCAACTGTTCGTCACTGGCCACGGCAGCCGTCCGCAGCCGCTTGAGCAGCCCGTCCGGGAGGGGCACACGACGCAGTTGATCTGCGCACCAGTCCTCGCCAGGCTGGTTGTCGGAAGGCAGGTTTTCGGAAGGCACTTGTTCAGTCAACGCTGGCGGCCGTTACCCTTCAATCCGTCTCTATCAGTCATGTACCGCGGCCAGCAAGGCCGAGCGTAGTTGCTTGCGGGCGCGGCTCACTCGGGACAATACCGTCCCCAACGGAATGCCCAACAGGTCGGCCGTTTCCTGATGGGTCAATTCACCAACCACGACGTAAAGCAACGTTTCGCGCAAATCCGGGGAGAGCTGGCAGAGCGCTTGCTGCATTTCGTCGCTAAACTCATCATGAGAAAAATCCTCGGCGGGAACAGCTACCTCCGGCAAACTGCCCTCGCGCATCACGCCAGGCTGCGGCCGCCTCCGCCAGCGGTCGATCGTGCGGCGGCGGAGGATAGCCATCAGCCAGGCCCGCTCGCCCCGGCCCCCTTCGAATCGGCGGCGACTGCTCCAGGCAGACCGATAGGCCTCCTGCACCAGATCCTCCGCCTCCTGAACGTCGCCCACCAGGCGATACGCCGTTCGGTAGAGGGCAGGTCCATGCTCAGTTACCATTTTCTGGAACTGGGCGTGGTTGAGCGCCAAAACGGGCCTCCTCTTGGTTTCCTATTCGTAAAAGATGGTTCCGCTTATTGCCCCACGGCTTTCCCCACCGCCCCCGATCCTGCTGCCGGCCCCCGCCCCGTCCGCCCCAGGCCAGGCGGTCAGGCAGTAACTTCAATCTAAACCAAGACTTAGTCGAAAGCCAGCCGCGCGGCGGCCGATCGCGGACCCCAGCCGGGCCGCGGCTGGCGGCCATTTTTTTGAAGGATCGAACGGTCCCAGCCGGCCCAGCGGGGGGGACGATCCTGCGGGGTCTGCAGGCACCCAGAGAACTGCCGCGGATCCAGCGCCGAGTGTCTAGGAAACTTTTCGTCCAGAGCGACCCGCTCGATACGCCCCGGTGAGCGACCTGTGTCGGGATCCGCGGGGCCGCACGTGCCGGGGCGTTGTGCGGGAAATCGATCGATCGCTCGGAAACGTCGATGCAGATTCTGTTTCGCTTGTTCGCGTTCTGGCACGCAGATAGAATACCAACGTGCACCCAACAAAAAATGCAAAACCACCGCGCAATTATTTCAGCCGCCGGGAACAGCTGCGGCTGCTGATGCTGGTCATGTCCCTGGGATTGGTCCTGCTGCTGATCGGCGAGGCGCGGGATCCGCGCAACTGGTACTGGTTGACCGGCGAACAGGATCAGCCCGCCCAAAGGACACCCAACCACGATTACGACACCTCCTACCAGCCGCCACCGGTCGCTGCCGAGCCGGACGATACCATCCGTATTCTGCCGGCGTTTGATCCCCTGCAGCAGGACGCCGATCGATTCTTTCCAGGCGTGGAAGCCAGTTATCTGGCAGAGATCCATGACAACTCGCCGTTTATGGAAGATGGTCAAGCCTGGTTTAATTTGTTGGAGGTGCTGGGCAACAACACGCCGAAACTGATCCATCAATCCTCGACAGGGGAGGTGACTTTTGGGCAGCTGTTCGAACAACCGGAGGTGTATCGCGGGCACCTGGTGACCGTGCGCGGTACGGTCAAGCGGGCTGAGTGGATCGCCTACGAGGAAAACCGGGTTGGTCTGGATGGGATCTACCGTTTTGTGTTGCGTCTGGAAGACGGCCCCAACCGCCCGCTGATTTTGTTTTCGCGGGAAAAACCGGTGGGGTTTCCCTTGGGGCAGTATGTCGACAACCAGCAGATCGAGGTCACCGGTTTCTTCTACAAGGTCTGGAACTATCCTTCGGACCTGGGCCCCTTGCTGGCACCGGTCATGCTCGCGGGTGATTTTCACTGGTATCCCCAGGCGGCCGGCGAAGCCTACCTGCCCACTTTGCCTGTCCTGATCGGGCTGGGCGGCGGCGCGGCGCTGGCGGCCGCTCTGATTGCAGTGCTCGTTTACCGTCGCAGCAAATCTTTATTTGTCGACCGCGGCCGGGCCGCTGTGCGCGAGCCCAGCCCGGAGGCGATTTCCCGGTTGCAGGAGATCCAAGCGGGTCCGACGGTGTCCGAGCAACTTCGCGAGCTGTCCTCGCGGCAGTAGGCGGCGGGAGACCCGCCACCAACAACTCCGCTCAACCGACGACGCAACCGAAGACGCAACCGACGACGCAAACGGCGGCAGGCAGATGAGCAATCCAGAACAGCCCGCGGGGCGGACCTTGGCGAGCCCGGGGTCTGGGACAAACCGTGCGGTGCCTGGGCGAATGACCCATCTGCGGGCCGGCCAGGGCCGCTGCCGCGGTGCGGCCGGTTGGCTGGCCGGCGTGGCCAGCAACGGCCGGGATCCGAGCCCGCTGTGCACCAGGCGGTCGCCTGCCGGCCGCCTGCTGCCAGGGTGGGTCGGTGCCTTGGCGGTCGCGGTAGTCTGCGGTGGCCGGTTCGCAGCGGCCGAGCCGCCGGTTGCTGAGCCGGGTAAGGTGTTGTCTGCGGAAGAGGGATCCGGGCAGACAGCCGACCAGCCGCCGGCTGCCGGCCGGTCGGCCGTCGGCGAGCCCCCGCCGCGTCCCTCGGCCGACCGCTACCTGCCGCCGCGAACCCGCGGGGTACTGCCTTCGGACGGCGAGCGTGGTGGGCCGGACCAGCCGGTGGCTCCCCATGTGATTCTGCGGGAATTCGAGCTGACTCCGGAAGTGCTGGAGCCGGTGGCGGACGAACTGTTTGCGGGGCAGGACGAGGGTTCAAGCGCATTGTTGCTGCGGCTCTTGTACCGCTTTGGCCGCATCCCGCGCCTGAACGTCCAGCATGCGGCCCGGGCCCTGGACGATTTGCACCAGCTGGTCCGGGAGGGGGCGGCCTATCGCCTGCGGGCCTTCAGCATTCGGGGCCGCGTTGTGATGGCGCGCAAGATCGAAGTTGCCGACTCCTTGGCCTCCCGCCTCGAAATTCCGCACTTCTTTCGCTGCGACGCATGGGTCGGCTCGCCGGAGGTGCCCGCCGTGATTTACGCGCTGGAGGTTCCGGCTCGCTGGGATTTAACTGAGGCCCTGGACGAAACCATCAGCTTCCAGGGCCTGTTTGTTCAGCGTGGCCCCGGTGCTGCGGAAGTCGCACCGCTAATGTTCATCACCCGCCGGCTGGCGTGGCATGCCAATACGGTTCTGGGCGATCTGGGCATGGATATCGGGCTGTTGGACGGCCTGCGGCAGAAGCGCCCCCTGGAGGCCAGGGAACAGGAATGTTTTTACCAAATGCTGGCTTCGGTCCAGCTTGCGGGATCGGCGGAGTTGTTGCGACGCGCCTACAACGACGTCGTTTACCAGACGCGGGAATTGATGAAAGCCCAACGGACGCTGCAGCAGCAGGAGGAGGAATTGACTGCGAAGCTGCGCCAGAAGCAGGCCGCGGAACCGCAGCAGCTGGCCCGCCAGATCGACTCCCTGGATCGTCAGCAGCGCCGGCTGCAGTTGCGGATCGATCACGCCAACAAGCAGCGGGCCCACGAGTTTTTTCCATTGTTGCACGATCCCTCATCCCACGTGGGGACGTTAAAAATGTACCGCGGGACGGCACATCGCATCGTTCCGGTGCGGATTCAAGACCGCGAAATTGTCCAGCGGTTTGGGATCCGCAAATACTATCAGATCGACATGATGGTCAAACTGGAAGGCAAGCTGAAGATCATCAAGGCGCACGCGGATAAGGGCGCCGCGGGAGAAGAAGAAGTCGATCGCGTGACCTGGACCCATCCGGCCACCGTCTGCGTGCTGGAACTTCCCGAGGGCATGCCCACTGGCGACAACGTGCACGAAGACCTGCGCGTGGCCGGGTTCTTTCTCAAACATTGGGCGTTCGAAACCGAACAGCTGGCCGATGGCCAGCCCCGGCGTCGGTATGCGCCCTTGCTGATCGGGCGGCGGCCGATCTGGGAACGGGAACCCCCCGCCGATGCCAATCTGGTCGCCGGCGTGATCGCAGGCGGCCTGTTTATCGTCGCGCTGATCGGCGTCTGGGTCGGCGTCTGGTACATGAATCGCACCGATCGAAAGTTTGAAAAAGCGGTGGTGGCCAAGGTGCAGGCGGCGTACGGTCCGGTCTCGTTAAACGATTTGAATCTGCAGGCCAACGATGCAGTCGACTTCAGGCACCTGGAAACATCTCCCGCTGACGATCCACCCGCCGACGACCCATCCGCCGACGAAAGCTGAAACGGCTCTGCGACTTGACGCTGTTTGGCGATGCCTGGATAATTACATCAGCCTGTCCGGTTGCGTCCCGTCTCCCTGGCATGCGGCAGCTGCGTCGATCCGCCAGGGACTCAGCCGATGGTGCCCGGCCTGATCGCCCAGGCCAGCTGCGATCCACCACGCGTGGCTTGGCCCGGCTCGTCACGAATCGCCGAGGGCAGCGGCTGGCACTCGGCACAAAACCGGCAGGTCGCGAGGCCGTGGGGGCAGCCTCATCTAAACCAAAAAGGATGCCAAAAAGAATGGCCGTGATGCGCAATCGTGGGTACCGGCACGGGGACGGTTTTACGCTGGTCGAACTGCTGGTGGTGGTCGCCATCATCGGCATTTTGGTCGCGCTGATTTTGCCGGCGGTGGGGATGGTTCGCGCCTCGGCCCGGGCGTCGGCCTGTGCAAACAACCTCCGCCAGATCGGCCTGGCCCTGCAGAAGGTCAAAGAGCATGTCCCGCCCTCGCAGCTTCAGCCCGATCCAGGCAGTCCCTCGAAATTCAAGAATGCGCTCAACGCCGCCCTGCAAAGCTCCGAAGACGTCTGGCAATGCCCTGTCGGTCGGCGAGATCCAATTGACTACGGAGTCAACCCGCGGGTCCTGCAGATGTCCACCCTGGACGGAGGCCGGATCATGCTCCTGGATTACCGGAAAGACGTTGCCGAAGTCGTTTTTCATCCGCTGACCGACGACTGGCAAGCGATGGTCGCGCCCCGACACGTCGGAGAAGTGAACGCCTTGATGCACGGCGGGGACGTCCAGCGTTGGGATCCGGACGAGATCGACCCCAACGACTGCGAAAATCAGAAGACCTACTGGATACCCAAGAACGAAAGACGATACCTCAAAACAGGAAGCTGCGAACGCAGCTGACGCGGCGTGACGGCCGTGGCGGGTGTGGCTTTGCTTGGCGAGCCTTCAGGGAATTCAGCCGGAGGGGGTCGGGAGTCTTTNNGGGTGTGGCTTTGCTTGGCGAGCCTGCAGGGAATGTCGTGGAATTCAGCCGGAGGGGGTCGGGAGTCTTTTTCGCCACCCGTCCTACTATCTGTCGATGCCGGGTTTTTCCGTGGCGAAAAAGACTCCCGACCCCCCGTTAGGCGGCCCCGAAGTCATCGATTTTCTTGCCGCCCGAATTTTACTGGCCATCCAACCGGGCTAAACACGGACCGACTGGTAGCTGAAGTCGTGAGACTTCAGTAGCTTGCCTTGGTTACCGCCCAGACGATCCGAATTCTCACGAATTCGGCTCCAGCAGGCCGCGCGCCGCCAGTCGGCTGAAGGGTTCCCTTTTGGCCGACTTGTGTTCGAGCGTGGCGAGCGGTTTTTTGGGGGGGCTACGGCTTTAAGTCCAGGACCAGTTCGTATTGATCGCCGACTTTCTGCCAGTTGGCCGGCTCCCACCGTATCTCCTGCTCGCCCACCTGCGTGGTCACGACGCCGTAGTCCGCGGGGACGCGGTTGCGGCCGGGGTTGATCTGGACCCGAGCCCCGTTGACGGTGATCCAGTGCACGACGCCGGTCCAATTGTTGACCACCAGGACACCGCTCGACGCCTGGGAATCGGCCGTGGCTGCCTGGTCCGTCAGCGGGATCGCCGGTTTGGCGGCCGTCCGCAGCGGGTCGGCTGTTGGGGATTGGCGAGCGAGCGTATCGAGCCGCTCGGCGATGTCGTCCAGCATGTTCAGCCGCGTCTGGATGTTGGTCGCCACCTGCTCGATGCGGGCCACCCGCTGCTGCGGGCTGCCAGCGGAGGACCGGTCTTCGGCGGCCAGTGGTTGAGCAGTTTTTGTTTGGGGCGTGTCGGCCTCGGACAGGTCCGACTGGTCGTCCTCGCCAAATAACGACAGCAGCTCCTCATCGTCCGTAGGCTCTGACGCCGTATCCTCATCGGCCTCACCCGGCAGGAAAGGCAGCTCGACCTCCCGACCAGCCGTCTGCCGAGCGGCGGGCGACGTCTGTCCGTCGAGCATGGCCTGAGCGGTGGCCGCCGCTTCAGGGGGCTGAGTGCCGCTGAGCTTGGCGAGCTCAACAGCGATGAAGTCCAACTTCAACAGCTGCGTCTCAATCTCGCTCAGCTGCTTTTCCAAAGCGGCGATCCGCGCCTCCAGCGACATATGTTCGTCTTCGTCAGCACAAACCAGGTTCGCACTGCCAACCAGCCCGAGGATCAGCGTCGCAGCCAGGACAATCTGGATTTTCATGGGTTCTTTTCTCCGGTCAGAGTCCGCGTCAGGGTAGGGTAAGGGGTCACATTTAATTCTAAATCAGCCCTGCCTGGTTGCAACCAGGTCTCGGCCCGACTTCTGCTAGCGGTGCGTTTGCCAGGGGAAATTGGCGGTTCCCCCTTGGCTTGTTATACGGTTTATCCATTCTGCGCAGGCAGCCATGTTTGTTGCGCGGTGTAGAGCGGCTGGTTGGGCCGCTATACTTGGCCTGATGATCCCCGTCGCCATGACAATCGCTGGTTCGGATCCCTCCGGAGGTGCCGGGTTGCAGGCCGATTTAAAGACATTCCATCAGCGGCAGGTCTACGGCACCAGTATCGTGACGTTACTGACGGTGCAAAACACGGTGACGGTCAGTCAAGTGCGGGTGATGGACCCGGATTTCGTGGTCGCGCAACTGGACAGTGTCCTGTCGGATCTTTCTCCGGCGGCGGCCAAGACGGGGGCCCTAGGCAGCGCCGAGGTGATTGCGGCGGTGGCCAGCCGGGCGGTGGATTTTGATTTTCCCTTCGTGATTGATCCGGTCATGATCAGCAAACACGGTGCTCGGCTTATCGACGAAGACGCCCTGGTCGTGTTGCGCGAGCAATTATTGCCGTGTGCTTGCCTGATCACACCCAATCTGGCCGAAGCCGAGGTGCTGGCAAAGATCGAGGTACACGATCTGCCGTCCATGGAAGCGGCGGCTGGTAAAATTGGCGCTCAGGGCATTGCCAACGTGTTGGTCAAAGGGGGTCACCTGGCGGACAGCGCCACGGATGTGTTGTGGTGCGGTGGGCAGATCCATCGCATCCAGGCCGCGCGAATCGACTCCCGCAATACGCACGGGACCGGGTGCGTTTACTCTGCCGCCATCACCGCGGAGCTGGCCCGCGGCGCCCCGCTGATCGATGCGGTCTGGCAGGCCAAGCGGTTTGTTACCGAGGCCATCCGCCGCAGCCCGGACCTGGGTCAGGGTTGTGGACCGGTGAATTTGCACGTATCGTAAACGGCTTCCCATGCAAGCAACGGAGGGTAACGGCGATGAACAAGTTTTTTCTGTTAGGCAAGTATTCGTCAGATGCGATTCAGAAGATGAGCGGTCGGCGGACGCAGCAGGCCCGACAGCTGATTGAAGAATTGGGCGGGCAGACTCGCGAAATCTACGCGCTGCTGGGCGAACACGACCTGATCTTTATCGTCGAATTCGAACGTATGACCGACGCCATGAAGGCCTCCATGGCCCTCAGTAAAATGACCGGGATCTCTTTCAGCACAGCGGCCGCGATCCCCGTCGAAGAGTTCGACGCCATGCTGGACGAGCTCTGAAACCGCGTCGCACCCAATGCTTGCCACCTCGGTGCGCCGCTCTGGACTTGCTACGCCGCTCAACGGTCCCGGCCGGCGGCAGCTGTGCAACCTCCCCCACCCGCCCGGCCGCCATGAGGCGGACCAGCTCGCACCAACCAACCCGCGTCCGCCACACCTTGACTTCCCCCGCGGACCGACGCGCCATCACCCCGCGGGATGACCCCGCTGTCGGCCGTCCCTCTTGCCCCGGCCTGGCCCGGGGCGCTGTCGCTGACCCCGCGGTCCCCCAGACCCGTCCTCCCGCCCCCGGCGGGCTGTCCGGCGTCCCGGACGGCAGAACTCGCCCTGCCCTCAGGGTTTCCCCGATACCGGACCTGGCGGCCTGGGCAAAAAGGGCCAAATGATCTGGAAAAGGTCGCCAAATTTAGCGTCCCGCGGCGAAATTTTTGCAAAATTTCTCTTGTCGGCTGCTAGCAGCGCTGAAATAATTGTGCAGAGAAGAGGTCCCATCCCTAACTGGCTCAATCCGCAGCTGCTCAAAGCGTGAGTCGGAAACGAGATGCAACCTCTGGCTGGTTTCAGGTTGGTACGGAAACCTGGCAATTTTTCGAAACCGCGAGGGAGAGCAGGAATGAAAACCACCACGAAGGACAAGAATCCGCCTGCGGTGAGGCGGAACCCCCAGGCGTCCAGCGAGCAGGGGGACACCTCCAACCGCCAGCGGCCTGTCCACAGCGGTATTCACAACCGGCGCGACAAACGGATCCCGTTTCGTTCGACACGCATCCGACCGGAAGATGTGGCCGAAGCGCGGGCTTACGAGGCCGAGCATCAGGAGGCAGAAGTCGCTCAGCAGGCATCTGAGTGGCAGGAAGCCCTCATGCTGTGGCTCAGCTGGAACAGCACCTACGAAAAGCTGACCGCCAAGATGTGCAAAGAGGGGCAAAATCAGGAAAAGCTGGAACGGTTGATGGACGAGCTGGACGAGCTGCGTTCACGAGCCTTGCAGATCAGCGAGCAGATTATCAGCCAGGAACAGGGTGGATAAGCGGAAAAGTCAAGCCATCTCGGGCGTTGCCAACGCAAGGCTTGACTCGTTTCCCCCTCCTCTTGCTGGGACACTTTCTGGCACCCCTGCTTGATTGCGACAGGCTCAGCGGGGAATGGGTGTGCTGAGCGGACCGGCGGTCCGTTTACGAGCTGGCCGGGGTGTCAGACTCCAAGGCTTCGATCTCCTGGACCAGGACCCGCAAAAAGGGTTGGACGTCGGTCACCAGTCCCACGGTTTGAAACGAGCCCCGATCGTTCAGCTTGATGGCCGTGGAAGGGTTGATGTCGACACAGACGACGCGGACCCAGGAGGGCAGCAGGTTGCCGACCGCGATGGAATGCAGGGTGGTGGCGATCATCAGGCAGAAGGTGATGTCGCGCAGCTTGGTGCGCATGATCCGCTGAGCCTCCAGGACGTCGGTGACGACTTCGGGGAGGGGTCCGTCGTCACGGATGCTGCCGGCCAGCAGATAGTCGACGTGGTGGCGTACGCATTCGTACATGATCCCGCTGGTCAGGATTCCCTCTTCCACCGCCCTCCGGATCCCCCCCGCTCGGCGGATTTGATTGATCGCTCGTAAATGATGCTCGTGACCCGCCTTGGCCAGCTGGCCCTGCTCCAGATGCACTCCCAGGCTGGTCCCAAACATCGCCTGTTCGATGTCGTGCGTGGCCAGCGCGTTGCCGGCCAGCAGCAGATCCAGGTAGCCGGCGCGAATCAAGCGGCAGAAGTGTTCGCCGCTGCCGGTGTGGACGATGGCCGGACCGCCGACGACGCAGATTTTGCCCCCTGCGCGTCGAGCGTGTATGATTTCGCGGGCGATCTGCCGCATCGCGGCGCCTTTGGGTTTTTCCGTGGAAACATCGCTGCTCATGAATTCGAACACTCGCCCCTGAGCCTGCCGTTCTTCGGGTAGGACACGCACGCCGGCATGGCCGATCACGATCGGCATCCCCGCCACCACGTCGATCATCGGAATGCACCTGGCCGTTCCCTGTTTGTCGTCGATCATGATCCCGCAATCCATTTCCTGATCCGCCACGGCTATCCATCTGCCGCCGACGCGAACCTCGGTCCGCTGGTTGGTGGTGCTGTAGAAACCCTGGGGAAACGCCCCGTCCATGTCGGCTGCTTGACGCACCGCATCCTGGGAATGGGTCGGCACCGCACCATGGTCGCCGATCGTTGCCACGATATCCTGCAGCTGCTCGGCCGAAGGGGCGCCCACTTCGATCAGCGCAAAACTGGGGTCGCTGCGGTGTTGGCCGACCGTGATCTGTTTGATCAGGAACGAGCCCCCAGCCGCGGTGATGCAATCCAGGATCTTGGGCAGCAAGAGGCTGTCAATGATGTGGCCGCGTAATTCGACCTCTTCCACATAAGTCGGCGACCTGTCCGCATTCGCCTCAGCACTCATGGCTCGCTCCTCAACTCAATTCGCTCGATCCCCAGCCGACCACCCCCGCCACCACCCTTCACCCTTCACCCTTCACCCTTCACCCTTCACCCTTCACCCTTCACCCTTCACTCGGTGGTTGTCAGCACCCCGGCTGCTGAGTGCTATCTTAACGCGAAGGGATGGCGTTTCCGCCTGGGGTTGGGCTTGAGCAGCCGGGGTGCTTCTGGGGTGCTCCTTCGCCGGAATACCAGCCGGCGACCGGGAGGTGTCTCATCCAATTTAGCCGCTGTTCCTGTTTTTTGAACATGTGCTAATCGAGCAAACAGAGCATGGTTGTGGCCGCCGTGGACCGTGTTTGCTTCTGTTCAAAATCCCGATGTTCTGGTTGCGGCCGAAGGCCGCGCTGCGACCTTCCGTGCTCTCGTGCTGGCTCGCTCTCTCCCTTTCCCTGCGCCCTGCCAGCCCCGGCTTGCGCCTCACGGGCTGGCCAGTCGCTGCAGCCTGATGTTCCGCAAGGCGGCTGCCGTGTGCCAGGTGGCGATACCCAGCGGTCGTACCGGTTCCTGTTCCCACCAGACATCAAAACGGCGGCCGGCCGTTTCAAGTTGGATGACCTGCCGCTGGTCAATCCAGACCTCGATCCGCCCCGTGGCAACCCGCAGCCGGACGCGGTACCACCTGTTCTGTTGAAATGGTTCGTAGGCGGTCGTCTCGTTCTCGTTAGCGGACATTGCATCGACATTGGAGAGCCCCACCAGTTCGCCCCCCCAACCGCCCAGGATCAGCGAACAGTATTCTTCGCCAACCGGGAACGTGAGACCACAAAAGAAATCGCTGCCGTCGGTCCTCATCGCTTCCAGGGAAAGCTGGTAATCGTTCCGCGGCGGCTGGCCAGTCCACACGATTCCGGTCGCCGGGCTGCCCGCCTGCAATTCGATCCTGCCGTTGCGGACGCGGACATCTCCATGATTGGCAAAGCTAAACTTGTCTGCGATGTTCCAGCCGGCCAGCGTCTTGCCGTCAAACAGGTTTTGCGTCGCACCCGCCTCGGCACCAGCCGGGTTCGCTGGACCTGTTTGCCTGTCGCACGGCCTGCCGCGCCAGACCGGGACCCGGCCGGCACAACAGCAGCCGCGACGCCGTTTGCCCCGGACCGCATCCGCCCGGTCCGGGACCAGCACGGCGGCCAGCAGAGCAACAGATAAGATTCTCAGCATCAACATCCAGCCAGCTCCCGGCGGCAGTCCCTGCCGTGAGAGACCCCCTCCAAGGGGGTCAAATGACCGTCGCGGGCAATACGCCTTCGCGCGATCGTCGCCAGGACATATCATACAGAATTCCTAGACCAGGCGGGTCGGCCGCCCTGCAGGGGCTCAATTTCGAAAAAACCGCAGAGCGTCCGGCGAACCACGCCAGAAAGCGAACCACGCAAGAGAGTATGACAGATCAAAGCAAAGACAGCCATTGGGAAGAACTGATTACGGATCTGGGCGCCAAACCCCAGGCCGAAGCGCTGCAACAGCCGCCCGCTCAGAACCAGGAAGCACAGCAGGATACGCCATCTGATTTGGGCGCCGTGCCCTCGCAAGCGGCCATGTCCAAAACGACAGCTCCCGGCTGGGACGATTTGGCAACCGATTTCGGCATCCGCCTCGCTCAGGACGCGGCCCAACCCACCGATCTACCCGGCGGAAAACAAGAGACCCGTACAGCGACACCGGCCGATCACCGGCAGCCGGTCGATGCGGGTCGACGGCGCGAAACTGGGCCGAGTTCCACGGGACAAGCAGAGCGACCGGCACGCGCCGAATCGCGCCCGCGACGGCGTGGCCGCCCAGATCGCCAGGCCCCAGATCGCGAGGCCCCAGAGCGCGAGACCCCAGATGCCGAGTTTGAAGAGAGCTCGTTATCAAAAACCGAAAACTTCTCGCTCGACGTCGAACACATCGAGGCCGTTGTCGATTTCGAGCCGGCGGAGGAGATTGAGTTTTTCGAGGAAAGCGTGAAAGCAGCAGACCTCGCAAAAGAGACGGAAGACAAAGATGAGGCCGAGGGAAAATCGGATCGACCGCGCCGCCGCCGCCGCCGTCGCGGCCGCCGCGGTTCACGCGGCCCCGAAAATGCCGAAGCGGACGAAGCGAGCCCCGGCCTGGAGACCGCTCAGCCGTCAGCGGACCAGCCGGAAATGGAGCCCGAGGACGAGGACGAGGAAGATATAACCCGTCCGGCCGGCAGGTCGCCGTCAAGCAACAGCGCCAAGCATCGGAATATACCCACCTGGGATGAAGCCGTGGGCGTTGTCGTGACTGCCAACCTCGAAGCTCGGACCAAGGCAGCCAAGAGCGGAGGGCGAAGCCGAGCCCGCGGGCGCGGTGGCCGCGGCCGCGGCCGATCAGCGCGCCGTGATCCCCACGATGAAAAATAAGGTTCTGCCGCGAAATCCGGGTTAACCCTGGGTGACCAAAGGTTGGTCGGCATCCAGCGGCGCCTCGGAGTCGTTCGACGCGGCGGAAGGTGTGTCGTGCATTCGAGCGGCGATGGCGTTGAAGTCTTCCGCCATGTCCCGCCAGAAGTCCTGATCACGAAAATGGATCGGACGCACGCTCTCGCCTCTTGCCAGGGCTTTCATGGTACGTCTCAGCCGGAAGATCGGCCCCGCAAAACGGTTGCTGGTACGCACCGTGTCCATCAAGACCAGCGGCAGCAGCAGCAAAGACGCGACTAGAGCGGGTGCGAACCGTTGCCACAATTCGGACAACTGGTCGACAAATAATGCCGGCGGACCGGTCATCGCCCGCCAGATGATCAGCATGGTGGCCACGGTGAACAGGCAGAATCCCCAATACATCGCGGTTCGCGCGAGCAGGGCTCCTTGCACGGTAAAATCGACAAAAAATCGCTTGCGATTATGCTTAGCCATCGATGCTGACTCCTCACTTTTTTTTCACAGAGACACCGGGTTGCCGCAGCCGATCCAGCGGATGTAGCGAAAACGGCTGCCGCCGCACCCAGAATAGAGTAGCTCACCCTTCCGCCCCTACTCACACTGCGGCGACGCGAATCGGTGTCGGAAACGTTCCGACGGCCCCGCCGCGTGAGGTCTGTGCGGTTTCTGATGGCTGCGACGATTTCCAGGCCAGGGCAGCGGCCGGTTTTTCCCGCGACGCTTGCCTGACCTTCTGCCCAAAATTCTTGCCAACAACGTCCATGCTGCGGGCTCGGACTCCGACGGCGGCGGGGGGGTGCAGAGCGAACCAAAGAGTGGTCGGGGGGAGGTACAGAACCGCCGGGGTGCGGCGGGCAGAAAGGTTAGGGAGCAGACGCACCGCCAGATCGCTCAACGCATGGCGATGGTACGAGCCAGCGGCCGGAGGATGTGCTCGGAGACCGTCGAATCCACAATCTCCCCACACAGGTGGCTCAGCCGGCCCAGCGCGTCGACAAAGCTGTTGTCGGGGTCGAGGCTGCCGTACTGCCGAGCGGTCACGTAGACGCTTAACTGGTCCTCCGGGTACTCGCCCGTACGCACATGATAGGCGTTGGTCCGCGTCTCGATGCTTAACCGACACTGCAGGCGGCAGTCTTCGTCCAATGCCAGCGTCATGCTGGGTTCGTGATTGATCACCGTCGCTCCCGTGCTGCCCATGATGTGCTCAAAGGCCGAGCTCGTTCCCAGGGCCTCGGTGATCAGCTGGTTGTGATTGCCGCGGTAGGTGAAGTCGAAGCCGAACAGCAAATCCAGGGCCTCGCAGTCCAGCGGGCTGACCGACAGCATGTAGGGAGCAACTTCCAGCACCAGGCGGTGCAGCTGCAGGGCGTCTTCGGTCGACGTGGGATTGACCTGGCCCGCACAGATGCGGCGGTTTTCCAGGGCCACCCAGCGGTAGCGACCCAGGCCCTTGTCTTCCTCCAGGACAAAATCGCCTTTTTCGCGGCAGTAAAAGTTTCGCATCGAGGGATAAGTCTTTTGCAGCCGCTCGAAAAAATGCAATACCGCTTCACGGTGCGACGGGAGATCCATCTCGGTGCTCAGCGTGATGTTCACATAAAAATCGTCGCTCAAATCACTGTATTGACTCATAGAATCATTTCCTCACGGCAGACACAGCTCAGATCCAACGAACATCAACGCCAAAAATGATCTCTTGGCTCAGGGAAAACGGGAGACTTATCGGGCAGCCGAGCGAATGGTAAGCTGGTGCCGTGGTTCTTTGAGATAAGGAGGAAATTTGTTTTTTCGCTGAGCGGAAGGCTCGGCGAATGGGCTGCTTGACCAAACCCGGCGAATACACCTGATATCCTAGATTAACAAGAAATTG
>JABAOH010106220.1_pt1 | contig 18467 bp, 25 predicted proteins | sample 7062181 | NCBI WGS metagenome assembly JABAOH01 (sample SAMN14538630, study PRJNA623070) | marine sediment metagenome | biome: marine biome [ENVO:00000428]; feature: marine pelagic biome [ENVO:01000023]; material: deep marine sediment [ENVO:00002113]; isolation source: pool of 5 deep marine... | reverse complement strand
CACAAATTATAGCAGATGTTGGGAAATCGGGAATCAGGGAACAGATACCGGATATGTCAAAAGGTCAAGAGGTGAAAAAGTCAAGAAGTCAACGGGGTGATACGTGAATTAGTCAATTAGCTAGTGGAGTTTACTTTTCAACCCTTTGACCTGTTGACTTCTTGACATATTATCTTCTTGACATATTATCTTCTTGACTTTTTCGCTTGTTGACTGATCACTGACTTCTGATTCCTGTCGAGTTACAATTATGAGCATGAACACCCGGACGCGCGTGACTGAAGCTCTCGAAGAGATGGGGATTCCATATGAACTGCACATCCACCCAACTCCCCTTAAGTCATTGGAACAAGCCGCCGATGAGCGCGGGCTTGAGCCTGGTCAGATCGTGCGTTCACTCCTCTTCCGCTGTGACCAGGATTCATTCGTCCTCGTACTCATGGCTGGGCCGGAGAAGGTGAACTGGCCCAAGCTTCGTCGACATTTGGAGGTCTCAAGGATCACAACGGCCACTGCAGAGCAAGTCCAGCGGATCACCGGTTATCAGCCGGGCGCTGTCTCCCCTTTCGGGCTGATTAATCCAATCCGGATTCTGGCCGATCGAAGCATCCTCAAGTACGAGAGGATCTCATTAGGAGCAGGTATTCCCAACGCAGGGGTGATTATTGAGCGTGATGATCTTCTACGGGCAGTTGAGTTGGAATTCGGGGATTTCTTCTCTGAAACTACAACTGCAAATCTCACCAATTGAAATTCATTCCAAAGCTAAAAGGAATCTTACAACCTCACTAGTTGCCTGTCGCAGCGCCTCGATGCTTGCATCCAAGTCTCCAGTGACATTCATGCTGTGATCAGCACCTTCAACGATGGTGACGCTGAGTTCTTGGATGCTGCTCAACTCCTGTAGGGCATCTTCCGAGTAGAAGCGATCCTCAGTTCCGATCACCATGTGCATGGGTTGAGCAATTTGTGGGATCAACTGGGTGAAGAATGGCATTTCCAATGGTGGTGTGAGGAGAACGAGTCGTGCCGCATTCAAAGTCGTCGTCATCGTGCATAGTTGGGCGATTATAAAAGCGCCCAGCGATTTACCTGCAAGTCCCATCCTCGGATAGTCGCGCCCTTGAAGTATTGATTGGATCGCACTCACACATTCCTGAATAACATCCGGCAGGTACTCTGGGCTGAACTCAAGACCTTCGGATTGAAAGCCATATGTAATGGCAAGTGTATCCCAACCAGCATCACGGAGCAGGAGGCTGGGATAATACAGTAGTGGTCCATCGACGCCGTAGTGATTTCCAGGTAGTGTGATTAGAAGCCCGCCAGGATCGTTATGCTGCTTATAGTATTTGTGCTGCAACGGGGTTCCCTTTGCAGTTTTCAACTCCAACCTCGCATGCTCTGCCATCTAACAATTCCCTTAACAACTACTTGTTGAGAGTTAGAACGAACTTGTCTCAACCATCCCGGTAACGAATGATCGTGCAGCCGTATCCCGGCGTTTCCGCTGGATCTGGTGTGCTACTTTCAAGTAACGACTCCACTGCATCCTTTAGATAGTATTTGGTCGGCACGGGTTGACGGAAAACCACATCGTCCAATGCCCCCATGTACTGCAGGATGCCCTCCCTATCGACAACGAAGAAATGTGGTGTGGTCACAGCACCATATAGGTCTGCCACCACCAAGTCCTCATCCCGGAGTACTATTGAAAGCCCACGTTCATTTGCGGTTGCCCGAATTTGATCCATAGTTTCATTCTTGTTTGAAGCGATCGGCCATATGATGACATCATCGCCCAAATCTGGGATCCATTCAGCCAGTGCCTCATCCGCTCGCAGTGACCAGGGACACTCGGCGGACCAGAAATTAATCACAACGATCTTACCTTGCTGTTGCAATAGTGTGTGGCTGTTCCCATCCAAATCCGCAAGTGAGAAATCGGGCGCCGGTTGACCGATATGAACTAAGGAATCCATTGCGGGTAGTACCCTCCTGTCAGAAGATATTCAGAGGTGTCTGTGTCAAGATCATAAAGCCATATCTCGGGAGGCTCCGTGAGGTCCAATTGCGAGGTGCGCATGAAAGTTAAACGCCTCGATTCCGGGCTCCAAGAGATCGCATGGTGATTGTAATCAGGTTCATTGGTAATCTGTCTAGCCTCAGTCCCATCTGACCGCATCAGCCACAATTGACGGCTAGGGGTCCAGCGATCATCTTCGAGAAATTTCCGAGCAAATAAGATCCACTGTCCATCTGGTGAATAGACCGGAAATACATCCTCAACGAGTCCGTGTTCCGAACCACTCAGATCTTCAATCAAACCGGAACTCATGCTAAATCGGAAGATGTGGCTGAAAAATTGTGGGAAAGCATCACCGGGCTCCTCATTCGACTCGTAAGGCTGATCCAGAAAGACCAAATCCGAGTATAGTAGGAATGCTCCATCCGGAGACCAGGCCCCGACCTCGCCAATGTCACTGGGCAATGAATGGAGGACGGTTGGTTCCTCCGTATTGGTGAATTCGAGAATTTGAATCAAATTCAGAGAGCCATTATTAAATGCGAGCAAGCCAGTAGAAGACCAGGTTGGAATACTTGTCATGTGTCCTGAAGCACTCAGCGGTTGGGCCAACGTGCCTCCATCCATCTCCACAAACCATACCTGGGGATTTCCTGGGACGCTCTGCCCACCTGCACCGCCTTTGAACTCGATTCGCTCAAAAGCCAACACATTATGATCCGATGATACCTGCGGCGCCTGACAACGCCATCCCTTGGGACAGGAATACACCATGCGATCTTCCTTACTCACAAGGTCATACGAACGTAAATCTGACCCATCATCCGCTCGCAGCGCGCTGTAAACAACCAGGGTGCCATCCATGCTTACGGAATAATCGAACACTCCGAAATCGGTCTCTGTAATTCGGATCGATTCCCCTGTTTCCACGTTGTGAATGTGTAGATCATCCTCCGCGCCCTCAGTTGATAAGTAGAGGACACGCGGGATACCGATGCTGAAAGTCCATTCGTGATTCTTCCAAATGGGCAGAAAATAGACAGATCTTGAACCCGCCGCAAGTCGTAGTGTAACCGTCTCTCCCGTCGGCCAGGGTGATGAAGGATGAAAGGTCAGTGAGTTTCCTTCCCATTGAAAGGTTCCTGGAGATTCAGGGGAGGTGCTCCACCTTGATTCTACAGATATCCTGTCCATAGGTCGGTTGAATGAAACACGCAGAGCAGCACTTGGGGGAACGAATGTGGAGCCTGACGGTGGTCTTACATCCATTACTCTCGGAGCACCGACGAACGCTAAGACGAGTAGCAAACCAAGGACGGCAATGGCTCCCCAAATTGAGGTTCTTCTTCTCCGATTGCGAGGGAACATCGTTTCGTAAGTATATCCGTTGAGCTGATTTAGTACTCCATAAAAAACTATTTGTGCTTAATTCTGGTCATGGCACAAATCATATTTATCTGGCTATGGATCAATCTGATTGAACCTCATCAAGGCCACTCATTACTTTGTTCTCATAGGTGAATCAGCGAATAGCGATGACCCCTTATCTTGAATCAAACTCAGCCTTTCGCGATCAATCCTTTCAATTCCTTAATGGCATGTACAGGTGTAGGATCCACCCCATAGCTCATAGCCAGAAAGTAGGCCACATAGTCGCCAAAGTGGAGGCATGACCACTGCTCAGCTAAACGTGTTCCTCCCTGCGCACTAATCTCGTCTGTGTTGAAGCCCTCAACCATGAAGATCTGTCGAGTAATTTCCGTCCTCAGGACATTACGGGGATAACACTGCGATCCGCGCAAGAACACGAGCATGCTGCTTGCAAAGAGCGATTCAGGGTTGGAAACCCCAGCTACCATGTTGTGATCGGCTTCCGGCAACTCTTCAAACTGGGCAACTGCCTTTGCTATCTCGCTTATTTGAGTCCTCCAACGCCGAGCCACCGGTGCAAGATGATCCGCTCCTATCACCACTGGACAGCGATCGATCAACTGTCCCGCCATCCGCTTTGCTGGGTTTTGAACGACTGGAACTCGGGCACGAAGCGACTCCTGTTGTGAACGCATAGTCGCAATCGCGTCTTGCATTTCATCAGAAGGATCCGGCACAATCCCTAATCTGCTCACGACCGCCAAAAGAAGTGCAAAGGAAAAGCCGACAGCCGCACGCGGTTGGCCCGCGTGCTCGAAAAGCCAGAGTGGAACATCAGCTTCAGCTGCCAGGTCTGCAAGCCGCCCTCCAGTTGTCACCGCCATCACCCTGACGCCGGCCTCCAGTGCACGCTTGAAAGCTGAAACAACTTCCTCCGTGTTTCCTGAATGCGAAGATGCGATGACCAGTGTGCTCTCACCAGCAAAGGCAGGAAGTTCGTAGTTCCGCCATACAACGATGGGAACAGTTGCAATGGGTGCAGCATAGGCTTGCAGGAGATCCCCTCCAATGGCTGAACCGCCCATCCCGACGATCACAACCTGACTGAGATCCTCCCATGCTGGTAGCGTATGCTGCTGACCAATGCGCCAGGCCGTCTCCAGTTGATCAGGCAGGTGATCGATCTCCTCCAACATTCCCTCCGGGTCTACCTGACGAAAGATTTCCCAGTTATCAAGGATCATTTGACCTCCTGAGTGATCTTATAGACCTGCCTCCGGGACCATCCCGATCTGGAAGCGATCTCCCTAGCTGCATCCGAAGGCGACATGCCATCTTGAAGAGCCTCTTTCACTGCCTCGCGAAGTGCCTCTTCACTCCAGCGATCAGTCTCGGGCGCACCTGCAATGATCAATGTGAATTCGCCACGCGGTTTGACTTCGCTGAAATGAGATCTCATCTCATGTAATGTCCCACGTAAAATTTCTTCATGGATTTTCGTCAATTCCCGGCTCACGGCAACAGATCTCGTGCCACCAAGAATATCCTCCATATCCTGAATGGAGTCGAGAAGGCGGTGTGGGACCTCAAAAAGGATCATGGTACGTTTCTCTTGAGCCAAATCATTCAACAGCCTCTGCCGCTCAGAAATTCGTCTTGGGAGATAGCCCAAGAAAAGAAAACGATCGGATGGCAGTCCTGAAGAGACCAGCGCTGCGATTGGGGCGGAAGGACCCGGGATTGGACTCACCTTATGTCCACATTCAAGGACAGCTTCCACCAACTTATAACCAGGATCCGATAATCCCGGCGTACCAGCATCCGAAACGAGAGCGACATCGCCCTCGCTTAAGGCTTCGAGGATTCGCCCTTGGCGCACAAGTTTATTGTGTTCATGATAGCTAATGAGGCGAGTCTCAATCTCATAGTGAGAGAGCAATGTGGCTGTACGACGCGTATCTTCCGCCGCGATGAGCGATACTTCTCGCAACACGCGCAGCGCACGCAAGGTGATGTCCTCCAGGTTGCCAATAGGCGTCGCGACGATGAAAAGCGTTCCCACGCCGCTATTTTAGCAGAGAGCCCGCATTGTGGTCAGGGTCCCTGAGTCATTGTCGGGGTATGGAGTGAACAACATGCATCTGCAGAAATTTAGTAATAATTGCGAACATAACTCGTCTAAATTATGCGTGTTATAATCTTTATTGTCCGAATAATATCTTGGACAGCTTTGGGAGGTATCGCTATGAGCAACCTGGCAAACAGAGAGATCAAACCACCGAGAGGCAATGGCGCAGTTGCTCTACAAGGTGAGGAACTAAGTGCATTTCACGAATTGCTCGGTGGTGGGTGGCTCCTTGTAGACGAACATCATCTCGAGAAAGAGTATCGGTTCAACCACTTCCAAGCCGCGCTCGACTTCACAGTTTGTGTCGGCGAGTTAGCCGAGTGGGTTGATCATCATCCTGAGATCTGCCTCTCATGGGGGCGGGTTAAGGTCACCATCTGGACCCACAGCGTGGGTGGCTTGTCCGAAGCCGACTTTGTTTTCGCTGCCAGAGCGGACCAACTTGCGGGTTAATGCCAGAAATCAACTCCATAAACTAGCTGCTTGAATGGGAAAAACTTTTCTCTCCATCAATAACTCTTTTATGTGAAGCAAGACTGGCGGAATTTGAATGCATAGGGGTTATCCCACGCATTATCCTAAATGTCTTTTCGAGGAGCCCGTAGGGCGACGTGGCAAGTCCAAGTCTCTCTTTTGTCTTTGTGAGGAGCCCGCAGTGCGACGTGGCGATCTCCTAGAACATCATTTGTCATTGCGAGGAGCCCGTCGGGCGACGAGGCAATCCCTGAGAGGCTTGTGGAGATTGTTTCGCCACTTCGTTGCTCGCAAAGACATCAAAGACGGAGGAGATTGCTTCGCCCTTTCAGGGCTAGCAATGACAATCAGAAGGAGGGGATTGCTTCGCCACTTCATGGCTCGCAATGATATTTAGCATCGGGATTTCCCTCTTGACTCCTCACCGAGTCATCTTAGAATACGACCAAGGACAGGAAGCATGGTTTACGTTCAAAATTATATGTTGATGCCTTGGCTGCAAACGCCGATGGATGAAGGCCCATCGGCGCGGATCGGATGCGCATAATCTTCAACTCCGGTCCAGGCAGCACCCACGCCAGCCTTAAGCTGGCGATTTATTTTTAATACCGACAGCATGTTACAATCCGTCATTCCATTCACGCATCTGATCACGCATTGCATGAATGCTACTTGAGAGGACCGCCATGACCGAATTAATTCATGTCTCTGTCGCCTGGCCCTACGCCAACGGCGATTTGCACGTCGGGCACCTCGCTGGAGTTTACCTCCCTGCGGACATCTTCGCACGCTACCACCGGCTTAAAGGCAATCGCGTCCTGATGGTTTCAGGGTCAGACGCCCATGGCACCCCCATCACGGTGGAAGCCGACAAAACCGGTCAATCTCCTCGCCAGGTCTTCGAACACTACCATTCCCGTTTCCTTGAAACGCAAAAGGATATCGGCATCAGCTATGACTTATTCACCCACACCGATACCGAGAACCACCATCGCATCGCACAGGATTTCTTCACTCGACTGTTAGAGGGAGAGTATCTCTACCGCGAGAGACAAGAGCAGCTCTATTCAGAGGCGGAAGAGCGTTTCCTTCCTGACCGTTATGTGGAGGGCACATGCCCAATATGCGGATATGAGGAGGCTCGCGGTGACCAGTGCGATAACTGCGGGAACCTCCTGGACGCTTTAGAGTTGATCAATCCTCGAAGTAAAACCGATGGAAGCAAGCCGGTTATCCGCGAGACCGAACACTTCTTCATGGATCTTCCTGCATTTAGCGATCAATTGCTGGCATACTTCGACGAGCATTCCGATCATTGGCGCCCCAACGCGATCAACTTCGCACGCAACTTTGTCGAAGGTGGATTGAAGGGCCGCCCCGTCACCCGCGATATCGGCTGGGGAATACCAGTACCCCTACAAGGCTGGGAGAACAAGCGTATTTACGTCTGGTTTGAAGCTGTCATGGGGTACTTCTCAGCATCTGTCGAATGGTCAGCTGTCACTAACCAGCCCGACGCATGGAAAGAGTGGTGGTATAACCCCCAAGCACGCATCTATAATTTCATTGGTAAAGACAACATCCCTTTTCATACGATTTTCTGGCAAGCAGAACTCATGGGGGTCGACAGAATCTACGAGGATGATCCTGAGAAGCATCTCAACCTTCCGTATGACGTTCCTTCCAACGAATTCATGAACATTGAAGGGCAAGCGTTCAGTAAAAGCCGCAATTGGGCTGTCTGGCTCCCGGACATCCTCACACGTTATGACCCGGATGCCATCCGCTTTTATGTGACAAGCGCCATGCCAGAAACGCGTGACAGTGATTATTCTTGGTCGGAATTCCTTCACCGCAACAACGACGAGTTGGTCGCAACATGGGGGAATTTGGCGAATCGGGTGCTCTCATTCGCCTATAAAAACTGGGAGGGAATTGTTCCAGATCCGGGCGAATTAGGACCTGATGACCAGGAATTGATTTCCAAGGTCGAGGCCGGATTCGACCTGGTAGGCGACCTCATGGAAAGCGTCAAAATACGTGCGGCTTTGCGGGAGACAATGGGGCTAGCACGCTTGGTCAATGGATACCTCGACAGAGCGCCCTGGTTTGGTGTTGTGAAAACGGACAAGGCTGCCGCTGCGAGGACTGTTTATACTGCACTCAAGGCAATCGACAGCCTTAAGATCCTCTTTGCGCCTTTTATCCCTTTCAGCTCCGAACGACTGCACCAGGTGCTTGGCTACGATGAGCCACTCTTCGGCGACCAACTTATTATGACCGTCGATGAGGATGAGCGAAGCCATGATGTGCTCATCTACGATGGTTCACCTGCGACGGGCCAGTGGGAACCAAGCAACTTGCAACCTGGAACACCCATCGCCAAACCTTCTCCTCTTTTTAAGAAACTGGATGAAACCATCGTCGAGGAGGAGCGCGCTCGCTTGGGTAAGCCTTATCCCTAATTTCCATTGCGAAGGTTGGCGAACCTGCGGTTCGCTTAAACCTTCGCAAGGGTTAATCAAGTTGCGTCCAATTGAACGCCCCTACGATTATTCCTTGATGAATAGATCGGAGTCCAACGGCTTGCCATTGGGTATTTATTGAACTGCCAGCAATCGATCTTCATTTCGCTTGAGCGGCGGCAATGGAATGCCGCCCTACTCTCGAGTAATGCCATTTGGCGTAGGGCGGGTTTCCATACCCGCCGAATAGATGCGTAGGGGCGACTCGCGAGCCGCCCCTACAATCAATGATGTGAAATATAACCAAACGTATTAGTACTATCCTTAGGAAATGCGTCGGGTTATCGACTGACTCGATTTGACAGTAGACAATGCGTCTCACCATGAAGAAGAAACCGGGCGCTTGAGCGCCCGGTTGGTTTCTTAGAGCGAGAAATCGAAATCATCCTCATCAAATGCATCGTCGAAAGGATCGTCATAATCATCATCAAGGGCATCCAGGTCATCGATATCAAAGTCGAAATCCATCTCGATGCCCTCATCTTCCAGACGGACCCAAAGCATGAGGATGTGCCCCTCTTCTACCTCCATCCACCGCGAGGCCACTATCGGAGCCTGAAGGGTCAGACCTTCTTCAGACCTGAATTCAAGACTGATCGATTGACCAGTTCGCCATGCGCGGTAGCAGCGCTCAACCAGGGCTGGGCCATTATGCGTTCGCAAACGGCACATGAGGATCTGCATGGGGGTTGGTCCTTCGGGTAAGCCAAGGAGGAATGGATCGTTGGCAACCTCGAAGGTTGGTGGTGGTCCTTCGATTATTGTGATTTTTTCTGGTTCGGCCATGGACTCCTCGGATTCACTGCTTGAGATTAATCCCGAGAATCATACCATAGAAGGATTCGATGGAGGCTTTTCTAGTTACCGGTCCTTACTGATTCTCACACGATTCAATAAACACCTTATATTAATGATACCTCCTATGGAATAAGGATACGCCTAAATACCGAGTTTTACCACTCCTCTTCACGGAAATTTATAACTCCTTAACAACCACCTGCCATCGTCATTTCGAAAGGAAAAGGTGTTCAACCTCGTCAACAAGGTGTAAAGAATGGATGCTTGACTGCGAGGTAACCCTTTGACTACAAACCTGAAAAATAATAGCAAACCTGGTCCAATGCTCCTATGGAACTCGAATTCTTCGTCAACTCGAATTGAACTAAAAAGCTTATCAAATCGGCTCGTTGACGGATTGTTAAGGATTCCATCAGATGAAGTGCTAAACTTTGGGGAGTCCATCGAACCAAAAGGCAATCCAGCGCAAATCTTGAACAAAGCCGCTAAAGGGCTTAGTGCTGAAGCAATCGATCCCTCAGGCGAAGTCGTAAACTANNTGAGCCATGGGGATTTGTCGAACGGTTTGAGCAATTAGCCTTTTGGGTCAACCTTTACAATGCACTCATCATCGACGCAGTTATCTATTATGACATCCAAGGCTCACTTCTCAACAAACTCAGCTTCTTTCGTCGAGCTGCATACAATGTCGGTGGTTTCCGTTTCTCCGCTGATGACATTGAGCATGGCGTCCTGCGCGGTAACAGGCCCAATCCTGTCTTGCCCATCCGACCATTTCACGCAACCGATCCACGTCTTACATTTGCAATTAGCCTAGTAGAGCCGCGCATCCATTTCGCGTTGGTTTGCGGCGCCCGTTCGTGCCCACCAATTGCCTTCTACGATTGTTCCAAACTTGATCAGCAACTGGACATAGCGGCGGTTAGTTTCATTAACGGTGGTGGTGCGCACTATGATCAAGACCGTGATGAGATCCAACTTTCGAAGATTTTTCGCTGGTATCGTGAGGATTTTGGTGGATTGCAGGGCACACTGGGTCTAGTGAAGAAGTACACGAAGGACGCTGCGCTTGTCAATGCACTGAATGATGGACGGAGCAAGATCCGGTACATACCCTATGACTGGTCAGTCAATGCACTTACCTAACTAATTCAAGTTCAAAGCAGACTGGGAACATAAAACGCCTCTGGAAGCACGTCTAGAGCGACTTTAAGCTGCTGAGTTACTTCTTTTGGATGCATTCTCAACCGCGCGCATCGCAATGCAATATTCACATTCTGGCCGTTCACAAAGTAATGCTTCTTCATCTTCACGGATCCATCCCGTGACGATGTTAATCAAATCACGCAGAGGTATGATCTCGGCAAAGGATCTACCAAGTTCTTTCGTACGGGCAACCCCGTGCAGGTGCTGACCTATCGATTGGAATCCCTCAGCACACCCTGGCCAATGTGGAACTTCGACAACCTTGCCCCCTGACATTGCCCATCGCAGGAAGAGCTTCCTTCCGGCCAAAAACTCTGCAGCGTGGATTGATACATTCATCCTTTGATCCGCCCCCAACAGAAGAACACCACCATCAGCATCGGCTAACCACTTGATAGGCCCCCACGGATCCTCCAGACTTTGTGTTGCCAAAGCCTCTTCAGCCCCAATACCGGCAAATGACAATAGTGGATGATTGGAACGGATCGCCTGTGGATGTTTGCGGATGATCTCTGCCACCTCGCCAAGCTCTGGATCTGAGGTCATATTCGAACGAAACATCTTCCCGAATTCTCCCTGGTCGGGTATTTCACCATAAACCAGTGCGTTATTTTCTGGACCATAAGGCGGGATGACCATGGTCCTATTCGTGAAGGTAGGTGTGATGATACTTCCGCACGTCGCTAGTAATGCGCCTACGATCGTATTTGCACCACCTGCGATATCCCCCAATGCATCTACATTTGCATGGACAATGACCTGACTACTTGATCCCAGATCCAGATCCTTAAACACCTTTGTAAAGTCACGATATGAAAGCATTGTTATACCTGTTCCATATCACCAATCTCATAGTAATTGGTAGCAACATCACCAGATGTCGATGCATTATGGTTACTTCACACTCTATCTTCAAATCTAAACACTTTCCGACCAACTTGTCAGTAAATTCCTCCGTAATAATCACTCACCCTTCCATTCTGGATCTCGCTTCTCGATGAACGCCGCCATACCTTCCTTCTGATCTTGTGAGCTGAAAAGAAAATAAAAGGCCCTCCGTTCATCAGCGATTCCATCTGACAGGAAGGATTCAAAAGCATGATTCACAGCCTCTTTCGCCAACCGGATAGCTAATGGCGCTCGTTCTGCAATCTCTTGTGCCAACTTCACGGCATCATCCAGGTAACCTTCTACAGGTACAACGTGGTTGACCAATCCGAATTGATAGGCCTCGTCGGCCGAGAGTGTGCGGTTGTTGAGTATCATCTCCATTGCAATCACTTTTCCTACCGCCTTTGTCAGGCGCTGGGTACCACCAGCTCCGGGGAAAACCCCCAGATTGATTTCGGGTTGACCAAACTTGGCGCTCTCAGAGGCCACGATCATGTCACAAGCCATCGCCAATTCATTTCCACCCCCCAATGCCCAACCGGAAACAGCTGCAATGATGGGCTTCTTAATCTCGCCAATTCGGTCCCAAATCGAAATGTTGTCGCTGAGCAGCATGTCGATCGATGATGCTTCGGCCATTTCCTTAATGTCTGCACCAGCGGCAAAAACTTTTTCATTACCTGTAACCACCATGGCGCCTATAGAAGGGTTGTCATCAAAGCCCCCTAATGCATCGACCAACTCCTTCATTAGCGTATTGTTTAAAGCATTCAATGCTTTGGGGCGGTTAAGGCGAATCAGACCTACACGCCCAAGTTGTTCAACCTCGATCATCGTAAATGTCATGTGTAGGTATCCTCCTATAGTAAATGCATCCCACCCACTTTTCGCCTTTGGCCTACGAGGAGACGGCCTTTATGACCACCAGCTGATCCTTCTCTGAAAAATCTGGAACTGCTGGTCGATGCAAACCAAGAAGATAGCACTGAAGACATACCTTGCCAAGCGTGGAAATCCGTTGAACGTCAAGAGAAACAATCGAATACACGTAAATTTCACGTTCTACGTGCTATAAACCAATGCGAGGTTAAGCACGGGCATGAGTAATTAATTATTCCTGCGTCATGGACAACGTGCGACTTGATCGCCGATGCGATCTCCATTAAGTTCCACGCCCAGATAAGGTGTGGGATCGAGGGTATTGCTGTATTCGAGTTCATTCAAGAATTGCCCCCTGCCATTGTCCCGGACAATAGAGAAGTGCAGGTGTACGCCGGTGGGACTGGAGGGGTTTGCCGAATAATTGCCCTGGTATCCCAAAAGCGTTCCTGCCTGCACAAAGGCTTCTACCGTTCCAGGAGGGAACTCTGATGAAATAAACGAGCTCCCATCAGCTTGCGCCATGTGCGTGTAATAAGTCCAGATCTGGCGGCCCCCTTGCAGTGGATCATTGGGGATCCTCACAATGACAGCCGACCGCCAATCGGACAGCCGTGTTAGGTATCCATCAGAGGCCGCTAAAACAGGAGTGACGCCTGCCCCTTCGGATCCAACCGGACTGAAGATATCCACCCCTTGATGCTTCCTTCCGGTTGGGTACCTATCGCCCCAAAAGAAAGCGACAAAGCCATCGGTTGGAATGAGGAACGGCGCATCGCCACATCGTTCACCCGCGCGCAGACCCCAGATCTCTTGTTTCTCGGGGTCTTCCCAGTATTGTCGTAAACGGATGAAATGACCTGCAGATCTTTGGAACTGACGGTATATGAAAAAAGCCGTCACCAGAATAAGAACTGCTGCGATTGATACTAAGATCTTTAACCAGCCTGGGATTTTTGGCCTTGTTTTCAGTGAAATGGATGGACTCAAGGTTCAGATTTCTCCGGAGGGCGTTGTAGATTGATGACATCTGCCCCAGTTACGCGCAAGAGTTCGGTAGGTGAGATCTCAAGGAGAGCATCAACCGAGCCGCCGCCTGCGTAGATCATCGATTGATTGAGCACACGCTCATCAAGAATGACATCGATTTTCTGCTTATGCCCAAAAGGCGGTACAGCCCCTACCTCATACCCGGTGATAGAAAGCACGGTCGGTGCATCCGCTAGTTTCACACGCTTCCGCCCAACACCGAAGTGAGCTGCCAGGATCTTTCGGTCCACCCGATCAGGACCGGAACTGATCACCAGCACTGCTTCCTCGCCGATCGTGAAGAGCAAGGATTTCACGATTTGATAAGTGCTTGTGCCAACTGCCTCTGCCGCAGCCTCAACTGTAGGCGTTGGCATTGAAAGGTAATGGATTTGCCCTTCAATTCCCTGAGTTTGAATGACTTTTTTGAGATCTTCCGCAGTACGCACCCTAATAATCCTTTCTGACATCCACTTTCCCCAGTAACGATACCCGATTGCCAGGGATTATGCCCGGTCCTCCTCGAGGTGCTCTGCAAAGTACAACGTAGCGTATTCCGAGGCGAAGGACATTAATGCTTGTCCTGCACTTTGGCCCTCTGGTGAGGACATCGCCATTCTTAGAGATTCAACATCCTCAAAATAAAATTCATGGATCAGATGCAGGTCGACATTCCCCATCGGACCGCCGATTACACGAGTGACGCTTACGCGTTTCAAGCCTGGCATCTTTTCTGCAACAGGAACAAAGGCTTCGCTCCACTTCGTCTCCATTTCGAGGACGTCTGTGGGATTGCGGAACATAATGACTAACTTGTGCATGGTAGACCTCAGACTGTATTACTAGCCTTTCTATAGCTTACAGGCACCTTACAATTCGACGGAAATACTCTAGGACGGTACCCTAGGGGCATTGCAACTGGCAAAGGTTGGCCTATACTGAAATCACGAATTTCGTTGAAGATCATTGATTAAGAGGCATTTATGGTATCTCTCACAACACGCGGTCAGGGTCTGCTCGAATACGCACTACTTCTAGTTCTTGTGGTGCTCCTGTTGATTGTCTTGCTGGCCGTCTTTGGTTCCGAAGTCGGAAATATGTATAGCGGCGTTATAAGCAGCATATGATTTTATCTCGCTTATAATCCGATTGGACCATTGATTGCACCTAGTTCAGGCAGGTATTCATTTACCCATCCAGGGACCATGCTTGGATGGGTCGGTAGTTTAAGGAGTCTCCATGTCTTAGTCCCCTGCTGTACTGGGCAGGGGATAATGATTTCTATATAGAAGTCAACCACGTCGGACATATTCCTTCATCCGCCGGGAAACCTCACGACGTGACAATAGGATACGACGATTGCACCCGAGGCACTTTAAACCAATATCCGCGCCCAACCTTACAACCACCCATTCAGAACTTCCGCACGGATGTGGTTTACGCAACCGTATCACGTCACCCATTCTCATGTCCGTTAACATAGACTGATCATATTCCCCGAGAATTCAATTTATCCTACACCTAGTTGAACAGAATTTGAAACATTAGAAGAACTCTTAATAAATCCTCTTCCATTGAGGCGCGGATTATACCATTTGGGCCGATGGTATAATCCTCATCATGTTATTTAACCTATCTCTGCCCGTAATCATATCGCGCGTTATCACCTTGCTGATCGCATTCACTGTGCACGAGTTCGCTCATGCATGGTCCGCGGATCAGCTTGGGGACGATACGCCGCGATACAATGGTCGTCTCACATTTAATCCGCTTGCCCATCTCGACATCATCGGCTCCATGATGCTCCTTGTAACAGGTTTCGGGTGGGCCAAACCTGTCCCAGTTAACCCTTATGCTTTACAGCGACGAACTGCGGCCGGGATGATGCTGGTAGCGATCGCAGGTCCAATCTCCAATCTGTTGATGGCCATTACAGCCTCTATACCTTTCAAAATGGGATTGATTTCGCCAACTTTATCCACAGGAGATATCCTCCCTACCCTTCCTTTCTTCCTCCAGGAGTTTATATTTATCAATCTGGTCCTGTTCTTCTTCAATCTAATCCCAATTTACCCATTGGACGGTGAGAAGGTCCTTGAATATTTCCTTCCTCCCAGGGGACAGGAGACGCTCCTACGCCTGCGGCCTTATGGACCAATGCTTCTGATTGCCATATTATTCATTGCTCCACTAATCAATATTAACATTCTTTATTGGATCGTCGGATACCCGGCTCAGCAGATATTAAACGCGCTTGTTTCGTGAACCGTTCACCCTAATCAATAGCTTCACAGAGGTAGTATCATTCGTGATCGGCATTGAACGACTCTGCCAATGGAGAAGTACTACATTAGAAAATGATTTGTGGAGAGATTTGAAGCCAACGAAGACTGTTGCTTGATTCATACCCACATGATGCAAGACGGAATCTGGAAAAATGTATCCAAAACATTGCTTCCACTCTACCCATTTTTGTTGTAGGCAGACGCGCATACAAAGGATAATCAAATGACCGTAGAGATCCTTTTTGTTGGATTAGACGAAATTGGCGCATCCATGAGCCTGGCTTTCGCTGCAGCTGGCGTTGACATGACCACTACCGGTCACGACCCAAATCCAGAACTAGCCCGTGACGCTCGTGACCGTCAAGTTGTCGAACGATTGGTCACGAATGCCAGGAAGGCAGCTCAAACAGCCGACCTTATCTTCTTTTCATTACAAGCGAATGACGCTGCCGATTATTTCGACCTACTGGCACCTGTCATGAAGGAGGATTGTGTCCTCATAGATCTTTCGCATTTGAAGAGGCCTGCGTTCTCACTGGCCCAGACCTACGTTCCGGAGGGTCGCTACTTTGTCGGAGCAACCCCTGTGATCAATCCAAGCTACCTCTTGGAAAATCCTGATGATGCGTTACCCCGTCATGACCTTTTCCAAGGCGGTCTCCTTGCACTTGCACATCCACCGATCAATCCCGAAAGTGTCATCAACCTCTCATTAGGTGTAGCCAAGTTGATCGGTGCAACGCCATTCTTCCTGGACGCTATGGAGATCGATGCAGCGAACGCAACAGTCGACGATCTGCCGACCATCATGGGGCTAGCACTGATGCAGCTTTCCATGAACGCGCCAAGTTGGCGTGAAATTCAACGCCTAACCGGCCGGTCCTGGACAACTGCCGTTGGAATCGGCGCCAGGCGCGATTCAAAGGATTTGGCTGCAACTCTCATCGAGAATAAGCTGAGCGTACTGAACCGCCTGACATCCATGCAGGAAGAACTCATAAAAGTGCATACTCTTGTATCTGATGAGGATCTAGAGGCACTCACAAACTACTGCGAGCAATCCTCCGAAGCCTACATGATGTGGCTTGATAAACGCAAAGTAGCTGATTGGGAAGGTCAAGATCATCAACCGCCTGAAATCCCAAAAATTGGGGTCTTCGAACGTCTTTTCAGCACGGACGCCTTTCGCCGAAAGTCCTCAAAGTGATTTCAGCGAGATATATAGGTTACTTAATCACTAATTCTGCGCGCCCCCTCTTGATTCAGGCTGAGTACGACCTTTCAATGATGCGATGAATCCCCCTGAGCAACCGAACTCGAACCTCGTTTAAGCCATCAATATTGGCCCTTGTGACCCAAGGTCGTATAATCAAAGCGCACGCCATTAGGGGAACGCCGGATGGGCATCGGTGGCCTGGATTATAGTCGCCAAGCTACACCCACCTAAACCTATATCAATCTCCAAGAGGCTGTCTAGGCAGTCTACAGACTACATGAGGAGCATCATGTCTAATTCAACAAAGATTCAGTGGATTAATGATGAACTTGAGAACCTGAAGGAAGCTGGTCTGTACACAAAAATCCGCACACTCAACTCTCCGCAAGGAGCTTGGTTGGAAGTGGATGGCAACAAGGTGCTCAACTTCTGCTCAAACAATTACCTGGGCCTAGCCAATCACAACCATATCCGGAGTGCAGCTCAGCACGCGATTGAGCAGTACGGCGTAGGTCCTGGAGCCGTTAGGACCATTGCGGGAACTATGGACCTTCACATCAAATTGGAGGAGCGTTTGGCACAATTCAAACGAGTGGATGCAGCCATTACGTTCCAATCAGGCTTCAATGCCAACCTGGGCGCTATCCCAGCACTTGTTGGACGGGAAGATGTCATATTTTCAGACGAACTCAACCATGCCAGCATCATCGATGGATGTAGATTATCCCGCGCTAAGATCCTCCGATACGCTCACTGCGACCCTGAGGACTTACGCCGAGTTGTTCTTGAGAACAAGGATAATGGCTATCGACGGGCGATGATCATTACCGACGGTGTTTTCAGCATGGACGGCGATGTGGCACCGCTGGACGCGCTCTACGAGATTGCCAATGAATTTGATTTTCTCCTGATGGTGGACGACGCACATGGCGAGGGCGTCCTTGGCGAAGGTGGTCGAGGCATTGTGGATCATTTCGGTCTTCATGGAAAAGTTGATATTGAAGTTGGGACCCTTTCCAAGGCTTTTGGTGTCGTCGGCGGAGTGGTGGCTGGGAAAGAAACTATCGTCGAATGGCTACGCCAGCGCGGACGACCATTTCTTTTCTCCTCAGCGATGACGATCCCCGACGTCGCNNCGGTTATGGGCAAACACAGACTATTTCAAATCCGAATTGGAGAAACTCGGCTTCGACACAGGCTTGAGTACAACCCCCATCACTCCCATAATGTTGGGAGAGGCTCCACTCGCTCAGGATTTCAGCCGCAGGTTGTTCGATGAAGGTGTGTTCGCGATGTCCATCGGCTATCCAACCGTCCCTCGAGGAAAGGCCCGCATCCGTGTGATGATCTCAGCAGCTCATAGCCAGGAGGATTTAGATCAAGGCTTGAATGCTTTCGAGAGAGTAGGAGTTGAGTTGGGTGTGATTTAGGTGCTATCAAGCAGAATGCCAACGTACTCAGACACCAGTCAACCTTAAATAATTCAAGGCCATACCCTTTGGAAATGGGCATGGCCTCTTAGTATCCACGAGATGGAGTGGACCCTCTACATGGATGGAAATTTAATCAATCTACACAAATGGGTCGTATGCGGGTTGTGTACCAGCCCAGCAACAAGTCGGTTTATCAAAGGAATTGC
>JABAOH010103979.1_pt1 | contig 18467 bp, 15 predicted proteins | sample 7062181 | NCBI WGS metagenome assembly JABAOH01 (sample SAMN14538630, study PRJNA623070) | marine sediment metagenome | biome: marine biome [ENVO:00000428]; feature: marine pelagic biome [ENVO:01000023]; material: deep marine sediment [ENVO:00002113]; isolation source: pool of 5 deep marine... | reverse complement strand
GGCGCAGGGCACCACCACCAACGTGAGCAACGTCGAGAGCGTCAGGCCACCGACCACGGCGATGGCGAGCGGCTGCATCAGCTCGGACCCCTCGCCGATGCCGAGGGCGAGGGGGAGCATGCCGAACACCGTGGTGGTGGTGGTCATCAAGATCGGACGCAGCCGTACGGCGCCCGCCTCGATCACCGCCTCTTCCACCGGCAGCCCCTTTTCGCGCCGCGCGATCTCCACGTACTGCACCAGCAGAATCGCGTTGTTGACCACGATCCCGGCCAGCAGGATCACGCCGAGCAGCACCGGCGCGCTGAGCGGCGTGCTCGTGATCCAGAGCAAGAGACCGACGCCGACCAGCGCCAGCGGGATCGAGAACAGGATGACCAGCGGGTCGCTGACGCTCTCGTACTGAATCGCCATCACCACGAAGACCAGGAAGATCGCCAGCAGGGTGACGATGGCGAGGTTACGCTGGTTCTCTTTGAGCGCCTCCTCCTCGCCGCCGTAGAGGATGGCGTAGCCGTCGGGGATCTCGAGGTCCGCCAGCGCCGCCCGCACCGAGCGCGCGACCTCGCCCACGCTGGCCACGTCCTCGTTCACATCGCCGGTGACGCGGATCTGGCGGTTCTGGTTGACGCGGAGGATGGTGGTCGGTCCCGTAGCGAGCCGCACTTCGGCGACGTCGCGCAGATAGATCGGCCGGTTGGCGCCGGGGAACAACGCGATGGATCCCAGGTCGTCGGGGCTGGTGAACTGTTCGCGCGGCAGCCGGACGCGCACGTCGTACTCGTTGTTTCCCGCGGTGAAGCGGGTGGGGATGGCGCCGTCCAGCGCGGTGCGCACCGTCTGGCCCACCTGCGCCACGTCGAGCCCCAGGTCCCCAGCCCGGGTCCGGTCGATCTCGATGGAGAGCTGCGGGCTCGCCTCCTCGGTGGACGGCTCGACGCCTTCCAGACCGGGGACGGTTTGCATGCGGCGCATCACCTCTTCCGAGAGGCGCTGTAGCTCGTGCAGCTCGTCGCCCTGCACGGCGACGGCGACGTCCGAGCCGGAGATGTTGGTGCGCAGCCCGCGGATCCGCGGCGGCCGCACGAAGATGCGGGCGCCGGGCACGCCCAGGTCGTCGATCTGTTGCTGCAAGGTCGCCACCCAGCGCTCCGCCGGCATGTCGCGGCGCCGGCTGGCCGGGGCGAGCTGGATGCCGATCGAGCCGCGGCCGCCGACGGACACCGTGGAGCCGCCCCAGAGGAAGCCGCCGGCCGTGGTAAAGACGTGTTCGACATACGGCATCTGCGCGACGAGCGCCTCGATTCGTCCGGTCACCTCGTTGGTGCGCTCCGGCGAGGTGCCCGGCGGCATGCGCAGATAGACGCCGACGTTCCCATCGTCTACCGACGGCAGGAACTCGCTTCCCAGGCCGCGGGTCAGCAACCCGACGCCGAACAGCGCGCCGAACGCCGCGCCCACCACCAGCCAGCGCCAGCGCACCGCGCGGCGGGCCACGTCCCGGTAGCCGGCGGTGAAGCCGATCAACCCCCGGTTGAACGCGCGGACGATGCGCGTGTTCGACAGCCGGCTGGTGCGCTGCACCTTGGCGAACTGGGCCGAGAGCATCGGCACCAGGGTGAGGGCGACGGCCAGCGAGGCGAGTATCGCGAACGAGATCGTCAGGATCAGTTCGCGGAAGATCAGCGCCGCCAGGCCGCTGATCAGCAGGAACGGCACCACCGCCGCCAGATTCGTCATCGTCGAGGCGACGACGGCCGAGGTGACTTCGCTCGATCCGCTATGCGCGGCCTCTTCCGGATCGCCGATCCCCATCTCACGATGACGGAAAATGTTCTCCAACATCACGATCGAGTTGTCGATCAGTAGCCCGATCCCCAGTGCCAGGCCGCCCAGCGTCATGATGTTCAGCGTCAGCTCGCCCAGCCCCATCATCACGAAGGTGGCCAGCACGGCCAGCGGGATGGAGAGCCCAATGATGAACGTCTTGCGCAGACTGCCCAGGAACAGCAGTACGACCAGCATGGCCAGCGTCGCGCCGATCAGCGCCGCGTTGCGCACGCCGCTCAAGGCGTTGCGGATGAAGAANNATGAAGAACGACTGGTCCGAGATGACCTGGTAGGTGACGTCGTCGGGGATGAACCGCGAGCCGGCCAGCTGGCCCAAACGCTCGCCGATCCCCTGGGCCACCAGCACCGTGTTGGCGTCCGGCTGCTTGCGCACCGACAGCTTGACGGCGGGCACGCCATCGAGTCGCGCCCAAAGTCGTTGCTCCTGGTGCGTGTCGGTCACACGGGCGACCTCTGAGAGCGGGATGCGCTGCCGCGAGCCGGGCACCGTAAGCTGCACATTCCGGATGTCGTCAACGCTGGCGAACTTCCCCACCGTCTTGCCGACGATCTCGAAGCTGGGCGAGGTGACGTTGCCGACGGCGATGTCCTGGTTCTCGTCGCGGATGCGGGCGAGGATGTCGGAGACGGTGAGGCCGTAAGAGCGCAGCCGCTCCTGGTCGAGCGTGACGCGGATCTCCCTCACCAAGCCGCCCGACACGTCCACCGATGCCACCCCTTCGACCGTGAGCAGCTGCGGCCGCAGTCGCAGGTCGGCCCAGTTGCGCAGATCGACCAGGTCGCGGGCCGTGGAGCTGAAGCCCACCTCGAAGACCGGGATCTGCGAGGGATCGAACTTGAAGAGCGTGGGCGGGTCGGCGTCCAGGGGCAGGCGGCCGCGGGCGCGGTCGAGGTTCTTCGACGCGTCTTGCAGGGCGAAGTCGATGTCGGTGCCGTAGTTGAAGTGGAGGTTGACGGCCGAGCGACCCTCGGTGGTCTCGCTCTCCAGCTCCGTCAGGTCTTCCGTCGTCGCCAGCGCCGCCTCGAGCGACTTGGTGACCTGTTCCTCCATCACCTCGGGGGCCACGCCCGGGTAAGTCACGTTGGCGCGGATCTGCGGATAGATGATCTGCGGCAACAGGTCGAGTGGAAGCTGCCCCACATAGAACAGACCGATGACGACCACCACCGACGCCGCGGCGATGGTGCCGATGGGGCGGCGGATCGATAGGCTGGGAAGGCCGCCGCCGCGCTTCGTCTCGCTCATCGCGTCTCGCCTCCGGTTTCGACCATCTCGGTGACCCGCACCGGGCTGCCGGGGCGCAGGTTCACCTGACCCGAGCTGACCACACGCTCGCCCGCCTCAAGCCCTTCCGTCACCTCGACCCAGCCGCCAGCGGTGACGCCCGTGCGCACCGGCCGGCGAACGAGAGTGTCCGCGTCGATGACATAGACGTACGTCGCGCCGTCGGAGACGCCCACCGCCGATGCGGGCACGGCGATGGCGCCGCTCCGTTTGTCGAGGGCGAACTCGACGCGGGCCAGAAAGCCAGGGCGCGCCTCGACACCGCGCGGGCGCGGGCCCAGGACGACCTCCACCGGCACAAGCCGGCTGGCGGGATCGGCGCTCGGAAAGATGCGGCGGATACCTCCCGGGATGCGGGCGTCGGGATAGGCGTCCAGCCGCACCGCCGCGGTGCCGCCCGGTGTCAGGTGCACGACGTCCAGCTCCGAAACGCGAACCCGCACGACCAACTCCGAGTCATCGGCCAGCTCGAACATCGTCTGGTTGGGTGAGACCGCGCTTCCCCGCTCGACCAGCTTGGCCGTCACCATGCCGGGCACCGGCGCCGTGATTCGGCTGAAGGCGAGGCGCGTGCCCCAGAGCTCGACATCGGCCCGGGCGATCTCGTAGGACGAGCGCGCCGCGTCCAGATCGGCTTCGGTGACCAGCCCGCTGGCTTGAAGCTGCTGGCTGCGCTTGTAAGCCGCCTCGGCGTTCGCCAGCACCGCCCGGGCACGCTCCAGCTGCGCCGAGGTCTCCCGTGCGTCCAGCTCGGCCATCAGCGCGCCCGCCGCCACCCGATCCCCCTCCTCGACCAGGACCCGGAGCACCGTGCCCGCGGCCTGGCTGTTCACGCTGATGTCGCGGATCGGCTCCAGCGGTCCGCTCACCGTCACGGTCCGCGCCAGTTCTCGGGGCCGCGCCTCGACGGCGGCGACGGGCACGACCGGGGGACCGCCGCCGCGGCCGCTGCGCGCTGACGCCCCTTCGGCCCCGTTCCCCCGGGAGCAACCGGCGATGGCGCCAATCAGCAGGAGCGAGACGAGCGGCCACGCGCCCGACGCCCTTCGGAATCTCAGCATGGGTTTATGGATACTCCGTCCCAGGTAGCTTGAGCAACGGCCGCCGGCCTTTGGAACCGGGGGCTCGGAAGATGTGTGTGTCTCCATGAACAACACCCGGCCGGCACCGAGCGTTGAGCGCTTCGGGATGGAGCGTGCCGAAGCAGCCGGGCAAGCTCGGACTGCCTCAGGGAAAGCGCGAAGGGTCTGGACCGTGCGCCGCGTCAGGCCAGCGGAGAAACGATCTCGACCAGCTCGAGATTGAACGTCAGTTCTTTGCCAGCCAGCGGATGATTGGCGTCGAGCGTGATGGTCGATTCGGATACTTCGGTGATGGTGAGCATCACCCGCTCACCATCCGGCTGCTGCAGCTCGAGGTGCTGGCCGATCTCCGGGTCGAGCTCGTCAGGCAGCGTCTCGCGCCCTAGCTGGAACACCAGGTCGGCCTGGTGGGAGCCGTAACCCTGATTCGGTGGGATGTGGACCGTCTTCGACTCGCCCGTCTGCATCCCAACGACCGCCCGCTCGAAGCCGGGGATCACGTGCTGCTCGCCGAGGGTGAACTGCAGCGGCTCGCTGTCCGCGGACGTATCAAACACGGTCCCGTCTTCGAAGCGGCCGGTGTAATGGACCTTGACGGTGTCTCCGTTCTTAGCCAACGCCATTTGACACTACCTTCCCTTCGGCCCGGGCCCGTCGAGCGACGGCCCGAGCGCTGATTGCTATTCCGACTCGAGGCGCACGACGTTCTGCGCTTTCAAGCCCCTCTTGTCCTCGACCACATCGAACTCGACGCGGTCGCCTTCCCGCAGGGCGCGACCGCCGCCTTCGACCGCGGTATGATGGACGAAGACGTCAGACTCGCCTTCACGCTTGATAAATCCGTAGCCCTTCTCCTCGGAAAACCACTTGATCGTGCCCTGCGAGCGACTCATTGTTCTTTCTTCCGTGTTCCAGTGCTGCCGTGTGAGTTTGCCCGCGCCGGTCGCACGGGCGCCAACCTGCCTCTAGCGGCCGAAGCCTTGAGCCCGGCGGGCGCGGCGGCGCCGAGCGGCCGCCTTCTTGCGATTCCGCGCCTGACTCGGCTTCTCGTAGAAGCGCCGCTTTTTCATGTCCTTGAACAGCCCCGACTGCTTTACCTTGCGCCGAAACTTCTTCAGCGCCCAATCAAGACTGTCGTTCTCGTCCAGCAGGACCTCGACCATCAGCCCCCCCTCTCAACCCCAAAAAAAATAACCGGGCCCCGGCTAATTCCGGGTCCCCGGGCCAACCACGACCGTCACCAGAAACCTACGAACTCACCGTCAGTCAAGCGCTTGTGCTCCCTACCATAAGGCGGTCGCCGCATCTTGTCCAGTCACGGCCGGCGGGTTCCGTGGGTCGGTCCCAGGCCACGGTCCGGCCCGGCCGATGTGACCCGCAGCGCCGCTCTCCTGTCTACAAGGGTGTCGCGGGTTGCGACGGCACAATCGTGACCCGAAGATCTCCCGACATTGGCAGGCAAGCTTCGGCCACCAGCACACGCACGATGCCGGNNCATGACTCAAAAGCTCTTGATGATCGTCGCCGCCGGCGCGGTATTCACATCGACGCTGCAGGCCCAGGAGACGACGACACGTCCGAACATCCTCGAGGCGATCCTGCTGCCGCGAGTTTCGGACTCGTTACGCAAGGAAGGCGTTCCCGAGGACGAGGTCCGCGTCGCCATCGAGGAAGCGATGCGCAAACGCCTGCCGCCGGCCGAGACCAAACAGGTGCTGGACGAGACGGCCCGCTCGGTACGCGAGAGCGGCCCGATCGACAACTTCGGAGCCTTCGTCCAGACCCAGCTCGACGCGGGACTGCGCGGTCGTGAGCTGGCCGCCGCCATCCACGCCGAGCATGCGCGTCGCGGCATCGGCAAGGGCAAGAAACTGGGGGTCGAAAAGGCGAGGGGTGGTCCCAAGGCCGAGAGAGCCCGCGGTGGCCCGAAGCCCGAGATGGCCCGAGGTGGCATCGAGGCCGAGGACTCGATGGCCGATACGACGGCCGCCGGCCCCCCGGTGGTGAAGGTCAAAGGGCCGAAGGAAAAGCAGCCAGAGCTGGACTCGGTCAAGGCCGAAGCGCAGCGCAAGAAAGACGAGGCGGCGGCGAAGGTGCGCGGGCGCCGTCCCAAGCCGGATACCACCCGCGTATCGGGAGTAAGATGATGATGACCGGGAGAGCTGTATTGCCCAACGCGATGGCGATGGCCTTCGCCCTAACTATCGCTCTGGTTGCCTGCGGTGAAGCGGAGCGCGCCGACGTGGAAGAGACCGCCGCCACGGCCGCCGCTCAGGTCGAAGCTGCGGCCGCCACCGCCTGGGTCGACCAGATGGCGGCGGTCGCCAACGCGATCGAGCGGCAACCCGCCGCCGCCGACTCGATTCTGAACGCGAACGCCATGACGCGGCCGAAGTTCGACTCGCTGCTCTACGTGATCGCGGCCGACAGCGAGCTGAGCGAGCGGTTCGAGGGACTGCGGACCAAGTAAGCGACCGAGATCGCGATCGCGCTCGAAGCGAGGGCCCGCACGGGCCCTCGCGCCGATCGGACGTCCCAGTCGAACGCAACCTCTACCAGCGCACGCCGCCCGCTTGAACCCGGCCCGCACTCCGCGGATCCCGGCGCGGCACCTACCCTTCGATCGCTGCGGGCGACCGCCGTGTTGGAACCCGGAGTGACCTGAAGGGGTCGTCGGTCGTCGACCTATCAGAGGATCCCCCGCCTCATACTACGGAACAAGGCAACGCGTCACGAGTCCTTCGCTCGCGAGCGAATCGGACGAGGGGCGACGTGCGTTTTTTTTCTGCAGCACGGCTATGCATCCGTTTGCCAGCCCGCGCAAAAGCTGCACGCAATCGCGGTCGCGGCACCCGCGCGGCCCCACGACTAAGTGCAGACATGCGCGTCGCTTGCGAACCACACGGCCGCAGGGCATGTCCCTTGCCCGCTTCTGGCCGCGTCTGTTGCAGCCGCGGTCAGCGCGTATGTCCTTCGCTCCGCCAAGGGACGTCAGATGTCACAAGCACGTATCGCACTCTACTCGCACGACGCCATGGGCCTGGGCCACATGCGTCGAAACCTGCTGATCGCGGACACGCTTCGCCGGCTCCCGATCCGCGCCAACGTGTTGCTGATCGCCGGCGCCGGCGAGCTCAACGCGTTTCGGCTGCCGGCCGGCGTCGATTGTCTGACCCTGCCGGCGCTGCGAAAACATGGAAACGGGACGTACGCAGCCCGGAACCTGAGGATCGCAACCAGCGAACTGGTGGCGCTGCGAGCTGAGATGATCCGCTGCGCCGTTGAGTCGTTCCGGCCCGATGCTCTGTTGGTGGACAAGCTGCCGCGCGGAGTATTGGGCGAGCTGGGGCTGGCGCTGAGTTATCTCCGTGCCAGGACGACGACGCGCATGATTCTGGGGCTGCGCGATGTGCTGGACGATCCGGTCGCCGTTCGCCGCGAATGGGATCGAGCGGGGAACGAGGAAGCGATCCGCGACTTTTACGACGAGATCTGGGTTTATGGAGATCCGACCATCTACGATCCCGTCCGCGAGTGCGGCCTGTCGGCCGACGTCGCCTCGAAAGTGAAATACACCGGGTATCTCGATCCGCGGCGTCGTCTGGAAGCGAGGGGCGCTGGCGAACCGCTCAGCTCGCTCAACCTACCCCCGGGTCGACTGGTGCTCTGCCAGGTGGGCGGCGGTCAGGATGGCGGCCGTCTGGCCGAGTCCTTCGCGCAGGCGACTCTGCCCCGGGGCACGAACGGTGTGATACTCACGGGCCCGTTCATGCCCAGCGAAACGCGCCGAAATCTGGAGGACATGGCGGCACGGGCTCGGCGCCTGACCGTCATGGAATTCGTATCCGAGCCGCTAGGGCTCTTGAAGCACTGCGAGCGGGTGATCGCCATGGGCGGTTACAACACGTTGTGCGAGATCGTGCGCCTGGGGATTCCCGCCCTCATCGTGCCGCGGGTGAAGCCTCGCAGCGAGCAGCTGATCCGCGCCCGGCGCTTCCGTGACCTCGGCCTGCTCGATCTGCTACCACCGGTCCTTACAACACCGGAAGCACTGACGGATTGGATGTCACGCGAAGTCGTGCGGCCCGTCGCGGCGCACGACCGCATCGATTTCGCGGGGTTGACTCGCATCCCGCCGCTGCTGGCGGGTGTCTTGGCTCGTGAGTGGCCTGCGATCGAGACGGGCGCTCTGTGTGCGGCGCGGACCGCTTGATGAGCACAGGGATGAAGACAACTTCGGGCTCACCACGCATCGCGATCTTCACGCATGATACCTTCGGTCTGGGACATGTGCGCCGCTGCCTTCACATCGCCCGTGCGCTGTCCGAGCGGGCCCCTAAGGCCTCGATCCTGCTCATCACCGGTACCCCGGCGCTGCGGATCTTCGAGGAGCTTCCCGCCAACGCCGATTACCTCAAGATCCCAACCATCGCCAAGACGGGCACCGAGCGTTTTCAACCGCCCCACCTGCCGCTCCCGCTCGTCGAGACGACGGCGCTGCGGTCGCGCCTGATCCGCGAGGCGCTGATCGGCTTTGGGCCGGACGTCTTGCTCGTGGACAACTTTCCCCTCGGCTCACGGGGCGAGCTGCTGGCCGCATTGCAGGAGTTGCGTCGCTGGCCCACCCGAACCGTGCTCGGTTTGCGCGATATTCTGGACGCCCCCGATGTGGTGCAGGGCGATTGGACGCGCCAGCGCATCTACGAGGTGCTGGACCGCTACTACGATCGCATCCTCGTCTATGGCATGCGCGAGATCCTCGATCTCGAGGAGGCTTATGCCCTTTCCACCCCCACCGCGGCCAAGCTCCGCTATTGCGGCTATGTCACGGCGCCGGCAGCGCCGGCGGATAACGGCGCCGACCTCGGCCTGAACGGGCGCTTCCTGCTGGCGAGCGGCGGCGGCGGCGGTGACGCGTATCCGCTGCTCAGCGCCTTCCTGCGGGCGCTGCCGCTCATCCCCGCGACGCCGGCCGCCGTGGTCACCGGTCCGCTGATGAGCGCGACCCAACGTGGCCAGCTCCGCGAGCTGTTGAACGGGCGTACCGACGTCCAGTTCCGAGACTACGTCCCCAACCTGCGGCGCTATATGGGCGCCGCCGACCTGGTCGTCAGTATGTGCGGCTACAACACCGCCGCTGAGATCATGGCGACCGGCGCGCGGGCCCTGGTGGTGCCACGCACCTGGCGCTACGGCGAGCACCAGAAAGGAACCGCGGCGGGCGTGGAGTGGGAGCAGGCGATGCGCGCCAAGGCGCTCGCGCGGCTGGGTCGCGTGACACTGCTGGAGCCCGAGACACTCAGCCCCGAGCGCTTGGCGGAGTGCATCGGCGAAACGCTTTCGGGTCCGACCCAGCGATCGGAGGTGCGGTTCGATACCGACGGTCTCGATCGTGTGACGGACCACCTCCTCGCGCTCAGCAAGGTTTAGGAGGCAGACGAATGGCGCCGGGTCGAGCGGGTCGTGTGGGCTATGTGCTCAGGAAATTTCCGGTGCTCTCAGAGACCTTCATCCTCGGCGAGCTTCTCGCGCTGGAGGAGCGCGGCCTTCCGCTGCATGTCATCTCACTGGAGCGACCCAACGATCCGCGGTTTCACGATGACCTGCCGAAGCTCAAGGCACGGATCGCTTACCTCCCGAATCTCGGGGACATCCGACGCTACCTGCGCATCCACTGGCGGCTGGCGCGTTCGAAGAGCGTGGGCAAGAGCTACCGGCGAACGCTATTCCACGTGCTGAGGCGTGGGCGGCCGCGGCAGCTCTGGCGATTCGTTCAGGCGGGCTTCGTGGCCAACGAGGTGCGCCGCCTGAAACTGCGACATCTGCACGCCCACTTCGCGCACTACCCGGCCACCGTCGCCTTCCTGGCCTCAAAGATCACCGGTGTGCCCTTCAGCTTTACCGCGCACGCCACCGACATCTTCAAGCACGAAGTCGACCGCAATGCGTTGAGTCGAAAAATCGCGGCCGCCCGTTTTGTCGTGACCGTGAGCGAGTTCAACAGAGACTACCTGCAATCCATCGCCGGCGACTCGAACGGCCGGATCGCGCTCGTTCACAACGGCATCGACCTTTCCCGCTTCAGCCCGAACGGAGCGCCACCCCCGTCACCCTTCACCATCCTCTGTGTCGCCCGTTTGGTCGAGAAGAAGGGCCTGCCGGTGCTGGTCGAGGCATGTCGGATCTTGAGGGACAGGCAGCTCTCCTTCCGCTGTGAGATCATCGGGAAGGGTCGCATGCGCTCTCAGCTGGAATCGCTGATCACCCGCTGGTCATTGCGTGATCAAGTGCGCCTGCTCGGACCGAAAACGCAGATGGAGGTTCGCGAGCACTTTCGCTCCGCCCACATCTACGTGCTGCCTTCGATCGTGGGCTCCGACGGAAACCAGGAGGGCCTGCCGGTATCGATCGTGGAAGCGCTGGCCTGCGGGCTGCCGGTCGTGACCACACCGGTCACCGGGATCCCCGAGGTGGTGCGCGACGGGCACAACGGGCTGCTCGTGCCCATGGGCGAGCCGGAAGCGTTGGCGAACGCGCTGACGCGGATCATACAAGATGCCGACACCCGCGAGAATCTCCGAGCCAACGCTCGTCCCTCGGTGCTCGGCCGCTTCGATCAAAAACAGACCAGCGCCAGCCTGCACCGCCTGATGGAGCCGACCGACCGGTGAAGATCTTCTACCTGTGCCCCGATCTGGGCATTCCGCCCTCAGGTTCGAAAGGAGCGGCCGCCCACCTGCGCGGATTCCTGCGCGCCCTTTGCAGTCTCGGGCACGACGTCCGACTAATCACACCGCACGCGGAACGCAGACTGTTCATCGGTGGCGACACTCAGATTCCGGTGGTCCGCGTGCCTCGTCCCGCGATCATCGATGGGATCAAGGAAGGTTGCCAGCCGCGCCTGCAGCGGGCGCTGGGTCATCTCTGGATGAACGTGGCGGTCGAGGGCGCCGTGAGCGATCTGATCCGCACTCAGCGACCCGACCTGGTCTACGAACGTTACAGCCCCTTCTCGGTGGCCGGGGTGATGAGCTGCCGGCGTCTGGGCGTCCCTCACATCCTCGAAGTAAACGCGCCGCTCGCCTGGGAGGGCACCCGCTATCGGGCGCAGGCACTCGGCGAGGCGGCTGAATCGCTGGAGCGCGCTGCCTTCGCCGCCGCGTCCAACATCGTCGTGGTGAGCCAGGAGCTGAAGCGAATGCTGATCAGCGCCGGCGTGAGCAGCTCCAAGATCGCGGTCGTGCCCAACGGAGTGGACGTCGATCTGTTCCGCTCCGAGGGAGAGGCTCAGCGCCAGGGCCTGGAGGGTAAAGTGGTGCTCGGCTTCGTGGGGAGCCTCAAGCCCTGGCATGGCATCGACCTGCTGGCCGAAGCTTATCGGCGACTGGCAGCCAGCGACCCGCGGCTGCACCTGCTGGTGGTCGGCGAAGGGCCCGGCGCGCGAGCGGTCGAGGCTCTGGCCGCGGAGCTGCCCGGGCGGGTCACGCAGGTGGGAGCTGTCCCCCAGCGCCAGGTTGCGAGCTATCTGCGGGCGATGGACATCGCGGTGGCCCCTTACCCACGGCTGGACCGCTTCTACTACTCGCCGCTCAAGGTCCTCGAGTACATGGCCACCGGTCGCGCCGTGGTCGCCAGCGAGATCGGACAGGTCCGCGAGCTGATCCGGCATCGGGAGACAGGCGTGCTGGTGCAGCCCGGCGCGACGGCGGAGCTCGCCGATGCGATCGCCGCCCTGGTCGCTGACGGTGCACTGCGACGCCGCCTGGGCGCCGCAGCGGCGGCGGATGTAAGACGCCAGCACCTCTGGACGCATCGGGTCGATCGGATTCTGCAGTTACGGAGGGCGGCGGCGTGACGCCAGGGCGCTTTCCGGGCCGCCTGACGCTGGCGCCGGTCCGTAGGGGTTGGCGGAGATACTGGACAGGTTGGGCGCGTTGGTTCGGGATGGCGCGACGGTTGGCGCCGCTCATGGGGCGGCGCAAGCGCCGGTTGCTGTTGGCCTTCGTCGCCGGGTTGTGCTACACGGTGGTGGGGCTGGCCGAGCCGTGGACGTTGAAGCTGATCATCGACAGCGTCATCCTGGGCCACCCGATTCCCGCCCTGCTGAATCCGATGCTCGGCCCCGTCGCCGGCGATCGCCTGCTGCTGCTCAACGTGTTGATCGGACTGGTGGTCGTGCTCTCGCTGACGCGCGGGCTTTTCTATTACTTCCAAAGTCTGCTTACGGCGCGGGTCGGACAGCAGGTGACGGCGGACCTGCGCCTCGAGCTGTACAGCCACCTTCAGCGCCTGTCGTTCCGCTTCCACGATCGTCGGCGCACCGGCGACATCCTGGCGCGGTTGACCAGCGACATCCGCTTTCTGCGCGACATCTTCGTGGCGCTGCCGCTGACCATGACCAGCGAGTTGTTACTGATCGTCGGCATGATCACGGTCATGTGGATGATGGACTGGTCGCTGGCGCTAATGGCTCTGGTCGCGGTGCCGGGGATCGCCGTCGTGGTCCGCATGTACCAGCGGCCGATGCGAAAAGCCATCCGGCGTCAACGCGATCGTGAAGGCGACATCGCGACGATCGCGTCCGAGGTACTCGGCGCGATCAAGGTCGTCCAGGGATTTCATCGCGAAGCGCACGAGATCGACCGCTTCACCGTCCAGAACAAGCGCAGCCTGCGCACCGGATTGAAGGCCGCGCGCCTGGAAGCGAAGCTCCGCTGGTATGCCGAAGTGACCGTAGCCGTCGTCACCGCGCTCGTCCTCGCCGTAGCCGCCCGGCGCGTCCTGGCCGGCGCCCTACTTCCTGGCGACCTCATCGTCTTCGTTCGCTACCTGCGGACGTTCACCCGACCCCTGCGGCGCGTGTCACGCCTGGCCGAGCGGTCGGCACGCGGCGTCGCGGCAGCCGAGCGGGTCCTGGAGATCATGGAGCTGAAGCCGGCGGTGCGCGATCGCCGCGGCGCCGCCCGGGCCCGGCGCTTTCGCGGCGAGATCGGTCTTGAGCGGGTCAGCTTCCGCCATGGGCGGGGGCGCTCGGTTCTGCGCGACATCGACCTGCAGATCGAGGCGGAGGAGCGGGTGGCGATCGTCGGCCCGACGGGCGCCGGCAAGAGTACGCTGGTGAGCCTGATCCCTCGCTTCTACGAGCCCAGCAAGGGACACGTCTCAATCGATGGTCGCGACGTGCGCGACTTCACGCTCGCCACTCTCCGCCAACAAATCAGCGTCGTATTTCAAGAGCCGATCCTCTTCTCCAGCAGCGTCGCCGAGAACATCGCCTACGGAAAAGTCGACGCGCCGATGGACGAGATCGTGGCCGCGGCCGAGAAGGCGGGCATTCATCACATCATTTCCCATCTGCCCGAGGGCTACGACACGGTCATCGGCGAGCGCGGCGGAACGCTGAGCGGCGGACAACGCCAGTGCGTGACCATCGCCCGCGCCATCATCAAGAACGCGCCGATCGTGATCCTCGATGAGCCGACCACAGGGCTGGACAGCGAGGCCGCCGCCCTGGTCGTTCGAGCCCTGGACCGACTGACGGACGGGAAGACCGTGATCACGATCAGCCATCACCTCGCGACCATTCAACAGGTCGACCGCGTCGTCGTCATGGAGGCCGGCCGCATCGTCGACCAGGCGGCTCCCGCGGTGCTTTCCACACGTGACGGCCTTTACGCGAGAATGCAGCAGCTACAGAGCGAGATGCTGATCGTATGAGCAGACCCGGCGACACCGATTATCCCGGCTTCGCTACAGCGCTGGACGTCGACACGCTGCCCGAGCTGTTACGCGGCGCCCTGCCGGAATGCCGTAACGGCCTGGAGCTGCGCGGCTGCACCATACTCGACGTGCGCTATCGACCGAATGGGCCCTGCTGGATCCTTTATCGTCTAAAGATCCGCGAGGAGCGCGGACGCACCCATCGTCAACTGGTCTCGGCCCGACTGCTGCGACCCGGAGAGCGGCCCGACCCACCACCCCAGACGCTGCTCGACCGCTATCACGCTCGCACAGACAACGTGCTGTCCACGCCGGCCGCCTTCGTGCCCGAGGTGCCGATGGCCGTCTTTGCCTTCCCACTCGACGCGGCCTTGCCCGGTCTCTTCGACGCCGTCGACCCCGAAGCGATGAAGCGGCATCTCGCTCGGATGTGGTCGCCCCGGAAGGTCAAAGTCCGTAGCGTGAACGTCAGGCCGATGGGGTACACGCCACAGGCGCGAGCGGCCTTCCTCTATGAGGTGCTGGCCGAGGACCGGCGCACGGGACTGCCCGAGCTGCGGCGGCTGATCGCCAAGATGCACTCGAAGAAGAAGACGGCGCGACTCTTCGCCGACGCCTGGGCCACCTGGCGCGCCGGCGGCCACAAGGTCGGTCTGGCACCCCCTGTCGGCTACATCGGCGCCGCCGGGATTACCCTGCAAGAACAGGTGCGTGGGCAGCGGCTGGGCGGACTGGTCAGCTCGCCCAAGTTCGTGAAGTGGGTCCGTCGCACCGGCCGCCTCCTGGCAAACTTCCACGGGCTGTCGCTGCCACTCAGCACCCGGCGCAAGTCCGCCGACGAGGTCTATGGCGTGCACCGCTGGGCCGGCGTCTTGATGGCGATCCGACCCGAGCTGGCCCCGCGGGTCAAGCGTCTGCGTGAGCGGCTGGCGAGCGAGATCGAGGCGCGCGCGAGCTTGACCGGGCCGATCCATGCGGACTTCCACCACACCAACGTCCTGGTGCACGATGATCATGTGACGATCATCGACCTGGACGAAATGGCGTTCGGCGATCCGATGGTGGACGTCGGCCGCTTCCTCGCCTCGCTGCGTGTGCCCGCTCGGCGCGCCTTCGGTGACATCGACGCCTTGAATGACGCCGGCGCCGCCTTTCTCGACGCCTACATGACGCAGGCGGGAGGTGATGAGCGGCGCGCCCGGTTGTTCGAAGCGGCTTCGCTGCTCATCGCCGCCGGATCTTCCTTCCGCATCCAACGGCGCAACTGGGAAGAAGAGGTGGCCCTGCTGGTCGGTGAAGCCGAGCGCGTGCTGGATCTGGCCGGCAGCTCGACAACCGTGGGCGCGAACAGCAGGCTAGGCGCGGCCCGCCCCAACCTGTCCCCCGAAGATCAACAGCGCTGGGCCACCGACGGGATCTACATGCAGGCGGCCCTCGACCCCCACGTGCAGGCGGTCTACGGAGCCCAGGTCACCGAGTGCCGGGTGCGGGGCGGGAAATCGACAGAGGGACGCGGCCTGAGCTACCAGCTCCGTGGATTTCGCGCTGACGAGCCGTGGGCCGTAACGCTGAGAGCCGTCCGGCGCGAGAGCGGAGGCCGTTCGATGGCGCAGCGATTGGAGCAGCTGGGTGCCGCGCTTCAGGGAGCAGCGGATGCGCCGCGCCTCCCCCGTCCGGTGGCCTATCTGCGGCCGCTCTCCCTTCTCGTTTGGGAGGTGCCGGTCGGCCAGCCCTTCTCGTCGCTGCTGGGGACTCGGGAGGCCGCCGTGGCGGCGCAACGCGTGGCCCGCGCCCTGGCCGCGGTCCACCAGGCAACCATCGAGCTGGATCGAGAGCGAACCCTGGACGGCGAGCTGCGAAAGCTACGACGAAAGCTGCCGGCTCTCTCCGGGCAGCGTCCCAGCTTCGCGACCGAGGCCAAGCGGTTGCTTGAGGAGATCGAGCGCCGCTTGCACAACGCCAGCGCCCGGCACGGCCCGATCATCGGGACGGTACATCCTCATCACGTGCTTTACACTGACGGGCGCATTGCGCTCGACAAAGTGGATGAGATCGCACTCGCGCACCCCTTCATCGACACCGGCGACTTCCTGGCGCGCCTGGCGCTGCTTGGTATCCAGCGGGCCTGCTTTGAGGACACGCTGGAAGCGGCCCGGCGCTTTCGCGACGAGTACCATGCGTGCTGCTCGACGGGTGAAGATGGGCTGGCGACGTTCGAGGCCGCAGCCCTCCTCCGTCTCAGCTGTACGCTCGCGGAACGTGGTACGCAGCAGGATACGGTCGAGCGTCTGCTCAACCACGCGCAGACGAGGCTGGCATCGTGAGCACGGCGCAGCGTACGGAGCGCCGGCCGGCGGGGCACGGCCGCGGCGCCGCGGACCGCGGCGGCCGGCTGACCGACGTCGTGGCCGCGCGTTGTCGCGGGCGCACATTGCTCATCGGCCGCGGCCCGGACGATCTGGCGGAAGCGATCGAGGCACGCGGCCTGCGAATCTCGCCGCTCGACCTGGGTGACTTCGACTTGCATGATCGGGTGCCCACCTCGGTTGCGCTTGCATGCGCTACCAAGGCCTTCAAGACCATCGTTCTGATCGGAGTGCTCGAGCGGCTGCCCGCTGAAGCGGGCGACGCCGTGATCGCCGAAGCCTGGCGCCAATTGAAGCCGGGCGGACGTCTGTTGGTGGTCGTACCCAACGAGGATTGCATCCCCGACGATCGGCAGGTGCGCCGGTTCGATCGACGTGGGCTAAAAAAGACGTTTCGACCGCTGGAGGGTAAGTGCCGGTTCGTTACCGAGCAGCCGTTCAGATGGCTGTTCGCCGAGGTCAAGAAGCCCCGCGATGGTCGTCCGCGCCGCTACAGCGGCCGGGAACGACGCTATCGGGTCACCGCCGATCTATGCCGAGGCAAGGTCATCGAGCTTGGCTGCGGGTCCGGAGACCTTGCAAAGTCGATCCACGACCGCGGGCCCGACGTCGTCGGTGTCGACATCAACCGTGAGAAGATCCAGACCGCCCGAGAGCGCTATCCGGAAATCCAGTTCATCCACAGCGACATTCGGGACCTGGATATCGCTGACGGCGAGTTCGACACCGTCGTGTTGGCTGAGGTCTTGGAGCACCTGCCGGCGGATTCCGGCGCCGAGATTCTGGCGCGAGCCGCACGGCTGTTGCGACCCGGCGGCCGCCTGATCGTGAGCGTCCCCAACGAGGACGCGATCCCCCACCCCAATCATGTGCGGATGTTTGACCGTGAGGGTCTAGAGAAGCTGTTGCAACCTTTGGGCCGGCCGCGACTGGTGTGCGACCAACCGTTCAAGTGGCTGATGATGTACGTGGAGAGTGAATCATGATACAGAGCATACGAGCCCGTTTCGTGGTGACTCTGGTGACGAGCGTCACACTCGCCAGCGCCGGCGCAGCTTGGGGGCAGAGCCGTGGGTCCAGCGAGCCGCAACGCGAAGATTATCAGCGCACACCCCGGCAGTTCTCGCTCGACCTAAGCGCGTCCGGCGTCTTCGATACCAACATCAATCATGATACGGACGACATCGACTCGCACGGAATGCTGGCTGGCATCGAGGCTCGACTGCGAAGCAGTCCGCGTCGCCCTGCCCTGACGCTGAGTTACGAGGGTACCGTGCAATCGTTCTCGGGCACCGACCGCTGGGACCGATTGGAACACCAGCTCGACGGGCGCATCGCCCAGTACCTCGGTCCGGTTACGCTGGAGACGACGGCCCGCTTGGATTTTGGAAGCGCGACGGAAGACCGGGAGCTGAGCAACCAGTTCACCGTCAGGCCGCGGATCGGCTTATCGGTGGGCGCGGCGCGGGTCCGGGTTTACGGCGCCTATCGGCTCAAGGGCTTCGACCTGGCCAGTGAGCTTCAGTCGAGCGATCCCGATATGCAGGTCGGACTTTCGCAGCTTGAATCGACTGAGGAAGCCGGAGTTCCCAATGAACGAATTCGCTACGTCGGGGCCGAGTTCCGCTGGAAGGCCGGCGGCGGCAGCAGTTGGCAGCTGGGCTACCGGTACGAAACGAGCGACTCGGACAACCCGGATCGGCGCTACATCCGGCGCCGCTACACGGCCGAGTACCGGGCCGACGTGAGCGACCGCTCCGCCCTCGAACTGGGGCTGGAGTATCGGCCGCGGCGATTCCTCGACCAGCGGGTTCAGGTGGAAAGCCTCGACGAAGAGACGGGAGAGGTCAGCGAGAGCGAGGAGCTTCGACGTGACATCCGCTGGGTTCCTTACGTCTCGTTGGGCCACACCTTCCCCTGGGGCCAGGAAGTCGAGGTGTCCTACGAGTTTCAGCGTCGCACGTCCAACGATCCCGAGGAGGAGTTCGAGGCGCACCAGGTCACCCTGTCCGTACGCCTGCCTATCATCAGCCGCTATCGCACGGCGCGCGTCGAACACTAGCCGTCGTCAGGGCACAATGGCCGCCAAGGCTACTCCGCAGCCAAGCCGCGCCGCGCCGTCGCGTCCACCAGCGCCACCTCGGGCACGCCCTGCCCCGCACA
>JABAOH010152631.1_pt1 | contig 18479 bp, 24 predicted proteins | sample 7062181 | NCBI WGS metagenome assembly JABAOH01 (sample SAMN14538630, study PRJNA623070) | marine sediment metagenome | biome: marine biome [ENVO:00000428]; feature: marine pelagic biome [ENVO:01000023]; material: deep marine sediment [ENVO:00002113]; isolation source: pool of 5 deep marine... | reverse complement strand
AAGCCGTGAAGGCTGGTCTTCTCGCCGCCCGGGGGGAGATCCAGATTACCTTCATGGCGGACCACTCAGATGACGCGGAGGACATACCTAGGTTGGTGAAGGCCGTCGAGGCAGGGCATGACGTGGCGTATGGCTCACGGTTTCTCCCTGGCTCCAAGATCGAGGGCTATCCCCGTCTCAAGCTGCTCTACAACCGGGCCTACAACCTGCTCCTGCGCCTTGCCTTCTCGCTGCCCAAACGTGACATCACCAATGCGTTCAAGGCCTACAGTCGCGAGGTTCTCGAGACCGTGGATGTCAGGAACCTGCGATCTGGGGACTTCGACCTCACAGCGGAGCTGCCGGTCAAGGCACACCTCGCAGGTTTCTCAAGCACCGAGGTTCCGGTCACATGGCGGGATAGGACCTCGGGGAGTCCGAAGCTTCAGGCCACCCGTAAGGGAGCGGTGTACTTGTGGCGCTTGCTCCAACTCTTCCTCTTTGGGGCGTTGACAGGATATCGGAGCCTCGCTCCGGGAAGGGGGACACGGAGGACCTCCAAGATCTGGGCCCTCTTCATGGGACTGATCGGTGTGATAGCGGTGCTGGCCATCCTCGCCTTGGGGGACTACAGCGCCGTCCTGGAGAGATTGGCGTCTGCGAGTCTCCCACTGCTACTCCTGGCTGCGTCCCTCTACGTGCTTGCCTTCGTCTTCAGGACCTGGCGCTGGGGGGTCCTCTTGGATGCCTCCGGCCATCCCACCCCCCGTACCCCCATCCTCTCCAGTCTCTTCCTGGGGTGGATGACAAACCTCGCCACCCCCGGCCGATTCGGAGAACTCCTCTCCTGCGTAGCCCTGAGATCAACGGACCGGGTTCCCCTTGGACCCTCCATCGGCACCCTCCTCTTCTCCCGGTTCCTGGACCTAGGAATACTGTCGCTGCTCCTTATCCTGGGCCTCGTATTGTCCCCCGCCCTGGGACTTCTTTCCTCGCTCCTCCTGGTCGCTGTTGGTCTTCTGGCCCTTGTCGGTGCCGGCCTCTTCTTCCTCACGAGGTATGGGGAGAGGTTGGCGTTGAGCCTCGGTAAGAGAATCTCCGCGTCCAAGGCCGGGTTGAAAGGGCTGGCATCGGCGCTCAGGTCACTGATCGGAAACCCTAGAGTCATCGTCGTCTCGGTCCTGCTCTCCCTGCCGATATGGGCCCTGGAGGTGGGCACCTTTGTGGTCGTGGCCTGGAGCCTGGGCATCTTCGTCCCTGGTACGCCGCTGATCGTCACGGCCGCTGCGGCCTTCTCTGCGCAGGCCTTGCCACTGACGCCCGGCGGGATTGGGACCTACGAGGCCGTCGTGACGGGAGTTCTGTTCTTTTTCACAATTCCCGTTCCGTTGGGGCTCTCTCTGGCCGTGTTGGACCACTTGCTACGCGGTGTTGTTGTGGTTTCGATAGGACTCATCGCACTCGGATACACCATCTTGAGGGCACGTGATCGACACATCGAGAGACTCGCGTTCGAGCGGCGCTCGGCACGAACGCGGGTCCCCAATGCGGAGTCAGATGGTGACGCCGCCGAATCCTAGGGACGAAGGCCCGACCCAAGGAGGCGAAGAGGTGACCGAGGAGACTGCGACCACAAAACCTAGACTCTACGGGCTCGTCAGGATGCTTCGGAGTCTTGCTCCCTCACTGGTAGTCTTCCTCTCGGCCTTTCTCATCGGAGCTCTCCACACGGCGACCTACTTCCGAAATGACGACTTCGAGTGGGTCACACTGGCCAAGACCTTTGCTGACTCCCCTTGGATTCCCTTCACAGACGCCTCAGCCCAGGTGGCTGGCTTCTACCGTCCCGTCGTCGTACTCACGTGGATCCTGGGGTTCCACCTATGGGGAACCGACCCGACGGGGTATGCCCTCCTCCTCTCCACCGTGTTCGGATTCGCGAATCTACTCCTTTACCACCTCGTGGCCCTCCTGAGGGACAGGACCACCGGACTGCTGGCTGCCCTCATCTTCGCCACCTTCTTTCCCACTATGCTGACCACGTGGTGGAGAAGTCTGCTGACCTCCGGAGTCGGGCTCCTCTTCCTGCTTCTATCGCTCTACCTCTTCGTAAGGGGGTTCCGGCGGGGATCTCCCAGACTCCTAATCGTGGCGACTCTGACGTCCGTCCTCGCGTTCCTCTCCAAGGAGTCCAACGTCATCCTACCAATCTTCCTCATGGTATTCCTGCTCTTGTACGAGAAGAGGGACTCAGCCTTTGGGAACTGGCGTTGGGGAATTCCCGCCGGCCTCGCCCTTCTGGCCTACGTCCTCATGTTCTGGTTGCCCGCCCAGCTCCCTCAGAACTACCCGTTCTCGAGCCTTGGCTATTCGTATGAAGCAGCCTCCAGCTTGGGGCAATCGCTGGACTTCATCGCCTGGAACGCCATTTCGAGAGGAGTCGACTACCTCCTCATCTACTGGACCTACATCGGTTTCACCCTCATAGCTTCCCTCCTCATGCTGGGAGGAGCACTGATTGTGAGGGGGGTCGCTGTACTACGAGGCCCAGGAAGGGCCTTGGCCCTGTCAGCCCTGTGGGCCGTCTTCGGACTTCTCCCCGCCCTAGGCATGTTGTTCACTCAAGATCGATACATGATGGAATCGGCTCTGGGTGTCTCCTTCCTAGTCGCCCTACTGGCGGCTCCTGGAGTCGTCGCCGCTGGCTCAGCCCTCAGAAGTGCCTTAATCGCGTTGAGAGCGGGCAAAAGGCGTGAAATCCACGCAGGGGAGCTAGTCCCCATCGGGAGCCTCGCCGTGTCGGCGATCCTGTTGACCTCCTTGGGATTTACCGTCTATTCCGAGTCGGTCGGCCACCTCACCTTCGTGGAGGATCAGACGCAGAACCTGAAGGAAGGACTGGAGTTCATTGCAGATGCAGCCCCAAGCAACTCGGAGGTCTTCGTCGCCGTGCCCTCCTCCGTTATACACATTCCCAACATCTTCCGATTGGGACTCGAGATAAATGGGCGGCCTGACATCCAGGTCAGGGCCCTGGAGGCGGAGGAGCTGATGGCCGCCGTTGACTCGGGGCTTTCCGCCCTTTATGTGGTTGTTCCGGAAGAGGTCATGCTGACCTCACTGCCGGACGGCGTTCTCGAGACACTGTCTCAAAGCTTTGAGCTTCTCAGCAGCTTCGAGAGGCCACGGGGTGTGCTGCTCGTGTACCAAGTCGCCACCTAAAGGAACGTCCGGAATCCGAGTTGAGATGTCGCGAAGGCTTTATCTCATGGGCACGACTTGAATGGCGAACATGCGGGTCATACTATTCACCGGCAAGGGGGGCGTCGGTAAGACCAGCATCTCCGCCGCTACCGCCCTCCGCCTGGCGAAGATGGGCTACAAGACCCTGGTCATCTCAACGGATCCCGCCCACAGCCTGGGCGACGTCTTCGGTGTCCGTCTGGCCAACGAGCCAACCCCCATCGTGGAGAATCTCGAGGGCCAGGAGGTCACGGTCGTCGACGCCATCAGAGAGTACTGGCACGAGGTCAAGAACTACCTGGTTGAGATCTTCAGCATCCAGGGGATGGATGATGTCACCTCCGAAGAGATGGCGGTCCTGCCGGGCTTCGACGAGCTCGCCTCCATCCTATACGTTGACAGCTTCTCCAAGGGAGAGAGGTTCGACGCTATCGTGGTGGACACGGCCCCCACGGGCGCGAGCCTAAAGTTCCTAAGCTTGCCGGAGATGGCGCAGTGGTACATGGAACGCCTCTTCAAGGGGAAGAGGGCCTTTGCGAAGATAGCGCGTCCGCTGGGCAGGCCCTTAATGGGAATACCCATCCCGGAGGACGAGGTGTTCGCCGGCGTGGAGAGGCTGTACATCACCGTCGAGCGGGCGAAGAAGCTCCTTCAGGACCCGGAGATCACCTCCGTCCGCCTCATCACCAACGCCGAGAAGATGGTCATCGCGGAGACCCGACGGGCCTACACCTACCTCTCGCTCTACGGATATCCGGTGGACGCCGTCATCGTGAACCGCCTCTTTCCCCCGGAGGTGGGTCCCTACCTGGACAAGTGGCGGGAGGCCCAGGACGAGAACCTGATGACCATCGAGGAATCGTTCAAGGGACTTCCCATTTTCAAGGTGCCCATGCTGCGGGAGGAGCTCATCGGCATGGAAGCCCTCGAGACTGTGGCCAACATCATGTACGAGGACAGGGACCCTGCGGACATCTTCGTGAAGGTTCGCCCGTTCCAAGTGGCCCTGGACTCCAAGGCGGGCAGAGCCACCATCAGCATGAAGACCCCCTTCTTGGAGAGGGAGCAGCTGCAGCTCCTCAACCGCGGAGGCATCCTGGTGGTGGAGGCCTCCAGCTGGCGGAGGATATTCACCCTCCCGGAGACGCTGATCCGCTACGAGCCAACCGGGGCGGAGTTCAAGGAAGATCGGCTCTCGATATTCTTGGAGGAGCCGCGGGAGGAGACCGAATAGGCGATTCCGCACGATGGTGCGGCCGCCCTCCTGTCACGTCTGCCTTATGGTCACCAGGACGGCGTCCAGGAGTTCCTGAAAGGTCATGGGTCTCGCCTTCGGGTCGGCAAGCCCCTCGTCGGCGAGCCGGCGGAAGAGGCTGACCACGGGAGGTGTCCGGATGCCCATCTCTTCGATGTCCCCCAGGCCGTAGAACACTTCCGCCGGGACTCCCTGGGCCACGATCCTGCCCTGCGACAGCAAGATGACCTCGTCCGCCCACGCGGCCGCCAGCCCGACATCGTGGGTCGCCACGATTATGGTCTTGCCCGCCTCGGTGAAGGCGTCCAGGACCTCGAGGATGTCCTTGGAACTCCTGACGTCCAGGTCGGAGGTGGGCTCATCCAGGGCGATGATGGAGGGCCTCATCCCCACGACGCCGGCTATGGCAACCAGCCTCTTCTGACCCTGGCTCAGCTGGCCCGGGTTCCGCCTCCGCAGGTCCCGCAGCCCGAGGGAGCTCAAGACCTCCTCGACCCGGGCCGCGACCTCCTCCTCCCCCAGCCCCAGGTTTCTCGGCCCGAAGGCCACATCCTCGTCGACGGAGGGAGCGAAGAGCTGATCATCCGGATTCTGGAAGACCAGCTGGAGCCTGGCCCTCACCCAGTCCAGGCTTCCCTTCTCTACAGCCTTTCCCAGCACCTCCACCAGGCCCTGGGTGGGCGTGACTAGGCCGTTGAGGCACCTCAGCAGGGTCGTCTTCCCGCTGCCGTTGGGGCCCAGGAGGGCCACCCTCCGCCCCTCCTCCACGGAGAAGGTGACGTCCCGGAGCGCCTCGGTGCCGTTGGGGTACCGATAGCTCAGCTCGGTGACCCGGAGGGCTACCAGGGGAACCACCACCCCAAGATCAGCAGGACGGCGGCGACGGAGGCGATGCTTCCGAGGAACACCTGCCTAACCTTCGGCGGATCTGATTTGAGGTCGTAGAGGCGCCCACCGTGGTAGCCACGGCTCTGCATCGCCTCGTAGGTTCGGAGGGACCTGTCGAAGGAGCGGATCAGCAGGTTGGAGGCCACCAGGCCGTAGTTTGTGACCCGTCGGCCGTACTTCATGGAGCGGGAGAAGCCCAGGCGGCTGGCCATGGCCTGGGCAATCCTTCCCCTCTCCTCATCCAACACGAAGATGTAACGGTAGACCAGGGCCATCAGGTCCACCAGCACATCCGGCACCCGCATCCATCGGAGGGTCCGCAGGATGCTCATGAGCGAGGTGGCCTCCAGCAACAGCAACAGAACGCCGGTGGCCGCTAGGACGCGGGTGAAGACCAGGAAGCCCTGATCGATGCCCTCCCGGTAGATGGGGAAGACGAAGTGGTAGACCTGGGTGGAGCCGAAGGTGTAGGCGAAGGTGAGCCAGACGAAGGCCGCGATGCCCAGTGGGAAGGCCATGAGCTTGGCGTAGGTCCCCATCCTCACTCGCCCTCGCGCCGCCAGCAGGCCAGCCAGACCGAGGGCCGCCCCGAGGATGATGAGCGGTGGAATCCAGCTAGGACTCAGCAGAACGGCGATGATGATTACCAGGGCCGTGATGGTGGCCACGCGGGCGTCCGCCCCGCCGTCCTCCTTCACAGGGATGTTCATCTGTTCAGCCTCTGCCTAAGACGCCTCCCCAGTAGGAAGAAGCCGAAGAAGCCCAGGGTCGTGAGCAGGCCCGTCAGCGGGTCCGCCTCCACGTAGAGGTACTCCATGAAGCCAATGAGGTGCTCAAGCACGTCCAGCCCTCCTGCCCAGGACCGACGGGATCCAGAAGCCCGCGATAAGCCCCAGGAGGCTCGGGATGACGAAGAAGAGTACAGGCTCGCCCCACTTGGGCAGCGCGAGCGGCGTCGTTGGTTCCACACCGGCGGAACCGGCGGCGCTTCCCTCCACAGCAGCGTCCGTCCCGCCTAGGCCGATACCCAAGACGTAGGCAACGTATGAGGCTCCCAGGATGAGGACGCTGACCACGACCATGACGAGGACGACCTTCCTCTCCAGCGAGTCAAGAGGCATGGACTGGCCTCCCCAAGGCCTTGGCGATGTCCGGCCTCGACGTCATGATGTGGTTGACGATGGCCCCCGTGAAGAAGAATTCCATGACCGCGATGGGTATCTGCGTGGGAGTGAAGCCAAGGAAGAAGATTCCCCACTGGTACCAGAAGGTCCCGGGAAAGAGACCGACGGCCAGCTGAAAGGCCGTGGTCGTGTACACGGCAATATCCCCCACGAGGCCCGCCAGGCCTCCAGCGATGAAGAAGCTGAGCTTGTACCTCCTGGCCAGGCGATAGACCCCGTAGCCCACCAGGCTTCCCACGACCCCCATGGAGACGGTGTTCGCCCCCAGAGTGGTCAGGCCTCCGTGGGCAAGGAAGAGGTGGATCAGCAGGGCGGGCACGGTGAGGAGGACGGCGGGGGAGGGACCCACCAAGATGGCCGCCATAGGAGTGCCGATGGGATGGGAGGAGGAGCCCGTAACGGGGACGGGGATGTGCCAGACGGAGATGACCGTTATGGCGGCGGCGAGGACGCCCAGCATGGGGAGGTAGACTGGGCTGCCGTCCGACCGCTTTCTGACGACGTAGAGGCCCACGGCCACGAAGGCGCCAGCTAGCGCGTACCAGAGCGCTGCCCAGAGAATCGGCAGGACACCATCGGAGATATGCAATGGGCTCCCTCCTTTGATATGAGTAACACGAAACGCTAATCCGTAACACGCCCCCTCCTATATGAATTTTCTCCAGTCCGTGAGCGTCCCGGAGGAGCTAGGTTTTAAGACGCCGCAATTCCTATTCGTTGCAGAGCCCCCGAGGTGGTAAACGTGGAGATCAAAGTCAACCTGCCCGACTTTGCCCCTAAGCTGGACGACTTCCTCAAGCACCTCAACAACGCCAGGGTGGAAGTTCTCGAGGCGGTCAAGTCCCTGGCCCAGGCTCGCATCGACCAGCTTAAGGGGAAGAAGGGAGCGAAGCTCAAGCGCATCGAGGTGAAGTAGCGCCCCTCCTCCCTCCGGCGCTGTCGGACCCCGCAGACGTAGGTCCTATCTCCTATCGCGAGATTGCAGGACGCGGGATTCCACCCTGACGAAGACCCACGGCAGGAGGAGGGAGGCGGCCAACCCGAAGGCCAGAGAGTATCCCAGAATCGCCCAGGATGGGAGCAGGAGGCTCAGGGCGTAGAGCCCTACCAGGGCCGGAGCTCCGATGAGAAGCCTAAGACCAGACCTCCTGCGACCCGCCCGGCGAAGTCCCACCAAACTGCCCTCCATCACGTACCCGACCGAGAAACCTACCAGGAATCCCCAGGCCTCCATGAAGTCATGGCCGAGCAGTACCAGGGTACCCAGCGAGACCGAGGGAAGAACTACGGCTGTCGCGACCCTCCACCCCACTCCGACCCTGTCCCAGAGTGAGGACTTGTGGAGGAACCAGCCACCCGCCGCCAGCGCTAGACCGATCCCCACCCCTCCGACCACGTCTCCCACATAGTGAACGCCGAGGTATACCCGCGAGAGGGCGACGAGCGCGATGACGACCACAGAGACGGCCATCCACACCCCTCTTGCGGAGGCGGCCACCGTGGCCCAGAAGGTGGCGGCATACTGGGAGTGGCCACTCGGAAAGCCGTTGCCCGTGACCGGAGTAAGATGGAGATCGGGCGGTGGCCGGGGCATGCCTATGACGGACTTCAGCAGGCCGCTAAGGGCAACGCCGGAGAGCGTGAGGACCCCAAGAAGGAGCCCCAAGCGTTTGTCCCAGATCCAGTAGACCAGGATGGCGAAGGCGATGAGCAGGGCACCGTTTCCCGCCTCCGTCAAGAGGAGGAAGAGGCCATCCAAGGCGGGAGAGAGGAGATCCTGAAGAACCCGGATTGGGCCCTCTGAGAACAGGAAGTCCGCCATCCAGGCACGCAGGAACAGCTCACCTTAAGCAGTTTGCTCTTAGGCTCGAGGGGCTCGAGGTCGGGTCCCTTCCTCACATCTTCTCCGAGAAGACGACGGAAAGATCCACCTGGACGTTGGGCCAGACGAGCCTCACCCTGTAGTCATTTCCGGAGAGGATCACGTAGACATCGCTCAGGTTCGACCTGTACCGGTTGGAGGGCCTCCCCCTGCTGTCGGGGTCGTCGGGCTTGGGACACAAAAGTCCCTCTTTGACTAGGGCCTTCACCCGGCGATATGCGGCCCTCATGGGGAGCTCACAGATCTCTGTGATCTCCTTGACCGACAGGAAATCCCTGGATGTCGCCCTAAGGATCTGCACGTTGACGTCGTCGAAGAGGGCCGACAGGAAGCTCGGGAAGGTGGTCGTGGCCTCCGGCTCGTCCTCGCGACCTTCTTCCTCAGCAGCCTCCAGAGTCGTCAATCCTGATCTCCCAGAGTATGCTGGCTTTGCCCAGAATGAGTTATAACCGTGTCGTCCCCGCTATCATGGGCGAAACCTAGGCATTGAGCTCCGTGAGCGTTTTGGACTTATGTCCAGTAATCGCTGGTCGAACTTGATATTCGCATCAGATGCAACCATTGGGCATTACAAGTGTTCGGCACAAGTACGGCGGCGGTGGACAGGTGGAGACATCAGGTGAAACCCTTGAAGGTCTCAGGGTCCTGGGTCTACCGGAAGGTCGAGGTCGTGCCGCTGAAGGCGCTGATCCCGGGCCACGACTAGGCTCTTGCGGTCATTCTCAAATTCGGAATTCATAGAAAACTATAAATTTAGAATAAGTTTGGGGAGTGGCGGATGCCCCGTAGGAAGACTATTGAGATGCGAGGGCCAGCCGACGTTCTGCCCATCTTCGGGTCCGCCATGATGGGCAGCTGGCAGCTCATCCTGCCCAGGAACATGCTAGTGGTCTACCACCCCGATAGGGACGCCTAGGGAGCGGGTCCGCCCCTAGGAGCTTTCGTTCTCGATAACCGGGTGGCAAAGCTTTTCACCGCATCTGCAGAAGAGATATCGAGGCCAGTGAATCAGTATCCTCCAGTTCGGAGAAGGCCGCTCCAGCTGACGCATCCGAACCTCGGAGCCTTGCTAGGACTGATCCTCCTGGCAGTCCTCGTGCCTACGACCAGGGGATACGAGGCCACGGGATTCATCCTTTCCCTCGCGGTTGCGGGGGTCGCTGCAGGAGCCCTAGCCAGGGGAGGTCTGGGAATGGGTTTCGGTGCCGGCGCCAGGGCCGCCGCCATCTTCATGCTGTTCCTCCTGACCTCCTGGGCCCTCGTCCTCTTCAGGGACCAGGGAGTCAGCGACCTGCTCTCCTCCTCCTGGCTCCAGCCCTTCGTCCCGTATATACTGGCCATGGCAGAACTCTGGGAGGGGCTCGCAGCCGCTCTGGACCCATACCTCCTGGGCTTCATCAACATGGTCGGAGGGGGCATGTTTGCGGACCTCATCCTGAGGATCGTCGCGCCTGTTTTGGTGGCTGGCTTCACCGGCGTTTTGGGAGGCGCCATCGGTGGCAAGCCGCGAATGGCCGAGACGGGCATCACCGAGAGTCCCGAATACGCCTCCGCTTACTCACAGAGGCCCTATGGCAATCCCTATCCTGGGGTAGGCATGGAGGCCTACTTATGTCCCTGGTGTGGCCTGAAGGTCCTGCCCCACATGGAGCTGTGCTGGAATTGCGGCGGCCCGCTGCAGCTGCCACCGCCGCCGGCCTACTAGCCTCAGTCGCCCTCCGCTGATGCGTAGGGCGCTCCGAAGGGCGTCTGCTGTATGATATTCAACCTCTGAATCAGCTTCCATTGGACCTGGGCCAGACTCCCCATAATGTCGTTGAAGGCCCTGTGATCGGGCTTTCGCTTCTCGCAGAGCTGCTCCTTGAGGGCCCCAAGACCCTGGGCGAGACCCCGGGCGCTGGACTTGATGACGGCGTCCACCGAGGGATCGAGGGTCTGGATATTCCGGAGCTGGAACGTGGCACCCCCGACCTGGCCCAGGATCATACCCGCCATCATGTACATCCCGTTGTCCAAAAAGTCCCCCAGGACCTGCAGAAGGGCCGAGAGGCTGGCTAGCTCCGTGGTGGAGTTCCCTCGAAGGTCCGCGATGGCCCTGTCGAAGGCCCTGGAGAGGTCCTCGCTGCTGAAGATTGCTCTCACATCAATCCCTCACGTCGGGAATCCCGCCATGCCCAGACGCGCCCTCCTTGCCGCCCGCCTCCGTCCCAGGACGATAGAGTGGAGACGAACCACCTCGACCTCGAGCTTCTCCAGGAACCTGAGAGCCTTCGTGGCCCTCCCTCGCTGGTCTTCGGTCCCGGACCGTGCGATTCCCTCGGCGGTCGCCTTGGCGAGCAAGAGGTCCAAGGCAATCGCTCCAAGCCTCCTGGGATGCACTCCCCGTTGACCCATTGTCGCCAACTCCTGTGCCATCTCCACGAGTCTCGGAAGCTCCAGAGTGACGGGCACGAAATCCCCCTCACTAAGAGGGTCTTGCTCAATAAGGTTTCCATGGAGGGCGAAATCCCCAACCCTTAAGTCTGCGGCCTTCTAACGGAGGGATTAACATGCCGGAGGAAATCCTCGCATCCTACCAAGGCTTCGAGCTGTGGGGCCTTAACCGGAAGACTCCGTGTCTCATAGCCCTCAGCGAGCGCCGCATCGTCGTCTCAAAGGCAGACAATCGCGATGCACTCCCCAGGGTGACGATGACGACGGTGGTGGACGACCTTCTACGAGGGAGCCACTACTCGCTGCCTTACGAGACCGTCAGGTACCTGGAGGGCAGAGGCCAGCTCGGATGGGTGCTCTTCAAGCTCTACACAACCGGCGGTAGCTACAGATTCAGGCTAAAGAAGAGGGTCTCCGAAGAGCTGGAGCAGCACCTCCGGGAGATTCTAGGGGACAAGCTCACGACCCCGAAACGGTGAAGTTTGGCAAACCAGGGTTCACCAGGTCATCCAACGCTTGGAGGGCTTGTTGAAGTACGCCGGCCGACCCTATCCTTGCCGCTGGGAGGATCGTCATGGAACCCCAGGATGAGATTCACTACGCCCCTCCGCCCCCTGGATCCAACCGAAGACGTTTTCTCAAGCTGGGTCTGGGCCTTGGAGGCTTGGTCGCCGCGGGAGTCGTTGCGGGAAGGTTGCTCATCCCCTCCCTCACTCCCCAGGCTCCTGGCGGAGGCAACACGGGGTCCAACGGAGGTCAGCCTGGGGATTACCTGGATCTCCTCAACGAGAACGTCGTCTCGGGCGGTCCACCAAAGGATGGAATACCGAGCATCGACAACCCGAGGTTTGTCTCCGTCTCGGAAGCGGACGAATACCTTCGGCCAAGCGATGTAGTCTTCGGCATCGACATTGATAGCGAGGCGAGGGCCTACCCCCAGAGGGTGCTAGTGTGGCACGAGATCGTCAACGACAGCTTCCGAGGACGCAGGATCTCCGTCACCTACTGCCCCTTGACGGGGTCTCAGCTAGCCTTCGAAGGAAGAGCCTCCGATGGCTCCCCCTTGACCTTCGGCACCACGGGGAAGCTGGTCAACAGCAACCTCCTCATGTACGACAGGCAGTCGGACAGCAACTGGCCCCAGATCCTCGGAACGGCCATCAGCGGGGAGCGAAGGGCACAAACCCTCACGGAGATACCGCTCGTGTGGACCACGTGGGGCCTGTGGAAGCAGCGCCACCCGGAAACCGCGGTGTTGAGCACCGATACGGGTTTCCTGAGGAACTACAGCTACGACCCCTACGGCTCCTACGACCCTGCCCCCCACAGCTACTACGATAACTCGAGCCTGTGGTTTCCGGTCTTAAACCAGTCCGACCGGTTCCGCCTCAAAGAAGTTGTCTTCGGCGTGAGGAGCGGGGGGAGCCGCCTGGCAGTCCCACTGGGAGAGTTCAGGTCAGTGGGCGTCGACAACGTCAACGTTGGAGGAACGCCTCTCGCACTGTTCCACGATCCTGGCCTCGACACTATCGGGGTCTTCAAGAAGTTCGTGGAGGGTCAGACGCTGTCCTTCGAGCTGCGGGGGGATGCGATCGTGGACGTCGAGACGGAGACCGTGTGGTCTGCCGAGGGGGTTGGGCTCGAGGGCCCCTTACAGGGCACATCCCTTCAGCGAGCGAGCGCCTTCAACGTAATGTGGTTCGCCTGGTATGCGTTCCACCCCGACACAGGTGTCTATGGTTAGGGTATGGAGTATGGCTCGCCGGGGCCAGGAGGCAGTTCGGAGGCTCAGAGGGACCCTGGCCTCTCCTCGTCTGAGGCGGGTTGCGCTGCTCTCAGGTACGGCCTATGTACTCCTCTACCTCTTCTCCCTCGGACACCTGGTGATCAGCCCAGGATTCACACCCTTCCCCGAAAGGGGCGTCCTGTTCTTCATAGGCTTGGAGAACCTCTGGAGGGAGCGGGCCCCCTACAACTTCGAGCCCATCGGAGTCTTCCAACCCTTCGAGGGCTTTGCCCTTTTCCTAGCGGTCCCGAACCTCTTGCTCGGGGCAGCCCTCGGCTTCCTCCTAGGCCTCAACGTGGCCACCCTAGTGTACGGATACACCCAGGCCAAGGCCTGCGGAATCAGGTCCGTTTCGGGCCTCTTCGCGAGCGTCCCGGCCTTCCTGACGGGTTTCGCCTGCTGCAGCCCGACCTTCGTCATTATCCTGGGATCTGCCTTCGCAGCGAGCTTTCTGGCCCTCCTTGCCTGGTTCATACCAGCCGCCATTGCGGCCCTCGTCCTCGCCCTTGCATGGAACCTGCTGCGGTATCTACCCACGCCGGACCAGGGGCCAACCGTGTCGCAGGTTTAATGAAACAGCAAGCTATATCGACAATCAACGAGGGGGACAATGGCGGCCACGCGTGGTTTAAGGGGCATTGTAGCCGGCGACAGTAGCATGAGCCTCGTAGACGGAGAAAAGGGTCGGCTTCTCTATCGTGGGTACGACATCCTGGACCTGGCGGAGCACTCCACCTTTGAGGAGGTGGTCTTCCTTATGTGGAAGGGACGGCTGCCGAGAGAAGAGGAGTTCGAGAGCTTTAAGGCCTCTCTGGCGAAGGAGAGGGGTCTGTCTCGGCAGCAGCTTGACCTCATAGCCACCTTTCCCAGGGAGGCCCTGCCCATGGAGGTCCTGAGGACAATGGTCTCCCACATGGCCCTTTTCGACGCCGACAGAGAGGATAGTTCCGTGGAGGCCAACGAGAGGAAGGCCGCCCGACTCGTAGCCAAGTTTCCATCCTTCGTCGCCGCCTTCCACAGGATGAGGAACGGGATGGAGCACGTGCCGCCCAGGGAGGAGATGGATCACGCCACCGCCTTCTTGCACATGCTCCACGGAAAGGAGCCCGGCAAGGAGGAGGCAAGGGCCCTAGACGTGGCGTTACTGTTGCACGTCGACCACGAGTTCAACGCCTCCACCTTTGCTGCCAGGGTTACGGCGGCCACGCTCTCAGACCTCTACAGCTCCATAGTCTCCGCCATCGGCGCCCTGAAGGGAGCCCTACACGGCGGAGCGAACGAGAACGCCATCAGGATGATCCGCGGGATCGGCGAGCCAGCGAGGGCTGAGGCGTACGTCGTCGAGGCCCTGGGGAGGAAGGAGAGGATCCCGGGCTTCGGTCATCCAGTCTACCGCACCATGGACCCCCGTGCCGCCATCATGAGGGAGATGTCGGAGAGACTGACCCGCAAGATGGGGGAGCCCCAATGGTACGAGATCTCCACTATCATCCAGGACGTTATGATGCGGGAAAAGGGCCTCTGGCCCAACGTGGACTTCTACAGCTCCAGCACCCTCTATGCCCTGGGAATCCCGATAGACCTGTTCACGCCCTTCTTCGCCTGCGGCAGGGTCCCAGGCTGGATAGGCCACGTGATGGAACAATACGCCGACAACAGGTTGATTCGTCCCCTGGCCAACTACGTGGGGCCCACGAACCTGAAGTATGCGCCCATGAGCGAGCGCTAACCCTGTAGCCTGCCGTCTCTAGGGTACCCTCTAGCTGGGCGGGCTCACAGCCCGCTGTGAATCGGAGAATGCTCGCAGGGGGGAAATCAAGTCGCCGCTCGACGCTCCTGTTCGTCTCGCTCGTCGATGGGGACGTACTTCAGCCCCTTCTCGCCCATGTACTGGGCCCGGGGTCGGATGAGTTTGTTGTCGGCTAGCTGCTCCATTATGTGGGCGCACCACCCGGCAATCCTCGAAATGGCGAAGATCGGGGTGTAGAGGTCGACGGGTATCCCGAGGACGTAGTAGGTCGATGCGGAATAGAAGTCAACGTTGGGGTTGAGCCCCTTCTCCTTCATCATGACCCTCTCGATGACCTGGGAGATGTCGTACCAGGTGGTGTCGCCAGCCGCCTCGCCCAGGTCCTTGACCACCCGGCTGAGTTCCTCTGCCCTCGGGTCCATGGTCTTGTACACGCGGTGACCAAAGCCCATGATGCGCTCCTTCTTGGCCAGCCTCTCCATCACGTACTTCTCTGCCTTGTCGGGGCTGCCGATCTCCTTCAGCATCTCCATGACGCGCATGTTGGCGCCGCCGTGGAGTGGGCCCTTCAGGGTCCCGATAGCTGCCGTGACCGCGGAATAGACGTCCGAAAGGGTAGACGCCGTGACCCTCGCTGAGAATGTTGAGGCGTTGAAGCCGTGGTCCGCGTGCATCACCAGGGCCATGTCCATGACCCTCGCAGCCGTCGGGTTGGGCTTCTTCCCTGTCAACATCCACAGGAAGTTGGCCGCATGGCTAAGCGAGATGTCCGGTTCCACGTAGTCCTTACCGTTACGAATTCTGTCCCAGGACGCTATGATGGAGGCGAAGCGCGCCGTGAGTTCCAGCGATGTCAAGATCTGGTGCTCCTTGTCCGGAGCCTCTGGCTGTTTAGCGAAGTTCCCAAGTGCGGAGACTGCGGTCCGCAGGATATCCATCGGATGGGCGCCCTTGGGCCAGTGGACCATGCAATCGAGGAGTTCATGGGGCAACGGCCTGTGCTCGGCGAGTCGTGCGCTGAACTCCTCCAGTTGCATCTTCGTGGGCAGATAGCCGTACCAGAGCAGGAAGACNNAGGCCCTTCTTGCCGTCGACGAACGAATTCCGCGACTCATCTACGATTATTCCTGCCAATCCCTTGGCTATTTCCATCTGTCAACACAACCTCGGATCTTGATTCGTTCTGGCTGGGTCGGAGATGTAGCAGGGGGGGGAGTCTACATGGAATCTTCGAATGTAGAATACATACCCCTACCGAATCGGCGGAAGGGCGTAACGGTCAGGCTATCCGGGCGCCAGCCTCGGCTTCCCAGTCTGGACGCAGCAGCACAACGGTCCCGTCGGACTCCACGGCCCCCAGGATGAGAACCTCAGATAGGAAGTTGGCAATCTGCTTCGGCGGGAAGTTGGTTACAGCCACCAGCTGGCGTCCTTGGAGGTCCTCCTTCTTGTACCAGGCCTTGACGGCGGCAGAGGACTTCTTCACGCCCAGGCTACCGAAGTCGACCCACAACCTGTAGGAGGGCTTTCTGGCTTCTGGGAACTCCTGGACCTCCACCACCTTCCCGACGCGCATCTCCACCTTCTCGAAGTCCGCCCGCGAGATAGAGCTCATCGGGGGGGAGATGTCGCCCTGGGACATAGCGTTGCAGCCCTAGACACGCTTCCAGTGCGACCTCAGAAGGGGATTAGCTCTCCGTTGCCGATCCTCTGCATCGCCCAGCCGAGATCCTTAGCTAGTGGATCGTGGGAAGCCATGAGGATGGTCCTGCCCTCCGCCCTCAACTCCTTCAGCAAGTGGAGGAAGTCCTGGGCGCTCTCCTCGTCCAGCGAGGCCGTGGGCTCGTCGGCTAGCAACAGGGGAGGCCGATTGGATAGAGCCCTAGCAACGGCCACCTTCTGGCTCTCCCCCATGCTTATCTCTCTCGGCCTTCTGAGGGCCAGGTCCTCCAGGCCAAATCTCTCCATCAGCTCCCCCGCCCTCGCCTCAGCCTCGGGATCCCGATTGAGTCGCATCGGAAGGAGTAGGTTCTGCTTGACTGTGAGCTCCTCCAGCAGGTTGTGGTCCTGGAAGATGAATCCCATCCTCGTCAGGCGAAGATGTGCCCTCTCCCGAGAAGATAGGGAGGTGACGTCACGACCTTCCAGTAGGATGGTTCCCCTGTCGGGCATATCGAGACAGCCGAGCAGGTTGAGGAGGGTCGTCTTCCCGCTGCCGTTCCTTCCCCATACTACGGTCCCGCTTCCCGCCTGGAGGCTTAGATCGGTACCCTTGAGGACCTGAACGACTCCGTCATAGCTCTTCCAGAGGTCCCTGCCCTCTAAGATGGGGAAAGACATCTAGTCCAGTAGGCCCGACTACGCATGTAAGACCTTCGGAGCTCCTCCTTGTTGGGGCGCTCAGATCCAGAACTCGTTGCCGTCCAGGTCCTTGAAAATCGCGTAGGTGCCGAACCACTCCGTCGTGAGGTCCTTGGCGAACTCAACGCCCTTCACCTTCAGCTCCTCATACGTCCTCTCCTGGTCGTCACAGCCGAAGGCAATGCCCGTGTTCCCTCCCGGCCTGTCGTCTTCCCACTCCTTGCACTGTTCGCACAGATGCAGCATGAAAGTGGATTCGGGAGGCTTCACCGTGACCCAGTGGCCCTGCGCGCTGACCTCGAACCCAAGCTTCTCGCGGTACCACTCAGCGGCCCTCTTGGCATCCTTGACCAGAACAGCCGTGGATAGTACTTCCCTTATCAAGGCACCACCCCTCATCCGAACATCGAGGCGGCCACATTAACTCTTGTGAACCTCGACGCATGGTCAGCTCGCCGTCCGAACCCAGAGACCTCTTACCTGCTTCGGGGCTCCACATTCTGCTGGCGTTGGGATAAGCCTATTTAGGCCGAGAAGGTTCACTCGGCCACCTCGAAGGAGATGGGAGCATTCTGTTCCGGTTGGCGACCAGGTTCAACTGGAGGGTGGGAGCCACGGTGCTGGGCATCGCTGTCTGCGCCATGTACTCCACGGGGGCCATGGTACTCCTTGACGGGCTGGAGGCGGGGAGCGCCTCCGTTGGGGTTAGGCTCGAGACCGGTCCCTTCTTCGCCTACAAGGGCGCCTTCCCGCAGGGCGAGCGATTCTTCGCGCCAACCGGTCTGACGGGGGACCATAGCGTCGGGGATCTGCAACCCACGGACCTCATTGCGGGCAACGCGAGCCTCTCCGTCAGGACCATGTATCTCACGAAACCCGGGTGGATCTCGATGGTCGAACCGGAGCTTGCTGACGCCTACCTGTCCTCCGCCCTTGCAGACAGTCTTGGAATTCGCCCGGGGGCGAGGATTGTCCTGGCCACAGTCTATGTGGAATTGGAGTTCACCTTCAGAGACTACCTGAGGTCCACCGTCATCCTCCCCGAGGAGTGGGTCCTCGTATCGGAGTTTGACCACGCTGCCCTCCACCCCATTGCCTTGGACCTCTACAACTTCGTGCTGCTTCAGGAGAAGGGGGACGCCACCCTTCTCGAGGAAGGCGGCTTCACCGTGGTCCCCACACTGACCGCGGGGGAGTTCTTCGTTCGCGGCTTGGCGGAGGCCAGGAGGATTGTCCAGAGCATCGTCGTGGTCAGCTCCGTCGCCATCGCGGCCCTCGCCTTCAGCCTGATATCCCTAGAGGCTCGATATCGACGTGGTGAGATGGGTACCCTGACGGCCCTGGGGATGCGGGGACAGGGGATGGTGGGGTTGTATGGACTGCAGGTGGTCTTCATCGTGGCCGTCGGGACACTCCTGGGGCTGGCCCTTGGAATCGTCGTCGCCAACGGACTGGTCTCCTTTGCCCCCTTCTTCGGGCTGCCCACCATAATCAGGCCTCAGGTCACACCCTCGGGCCTCCTACTCCCGCTCCTCTCCTCCCTCCTCGCCGGAATGGTGGGCGGGGCCATCGCGGTCGCCACTGCAGTCAGGAGGTTCTCCCTTGGAACTCAAGTCTGAACTCTTCCTCATTCTGATTCTGAGTTCTGCCCTCCTATCGGCGTCCCTACCGCTCTACGCCGCTCTGGCGCAGACTCCGGAGGAGGTGTTCTTCGGAGA
>JABAOH010123779.1_pt2 | contig 18487 bp, 21 predicted proteins | sample 7062181 | NCBI WGS metagenome assembly JABAOH01 (sample SAMN14538630, study PRJNA623070) | marine sediment metagenome | biome: marine biome [ENVO:00000428]; feature: marine pelagic biome [ENVO:01000023]; material: deep marine sediment [ENVO:00002113]; isolation source: pool of 5 deep marine... | reverse complement strand
CCCTTTCGTAGCTGCTATCGCTGCACGAACAAGCCGCTGAACGGCGCATTATGCTGCGCACCGCGGAGATCGGCAGCGCTCACGGGCCGGAGCGATTATTAATTCAACTTGCAGCTTGCTAGACCGTTTCACATAATGCCAAAGAGGTGGCTGAGGCGAGGTCGTGAAGCCGCTCCTCTGAACTCGTGGGCTTATCCGTGCGAGTCGCCCAGTTCCTCAGCGATCCAGCAAGTCGTCCCACCCGTAGCGGTCCCGCCACCGCTTATCCGACAAGTATCCTCACGCACCTGAGACCGCCAACCGACGGCGGCGCTTCCCGATCTTATTCGAAGCTGTGCAGCGTTCACTCGGGCAGGAGAAGTTGACATGTGCTACCCAACGCGATGGCCGATCCTCTTGGTCCTCGCCGCGTTCGCCGTCGCCGCCTGCGGTGGCGATAAGAAGGCCGAGGACGACGATGATATAACCGGCCCGCCCGTGACGACGGCGCTCGCCGGCGTGTTCGTCGGTCAAGATGAAAGCGGCTGGTTCGAGGTGACGGTGGAAGCCGCGCTGTCGCCACAGCCGGCCGCGTCCCTGGGTCGCGCCTCCGTCTTCCCCACGTTCGCATCTGCCGGCGCCCAATGGGTAGACGTTTACGGCACCCTGCACCTCGAGGCTCCCCGCACGATACCGGTTTCCGGTCGTTACGAGCCACAAGCGCGCAGGATCATTTTCGACGGCGGTGACTACCACTTCAGCGGCGACATCGAGGCCGATGGCGCGTCCGGGGAATACACCGGGCCTGAAGGACCCGGGACCTTCGCGGGTTATCCCGGTCTCGTTCAGTGCTACTGCGGCAGGTACCGGGAAAATGAGTGGCCCGAAGACAAGGAAGGTTTCTGGATGGTCTTGCGCGGCGGCGTCACGTTGATCGGTATCTTCAAGGAGACGTTCGGGGATCCGAACAACGCCGTCCATCTACGTGGCAGTCTCGAGGGCAACGAGGTCACGCTGCGGTTCGAAGGTGGTCACGCCGGCGGCTTCCTCGTCGGCGACGAGATGAGCGGTCGCTGGGGCACGGACGAAGTGCTGGTGATGGGTACCTGGTGGGCGCGCGAATGTGCCCCGTGAGGACGGCCCAAGACTTGGCGGCGGCCGCGCCGAAACGCGGCCGCCGCTGTTGCTTCTAGGTCTCAGCTCGCTTCGCTCAGTGGCCGCCTTTCTTCGGCGTCGGAATCATCACGTGCACGTAGGGCGTGCCGCGCCACATCACCCAGGGCCCGCCATTCTTCGGGTCGCTGGTGAGGCCTCTTAGCACGGAGGGGTCCGGCACGATCATCATGATGTGCGGTGTGCTCTCCGTCATCCACTCATTGTCGGCGGTGGGCCCCTCCGCAAACGGGTCGATGTTGCTCTCCGGCGAGCTTCCCACCAGCATGTAACCGAAGCCGATACGGTCGAACGTCGGCTGCTTCTTGTTCAGCCAGGCGTGCACCCAGTTCACCCAGGGCTCATCCAGGCACATGGGATCGTCTCCCGACGTGTCCGGAATATCCGGCATGCAGGTCCAGCCGTTGGTGCCCTGACGGAGCACGGTCTGGTCCCAGTCGATCACCGTGGCGTTCTCGGAGACGGAGGCAGGTGCCGCGCTCATCGCGCTCTTGATCTTCTGTTTGGCCTTGTCCTGGGCAAATAGCAGGCTGGGCAGCGCCACGATTGCAAGGAGTACTACGGCGGTTGGGGCTAAGCGTCGCATGTTTACCTCCCGTTGGGGGAAAGAGGACGGCCTACATTATTAGCGATCTTGATCTCTGGTCAAGCGCGCGCGTGCCCCCGCGCTCGGCTCATTTTCGCGCACCTAGGGCGTAGACCGTCCCGCCGATTGTGCCCACCAGGAGGATGTCGTCGTGCCTGCCCAACCCTCGGATGCTCCCCTCCAGTTGAGTCGACCACACGGTGCGTCCGTCCTCCAGGCTGAGGCCGAGCAGCCGGCCATCGCCCGTGCCGGTCAGCAGCGCTTCCTTCCAGACGATCGGCTGAACGACCGATAGCGCCGTTATGTCGGTGCGCGCCCAGATCACGCCGGCCAGGGCTCGATCGAGGGCGCCAATCCAGGCGCGTCCACCCGGTACGATGAGCCGGTCCGCGAGAATCAGGAGGCGTCCCTCGAGGGGTTGCTCGAGCTCGAACGTGGCCAGAGGGTCCCCATCGCTGGCCGAGACATGAAACAACCGCCCATCGTTGCAACCGACGTATACGTCATCGCCGCGTACGGCGACGGATGTGGACACGTCACAACCCAGATGCAGACGCCAGATGACGGATCCGGAGTCGGCGGAGACCCGATAGAGTGTGCCGTCCGGAGCGGAGAATATGACGCTCGGGCCGTACACGGCCGGGGATTCCGACACATCGGGACGAAAGGTATCCCCCTGATGCGGCACATGCCAGACCCGCGCACCGGATCCGGACTCGAGCGCGACCAGCTCGCCGCGCTGGTTGCGACCGATCGCCAGGTCGGCGATGCCGATGACGTCGGAGCGCGTGAGCGACCATTCGTCGGCACGCGTCCAGACCACACGGCCCGTCCGCTGGTCGAAGGCGCGCATCTCCGGCGGCAGCAGCGACTCGGTACCCGTAATCACAAGGTCGTTTACGAGGAGAGGATCGCCGTGGAAAGTCGCCAGGCCCACATCGTCTTTGAAGTCGTAGCTCCAGACGATCGAACCGGATTCGATGTCGAAGGCGTAATAGACGCCAGCGCAGGAGCCGATGTAGGCGACGTTTCCCGCGACCGCGGGGGTCACGAAGATTCAACCGCCCGTGTCGTAACTCCAGAGGGTTTCTAATGGCTGCTGGGTCGAGGCCGGCGGCGCAAGGGTTAGCGACAGCAGTAAACCCAAGCTAAGCGGGCGAATCGATAGCGGGTCGTAACTGTTCACCTCCAATAACCCCCTCCGCCTAAATGTTTAGGCCTGTCTGAGCCCGGTGGACTGTTGGAATCGGCTAGGGAACAGGAAATCGGCCCTCTGCTCTCATCCCCAGACGCTCGAAAGAACCTTCCAGATAGATGGCCAGAATCTTCTCACCGCTACTTGCCGCCGAGGGCGCCACGATGGCCCGGTAGCCGTTCGCGCGTGCCCAGTCAGCGACGTCACGGCAGGCCTCGATGTCCGCAGCCCCCTCCCCAACTAATGTCTCGAGTGACAACCCCAGTTCGGCCCGAACCGCTTCATCGGTCAGATCGAGCACGGGCTCCACCGTCACCTCGATCGTGACCAGCTCGCGTGGCTTCAGCCCCGTCAGCGCGGCGCGCTGCAGATACCTCTCGTACTCCGCCAACGCACCTTCCCGCGTGAGAGCGGTGTACAGGCAGCCGTAAACTCCCGGCCGGTTCCACCTCCCGGCCGCGTGTAGGATGAAGTGAGCGTTCAGCGGATGGGCACCGGCCGGCAAGTGCCGCCACACCGTACCCCGAAAGATCAGAGGAAAGCTCCCGACTCGATTCCCGCCAGCACCTCGATGATGTCATCGACGCGGCCCTCGAGGAGCACCATGATCGGCGATCGACCGCGCAACATCGGCACGGACGAGTGCAACCACGCCAGAACCGCGGCGTTGTCTTCGAATACGGTCTCGAGCAGGTAGCGAAGGACCTGTAGCATTTCCAACCGTCCGCGGTGACTGAGCGATGGGGCGCTCTGGCCGTTGCGCCAACGGTTGAGGGTTCGCCGGTCGACCCCGAGGACCCGGCTGATCTCGGAGTAGTTGAGGCCGAGCGATTCGGCCGCCCAATCGATGGTCGTGTTGCTGGTTTCGATCTCGAGCTGCCGGGTAGCCATCGCTGATTCCTCAGGATGCTGAAGCTTGTCCCTTACTATGACCAAGTTAATGCCTAATCACATGTCAGAGCAAGTGCCCCGTAATATGTTACGTACGCTCGCCTGCGCGCGACTGCGAACAATCCCTGACTGAGGCGCCTTGCCAGATCACCACGTCGGCGTCTTTGCCGGGCTCGATGCTCCCCAGCCGGTCGGCCACGCCCAGGATCTCTGCCGCGTCCAGGGCGGCGGCGCGCAACGCCGCCGCCGGGTTCAGCGGCCTGCCGAAGCCACCGGCTCCAAACCTCGCTCCCGGAGCATCCGATTGAGCTCGGTGAGCTCCTTTCCCAGCAGCGAGGTCAGTTCTGTCGTGCACTCCGACAACTCGGCCGACAACTCGTCCAACCGCGCATAGGCGTCGGCGCCCGGTCGCTGATCGGCGCCGTTCGTCATCCCGTAGAGGTACTGGAGCTGGTCGATCAGCATCGGTTGCGGGTAGCGATCCTCGGCCGTGACCAGCCGATCTTTCAGCGCGTCCAGCCGCCGGTCCAGTCGGCGCGCCCGGTCCGTGACGTTGGCGTCGGTCGTCGCGTCGAACCGCTTCGCCAGCGCTTCGCTGACCTCGGCAATCCGTTGCGCCGCCTTCCGCGCCTCGCCGATCGCGTCGCGGATCCGCAGGTTGAGGGCGAGCTGGGCCTCCAGATCTTCCTGCGTGACGCCGTCGGCCGCGACCCGCGGGTCGATCAGCACCTGCAGATCACGAGTCCCACTCCAGTCGCCGACCATCAAGCGAACCTGATGGGCACCCGGAACCGCCAGCGGGCCTCCACGACCGGACCGCCCCGGCAGGCCGGCGAGCGTGACGACGCAGGCCGGAAATAGGCTGCGCAGGTGGCCAGATGCCTCCATCTGATCCTCCGGTGCTGGGCGACGTGGGGTTCAGGTCTTTCCAGCCTAACCCGGCCCTGGGGGTAATGCCAGCACAAGCCCACCCGGGGCGCCCTCCTCCAAGAGTGACGCTTCTACGAGCCTTGGCCTCTTAGGCGTCCTGCGTCTTGACCTGACGGTCGATAGGAAGCACATTATGGCTGTAGTATTACTTAATATGAGATAGTATGACGCTCGCTCGCATCTCCGTCACACTGCGCCCCGCCCTAGTCAAAGCGGCGGATCGGCGCGCCCGGGAACTCGACCGGTCACGCAGCTGGGTCGTGGCCGAGGCGCTCAGGCTCTACCTGGACGCCGCCAGACTCGGCAGGGCTGAACCTTCCAGGCGCGATGCGATTCGCGAGACCCCGGGCGCGCCGTACTCGGCTCGCGGCCTCGGCGACCAGCGGCTCGCGCAGCTGGAGGCGGACCTGGCCCTCTCACCCGAACAGCGAATCCGCGAGGCGGAAGAGACCGCGCGTCTGGCCGAGTCACGTGGACGCGCCTGGCGCGGCGACCGCGTCCTCATGTTCGATCGTTACGAGGACTACCTCGCCTGGGAGCGCTCGGCCGATCTCCCGCCGCCGTGAAGTCGCCCGAAACACGCGTCGCGCGCGTCTGCGCCGCCCTCAACCGTCAGGACGCCCAGTACGTCGTCTTCGGCGCGACCGCGCTGCAGCTCTGGGGCAGCGCCAGGGCCACGCGAGACATCGACATCCTGATCGAGCCGACGGTCGCGAACGCTCGGCGCGTCCTCGCCGCCCTGGCGGAGCTGGGACTGGGCTTGGCCAAGGAATGGCTGGCCGAAGAGATCGTGCGGAAGCCGGTGACCGTGCTGGGTGACGCGCCGCGCGTGGACATCCTCACGGTGGCCTGGACCGTCTCGTACAGCGAGGCGATCGGCGCGGCGACCCGCTTCGAAGTCGAAGGGGTGGAGATCCCGACGGCATCGCTCGATCATCTGATCGCGTCGAAGCGAACGGGTCGTCTCCAGGATGCGGCGGATATCGAGGTGCTCGAGGCGATCAAGCGGCTGCGTGGCTGAACGATCGCACGCTGGTCAGGCTGCTACTCCTCGACGGGCGGCCGCTTTCTCATCTCCTTGATCTTCTTGCGGCGTTGCTTGCTGCGCAGCCGCGCCTCTGTTGCGGACCTGGGCGGCTGGCTCTTGCGCCGGCGCTTGCGCAGGCGAAGCGCCTCCCGCACCAGCTCTTGAAGCCGCGCCGCGGCCAGCTCTTTGTTACGGGCCTGGCTGCGCTCCTTGTAGGCGACCACCCGCAGCACGCCGTCCTTGCTGATTCGGCTGGCCAGCCGCTGGAGGATGCGCCGCCGCTCGTCTTCGGTCACCGCCTGGCTGGCCCGGACGTTCCAGCGCGCCTCGACGCGGGTCGAACGGCGGTTGACGTGCTGGCCGCCTGGGCCACCGGCGCGCGAGGCGCGGAACTCGATCTCTTCCACGGGGACCGCTGGTAAGCGACTCATCGGGCCGCCGCTGCTACGGGGCACGATCCGAGGGGCACGAGAAACCGGACCGTTTCGAGCATCAACCCGAGCGGCCTAAGCGACCTCAGGGGCTCGCGCCTTGCCTTGCCCCTTGGGGATCAACTGAGAGGCGGCAAGGGCACTGAGCACGAAGGCAACGCCCTCGTTGAAATAGGCGACCACCGCCACGTCGATCCCGATGACATTTAGGCCGAGCACGCCGTAGGCGACGGCGGCGATGAGCCCCCAGAGCACGCCGCCCGCGACATAGACCCAGGCCTTGGCCTGCTTCCCACGCCGCCGATCGCGCAGATAGGCGACCAGCGCACCGATCAGGCCGCCGAGCAATGCCGCCAATAGGAACGGATAGGGAAAGTTGTAGCGGAATTCTTGCTCCGCTGACCCATAGACGACGGAGAGCGCCGTTACCGTCGCGCCGCCGAGGCTCTCCGACCTGAGGCGGGCCGAAGCCGGGCGATCGGCTCGCACGAACACTTCCTCCGGCTCGACCGAGCCCAAAGACGCATCGAAGCGCACCGGCACCGAGTCGGCGAAGCCCGCGCCGCGAACCATCACGGTGAGGGCGATCGACTGCAACCCAAACCCCTGAAGGCTGCGACGCCGCGTCTCGAGTATCAGGGCGGGCTCCACGTCGAGATAGGTGTCGAAGCCGTCGAGCTTCGTCTCGGTGATGAAGGTGATGCGAACTGAATCCCGCGGGTTGTCGTCGATCAACCTCACTCTCGTGGGCGGGAAGTTGAGATGGCCCATCCGAACGGGGCGCGGCTCGACAAAGTCGGCGCTGGACACCACCTCGAGTGTCACCGAGTCTCTCAGCCGACGCGAGCGTTCCACCGCCATATCCTCCAGCACGATCATCAGCTCGCCACGGAACGACTCGGCGGCCGGGTCGAAGCGCATCGGCTCACTGGGAAGGAAGACGGGACGAAAGGCGGCCAGCTCTTGTCCGTCGGAGACTTTGGCCACGTAGTCCTCGGGGATGGTGAACACGGTAGCCCAGGTCGGGTCGCGTCGTCCCAGCACCACCGAGGGCTCGCGCTTGATCGTATCGCCTGTGGCAATAACGGCGCGCAGCGCGGCGGGGTCGAGCACGACACCGCGGCCGGCCACAGAAGCTGTGTCCACACGATCGGGCGTGATCCTCAAGACTCTGTGCCCCGCCAGCTCCCGCAGACGCGAGTTGTAGATCCGAGGCAGCGTGTCTCGAGGCGGCTGAGCCCCGGCGGGCGCCGCGGAAGCCACGAGCAGTGTGCTGATCGCGCACCAATAAAGGCAGAGCCCGAGCCTTCGCATGGTGGTCATCTCCTTCGTCTTTGCCGTGCTCCTCACCTCTAGACCGTGCCCACCCCGCTCCGCAGAACCGTCTCGCCTCTCGGCCTAGCGGCTGAGGCCGAACGATACGCCGATCGACAAGACAGGATAGAACTTCCACGCGTCCACGTCGTCCTGGATCTCCGCCACCTCGGCATCCAGGTCCTGCTGGAACCCGGGAACCAGGGCCACAGGGCCGCTGGCCACGGCGCTCACTTCCGGCGTCCCGTGGAAAGCGACGCCCAGATCGAAGAAGAAGCCGAATCGCGAGCGCGCCGGGTTGCCGAAACCGATCCCGAAGTACGGCGACACAGTCCGGGTACCGAACGTACCGGTGAGGCTGCCCACCTGGTCCGGCGTGTAGGTGGTGCCGCCGATCTCCACCGGCTCCGCCAATTTCGCGTCGAGCTCGAAGTCGCTGGAGGAGATCATCAAGCCGCCGCTGAGACGGAAGCCGCCAACTGGATACAGGTCCGCCAGCAACAGGAACTGCGGCGATGGCAGGCTCAGGTCGTAGTCCACGTCCGACGACTCGATGCTGATATCGAAGGGAAAGACGTTGGCGCCGGCCCGCAGGCCGACGTTGGGATGGACCGATACCGCCACGTCGGCGCCAAGGCCGAGGGTGCCCAGGTGGGCGGCCACGCCGACGCTTACGCCCTGTGCGTGCGCCCCGGCCGGAATGAGCATAAAGGCTGTAAGAAACGCGTACAGACGATTCAAGGTTCGCATGGTCTGGTCTTTCGTCGCGAGTGGTGTTGGAGAAAGCCGAGCGGGTAGCGGCTGGGGTGACGGCTTCAATCTAACTACGATGCGGTTGCTGGGGGAACAGAGCCCGGCCACGGCCCTTTTCCTTGCCAGATCGGGCTGGGCGCCTGACATTAGCTCATGCAAAAGGTCAAAGGCTCCGTCCTGAAGGCGCGGCTCGCGTTCGTCGAGGATCGATTCGGCGAGGCCGGGCTGGACCGCGTGCTCGAGAACCTCAGCCCCGAGGACCAGTCGACGCTGCGCACCCTTCTGCCGATACAGTGGTGCGAGTTCGAGCTGGGCAAGCGGCTCGATGAAGCGATCGTACGGGTGCTGGGTGGCGGGAAGACCGAGTTCTTCGAGCGGCTGGGTGAGGCCTCGGCCGAGAGGAACCTAAGCACCCTCCACCAATCGTTCCTCAAGCCCGGCGACCCCCAAGGCTTTCTGGCCAAGGCGCCCCAGATCTACCGGCTCTACTACAAGACCGGCCGTCGCGAGTACAAGCCGACGGGCACGAACGAAGGCGTGCTCACGACGCACGAAGCGGAGACCTTTTCCACCGCCGACTGTCTCACCGTCATCGGCTGGTATCGCAAGGCGCTCCAGATGTGCGGCGCTAAGGGCGTCAAGATGGTGGAAGAGGAGTGCCGGGCCCAGGGCGGCGACGTCTGTCGCTATCGGATCTCCTGGGAGTGACGACCCGCGCCATCCTGATCGAGCGACACGGGCCGCCGGAATCGCTGGTCGAGCGCGAGGTGCCGTTACGCGATCCAGGCCCGGGCGAAGTGCACCTACGTGTGCAGGCCGCCGGGGTGAACTTCGCCGACCTGTTGATGCGGACCGGTCTCTACGGCACCGTGCCGCCGCGCCCTTACAGCCCGGGCTTCGAGGTCGCCGGCGTGGTGGTGCGAGTCGGCGCCGGGGTGAGCGGTTGGCGCGAGGGCGACGGCGCGGTCGCCTTACTGCGCTATGGAGGCTACGCCCGCGACGTGGTCGTTTCCCAGCGCCAGCTCTTCCGCCGTCCCGCGGAACTCTCCCCGGTGAACGCGGCGGCGATCCCTGTCGTCTTCCTGACCGCCTGGGTCTGTCTGTACGAGGCCGGTCACGCCCGCTCGGGTGAGTCGGCGCTCATACTCGGCGCCGGGGGCGGCGTCGGTACGGCCGCGGTGCAGCTGGCCGTGCGTCGCGGGCTGCGGGCCATCGGCACCGCCGGTAGCCCGCGCAAGCGCGAGTTCGTGACCGAGCGCTTGGGCGCGGCGGCCTGCTTCGACTCGCGGGGCGACTGGGAGCCGGAGGTGCGCGAGCTGGTAGGCGATCGCGGCCTCGATATCGCCCTCGACCCCGTGGGCGGCCAGGCGACGCGGGCCTGCCGCCGTCTGCTGGCGCCGCTGGGCCGGCTGGTCTTCTACGGCTTGAGCGATGCGTTGCCAAAGCGCAAGCGGAGCTGGCTGCGCGCCGCGCGGGCCTGGCTGCGCACACCACGCTTCCACCCGCTCTCGCTGGTCGAACCCAACATCGGCCTGTTCGGCGTGCACCTCCTCCATCTCGGCGCGAAGGAGGAGATTCTGCGGCCCACCCTCGATGAGGTATTCAGCGCCGTGGTGCAGGGCGAGCTGCAACCGGTCGTCGATCGCGTCTTCAGCCTCGATCGCGACGGTGCGGTTGCGGCGCACGCTCACCTGCACGCGCGCCGCAACCTGGGAAAGGTCGTTCTCGCCGTCAGCCCTTGAGGATGAAGGTGACCTTCATCAGCACCCGGTACTCGGCGATCTTCCCCTGGTCGACGATGACCTCCTGCTCCGCGATCCAGGCGCCTTTGACGTTCTCCAGCGTCTGATTGGCGCGTTCGATCCCGGAACGCACGGCATCGTCAAAGCTCTTCTTCGAAGCTGCCTTGATCTCGGTGATGCGGGCTACGGACATGCTCGTCCTCCGTTTCAAGTCACTGAGAATGAAGATGCTGCGTGACGGCTCGTTGTTTGGAATCTAGGACAGCGATCCGCCCCGAATGTCACCTTCCGGCCGGGGGGCCCGCGTAGCCTGGTCAACGAAAAGGTTCACAGAGACGCCATTTTTGCCCATCTTGTGTGTTGTGGGGGACATTTCCGTTTCGCCGACCTACCGCCAGCAGCCGCGTATGAGACTGAGCAATAGTATAGCCCGTACCCTGGTCGCCGTCGCCGGCGTCACGTTCGCGGTCCGAATCGGATTGAACCTGATTCGCGGGAACGGTGGGTTCGCGGATGCGATCCTGACCGCTGTGGTGGTGTCAGCGATCTGCGTTCCGCTCCTCTATGTGTGGGTGGTCAGAGACGCGGCACGGCGGGCTTTGCAGGCGACGGCCGAACGGGCGGGTAAATCGAGGTTTCGGGCGCTGATGGACGCGGTGGTGGAGGGGGCGGTGATCGTGGATGCGGATGGGCGCATCCGGGACGTCAACAGCAAAGCCGAGGAGCTGTTCCGCTACGATCGAACGGAGCTGATCAACCAACCGGTGGAGATCCTGGTGCCGGAGCGCTTTCGGGAGGCACACGTGGGGCACCGACAGCGTTACACGTCCGACCCGGACCCGGTGCCCCTCGGCATCGGGCGCGAGCTGGTGGCGCGACGGCGCGACGGCTCGGAGTTCCCGATGGAGCTCAGCCTGAGTCCCATGACACTGGAGGGAGAGAAGTCGGTCTTGGCGCTGGTCACCGACACCACGAAGCGGCGTCAGATCGAGGCGGAGCGCATGCTCACCGAGGAAGTCGCAAGCCAGCAGGCTGTGTCGATCCTGATCACAGACCTTCGCGGCACCATCCAGTATGTCAATCCCGCCTTCGAGCGCATGACGGGCTACTCGCGCGAAGAGGTCTTGGGAAAGAACCCGCGGATCCTTAAAAGCGGGTTGCAGGCCAAGGAGTTCTACCAGGAGATGTGGGCGCGGTTGCGCGGCGGTGCGGTGTGGGAATCGCGCTTCCTCAACCGGCGGAAGGATGGGACGCTGTTCGAGATCGACACGACGATTACCCCGGTCATGAACGCGGCGGGTCGCGTGACGCACTACGTCGCCGTCGGGCGGCACGTGGCGACAGCGGCTACATCTCAACCATCGAGCCGCGTGCCCTGAAATAGGGCGGCGGCCCAGGGTAGCAGGGCCATCGCGGTGGACCACGCTTGATCCGCCGTTATGCCGATGCGCCGCGGCTCCTCTCCGTGCAACACCTCCGGCCAGGCACCCAGCGCGTGGGCCCGATATAGTCGCGCGGTTTGCTGCCAGTGCCGCCGCGCCGCCGCCTCGCGTCCGGCCCGTGCCTCGGCCAGGCTCGCCCAGCCGCTGTAGAGTGGCCAGACCGAGCCGGTGTGGTAACCCTCAGGCCGGTACTCGGGCTCGGACCGCGGCACCATCCTTACCCCCCAGGGCGCCGTGAAGTCATCACTCGCTACGCGATCGAGCCAACGCTCGCAGCGCTCGCGCCGCACGGCTCCCAGTAGCAACGGCATGGCGGTCATCACGGTCTCCGACATGTCGAGACTTCCATCGGGGCGACGACCGTTGGCGTAGCGGCCCTGGATCGGATCATAAGACGAAAGCTCGAGGCTGGCGCGCGCCGCCGCGGAACGGTAGCCGAGCTCGTCGGCGAATTCCGCGTCGTCGAGGGCGCGGGCGGCGCCTTCCAGCTCTTGAAGCGCGCCGACCCAGACGCCGGCCAGGTAAAGCGAGACGTGGTGCCCGCCGAAGGGCCCGAACTCGACCCAACCGTGACCCACGCCGGTGTTCTCGATCAGCCCGTCGCCGTCGCTGTCGGTCGAGAGGCAAAACTCGTACGCCTTCCGTATGCGTGGCCACTCGCGTCGCAGCGTCTCGGCGTCGCCCGTGGCCGCCAAATAGCGCGCCGCCAGCAGCAGGTAGAGGGGGGTCGAGTCGGCGGCGTCGTAATGGACCACGCCGCTGGTCGTGCACTCATGGAGGATCTTGCCGGTGATGTCCTGATGACGACCCAGAAACTCCAGGACCTCGCGGGCGGCGTCGAACTGGCCGATCGCCAGGCAGGCCAGCGCCGTCCACACACCGTCCCGGCCGAAGAACCAGGCGAAACCGGGTCGACCATCAAAGAACGGCCCGCGCCTCGAGCGCGCGTAACCGGCGACGAGTGAAGTGCCAAGTTCGGGCAGCTGGACGCGATAGGTGGAGAGCCGCCACTTCGCCCATTCGATCGCCTCCGCCAGCTCGGGGTCGCCGACGCCGCCCCCGCCGCCCGCGAGCCTGGGCTGCGCCTCGCGCTGGACCGCTCGCTCCGCGCATCGCCGCCGGGCCCAGCCGGCCGGATCGACCCGCACCGGCCGTCGCTCATCGCGCAGCGCGCCCACCAGCAGAATCCGTGTCGGGCCGGCAAGCTGTAGCTCGGCCCGAACCCGCACCCGGGAGCGATCCTTGTCCGAGGCGTTGGCCACGGTCAGCACCGCGGGAGCCGGCTCGATTCGCAATCCCAACCATTCGCCGCTCTCGCTCTGCAACCCCACAGCACCGGCTTCCACGCTGTACGAGAGACGGCCTGGCGTGTTAGCCGGATAAGGCCACATCAGACGCAGATCGCTCTCCAGCGTCCAGATCAGGTGAACCGCGCCCGTCGCAGCGGGCACGAGTTCGACCAGGACCGCGGGCTCGTCCGGCGCCACGGTCGTACGCTCTGCGATCACACGATCGTTGACTCGTAGCTTCCGCTCGATCAGGCCGGGAGTGATCTGGTAGCTGTGAGCGGCAGCCGCGGGCCCCGAATCAGCGGCGCCCAGCTCCCAGCGGCTCACCGCCCGCACCGGGTGGAACCAGATCTCCTCGTGCCCGGCGCGCTCGCGCCCGGCCAGCAGGGCACGCGTGCCGGCCAGAGTGTAGTCCTCGTCTTGCGGCTCGCGCTCCAGCTGAAGATCGTCGCCGAGCTCGAAGGCCGCGCCCGCGTCTTCGGGAAGCTCCGCCGGCAGCGGCACCTTTCGATCGAGCCTGACGCCCAGCTCCTGGCGCTTCCACTCGCCGCCCAGCAGCCGCGCACGGTCGCCGTTCGGCGCCACACGCCGCAACGCGTTTCGGGTGAGCCACTCCAGATGCTGCCGGTGGAGTTTTCCGCACGCGGCGAAGTAGAGGTATCCGCCGATGCACAACGCCCAGCCATCACCGATCATATACTCCCAGGCCAGACGGCGTCCGGCGTTCATCGCGATGTACGACCTCTGCACCGCGATCACCCGACCCTGCTTCGGCCAGCACTCTCCCGTGTACGCACAGCGGACGAAGCGCTCCCCTTCCTCCGGATCCCAGGTGTAGCCGCCGCTCCCCAGACCGTCGAACAGCGGGTGGCCGCGAAAGCTCTGGAGCCCGCGCACCCGCGGCAGCACGGCGAAGCTTTGGGCGAAGGCCAGGTCGTCGGGCTCATCCGACCAGGCGCCGATGCTGGCTTCATTCGGGGGCACCTCCTCCCAGCCCAGCCCCGCCGGCAGTGCCGCCGCCGCCAGCGTGGCGAGCAGGCCGCCGCCGCCGCGGACGTGGGCGTCTAGGGCATGTCGCGCCGGGGCAGGCAGTTGGGGTGCGAGTTCCCAATGGAGCCAGACGGTCGCGGGGCGTTCCGGCAGCGCGCCGGCCAGGTCGGCGAGAGTCGTCGTGCGAGCGTCGAAGCCCGGCTCGGCGCGCAGCCACTCCCAGGCTGCGGCATTCTCCTCCGTGACGGCGTCGTCAGGCTGGACGAAGTAGACGCGTGCGAGGTCGGTCATGGCGGTTGAGCGACCGAGGTTCCCGACCGCGGACTCCGTGCCGGCCGATTCCCTATTTCCCGGCGAGCACCCACTCGGCCCCCTCCCGAGTCAGAACGGTGGGAGTGAACGCGCCAACCCCAACGTCGAGCGCCAGGCTCATGACCTCGATGCGCGATGGCGTGAACTGGATGAGAACGTAGTCCGGAGCCGTGGGGCCCGCCGGATAGAAGCTCTGCCACTCCGGCTTCCAGCGGCGCCGTCGCTCCTCCAATTCGGTCACCAACCGAGCCTCGCCGATTAAAGTCACGTAGCCCTGGCGCTCCGAGTCGTGGTAAGCCAGCGTCGCTCTCGGGTCGTGCTGAAGCTGAACAACCTTCCTCGTCGCCGAGCTGGTCGCCATCCATACGGTCATGTTCGCTTCGGGTGGAAACGGGTCCATGAGTCGCGCCTGAGGATGGCCCGCTTCATCGAGCGTGACCAGGAAACAGTATCGCGCTGCCTCCATGGTCGTGCGGGCGGCCTCGCGCGCACGACCCACCGTCAACGTGTCGCTCTGGGCATGGCTCGCCGCTGGAAGGGCGACGACGAAAAAGGAGGCCGCCTTCAGGACGCGGAGAAGCTCACCGCGCCAGATGCGCCGACCGTCAACCGTCCGTTCGCGAATCCTCATGGACTGCTCTCCTCGATCAACCGACGGGTTGGGGCTGACCGACGCCCCCCGATCTTGACCCCACCGGGCCGGGAAGTAAAACGTGTCACACGGACACGGTCCCGGCGGCGATCGGGCACACCCTCCCCCACCAGGCTCCCGCCTTTTCGGGCATCTTTGCCCGGCATGCGCGTTGCCACCCTTCTGCGGAGGTCGAGACGAATCGGCCAGCGATTCAGCAAGGAGAGGGAGGGGTTCATGAGATACTTCATCGTCTGTCTGTTGGCGATAGCCGCGCTCGTCGGGACCGGCACGTCCGCGATGGCGCAACGTGCCGGCGCCTACGTTCTGGCACCCGGGCCTTCGTGGTTGGAATTCGGTTTGTACGCCGCGCCGTTTTCTCGCGATTCCGACGTGCAGGTCTTCTTCGTGCTCGAAGTAGGCCAACATGCGCACGTCGCGCCCGCGGTGATCTACCGACCCGCACCGCTGACGAAGAAGCAACTCAAGCGGCACCGCAAGTATCACCAGCGGCTGGCGAAGCTGGAACGCAAAAGGCAGCGCCAGGTGTTCAAGCGCCACCAGAGGGCGCACCGCCTGGTCCTCGAGCATCATCTAGAGTTTGAGCGGGATCATCGCAAAGCTGAGAAGAGAGCGATCAAGCGGGCGCGCAAGCTTGAACGCGAGTTCGAACGAAACGCTCGTCGGGCTTATCGCGTGGGGTCGCGCCACTGATCGAGTCGCACTTCGCGGACCCCAGGGTGCCGTAAGATAGCGGCCACCCCCAAAGGTTTGGGTGTGGCCGCTATTCTGTGGCTCGGGCCCGAGTCAGAGACCCCGCCGCTATTCCGCCGAACGTGCTGGGGAGCTACAACGCGCCGCCTCAGCGACGCGAGGCGTAGACCGAGGTCTTGCCCGTCTCGTCGAAGGCGAGAACGTCGTAGGGGTCGCGCCGCCCGCTGGGATCTTCCATGCCCGGCGAGCCGGCTGGCATGCCGGGGACGGCAAGCCCCTTCACGTCCGGTCGCTCCTGGAGGAGCTTGACGATCACATCCGCCGGGACATGCCCTTCAATCACGTAACCGTCAACCAGCGCCGTGTGGCAGCTGGCGAGGGCGGGCGTGACGCCGTTCCGGCTCTTCACCGCCATCAGCTCGGCGTCGCTGTCGACCTCGACGGGGTTGACCTTGAAGCCGTTGTCGCGCAGGTGAACCACCCACGCTCCACAGCAGCCTCAAGTGGGGGTCTTGTAGACCGTGATCTCGGTGCCCGCCGCGAGCGCCCGCGTCTGCGCGACGGCCGCCGCTCCCTCAGCCTCCTGTCCCTGCGAGCGCACGTTCACCGCCACAACCCCGGCGATGACGCCGATGCCGACCAGGGCGCCGGCCGACGCAATTCCTTTCCAGCTATTTTGCATGTTCCAACCTGGTTGATGTCCGCAGTTCTCTAGCTGTATTCCGGTGCTGACCTACGGGCGAAAGCTGCCAATCTCGGTCACTGAGCCCGATCGGGCAACCCGGAGCCGACCCGGCGGAGTCTGCGCAGGCAAGCCAGTCGGCAACCGCAACCGCCAGCTGCGGAAGACCCGGCGTAGCCCCCACCCTCAAGGTCCTTAATGGCTCAAGGATTAGTATCACCCAGCCGAACCTTATGTTCCGAAAGAGTCGCGCCGCCCTGCGGGTCACAGGGCGGCGCCAGGTAGACTCTTGGTCAGCGTCGACTTAGCTGCACCGTCAACCTTGAAAGATCCTCACCGACAGCGTCGTGCTGCACTGACTGTTTTCGCTGGTTCCAAGCAGGTCGAACCTGTATACCTGTCCCGGAACCGCTATGGCCTGATCGGATGTTACCCTGAACCACAAGGTGCTTGGGGCCACCGTCGGAAGCCCCAGCCCCGTTCAGGCACCAGCGACCCGGCTTGCCGAAGAAAACCCGAATATTTAGCTTTGAGCTTCCAGCGCCCTGGTGACCGGTGCGAAGCTCGAGATAGGCTAACGCCTAAGCCCAATGGACTCTCCGCTATTCCGCGGCCGCGGCGCCGCCCACAATCCGCCGAACCGCTTCCAGTCGCTGGCCGTCGTCCGAGATGCCTGGCGCGATCCCGACGACCCCGCGCCCGCCACCCAGCTGCTGAAGGACTGCTCGCGCTCGATCATCGCCCGCAACGAGAGCCCGGACGTGGGATTCGAGACCAGCGTCAACCCCTACCGGGGCTGCGAGCACGGCTGCACTTACTGTTACGCCCGGCCCTTCCACGAGTACCTGGGCTTTTCCGCCGGCCTCGATTTCGAGACCAAGATCCTGGTGAAGGAGGACGCGCCCGAGCTTCTAAGGGCCGAGTTGGCGTCGCCGCGTTGGACGCCCCAGACGATCCTGCTGAGCGGCGTCACCGACCCCTACCAGCCGGCCGAGCGGCGCCTCGGCATTACGCGCCGCTGCCTGGAGGTGCTGGCCGAGTACCGGAATCCGGTGGCCATTACGACCAAGAGCCATCTGGTCACTCGTGACATCGATCTGCTCCGCCAGCTGGCCAGCCATCAGGCCGCGGTGGTGACGCTCTCGATCACCACGCTCGACGATCGCGTCGCCCGCGCCCTCGAGCCACGCGCATCCACGCCCGCCCGTCGTTTGGACGCGATCGCGCGCCTGGCGGCGGCGGGCGTTCCGGCGGGCGTGAACGTGGCGCCGGTGATCCCGGGGCTCACCGACCACGAGCTGCCGGGGATACTCGAGGCGGCCGCCGAGGCGGGTGCGACGCGAGCCGCCTACATCGCGTTGCGCCTGCCACACGGCGTGGCCCCCTTGTTCGAGCGCTGGCTCGAGCAGCGATTCCCCGAGCGCAAAGACAAGGTGCTCAATCGAATCCGCGAGATGCGCGGCGGAAAGCTGTACGACTCGCGTTTCGGCGTTCGCGGGCGCGGCGTCGGTCGGCACGCTGAACAGATCAAGCAGATGTTCCAGGTCACCTGCCGCCGATTGGGCTTGAACGCCGATCCACGCCCCCTCTCTACGCGCGCCTTTCGCCGTCTGGTGAACGGTGCGCAATTGCGGCTGTTCGACTAAGATCGGATAACGTTCTACCCCCGCCCCGCCCCACTTAACCGAATTCTGGCCGCGGCCCGGCATGTACTTATCTTGCCTATCGTGCGGCGCGAGCCAGCCAGCGCTCGGCGCCCGCAGCGCCCCGGCCGGTACCACTCATGGCGGAGACGTCCATGCCCCCACAATTCGACCATGACTGCCAGCGCGCCCGGGAAGAGCTGGCTCGTGCCCGCGAGCGTGAGCGTCGGGCGGAAGCGGACTTTCAGCGGGTCGTCGACCGTTTTGGCACGGCCAGCTACAGCCGCGCTCTCGAAGCGTCGATCGCGGCGACCGACGCCCGCAAGGCCGCGGAAGATGTGGTGCGCGAAAAGTGTGGCGATCAAGTACTGGTCGTCGATCTCGGCGGCGGCCTGCGGATGCGAGTCGAGCCCCAGGTCGATCCGTTCGAGCAGAAAGAGGTGGAGGAGGTCTTACGGGACAAGATCCCGCCCGAGGACAAGAGCGGCCTCGATTGGGTCCAGCTCCGAGGCGCACCGGCCAGTGGGCCCTCGACCGTCACCGACGAGCGGACGGGCGAAACGCGTGAGATCAAGCCAGCCGGCTCGTACACCAGAGAGAAGAAGGTCATTCACGACTGGTATCCGCCCGGCGTCGGCACGATCAAGCACGAGGTGGGCCATCACGTCTTTCATCACAAGCTGACCGCCGAACAGCGCCGCGCCTGGCAGGAATTCTGGAGGCGCAACGTCGATAAGTTCCCCACCGACTACTCGAAGGTCAG
>JABAOH010122042.1_pt1 | contig 18487 bp, 10 predicted proteins | sample 7062181 | NCBI WGS metagenome assembly JABAOH01 (sample SAMN14538630, study PRJNA623070) | marine sediment metagenome | biome: marine biome [ENVO:00000428]; feature: marine pelagic biome [ENVO:01000023]; material: deep marine sediment [ENVO:00002113]; isolation source: pool of 5 deep marine... | reverse complement strand
GGGATGCCCGGCCCGTCATCGCTGACTTTGAGAATCACCGGATCGACCAGATCGACCGCCTCCGGCGAACCCTCCGCACCCCCGTTCCACACCGCGACCTCGACCCGCACCGCCCGGTCAGCCGGCGCCGACTGCACCGCGTTGAGCACCAGGTTCGTCACCACACGGTGGATCAGATCTTCGTCACCATCGAACAAGACCGGCACCTCGTCCAGCCGCGCCCCGAGTTCGATCTCCGATCGAAAGGCCGGATGTTGGCGGACCACGCCCAGAGCGTGGGTCGCGATCTCGCGCAGGTCCAGCACCTTGCTCTTGCCCATGTGAACGCGAGCGAAGTCGAGGAAGTCACTCAGCAGGCGCGACAGGCGATCGGATTCCTTGAGGATGAGGGCGGAAAGCAGCCGATCGTCTTTGTCGGCGTGCTCCTTGAGGCCGAGCTGCTGCACCGAACTGCTGATCGAGGCCAGCGGGTTCTTGATTTCATGCGCGAGCGATGCGGAGAGCTCGGCGACGGCTTCCAACCGCTCGGTCTGCTGGCGCAGTCTCTCCCAGCGCTTCCGATCCGAGATGTCGCGCATGATCGCCGTGACCGAGGGTGGGCCCTCTTCACGTTCCAGCAGTGTCGTGCTGATGCCGACAGGTACGCTCTCCCCCTGGCTGACGACTTCGATCTCCGCGCTCGCCACCGGCATCCGGTGGCGCCGCGTGCGCTCGATCGCCCGCGCCAGACCCGCCGACACACGTCCCAGCTCCTCCAGGACCGGCCGATTGAGCCAGATTCCAGCCTCCAGATGGAGCAGCCGCTCGGCCGCCGGGTTCGCGTAGGCGAGAACGCCCTCGCCATCGACCGTAATGACAGCCGTCGAGATATTGCGGAGGATATCACCGGTATCGAGCCGCAGTTGATGCAGCTCGCGTTCGACCGACGTCAGCTCAGCTCCTGTTTGGCTGAGCTTCGTGCTGATCAGACCCACGACCAGCGCCACCGCGACGAAGATCGTCAGCTGCAACGCGACCACCGTGTCCACATCCATCGCCTGACCCCAGGCCACATCGGCGATGTAGCCGATACACGCCATCGCCGCGACGATGAACCCGCCACGCAACGGCAGCATCAGCGTGTAGCCGCTGATCAGCAAGATGTAGAACGGCGCCACCACGCTCTCGCGCCCGCCTGTCAGGTGCACGACCAACGTCAACAGCAGCACGTCGAACAGCGCCTGTGCGTAGACGAAGGTCGAACCCACCCGCCGCTGCCTCACGTGCGTGAACCAGTAGGACAACGGCGTCAGCGTGAGCGTCAGGATAAGAGCCAGTGAGGCGGCGAGCGTCTGCGCCGGCGACGCCGCCGAGGCCTCCGCCCAGGCCAGAGCCGCTCCCGAGAACAGTCCCCCCGCGAGCCCGATCCGGGTCATGTAAACCCAACGAAGGATGTCGGCTCGCTGGAAGGCGCCCTCCCAGCGCTGACCCGCGCCGTCCGACTCGCTTTTCCCGCTCGGCACACCGGCCGCGCCGTCTCCTCGGGAGACCGCGGTGCCTCTTGTCACGGGCCGACTGTCACGCGCCGGCATAGCCATCCGCCCTGAGCCTTCGCTGAGACCGTTTACAGGTTTGAGCAAAACGGGAAAGGATGCCGCATTCTCCGATCGAACGCGGAACATCACAGGCGGGGAACGCCGCAGACCGAAGGATAGCTTCAGGTCTTGCAAAATGCAAGACCCGGCCAGCCTCAGGCGTTCCCCTGCTCGCCATTGAGTCCACCGCCACCCTGACGCATCTTTGCTTCGAGCACGCCCACCCCGGCCACGATCTCTCTGAGCGGCCCAGCGGCGCCGCGCTGCCCGGCAACCGCCGCCGACGAGCGAGCGCATGAAACTGATCATCCAGATCCCCTGCTACAACGAGCAGACGGCGCTGCCCGTGACGCTGGCGGCGCTGCCGCGGCGATGTCCGGGGGTCGACGTGGTCGAATGGCTAGTGATCGATGACGGGAGCAGCGACCAGACCGCCGAGGTCGCGCGGCAGCACGGCGTCGACCATGTGGTGCGTTTTCCGCGCCATCGCGGCCTCGCCAGCGCCTTCGTAGCCGGGCTGGAAGCGGCGCTCAAGGCGGGGGCGGACCTCATCGTGAACACGGACGCGGACAACCAGTACAACGCCGATGACATCCCCAAGCTGGTACAGCCGATCCTCGACGGTGAGGCGGAGATCGTAGTCGGCACGCGCCCGATCGCCGCGACCCGGCATTTTTCGCCGGTCAAGCGGGTGCTCCAGCGCCTCGGCAGCTGGCTCACGAGAGTAGTCAGCCAGACCGACGTGCTCGATGCGCCCAGCGGCTTCCGCGCCTTCAGCCGCGAAGCCGCGATGAAGATTCACGTGTTCAACGAGTATTCGTACACGATCGAGACCATCATTCAGGCGGGGCAGAAAGGGATGGCGATCGTCTCGGTGCCGATCCGCACGAATGAGGACTTGCGGCCGTCCCGGCTGGTCAGGAGCCTCGGGAGCTATATCGGCCGCCAGGTGCTGACGATGTTCCGGATCTTCGTCACCTACCGCCCGTTCCGCTTCTTCGCGGCGAACGGCCTGTTGATCTTTCTCGTGGGGCTGCTGATCAGTTTGAGATTCGTGTACTTCTATTTCACGGAGGGCGGCCAGGGGAAGGTCCAGTCGCTGATCCTCTCCGCACTGCTCATGGGTACGGGCTTCTTTCTCGGCGTCGTGGGGATCATCGCCGATCTGATCTCCGTCAACCGACAGCTTCTGGAGGGGCTCGACTGGCGTCTGCAAAAAGTCGAGGAGAGCTTACGAGACGGTGAGGATTCAGCGGCCAGCGAGGGGGAAGCGTCAGCCGTCCGAGCCGACCGCCGCTCGATCCTGAGCGAGTCGGGTCAGCGAAAGCGCGCCCCATGACGCGGTGAGCATCAGCTCCACGCCGAAGCCCAGCAGGCGGCTGAGAGTCACGAACAGGATGGCCTCTCCCTGCGAGAGCGAGCCCGCGACGAAGAGATAGAGGGCACCCTCGCGGATTCCGAGCCCGGCGGGGGCGACGACGCTGACGAAGCCCAGACCCCAGGCGACGGCCAGCGCCACGGCCAGGGGGAGAAGCGCATCGAGCGGGAGCGGCGTGATGGCGTTGGCCAGCAGCCAGTGGCTCAGTCCGTACGTCAACCAGCTGACGCCGTAAAGCAGAAAAAGCGCGAGAGCCCACCCCGGTTGTTCGGCGAGTTGCGGAAGGCCGATCCAGCGCGTCCAGCGCTCGCCGGCGAAACCGCTCGCACCGAGAGCGAGGAGTCCGGCTCCGCAGAGCCCGAAGACGAGGATCAGCCAGCGCGCCGCCTGGTGGAGCGGCGCCAGCGAGGGGCCGAAGAAGCCGAAGAGCCCGAACAGCGCCGCGCTGCCCAGTACGAGCAGCGCCTCCCAGACCAGCGAGGAAGTGACGGCGGGCCCCGGGAGGCCCATCCGCAGCGCGAATCGAGCTCTGACCCCGTGAGCCACCACTTTGCCGGGCAGGTACTTCGCCAGCAGCGATAGGGCATAGGCACGGAAGAGGAGCGGCATCTGTGGTCGGGTGCCGAGGCGGCGCAGCAGAAGGCCCCACAGAACGAAGAGGTACAGGTAGTGGAGCAGCAGAACCAGTCCGGCCGCCAGCAGCCAATCCGCAGGCAAGGCCGTGAGACTCGTCGTCAGCTCGAGGGCTCGCCACTTCGGGATCAGGAAGGCGAGGCAGAAGTAGATCAGCACGGCCCAGAAGATGATCTTCAGGGCGAAGGCGAACTTCGATCTCAGGTCCACGCGATGACCCACCCCACGCGAGCACCGCGACGCTCGATTTGATCCGTGAACGTGCTCTTCATCTCCTCGGCCTATCCCTCCAACGCTAACGATCCCCGCGGTTATTTCATCCATCAGCTCGCCCGCGCCCTGGTTCGGGCGGGAGCCGTCGTGACCGTCCTGGCCCCGGCCTCACCGGCGGCGCGCTCGCGTGAGCCGCTCGACGGTGTCGATGTGCGCCGCGTCGACTACTGGGTTCGCCGCTGGGCTTCACTGGCCTCTGGCTTCGGCGGAATCGTGCCCAACTTGCGGAGCCGACCGTGGCTCGCTTTCCAGATCCCCCCGCTCGTCGCAGCGCTCACCCGCCGGGCCGTCGAGCTGGCCCCCGACGCCGACCTCGTCCACGCGCACTGGATGTATCCGGCCGGCATCGCTGGCGCCGTCGCGGGCCGCCGCGCACGCGTCCCGTTCATCGTGACCAGCCACGGCACAGATCTGGCCCTGGCCCGGCGAATTCGGCCCGTGCGCTGGCTCAGCCGACGGATCTGCGCCCGCGCCAGCGCCTGTGTGGCCGTGAGCCAGGGGATCGCCGACGGGCTGAGTGAGCTGAGCGTCCCCGCCGGTCGGGTGCGCATCATTCCGATGGGTGTCGATCAGGGGAGCGGGGAGGTTCGCGGGACAATACACGAGAGCGGCCAATACCTCAAGTTCAAGAGCCACGAGGGATTGCGCGTCGCTTTCGTCGGCAGGCTGGTCGCGTCGAAGTCGGTGGCGACCTTGCTCTCGGCGCACCACCAGCTCGAACGCCGCGGTCGCTCGGTGGCCTGCGCGCTGATCGGCTCCGGCCCCAACGAGAGGGCACTGCGGCAGCAAGCCCAACGCCTCGGTTGCCAGAACGTCATATTCGCCGGCGCGCTGCCGCCCGAATCGGTTCGCCACTGGCTGGCGGCCAGCCATGTCCTCGTCCTGCCCTCGATCAGCGAAGGGCGCGGCATCGTTATTCTGGAAGCCATGGCCCAGGGGCTTCCGGCTGTGGTGAGTGACATACCCGGGCCACGGGAGCTGGTCCGCGATGGAGAGACCGGTTTCCTCTTCACGGCGGGCGACGCCGATGGGCTGGCGGACCGTCTCGAGACGCTGGCCAAAGACGCGGCTCTGCGTCGCGAGATGGGTCGTCGCGCCCGGAGCTTCATCGAGACGGAAGGCCTGACCAGCGACGAGTGCGCCCGCCGGCACATCGCTCTCTACGAAGACGTTCTGGCACTGTGGCCTCGCGGCATGTCGACGCAGGCGACACAGCGACTCGCGGATCAGACGAGGCTATGAGCAATCCGCCGCTGACGCTGACGGCCTGGCTGCGCTACGACCTCGTTCGCCGGCTGCTCGATCGCCTCGACACCGTCCACACCGTGTTGGAGATCGGTGTGGGTGAAGGGGCGCTGGGGGCGCGGCTGGCCAGACAGTTTCGTTACGTCGGGCTCGAGCAAGACGCCACGTCGTGGCAGCGGGCCAAGCCGCGCGTGGAGCGCTTCGGCGGCACGGTGCTTCACGGCGACGCTTCGATCCTGCAGGCCGACACGACCTTCGATCTTATCTGCGTATTCGAGGTGCTGGAGCACATCGAGGACGACCAGGGCGCCCTCAGACAATGGCGCGGATATCTCAACCCCGGGGGATCGCTGATCATCAGCGTCCCGGCGTTCGCCGCCCGGTTCGGCCCCTGGGACGAGCGGGCCGGACATTACCGGCGTTACGAGCCGGAGGGACTCGCGAGGCTGCTCGACGACGCCGGTTACACCGAGCCGCGGGTTTGGACCTACGGTTTTCCACTGGGCAACGGGTTGGAGTGGCTGCGGCACCGGGTGGCGAGCCGGCGGGTTCCCGATCCCTCGCTGGCTGAGCGAACCGCCGCCAGCGGTCGTGCCCTGCAGCCTCCCGCCGCCCTGGGCTGGGCGACGTGGTTGGCCTCCCTTCCCTTCCGACTGATTCAGCGGCCGTTCCTCGAGAGCCGCCGTGGAATTGGGCTCGTAGCCCACGCGCGGCGCGCCGACTGATAGGGGCGCGATCTATCACCTGCAGAGAGAGACCCCGGCCCGCAATGGGCGAGCCGGGGTCGATGGTGTGGGGCGTCGGCGCCTGAGAGTACTCTTTACCGACCGACCACGTTGATCATGTCGAAGATGGGCAGATACATGGCGACGATCATGCCACCGACCACGACACCCAGGAAGACGATGAGAATCGGCTCCATCGCTGCCAGCAGCGCCTCGACGGCCGTGTCGACCTCGTCGTCGTAGAAGTCGGCGATCTTGTCGAGCATCTCGTCGATCGTACCCGTCTGCTCGCCGACGTTGATCATCTGAGTCACCATCGGCGGAAAGACGCCCGACTCCTTGAGCGGTTCCGCGATCGTCTCGCCGCCCGCAATCGATGAGCGGCTGCGCATCACAGCGTCGTGGATCACCCGGTTGCCCGCCGTGCGCGCCGTGATTTCCAGCCCGTCGAGGATCGAGACGCCGGAGGCGAGCAGGGTGCCGAGCGTGCGGGTAAAGCGTGCGACCGCCGTCTTTCGCAGCAGATCGCCGAGGATCGGGACCCTGAGCAGCAGTTTATCGAGCGACAGGCGTCCCGCCGACGTCTTGTAGTACATCCGCACGCTCCAGATGGCCGCGGCGATCACACCGAGGATCAGCCACCAGTAGTTCTGGATCACGTCGGACATCCAGATCACGAAGCGCGTCGGCGCCGGCAGCGCCAGGTCGACGCTGGAGAACATGCTCTCGAACGTCGGGATGACGAAGACCAGCAACACGGTCACGGCGACGACGGCCACCGAGAGGATCACTCCCGGGTAGATCATCGCGCCTTTCACCTTGCGGACCAGCGCTTCGTTCTTTTCCAAGAAGACGGACAGGCGGAGCAGTACGGTGTCGAGAATACCGCCGGCTTCACCAGCCGCGACCATGTTGACGTAGAGGTCGGTGAACACCTTGGGGTGGTTGCGCAGGGCGTCGGCGAGCGTGGCGCCCGACTCCACGTCCGCCTGCACCTCACGGATCGACTTGGCGAGGAACTTGTTCTCGGTCTGCTGGGCGAGGATGTCGAGGCACTGGACCAGCGGCAGACCCGAATTCACCATCGTGGCGAACTGCCGGGTGAAGTGGACGATCTCCTTCATCCGGATGCGGCGGCCGATCGCGAGGGTTACGTCCTTCGGCTTTTCCCGCACCGTCACCGGAATCAGCCGCTGCCGGCGCAGATAGCCGATTACGGCTTCACGATTCGGGAGATCGACGTTGCCGCTCTGGATCTCGCCGGCAACAGTCTTAGCGCTGTAGATGTAGATCGGCATCTCTCAGTTCCCGCGTCCTATCAACTCATCGAGCCGGTTGACCACGCTTCCTTCCGCCCCTCAGGCCGGCACCGGCTCGCCGGCCAGACGGAGGAGCTCATTCGGATCGGAGGAGCGCTTCAGCGCCTCCTCCAGTCTAATGTCGTTCGCAAGCACGAGCTGGTACAGGGCATCATTGAGCGTCTGCATCCCGTGCTTCTTACCCGCCTGCATGAGGCCGTAGATCTGCTGCACCTTGGCGTCGCGGATCACCGCTCGGATCGCCGGCGTGGCGATGAGAATCTCGCAGGCGACCGCGCGACCGCGTCCCCGCGATCGAGGCAGCAGCGTCTGGGTCACCACACCTTCCAGCACGAACGACAGCTGTGCGCGGACCTGCGACTGCTGGTGAGAGGGGAAGACGTCGATGATGCGGTTGATGCTCTCCGCCGCCGAGTGGGTATGGAGCGTCGCCAGGCAGAGGTGGCCGGTCTCCGCGGCCGTGAGCGTCATGCCGATCGTCTCCAGGTCCCGCATCTCGCCGATCAGGAGCACGTCGGGGTCCTGGCGCAACGCGTACTTCAGGGCGTTCGAGAAACTCTGGGTATCGGTACCCACCTCCCGCTGATTGATCATGCAGCTCTGGTGCCGATGGATGAACTCGATCGGCTCCTCGATCGTGATGATATGCCCTTTGCGCGACTTGTTGATGTGATCGACCATCGCGGCTAGCGTCGTCGACTTACCCGATCCGGTCGGCCCGGTAACCAGCACCAGGCCGCGCGGTCGCTCGGACAGCCGGCGGAGTATCGGCGGAAGCCCAAGCTCTTCGAAGCTACGGATGTCGAACGGAATGAGCCGCACCGCCAGCGCCACGCAGCCCCGTTGGCGATAGGCGTTTCCGCGAAAGCGAGCCAGATTCTGGATTCCGAACGAGAAGTCGAGTTCGTCTTCCTGTTCGAACTTCTTCTTCTGAGTCTCGGTCAGAATCGAGTAGCTGAGTTGGAGCGTGTCCTTGGGCATGAGCACCTGGTCGTAGTTCGAATTGACCAGATCTCCGTCGATCCTCAACTTCGAACGCTCGCCCGCCGTGAGGTGCAAGTCGGATGCCCCCCGCTCGATCATCTCCTCCAGCAGCGCTCTCACCGTCAACGTCGCCATATGCCCACGCCTGTCCTGGCGCCTCGCAGAAAGGCCGCCGGTTGAGTTTCAGAACCGAACGATCCCCCCACCCGCAGGTTCGCAACGCGGGAGCGCCGGTTACAATGAAGCTGGACTGCTCACGGCAGGGGAGGATTCTTTCAGCCGTGTGGCCTGTTCAGGCCTTGTCGAGCAGCGGCCGCGAACGGCTACGCCGCCGTTTCCTTCAGCACTTCGTCCAGGGTCGTGATGCCACGCGCCACTTTGACGAGCCCGTCATCGCGCAGCGTCAGCATGCCATCCGCGACCGCCTGATTCTTGATCTGGTCTGCGCTGTCGCCCTGGACGATTTGTCGGCGAATGGAGGGCGTCACCGGCATCACTTCGTAGAGGCCCTGCCGACCCCGATACCCGGTCCCGTCACAGAGCTCGCAGCCCTCACCCTTGTAGAAAGTCATCTGCGAGTACTTCTCTTCCGGAACCTGCGCCACCTGTAGCATATCTTCGTCGTAGGTGACTTCCGCCTTGCAGTTGGTGCAAATCCGACGCACGAGTCGCTGCGCTGTCACCAGGTTGACCGCCGATGCGACGTTGAAGGGCTCCACGCCGATGTCGATCATACGGGTGATCGTGGACGCGGCGTCGTTCGTGTGCAGGGTAGACAGCACGAGGTGGCCGGTCAACGCCGCCTTGATGGCGATGCCGGCCGTTTCCACGTCTCGGATCTCACCGACCAGTATGATGTTCGGGTCTTGCCGCAGGAACGCGCGCAGCGCCGCAGCGAATGTCAGCCCGATCTCGGGTCGGATATGGGTCTGGTTGATTCCACGGAGGTTGTACTCGACCGGGTCCTCCGCGGTCATGATGTTGACCTCTTCCTGGTTCAGACGCATCAGCGCGGCGTACAGCGTCGTCGTCTTACCCGAACCGGTCGGCCCCGTGACCAGGACCATCCCATAGGGGTTGCTGATCGCCTGCAGGAACTCCTTCTCCGCTTTCGGCTCCATCCCGAACTTCTCGAGATCGAGGCGGAGGTTCGACTTGTCCAGGATTCGCAGCACGATCTTCTCGCCGAAAAGACCGGGGAGCGTCGAGACGCGGAAGTCGATGACACGCTTGCCCATCCGCATCTTGATCCGCCCGTCCTGGGGGACGCGACGCTCGGCGATATTCAGGTCGGCGAGGATCTTGACGCGGCTGGTCAGAGCGGCCTTCATCCGCGCTGGCGGCCGCATGATCTCACGCAATGCACCGTCGATTCGAAAACGAACGCGAATCTCGCGCTCGTACGGCTCGATATGGATGTCGCTGGCGCCTTTCTGCACGGCGCTGGTCAGGATCCCGTTGATCAGCTTGACGACGGGCGCTTCTTCGACCTGAGCCTGCAGGGCGGTGACGGAGACTTCGTCGTCGTCGGCGCCCTCCACCACCTCGATGTCCTCGTCATCGAACTCTCTCAGCAGATCCTGCAGACCGTCCTCGACCGCCTCGTAGTACTTCTCGACGGACTTGCGCAACGAGTATTCACCGGCGACGACGGGCTCGATGTCATAGCCGGTCGAGAACCGCAGCTCGTCGATGGCGTCGAGGTTGGTCGGATTCGCCATCGCCACGGTGAGGGTTCGCCCCACCCGGCGAAGCGGCAGCACGAGGTGGCGGCTGGCGATCTCGGGTTTGACCAGGTTGATCACACGCTGGTCGATCTTCTCGATTCGGGACAGATCGACCGCCTTCACCCGGTACTTGCGGGCCAAAACGCGCGTCAGGTCGGTCTCGGACACGAAGCCCATGGAGACGAGCGTGAATCCGATACGCGAGCCGTCGCCGCGCTGCTCGTTCAGGGCGCGCTTGAGCTGCTCCTCCGTGATTAGCCCCTCACGGATCAGCAGATCACCAATCAGACTGGTTGACTTGGTTCGGGTGGTCGCCATGAGACTGGGTAAGGGTGTCCACAATTAGGACTCGGCGGTGGAGGGAGGAGTACAGCAAGTGGTAAAGCTGCTAGAAGTTACGCCAAGTGTCAAGGTCCCACGCCCACCAGCGGCCGCAGCCGCTCCAGCGTCGCCGGCCCGATCCCCGGTACTTCCAGCAACTCCTCCAACTCGCGGAAGAAGCCCCGCTCCTCCCGCCAGTGCACGATCGCACGCGCACGCGCCGGTCCGATCCCCGGCAGACTTTCGAGCTCTTCGAGCGACGCGTCGTTCAGGTTCAGCCGGTCATGCCTCCCCGGCGACGCGCTTCGATCTCGGCCTTCCCTGCCGGGCGTCTCCCGGTCCTCCGAAACGTCCGGTAGATTCAGGTACGGCGCCAGACGTTCAACGCTTCTACTCCCCAGCCCTGGCACTCGTTCCAGGTCGGCCAGGTCGCGAAACGGGCCCGCCTGGCGCCGCCTTGCCACGATCGCCCGGGCCAGGGCCGGACCCACCCCCGGCAGACGGTCCAGCTCGACCTCGCCCGCGAGATTCGGGTCGATCTTGTCGCCCTCGGCCAGCGGCTCGCTCCGCAGCCGCCGCTCCACGTGCACCGACTCGGCCACCGCGAGTGCCGAGTCGATCGGGACCGAGGCGTCGAGGCCACTCCCCTTCAGCTCCGCCGGCGCTGTCTGCAGCAGCATGCGGCTGATCGCCGCCAGAAGCACGAGGGCCGAACTGGCCAACAACGCCTTGGTCTCGCCCTCGGTCAGTGACACAGCTCCCGTCCCTCGAGCTTCCCCACCGCTCCCCGTCTTCGGCCAGCCCGAGGCGAAGCTCTCGATCGCCCCTCAACGGATCGTCAACGGGCGAAGTCCACGGCTGCCAAGTCAAGGCCTCCCTCCGGCCCGCCCGGCAGAAGACCTCACCTGCCGCGGTAGATCAAACGGGTCATCACGGTGCCCACGGCCCCCAGGCTCGAGGCCGTGACTTTGTCGGGTGTGTCCTCCGGGGTGTGCCAGTAGTCGTAGTCGAAATCGATGACGTTGATCGTCGGGATCCCCGCTTCGTTGAGCGGGATGTGGTCATCGTTGACGGTGTGTCGCGTCTGCCGATGAAAGATGTCGTTGAATCCCAGCCGCCCGGCGATGTTCCACACGCGATCCACGACTTCGGGGGCGAGGCGATTCGAGTTCCCCTCGACATAGATCTCCAGGTCACGGTCTCCCACCATGTCGAGCAGAACTCCGTATTCCGGCCGGTAGCCCGCGGGCAGGTTCGCGGCGAAGTAGCGCGAACCGACGAAAACGTCCTTACCCACCGCGAAGTCGCCGTAGTCCTCTCCGTCCACCAGCAGAATGTCGATGGCGCGAGGCGGCGGCGCCTGCGCCATCAAGTTGGCCAGCTCGAGCAGCACGGCCGTGCCCGAGGCGCCGTCGTTCGCTCCGGGCACCGGCTTTTCCCGGTCGGCCGGCTCGTAGGCCCCGTCGGCGCTCGGCCGGGTGTCCCAGTGGGCGAGCAGCAGCACGGATCGCGACGAGGGGCGAAAACGCGCCAGGAAGTTGACCATCGGCAACGACACGCCGTCCACGCTCACGTGAGTGAAGCGCTGGACGATCAGCGTGTCGGCCCGCTCGCGCAGGTATTCTTCGACCCAGGCCGCCATCGCCCGGTGCCCCTCCGTCCCCGGCACCCGGGGTCCGAAAGCCACCTGTCGCTGGACCAGCTCGTACGCCGCCATGCCATCGAAGCGCGGATACGGGGCGCCCCGGGAGGCCGAGTCGCCCCCCGCCGCCTCGCCGCCCGTGCCACCGCAGCCTGCGGCCAGCGCCAGCAGACCGGCCCAGATCGTCCACGCGCCCAGCTCGAATCGTCTCAACGTATCTCCCCCGTCTCAAACAGGAACTGGCCAAACAGCGAGATCTCCAGCTGGGTCGAGCCCGGCCGCTGCCCCAGGCGGCTTTGCGTATCACGCCACGATCCCTGGAGACCCAGGCTGAAGGGCCGCACGTCGGTGCTCACGGTGAGGTCGATGTTTCGGATCCGGCGATCCGTGTAGGGCTCGCAGCGTGACACCGCCGCCTCGCCCGCGCCGCCCGGTTCCGCGACATCGACGGCGGCCCCCAGGCGGCGGCACTGCTGCGAATCGTCCTGCGACAAGCCCAACGAGATTCGGATCGGATTGCTCCAGGTACCCTGCCGCGTCAGCGGCCGGACCTGGCCGCGGATCTCGACCGATTGTCTCGCGCCCTCTCCCAGCGTCAGTCCCGTTGGATCGCGACGCTCCTCTTCGCTCAGTGAGATGCTGTAGCTTATCGACCAGTTGGTCGTCATCGCCAGGGTCACGGAGACCGGAATCGTACGCGATTCGGACTCACGGGTCTGGTTGGTGTCGAGCGTCTCGTTCCGGCGCGTTACCAAAGTATAGCCCGTCCGGAAACCGAGGTTCCGCACCCAGCGCCCAACGAAAGACGGCAGCGGGATGCGGGTCCAAGAGAAGCTGACGTTCGGCCAAGTGGTGTTGCGGGACCGGGTTCGGGTGATCGGCGTCCAGGAGAAGACGTTATTCTGGCTGTAGTCGAAGTTCAGGTTCGCGCGGATCGGCAGTCGGAGGCCTGTCGAGAACGTAATGGCTTCGGTGTCGGTCACGCGACTCGCCGTGTCGCCGGCCTGGAAACGGAACTTGTCGAAACTGCCGAGCCCAAACTGATAGCCCAGACCCGGCGACGCTTGCCGCCGCTGGAACCGCGAGCCCAGCGATCCGGTCCAGCTCGCGGTGACGATGTCCAGCCAGTCGATGAGACCGAAGAAGGCGCCGAAGACGCCGGTGCGGGTCTGGCCGATCGTCGTGCGCAGCAGCGTCGGCAGATTGAAGCCGGTGGATAGCCTCACAGTGCGCGAGTTCTCGAAGTCGCGGGTCAACACCGTGTCGCCGTCCTGAACGGTGATGAACGATGCGCCCTGGCCCAGGCGGAAGCGGGTGTCCAGCGTCGCCTGCGGGGTGAGCCACGTCGCGACGGTCGGGCGATAGGTCCAGTTGAAGTCCAGGCTCCGCGCGGTTTCCCAACCCAGGTCCAGACCGAACAGATAGGTGCGTCGCTCGTCGATCAAACGGCGAGCCGCGGCGCCCTCGACCAGCGCCGCAGCCGGCACACGCTCGCGCCCATGCGTGACGGACATCCGACCGGTGAGCGCCTCCACCGGCTCGAAGTTGACGGTGGTGTTGGCCTGGATCCGCTCGTCCAGCGTACGGATCGGAGCGACGGCAGAATCCTGCGGCAGCTCGATGATCTCCGAGAAGCGCCGGGTTTCTGCTTTCGTATCGAGGTAGCTCGACGCGAGTTGAATGGAACGCGGGGTCAGACGCAGCCGCTCGGGAAAGATGAACAGTATCTTATGAAGGAAGCTGGGAAACAGCGGGATCGAGATGTCGCCGAGTTCAGAGCTGTAGTTGTAGGCAAGAGAATAGGTTTGAGCCAAAGAGGTGGACCGTGAGGTCTGCGAAGTCCTGCGGTCGTACGAGAATCTCAACGATGACCTGTCCACCAGGAAGCCGACCCCCGGCGTCCGCGCCTGCGGTCGTTTGCTGAGGCCGACGCCGACACGCAGGCCGCGACTGTCCGGCGTACGCAGTCCGGGAAGACGTTCGACCTGAATGTCGGTGCTCGGCAGCAACTGCGGATTGGACGACGAGCTCGTGTAGTTCAAGGTGACGGGCAGGACCACGCCCCATCCATCGGGCAACAGCTTGCCGAACTGCAGGTTGCCGGCCACCTGGAAGCTGCGGCTGGATCGGAAGCTCGGCTCCTGGGCCAGCTGGCGGAAGTACGGGTTCTCGCCGCCGTACGACAGGTTGAGGCTGAGAAGGTCTGAGGCCCTCACGTCCAGGTTCACGCGGCCCACAACGCCGGTGTTGTCGATGGGCGTGCCCAGTCGCAGATCGTCCACCCATACCTCGCCGGCCTGGCCCGGCGTCGCTCCCGCGTTGTAGACGCCGAGCGAGAGCTGGCGAACCGCCGCCAGGTTGGGCGCGCGCGAGCGCTGACTGATCACCACCGCGTAGCTCGAGTCTCCGTTCTCGAACACGTCGACATCCCAGAGCACGAGAACGCTGTCCTGCGGCAGACCGCCCTGTCGCAGCATGATCTCTTCGGCGGCTGTGCGCAGACCGATGAACCGTTCGAAATCGACCTGGAGCTCCGGCAACCAGGCGTCACGAAGATCGACGCCGCTCGTTCCCGACGGCACTACGGGTAGCCGGCTCTGAAACAGATAGAAGTTGCGGGCGTCCTCACCCAGCTTCATCAGGAAGCGCAGCGGCTCGCCCTCAGTGCCCCACGCGCCCTCGATCCCGAGCGCCCACAGTCGCAGGCTTCGGTAGGCGAGGAAGTCACGCGGCGTCTGCGCGTACTGGAGATAGACCTCGGCCCGCTCGTCGGGACCCAGCTCGCTGAACTGGATGCTTAGCGACTGCTCGTTGAACGCCGTACCGCCGATGGTAAACNNATGGTAAACTGGTCGGACTGGTTGGCGATCTGGTCGCTGATGCCCGGCGGCGGTACGTAACGCGAGTCGAGGGTGCTGATCGGACCGACCTCGACCAGCGCGCCGGGTGACGCGGCGGTGGTCGTGTCGGCCAGACCGGCGACGACACCGGCTCGTCCGCGCTTGAGCCAGCGCGAGCCGAGAAAGCGTGCGCGCGCGAGCAGCAGCCTGTTGTTCGATGTCGTCACCAGCGTCAGGCGCAGGTGGCGAATGTTCTGGAACTCCGCATCGCTGACACGCTCCCGGTGGTCGGGGCGCCGCAGCGGTACGCGAAACAGCCGAAAACGCGCCCCGCTGAAGTCTCGGGCATCGCGGACGAAGTAACGGCTGGTGCGGTCGCCGATACGGATGGTGTAGCGGAAGAAGCGTTCGTCCGTATCGAGGATGCTGTTCTGGTTGAGGTCCTCGGTGTCTTCGAGGCCGTTGTTGCGCGTGCAGTTCGCGTCGACGCTGCCGAGCGGGTAGGCGGTGAGCCCGGGCTGGGCCTCGCAGCCGATATCCCAGAGCCCGACATCCTCGGCGTTGCTCCACACCCGGGGCGGATCGACCTCCCGGTTTAGGAGGCCGAGCCCCACGGGTTGACCCTGGGCGTCGAGCGCGAACCCATCCTCGCTCAGCGTTCCCAAGTCAAGGACCAAGCTGGTCGAGTCGGCCAGCTCATCGCTGACCGCAACATAGAACTCGAGAAACTCGATCGTCGTGAAGTCCTGCCCATTCGCGGAGATCACCGACGTCATCGAGCCCCAGGCGGGACCCGGGGGCGGATTGGGGTTGGGACCGATCTCCCGGTCGGCCGGGAGCCGGGCGGTCACCGTCAGCACCGGCTCGGGCCGCGCCTGCCCCTGGATGAGCAGCTCCTCGTCGATCTGGCCCGGAAACAGACCACCCACGACCTGCTGACCATCCGCCGTCTGGACCACGTACTGGTCCTGCCAGACGAGTTCCGCCGCGTTGCCCGCCGAGAAATCCGGCGGTGCGACGAGCTCGGCCCCGGATGTCGTCGACGGTGAGGAGCCCAGGCGCCAGGCACGCGCGACCATCGGCAGGGTGAAGCCCGATCCGCCCTCGAAGTCTTCCACGTAGGTGATGCCCCGCGTGTTTGTCGTCGGCATGGACAGCGCCAGCTCGCCGTCGAGCGAGACCGCCGACGGCACATCGCTCTCCACGCCCGGCAGAGCGTTCACCAGTCCGGTCAACCAGTCGGGTCGGAAGTCGAACCGGCCGGAGACACCCCCCAGCTGCACGGCGCTCGGCTCCAGACCGAGCTCGGGCCGCGTTTGCAGCGTCTTCTCGGTCTGGGAGAGGCCGATGAAGTTGAGCTCGCCTGTCGTCCCCAAGCCGTAGCGTGCCTGGAACCCGAAGACCGTCGTGGGGGCCAGCTGGAAGAGCGGCTTCTGCTCGTACGAGACGCGCACCCGGGCATTGAGGTTGTTTCCAAACCAGCGTTCGGGCTCGCGCAACTCGATCTGGCCGACATCGTAGTCGATGGTGTAGTCCTCGCCACGCACCAGATCGACGCCATCGATCGTCACCCGATCGCTTCCCTCGCGTACGCCGCCGACGCCGAGCGAGATAGTGGAAAGAAAGCCCTCGAACCGCTGGCGGTAGCGGATCGTCAGCAGGTAGAGGTTCGATCCGCGCCGGACCTGGTCGTTCGGCTCATCGTAGATCGCCTCGTTGCGGTCCCCGGGAACCAGCGGAAACGGCTGGCCGGACAGGCCGGTCACGCCCCGAAGCGGGGGCGGCGTGCGGAAGGGTTCCAGCGTGGGCGGGACGAGGTAGGTCCCGGTCGGTCCAGACGTGACCGCGACACCCACGGGTGTCGCCTCGTAGATCTTCGAGACGTCGATGCGGTTGTCGGTGGGATCGTCATCCAGTCCGAAGATCTTCAAGAACTCGAGCTGCGTCCCGTTCGGGGCATCACGAAACGTGTTCCCGACCTCCGGGTTGCCCTGAGAGATGATCACCTCGACACTCGCCTCTGCGACCCCCGGGCTGGCCGAGACCCGATAGATATGGTGCATCTCACGCTGCCAGGTCGCCGTGCGCGGCCGGTGGTTGACCCCCTTGAGCAGCTCCAGGAAGGGCGGCGCCACATTTGCCGGGTCGGCGGCATGGGCGTCAGAGACCGCCTCAGCGGCGAACGTGCCGATCTCCTGGCCATCAGCGGCGATATAGGTCACCGCCAGCGCTTCCTGATCCGGCAAGGTGCTGCGAAGCTGCAGCCAGAGACCGCTCTGGTGCAGGAGATAGTCCTCCCCTTCCACCAGCGGCCGATAGAGCCCGGTAAGAGTGTCGGCGATCACCGAATCGACACCCGCCTGCGTCTGGATCGTATCGATCGCCACCGCCACCGCCTTGATGAAGCCCTCCGGCACCTGCGCCCCGATGCCGGTCCCGAGGACCTCGTAGCGGTAGACCTTCACAGCCGAAGCCGGGCGGACACCCGCGGGCGCGTCCGAGGCGATCAAGCGCTGGATGTCGACGTGCGGGTAGGTGGGCAGCCGCCCGGGGTCGAACAGGAAAAAGAAGCGTCCGCGCTCGTAATCGGCATCGTCCAGAACCGTGATCGCGCTCTGCTCGAAGTTCTGGCCGCCCCCTCCCACCTGGAGCTCCCGCGTGCCCAGGTCACCTTTCTGCTGCGCCCACACCGTCTGAAAATCGATCGGCCCCATCTGGCCCGTGGACCGGAAGCCGAAATTGCCCGCCGGAATCCCCTGCGTCAGGAAACGGTTCTGGGGTAGCGGGAAAGTCACGTCTCCGACTTCCAACCGCTGCAAGATCTCGTCGTCCAGGCCCTGATAGAAAACGTTGATGTTGTTCGCCGCGTCGAACTCGCGGCGGTTGTCGTAGTCCACGTTCACGTGGACTCGCTCCGAGATCGTGCCGCCGAGACGCGCCCCGAACTGGATGTCAGGCTTCAGGGTGGGGATCAACGATGGGTCGCAGTTGAGCTGTACCGTCAGATTACAGGGCCGGAAGCGGTTCCAGCCGCCGCCCAGCTCGACCCGCCCCTGCACGGCCGCGCCCAGGTTGGCGTACTGGCCCAGTACGTCCGGCAGGATACCCTGCTCCTCGGGCGGCGCCCCCGGCGGCCGCGTCGTGTCTTGGGGGACGGCCGCCACCTCTGTGGGCCCGGTGTCCGCCGGCTCCGGGGTCGGCGCAGCCGGGACATCAGCCTGCGGCTCCTCCGGCTCCGCACGCCCGCGGACCGCAATCGGTCGGCTACGCAGCCAGAGGTCGGTTTTCTGGGCTCGCAACTCTTCACCCACCGCCTCGACCCAGAGCTCGGCCCAGCTTCTCGCCCGCAGGCGAAGCTCCGGCCGCTGCCGGCGCGGGTCGGGCAATCCGGGGCCCAGGTCGATGGCGAACGGGAGCGCCGCTGGTTTGAGCCCGAGGTAGAGGGGCGGGGTCTCGGGTGAGGGCGCGAGCGAGTCGCTCCGGGCAGCGGCGCCGCCGTCCGATCCCTCACCGGTCGGGGTGCCGGCGCCGGCAACTCGGGCCTGGCTGGTGTCCTGGGGGGTCGCGCTAACTGTATCCTGAACTACAGGAATTTCGGGGACAGACGGCGACCGCGAGAGCCCGATATGCCCGCGCGCGGGCGAGGTCGGCCCCGTATGCTTTCTCACGATGCCGAGTGTTTCGGCCCGCCCCCGGGCGGCTTCGGCGGGTTCGCCGCCCGCTTGCCGGGGCGCCCCTCCCAGGGCCACAATGACGGCAGCGCTGGAGAAGACCGCTAGCCTGAGGTGCACCTTTCGGCCATAACGAGGGTATGGTAGAGCCGGAG
>JABAOH010118091.1_pt1 | contig 18491 bp, 16 predicted proteins | sample 7062181 | NCBI WGS metagenome assembly JABAOH01 (sample SAMN14538630, study PRJNA623070) | marine sediment metagenome | biome: marine biome [ENVO:00000428]; feature: marine pelagic biome [ENVO:01000023]; material: deep marine sediment [ENVO:00002113]; isolation source: pool of 5 deep marine... | reverse complement strand
CTCTGCCAGACGGACCGCCTCGGCCGCCCCCAGTTCAGCGCCCCACGCGGCAGCCACGCCGGCCTCCGCCAGGGGGCCCGACCCCGGAACGACGAAGCCAACTCGGAAGAGATCATCTTGAGTCGCCGGCTCGGGACGCCGGCAGGCAGCCGGCGACACCGGCAAAATCACCGCAGCGGCCGAGACCGCGGTGGACTTCACAAACTCCCGTCGGGTCCAGCGGTGCCCCAGCATTTGCCCTGCTCCGTCCTCCGAACCCGTTACCAGGGGGCTTTGGAGGGATCGCCCTTATAGTACGATCGCATGTAGGCGATGACCTTCCAGGCGTCATCCTCGTTCAGCAGATCTTTATATGGGGGCATCCCGCCCTCCCGACCCTGCATGATCGTCTCGAGCACGCTGGCATCATCGCCGCCGTAGAGCCACTCCGCGTCGTTCAGCGGCTTTCCCATCCCGCCGCCGCCCATGAGCCCGTGGCAGCCGTAGCAGTTGTGCTTCAGGTAGAGTTTTCTCCCCTCGGCGATCGCCTCGGTATTACCCGTGTAGGGGTTGAGCTTCTTTGGCCCCTGCTGCGTCACCGTCGCCGTATCCTGCGCTTTGTCCAGGGTCTGGGCGAGCGCTCCCGTCGACGTATCCTGCGAGCTGTCCACGGTCTGAGCGCGCGGTCTCGCGAAGCCGACGATCGGCACGCCATAGTCCTGCAGGATCCTTCTGACCTCGGTCGACTTCCTGGCCAAGATGGCTTCCAGTTCTTCCTTGAGCGCCTCGCCCTCCTCCTCACGACGCACGCCCATCGAGATGTCGTACACAAAGGGCAAGAACGGCAGATCGATCGCCGGCGTTACAGGTACGAGCTCGAGCTCCACCCCCTGCTGCCTGGCGAAATAGCCCGCGATCGGGCCCCAGACGATCGCGACATCGACTTCGCCCACCGCCACGGCGTGGACGATCGCGGCCGGCGGGTTCTCTTCGCTGTAGTCGCCGTACACGCTGTAGCCGACCACGTTCTGCACGATCTGCCTTTGCCCCAGGGCGTGGGCGGGCGGGCTGTTCGCATAATCGTCCCCGATCGTGTGAACGCCGATCTTGAGCTGGCGCAGAATCGGGTCATCGAACGAGCCGATCTGGAACCCGCTGTTTTTCCGATAGAGAAAGACATAGGTGGAGCGGTAGTAGGGCTTGGTCGTCAGGACAAGCTCGTAGCTGCTGGGAACGCCCATCACCACATCACAGGTTCGCTCCCTCAGTGTGTTCCGGATGAAGCCGCGTCGCTGAGGCCACCAGGTGTAACTGACGCTAGCGTTCAGTTCCGCGGCGATCAGCTCCGCGATCTTGTTCTCGAACCCTTCCTGCCGCCGATTGGAATAGGGAAGGTTGTTCGGGTCGGCGCAGACCCGGAACTCCCTGGCCTGATTCACTCGCCGCTCGGGGCTGCCCGCCACGACGAGTGATCCGGCGGCGACCAGAACAAAAGCGCGCAGGAGGAACACGCTACCGACCGAGAGTGATCCCAGTCTCAGACTTCCCATGAGGCCTCGCTTAATGTGTCTAGAAGCCGCCGACCGCGCCCCGAAAACTCCACGGGCGCGAACCAGGTACGGCTCCTGGAGGGATTGAGAGACCCGTTGGGCACCGCCGGTAGTCCGACGGTGCCCAAGGGCCGCGGCAGGTCCTAGTCAAGAGCAAACACGAAGAGCATGCCGCTCTTGGCTACATGCTGACCCAGATCGCTGAATGCGTTGACCGCTCCGAGCGCAGCGGTGGGGTCATCAAGGGACAGATCGAGAGATACCGTGGCTCCCGACCAGCCGCCAACGCCCGCAAGGATCGCCACGTACTGTTTACCGTCCGGGCCCATATACGTCATCGGGTTTCCGATGATACCGGCGCCGGTCTTGAACTTCCACAGCTCTCTGCCGTTGGTCGCATCGAGAGCCTTGAACCAGCCGTCCATCGTTCCATAGAAGACGATATCGCTACCGGTCGCCAGGGTGCCGCCCCAGGCCGAGAACATCTCGCGGGTCTCCCACTTCTTCGTACCCGTGGCCGGATCCCAGGCCAGGACGAAGCCGCGGTGTCCACCCGGACCCGGGTGGGTCTTCACGATGGCACCGACGTAGGGCAGGCCCGCCGTGTAGCTCACCTCTACCCCTTGGTATTCCATGCAGAGGTTGTTGCCGGGTACGTACATCAACTTCGTCCTTGGCGACCAGGCTACGGGCTGCTGGTCCTTGAAGCCCATGGCCGACGGGCAGATGTTGGTCGTATTCTGTTGCGAGCTTGTCCGCTTCTCCGGATTCTCGATCGGCCGCCCGGACTTGAGATCGATCCCCCTCGCCCAGTTGACCGGCCCGTAAGGCTCCGCCACGAGCACCTCACCGTTGGTACGATCGATCGTGTAAGCGAAGCCGTTGCGGTCGAAGTGGACCATCGCTTTCCGCGTCTTACCCTTAATCTCGAGGTCCACCAAGACCCACTCGTTGATCCCGTCGTAGTCCCACGCGTCGTGCGGCGTCATCTGATACGCCCACTTCGCCATCCCGGTGTCCGGGTCGCGCGCCCAAATGGTCATCGACCACTTGTTGTCGCCGGGGCGCTGGTCCGGGTTCCACGTCCCGGGGTTGCCCGTGCTGTAGTACAGCAGATCCAGCTCGGGATCGTAGGAGTACCAGCCCCACGTCGTGCCGCCCCCGCGCGTCCACTCGTCACCCTTCCAGGTCGTGACTCCCAGATCCTTGCCTTTGTGGTCCGCGTAAAACGGCTTGAAGTCGGGGCCGATGCCGACCTCCGCGTCGGGGCCGGTGCTGTACATCCGCCAGATCTGCCGGCCCGTTTTGAGGTCGTTGGCGGTGAGGAAGCCCCGCACTCCGAACTCGCCGCCAGCGATCCCGCTGATCACCTTGTCCTTGATCACCAGCGGGGCGGCGGTCTGGGTCATGCCCCTCTTCGGGTCGCCCTGCTTGGCCTGCCAGACCACTCTCCCCGTCTTGGCATCCAGCGCCACCGTGGTCGCGTCGAGCTGGTTGAAGATGATCTTTCCATCGCCGTAGGCCACACCTCGGTTGACCAGGTCACAGCAGGCGACGCCTGGAACGGTCGGGTCCTGGTTCGGTTTGTAGAGCCACTTGATCGGGGCACCCGGCTTGGTCAGGTCGAGGGCATACACGATGTTGGGGAACGAGGTGACAAAATACATCGTGTTGTCCAGAACGAGCGGGTTGCCTTCGAGCCCCTGCAGGGTGCCGGTGGAGAAGGTCCAGGCCACATGCAGGTCCTCGATATTGCCCTTATTGATCTGGTCCAGAGGGCTGTAGCGGGTTCCTGCGAAATCCTTGTTCGGTATCACCCAGGTGTTGGGGTCCTCCTGAAGCCGTGTCAGGTCCTGGCCGGTAGCTGGGAGAGCGGCGAGAAACAAGAAGCTCGCCGCGAGCCCCCAGGCGCAGGCCTGATAAATCGATCGATTCATGGTTCGCTCCTAGGCACAAGGTTCACTGACTGCTGTCGAGATCCGACTGGGTCGGGAATTGGTCCCGGTCAGCTCCGACAACGCTGAGGCGCACAGGCGCCGTAGACAGCTACGGCACCCGTGGCTTAGCATGCGTGGACCGGAGGACTACGTCCGCTGGCTGGTCCGCGCATCGATCCTGCTATCAACACGTTCGGCGTCGTGCAGCCGTGACCGCCACAGCTCCAGCGAAGCCACAGGCTATTCGAGGTCGTATCCACCTGACGACGCCGTGAACTCTCGGGTCCGGTGGTGAACGAATCGGTCAATGTCCAGAAGGCAAAGAAGCGGGAAGCGGTGTCGAGGAAGGAGAGGGGTGGCAGAGCGGTAGACCAGGCCTCCGCGAGTTGGCGCCACCAGCCCCACAGGCTCCGCGGCAGACGAGCGGGCGGAAACGAGGCCAACCACAACATCTGCTGGCCGTTCGTGTCCCGGGTTCGCTGGCCTCTCCGCCACTCAACGGAGGAATGTCTACACATCCGTCACCGCCAGGTTGGCTTCTTAACGGGCTGCTAGGCATGCCCTTAGGCCCCTCGACCCCACGTCCCCCGAGTCAGAATGTCCCCCCAGGCCAACAGGGATTATCACTTGCCTTAGTGTGTGAGGGGCAGTATAGGGGTAGCGCCCCCGTCGCGCAAGGCATCGCGCCAGGGGGCTCTCAGGATGCACCCGAGCGCCCTCTTTCGCTGCACCGGCCGCAGAAACGTGCCCCTCGGCTCCGCAGAGCTTCATTCTCCGGCTGCGACGAGCCCTGAATCCCGGCAGAGAACCGGCCCCGCAGGGAATCGAAAGCGGCTCCAGGGCCTCGGCCGCGCCTTTCCTTCTTGACATTGAGGTACGGGCTGCTCTATAGTGGTGGACGTTCTTCGAAATTTCAAGGGGCGCGGAGTCACGCAGGGGAGCGGCCCCTTGTTGTCTCTGGCGGCTGCCCGTTCTCGGAACTATTGTTCCGGGAGCCTGTCATTATCCAGCATCACTCTCACCCTTCCCAAACAGGAGAACGGCTATGGCGTCCCTAATGATCGGCGAATCACTGGTCGGCGACGGTAACGAAATCGCCCACGTGGACCTAGTCATGGGCTCGAAGAGCGGCCCCGCGGGACAGGCTTTCGCCAACTGCCTCGTGGCGCAACGTGCCGGTCACAATGCGCTGCTGGCGGTGGTCTCACCGAACCTCCCGGCGAAGCCCGACACTCTGCTCTTCAACAAGGTGACGATCAAAGGCGCGAAGCAGGCGGTCCAGATGTTTGGTCCGGCTCAGGCGGCGGTGGCGCGGGCCGTCGTTGACAGCGTGGAGCAGGGTGTCATTCCGAAGAAGGACGTGGATGACCTTTGCATCCTGGTCGGGGTGTTCATCCACTGGGAGGCGGAGGACGACAAGAAGATCTACGACTATAACTACAAGGCGACCAAAGAATCGATTGCCCGTGCCTTGAAGGGCGAGCCGAAGGTGGACGCGGTGCTCGCGGGCAAGAAGCAGGCGCGGCACCCCTTCGCTGCCGGCGCCGAGTCGTAGGCCAACGAGTTGCAAGCCCTTGCGCTGGGGCGGCGTTGAGCCGCCCCACGGCGCGCGCGCATGAAGAAACTCCTCATCCAACTCGACAGCGATCGTCTGCCGAGCTCGTTTGACTCGATCGTTGCTTACGACGGCGGAGCGGACGAAGTCCTGAGCTACGGCGGCGTACGCCCCGCCGATGTGCGCGACCTCATCCACGGGGCGATCTTCACCCGCGGACTGAAGGATCTGAAGCACACGGCCGTCTTTCTGGGCGGCTCCGATGTCGCGATGGCGGAAGAGATGTTGGAACGGGCCCGGGAGGCTTTCTTTGGGCCGTTTCACGTCTCCCTGATGCTGGACCCGAACGGTTCCAACACGACGGCGGTGGCATCGGTGGCCAAGCTCGAGAGTGCGGCTGGGGGAGTCAAGGGGAAGCGGGTGTTGATCCTGGGGGGGTCGGGCGCGGTCGGCAGCCGTGTGGCGGGGCTGTGCGCGGGCGCCGGGGCGGACGTGATCGTAGCGTCGCGAGATCAGGAGGCGGCAGAGCGAGCGACTTCCGCCATCCGACGCCGGTTCGGCTGCAGCATCACGGGTGATGTGGTCGATTACCCGCTTGGCCCGGGCAGCGTTCTGGACGAGGCGGATATCGTGTTTGCCTCGGGGCCGCCGGGGGTCCGGCTGGTCGAGCGCGCGGGCTGGGGGCGCGGGCGTGGGGCGAGCGTCTTGGGCGACGTCAACGCGGTGCCGCCCCTGGGCGTGGATGGGATTGAACCGACCGACGACGGGGAGAAGAAAGACGGCGCCGTCGTGTTCGGTGCGTTGGGCATCGGCGGCCTCAAGATGAAACTTCACAAGGCCTGCATCGCCCGGCTGTTCGAGACCAAAGACCTGATTCTGGACGCCGAAACGATCTACGAAGTCGCGCACTCGCTCTGAGCGCCGATGGCTCGCGTCATCGGGATCGATCCCGGCACGCTCAGCTTCGACCTCTGCGGGCTCGAGGACGGGCGCGTTTTCCTGGATCGCTCACTCCCCAGCGCGGACGTCATCGCCAAGCCGCAGCTGCTCGTCGATCTCCTCAGCGGCGCGCGGCCTGCAGAGCTGATCACTGGCCCGTCAGGCTTTGGCCTTCCCCTCATCGCCATCGACCGGCTGACTGATCGCGACATCCTGCTCGCCAACCTCGCCCGCCGGCCCGCGCAGGCCGAAGAGGTCGCGGGGCTGGGCCGCGTCTTCGGGGCTCTCCGCAGCGCGCGCCTTCCCGTCGTCTTCCTCCCGGGGGTGGTGCACCTGCCGACGGTACCCGCCTACCGTAAAGCCAACCGAATCGACATGGGCACGGCCGACAAGGTATGCGCGGCCGCGTTGGCGATCGACGACCAGGCATCGTGTCTCGGCGTGAGCTACGAGGAAACTTCCTTCGTCTTGGCGGAGCTGGGCGGGGCCTTCAGCGCGGTGCTGGCGGTCGATCGCGGCCGCATCGTCGATGGTCAAGGCGGATCGAGCGGGCCCATGGGATTCCGGTCGGCGGGTGCCATGGACGGAGAGGTCCCGTACCTTTTGGGAAGGTTTCCCAAGGCCGTTCTGGTCTCCGGAGGCGCGGCGTTCCTCGCCGGCTCACCGGATGCTTCCCCGGAAGAGCTGGGTCAGAGGTCGGATGCGGCGGCCCGCGGCGCCCAGGAGGCTTTGGTGGAGGCCGTGCTGAAGGCGGTCGCGGCGGAGCACGCATTGATCCCGCGGGCCCGCGAGATCTTGCTCTCCGGACGGCTGACCCGGGTCGACTGGGTGGTCTCCCGTCTTCGCGACGCCCTCTCGAGGTTCGCTCCGGTGCGAGTCGTCAAAGGTTTCGCCGGCGTGGCCAGCGAAGCGGCCCAAGGGGCGGCGCTGCTGGCCGACGGACTGGCGGGCGGAAGTCGCCGCGGGCTCGTAGAGGCGCTGCAGCTTCGGAGCGCCTCGGGAACCGTATTCGATCACTTGTTTGTCGCTGGAGCTGAGGGGCTCCGGCAGAAGTGGCCGGATGAGTGAGCTCGTGCTGATCGTTGGCGCTTCCACGCGCGCTATGGCGGAGTCGGCCGTGAAAGCGGGCTACAAGTGCACGACCGTCGATTACTTCGGCGACCTCGACCAGACGGCGCTGGTTCCCAACTTGGCCCTCGGGGACCTCGGGTTGCCTTGCTGCGCCGCTTCGCTCGTCTGTGCGGGCGAACGGATCTCGGCGACGTCGGTTGTCTACGGGGCCAGCCTGGAGAATTATCCCGGGGCGGTGTCCCGGCTCGCGTCGGGCCGCGAGCTGTTGGGAAATGTGCCAACGACGCTGCGGGGAGCGCGGGATCCGGTGGCGCTTGCAGGCGCGCTGGGAGCCGCGGGATTGGCGGTCCCGCGCATGCTGGGAGCTGACGCCGCGCGGACGGCTGATCCGCGGCAGCGCTGGATCCGCAAGCGGCGCCGAAGCGGAGGCGGCGTCGGCGTGGCGCGGTGGCATCCTGGCGAGGGCGTGCAGTCATGGGAATTCGTCCAGGAGTTCATCGGAGGGACACCCGGCTCGGCGGTCGTCGTGGCGGACGGTCGTCGTGCCGTCGTGCTGGGACTGGCTCGCCAGATCATAGGAAGCAAGGCGTTCGGCGCCTCGGGCTTCCGGTACTGCGGTAGCGTGCTGCCGCTGACCGATGAGGAAGAGGAGTTCACCGGCGTGTTGTCTCGCGTGCAGAAGGCCGCGGAGACGGTGGTGACCGCTTTCGGCCTTCGTGGCGTGTTTGGGATCGACTTCATGACCCGGAACGGCCGCGTCTGCGTGCTGGAAGTCAACCCGCGGTACACGGCTTCGATGGAGCTGGTGGAGAGCGCCTACAGGCTGTCGATCTTCGACCTCCACGTGCGCGCTTGCCGCGGGTCGCTCCCGGTATTTGAGCTGTCGAGCCGTTGGAGGTCAGGCCCGGCTCACGGCAAGGCCATCCTTTTCGCGCGCCAAGCTTGCGTTCTGGGCGACACGCGGCAGTGGCTCGCCGCGGGCGTCCGCGACGTCCCGCAGCCCGGAGCGAAGTTCGTCGCCGGCGCGCCGATCTGCACGCTTTTCGCCCGGGCGCCGAGCCCCGACGCCTGCCTGCGTTTTCTCAAGCAACTGGCGCGCGTGCACCAGGCGCGCATGCTGCCGCCGGGCGCCAACGGTTGGGAGCGGTGATGCCGGTTCCGCGAGCGCCGGCCTTTTCCGACGCGCAGGGCAAGATGCAGTTTGGAAGTTCCATCACTGAGGACGAGGACGATCGCCCATGAAACTGAACGGCACCTGGGTCGAGGACACCTTCGCCGAGGCGTTCGCCATGTGGGGGGCCCGCGTGGTGATCACCGGCGTCAGTCAGCGCTGGGCGCGAGAGGCGGCGACCCAGATGGCGGGGTTCGCCACCTCCGTGATCGGATGCAAGTGTGAGGCCGGGATCGAGGCCGACGTTGCGGCGGAGGTCAGCCCTGACGGGCGCCCCGGGACGAGCGTGCTCCTGTTCGCCTTTGACGCCGAAGGGGTGGAGAAGCGGCTGGTGGAGCGGATCGGGCAGTGCGTCCTTACCTGCCCCACGACGGCCTGCTTCGACGGTCTGCCCGAGGCGCCCGAGCGCATCTCGGTGGGCGGCCAGCTCCGCTACTTCGGGGACAAGTACCAAGTGAGCAAGCTCATCGACGGTCGCCGCTTCTGGCGCGTGCCGGTGATGGAAGGCGAGTTCGTGGTGGAAGAACGGTTCGGGACTTGCCCGGCCGTAGGGGGCGGAAACTTCATCATCCTGGGCGAATCGGCCGAGGCAACGCTCGCCGCGGCGGAGGCCGCCGTCGCCGCGATCGCATCCGTCCGCGGTGTGATCCTCCCCTTTCCTGGCGGGATCGTGCGGAGCGGAAGCAAAGTCGGCTCACGACACTACTCTCTGAAGGCGACGACAAACGACGCCTACTGTCCGACCCTGCGCGGTGTCGTGGAGAGCGCCCTGCCCGACGGGGTCAACTCCGTGCTGGAGATCGTGATCGACGGCCTCAACGTCGCGGACGTCGAGGAAGCGATGCGAGTGGGGATTCGGGCGGCGTGTCAGCCGGGCGTGCATTCGATCTCGGCGGGCAACTACGGCGGTGAGCTCGGCCAATACAAGCTGGCGCTCCGCGAATTGCTGGCCGCCCCGAGCCTGACGTGAGCGCCTTCCGGGTGCAGGCGGGGAATGCCATGGCTCAGCTTGGAAAGCGTTTCGGCGAGTTCGCCCAGCCTGAAAAAGGAGAGATCCTGGTATGGACCTCGGAATGAACGAGCGGGCCGCCCGGATCGCGGACGCGATCTGCGCGGAGGCTGACGCCCTGCGGGTGGGGGTCAAGACGCTGGACAATGGCGCCCGAGTGATCGATGCGGGTGTCGAGGTGCCGGGCGGGCTAGCGGCTGGCCGGTGGCTGGCCGAGGTCTGTATGGGCGGCCTGGGCCAGATCGGCTTCACAACTCTCGACTTCGGCGCCCAATGGCTCCCTGGCCTCACCGTGACGACCGACCACCCGGCGGAAAGCTGCATGGCCTCGCAGTACGCGGGCTGGAAGATCGATCCCAAGGGTTATTTCGCCATGGGCTCGGGGCCGCTGCGCGCCATGGCGCGCGTCGAGAAGGGGTTGTTCGAAAAGCTGGGCTACCAAGAGGAGGGGGAGCGGGGCGTCCTCGTGCTTGAGGGGCGCGAGCTGCCCACGGAAGCCGTCGCCGACTACGCGGCAGAGAGGTCGGGCCTTCGCCCCGAGCACCTCACATTCCTCATCGCGCCCACGGCCAGCCTCGCGGGAGGAGCGCAGATCTCGGCCCGCGTGCTGGAGACCGCCCTGCACAAGATGCTCGAGCTCGAATTCGACATCGGAGTTGTGCTCGCCGGGCTGGGCACGGCTCCGCTGGCGCCGGTAGCCAAGGACGACCTCAGAGCGATCGGGCGCACCAACGACTGCGTTCTGTACGGCGGACGCGCGCACTTTACGGTCCGTGCGGACGATGAGGCGTTGGCCGATCTCGTGCCTCGCGTCCCGTCCAATAGCTCATCCGACTACGGCACGCCATTCTACGACATCTTCCAGCGCTACGGAGGCGATTTTTACAAGATCGACCCGCACCTGTTCAGCCCGGCCGAGATCTCTCTCACCAACGTGGCGAGCGGTCGCACGTTCCAGGCGGGGTCGGTCAACGCCGAAGTACTGGGGGCTTCGCTTTTCTCATGAGGGTGGCGATCCTCTCCGGCTCGAGTGGTTGGCACATCGATGCGCTCAAGCGCGCGCTGGCGGCGCGGGGCATCGAGCCAACCGAGCTTCCGATCGACGCGCTGGTCGGGCGAGTGAGAGAGACACCGTGCCTCAAAGCGGGCGAGCAGGCGCTCGACACCTTTGAGGCCGTGCTGGTCCGTATCATACCCCGCGGCTCGCTGGAGCAGATCATCTTCAGGGTCGATGCGCTTCATCGCCTGGAGCGACTTGGCATCGAGGTGATCAACCCGGCACGGGCGATCGAGAGGACCGTGGACAAGTACTACACCTCCACGCTGCTCGATGAGGCTGGAATCCTGACACCGCCTACCGTGGTCGCCGAGCGTATGGACGAGGCGATGGCCGCGTTTCGGGCGTTCGGGGATGTCATCGTCAAGCCGCTGTTCGGATCGAATGGACGGGGCATGGTTCGCGTGGATGACGAGGAGGTCGCGTATCGGGTCTTTCGGGCGCTGGAGTTGGATCGTTCGATCTACTATATTCAGAAAACAATTGTTCATAGCGGTCAAGACGTCCGCGCTTTTGTCGTCGGCGAACGCGTCGTCGCGGCGGCCGAACGGCAGGCGCAGGGCTGGCGCACCAACGTTTCACGCGGAGCCCGGATGGCCCCGTTCACCCTCCCAGCCACGTGGGAAGCTTTGAGTTTGCAGGCCGCCGCTGCGGCAGGCTGTGAGTATGCCGGGGTCGATCTATTGCCCGCTCGATCGGGCGAGCTCTACGTGTTGGAGGTGAACGGGATCCCCGGATGGCGCGGCCTACAGTCCACCACCGACCTCGACCTCGCAGGTGCCATCGTCGATCACCTGGTCGCGCGGGTCGCTGCCCGGCAGGGAGCGTGAACGAGACGGAGATCGCTGGCGCTGTCCAGCTCGCGTGCCTCCTGGAAGTGAGCGCGCCGAAGCCGGGGAATGTGAGCCCGTTATTCGGGTTCGCTGACGCGCGTTTTGAGCACTATCTGGCGAGCGCCGTGGCGATTGGGCCGCCCATGGCGCCCGCCGGAAGTCAGAGCGTCGGCGCCACGATTCGGGCGGCGGTCCGCGACACGCGGCGGTATGTTGCGTCGAACGTGAACCTTGGGATTATTCTCCTCCTCGCTCCCCTCGCCAAGGCGGCCGCAGCGGGCGGCCGCCCCCTCCGGGAGAGCCTCACGGCCGTGCTGGCTGCATTGACGGTGCAGGACGCGGTGGACGCGTACGCCGCGATCCGGGAGGCCTCGCCCGGCGGCCTCGGAGAGGCGCCGAGTCAGGACTTGCGGCAGGAGCCCACGGTGACCCTCCGCGAAGCGATGGCCCTCGCGGCCGACCGTGACACCATCGCGAGGGAGTATGTGACCGACTTCGCGATCACATTCGGCGAAACAGCGCCGACGCTCCTGGCCGCCCGGCGATCGGGACTGGGGTGGCCGGACGCCATCGTGCAAACGTACCTGCAGCTCCTGGCGCAGGTGGAAGATACGCTGATCGCCCGGAAGCTTGGGCGTGGCGCTGCGCAGGAGGTGAGCCGCGCGGCATCCGAGGTGGTGGGGCTCGGCGGTGTGCGGACGGACGAGGGCCGACGCGCGATCGTCGAGTTTGACCGTACGCTTCGCGACCCGAAGAACGAGCGCAACCCTGGAACGACGGCGGACATGATAGCGGCGGCGACCTTTGTAGTTTTAACGGAGTGTGGAGAGCCGCTATGAGCCGCTACGAGGTGCGCGTCTCCAAGGACTATTTGGTCTTTGCCGCCGGGCATTTCATAACTTACGGCGACCAGTGTGAGCGGTTGCACGGCCACAACTACCGGGTCTCCGCTATGGTCGAAGGCGATGTCGATGAAAACCACTACGTCTTTGACTTCGTCGAGCTGAAGGCGATCATGCGCGAGATCATCAACGAGCTGGACCACAAGATGCTGCTGCCGGAACACAATCCAGCGCTGACGATCGGCGAAGACGGCGACTCGATCAGTGTACGGTACGAGGAGCGGCGGTATCTCTTCCCGCGGCACGACGTCGTCCTCTTGCCCGTGCCAAACACCACCGCCGAGATGCTCGCCAAGTACCTGGCGGGGCAACTGAGAGAGGTGCTCAGCGGACGGCGCGCCGCCCGGCTCAGCGGGATCGCGGTCGAGGTTGAGGAGTCGTTCGGGCAGTCAGCCTGGTATCGCGAATCGCTCGGTTAAAAGCAGGCTGAGGAGTCGCATTGGTGCGCTTGAGGGCTTTAGGTTCCAGTGCCTGACACAAACGACGCGGCGCGACTCGCCTCGCGCCGCATGATGGCGACTGGGGAGCGGGACTTGCAGCGACTCGTGCTGGATATGCACGACGGTCCGGTCCAGTACCTGTTCGCAGCGGTTTCTCAGCTTAAGATGACGCTTCCGAAGCTCGCGAACGGGTCCGAGGCCGAACGGCGACTGAACCAGGCGCTCGGCCTCCTTCAGCAGGCGCTGGGCGAGATCCGCGACCTTGTGGGAGCGTTCCGGCCTCCGGGCTTCGAGCGTCGACCACTCGGGGATCTGATCGAGGGCCTGGCAGTGCAGCACGAGGAGTTGACGGGCCAGGCCGTCGAAATGACGCTCGCCCCGGATTTGGGCGGCTGCGCCTTGCCGGCGAAGATCGCGATCTACCGGATCGTTCAGGAAGCTCTGGCCAACGGGTACCGTCACGGCGCGGTCGACTGCCAGCGGGTCCTTCTGACTCGCGCGGGGTCGTGGCTCCACCTCACCGTGGCTGATGATGGTGCGGGATTCGATGCCGAGCGGGTCCTCCGAGCCGAGCGCGACGTGGCCGTTGAAGGGGGCCACTTCGGTCTCCGGGGCATTCAGGACCGTGTTGCGGCGCTAGGAGGCACCTTTTCAATTCGCAGCACACCGGGTCAGGGCACCGAGCTCAACGTTAAACTTTCGAGCGAATGACTATCAGGGTTCTGTTGGTCGACGACCATGCGATCGTGCTGGAAGGGCTCCGTGCCCTGCTCGATTCGCAGCCGGACATGTCAGTGGTGGCGGCGACGCGCGACGGCGCGGAAGTCATACCGCTGACGCGGGAGATCGAGCCGGACGTGGTTGTGCTTGACCTCGAGCTGGGGACGATGAAGGGGTCGGAGCTCATCCGGAAGCTTCGCGACCTCTCGCATCCGCCCAAGATGCTCGCTCTCACAGCTTACAACGACGGCGAAACCGTGCGCTCCGCTCTCGACGCCGGTGCGGACGGCCTCTCGTTCAAGACCGAGCCTCCCGAGCGCACGATCGCAGCGATCCGCGAAGTCTACGAGGGGCGGCTGCTGTTTCCGCAGGCGGCGCGCCGTTGGCTGGACCGGCGTGCTAAAAGGACCGGACCGGGGGAACTCACCCCGAGGGAACGGCATGTGTGGGAACTCGTCGCGAAGGGTCTCACCAATCGTCAGATTGCCGAGCGGCTCGAGGTGGGCGAAAACACGGTGAAGTACCATGTCCAACACCTGTTCCTCAAGCTCGGCGTGAACAACCGGACTGAAGCGGCAATGAAATTCGCCGCGGCGGAGGGGACCCCGGAAACTTAGCTCCGTTCGGCGGCGGTCACACCCAGCGCGCCTATCTTCGCCTCAATGCTGGCGAGCAGCGAGTCGTATGACGCCGCGAATTTCTCCACACCCTCCTTCTCGAGTTCGGCTGTCACCTGCTTCAGATCGATGCCTAGAGCGCCAAGAGACGCGAGGGTGTCCTGGGCCGCCGAGATCCCATCGTGTATTCGGACCTCAGGCTGGCCGTGGTCACGGTACGCGTCATACGTGTTTGGCGGCATCGTGTTGACCGTATTCGGAGCGATGAGCGGTTCCACGTAGTGGACGTCCGAATACTGCGGGTCTTTGGTGCTGGTCGAGGCCCACAGAGGTCGTTGAGGCTGCGCACCGAGCCCTTTCAACCGCGTCCACCGCTCCGTCGCACAAGCACGCTCGAACTCGGCGTAGGCCGCACAGGCGTTCGCGATGGCGATCTTTCCCCGGAGCCCTTTCGGGTCCCCGAGCTCATCCAGGCGGGTGTCTACTTTCGTGTCGACCCGGCTCACGAAGAAACTCGCCACGGAGCTGATGCGATCGATCGGCTGACCCCGTGCGGCCCGTTTCTCGAGGCCGGTGAAATAGGCGTCGATGACGCGCACGTAGCGAGCCACCGAGAACAGCAGAGTGACGTTGACGTTGATGCCCTGGGCGATCAGCGACTCGATGGCCGGCAGACCCTCGACCGTGCCCGGGACCTTGATCATAACGTTGGGCCGGTCCACCGCTCCCCACAGCCGCTCGGCTTCGGCGACCGTCTCGGCTGTGGAGTAGGCGAGGGCCGGCGACACTTCGATCGAGACCAGACCGTCCTGCCCCTCCCTAGCGTCGTACAGCGGCCTGAATGTATCGCAGGCTTGGCGCACATCCGCGACGGCGATCGCCTCGAAGATCTCGGCTGGCGTCTTTCGCGCAGCGGCCAGGCGGCGCACGTCCTCGTCATAGAGGCTGCTTTCGGCGACGGCCTTCTCGAAGATCGTTGGGTTGGTCGTCATCCCCTTCAGGCCGTCCTCCTCGATTAGCCGATGCAACTCACCGGAAGCGAGAAGGTCGCGCGTGATGAAGTCATACCAGGGGCTTTGACCGAGCTCGCCCAACCGTAGGAGAGGGTTAGTTGACATCATGTCCTCCGACGTAGAACTCCGTGAACCGCCTCGACCACCCGGTCTACGGTCAAGCCGAACTCTCGAAACAGAACCTCTCCGGGAGCGGAGGCGCCGAAGTGGTCGATCGTAATCGTTTCGCCGTCGTCCGTCACGTAGCGTAGCCAGCCCAGCGACGACGCCGCTTCGATGGCTACCCGGGCCCGGAGGGCCGGCGGAAGCACCGAGTCGCGGTATTGCCGCGTCTGTTGCTCGAACAGCTCCCACGAGGGCATGGAGACGACCCTTGTGCGTATGCCTTGGCCATACAGGCGTTCGCTGGCTTCCAGCGCCAGCTGCACCTCCGAGCCACTCGCGATCAAGATCGCCTTCGGGTCTCCGTCCGGCGGATCCACGAGCACGTAGGCGCCTCGGCCGACGCCGCTGGCCGGCTCCAGCCGTGTACGATCGAGCACCGGCAGCTTCTGGCGAGTCAGGGCCAATACCACCGGCCCGTCGTGCCGCTCCAAGGCGATGCGCCACGCTTCCACCGTCTCCGTGGCGTCACCGGGCCGGATCACCACCAGGTTGGGGATCGCGCGCAGCGCGGCCAGTTGCTCCACGGGCTGGTGCGTGGGGCCGTCTTCGCCCAGACCGATGGAGTCATGGGTGCAAACGTAGATGACTGGCAGCTCCATCATCGCCGCAAGCCGGATAGAGGGGCGCATGTAATCAGTGAAAATCAGAAAGGTCGCACCGTAGGGCCGGAGACCGCCGTGTGCCGCCATACCGTTGAGGCACGCGCCCATGCCGTGCTCGCGGACGCCCCAGTGCAGGTTGCGACCGACGCCGTCGGCGCTGAAGTCCGCCTCTCCCTTTAGCAGCGTATTGTTCGACGGTGCCAGGTCGGCAGACCCGCCGATCAAGTTCGGCACCCGCACGGCCAGAACATTCAGTGCCTTGCCCGACGCCTGCCGCGTGGCAAGGGGGCCGTCGCTCGGTCCGAAGTCGGGAAGGTCCGCATCCCAACCCTCAGGCAGCGTCCCGTTCATCCAGCGGCTGAACTCAGCGGCCAACTCGGGATGGGCCTTGCGATAGTCGCCGAACAGCCGCTGCCAGACGCTTTCTAGCTCCTCACCTCGCGCCTGGGCCCCGCGCATGAACGAAAACGCGTCTTCAGGGACGTGGAAGGGCGGGTCTGTCGGCCAGCCCATGACCTCCTTCGTCAGCTGCACTTCCTCAGCCCCCAGGGGCGCTCCGTGCGCCTCGGCCGTATCGCGCTTGTTCGGTGCCGGGTCGGCGATGTGCGTCCGCAGGACGATCAGAGATGGGCGCGCCGTTTCCGCACGAGCGGCTTCCAGAGCCGCGCCGATGGCGTCCAGATCGTTGCCGTCGGCGACGTGCTGGACGTGCCAGCCATAGGCCTCGAAGCGCCGACCGACATCTTCCGAGAAGGCGAGTGCGGTGTCACCCTCGATGGTGATCCTGTTGTCATCGTATACCAGGTTCAGCTTGCCCAACCGCAGGTGGCCCGCGAGGGAAGCCGCCTCGCTGGCGACGCCCTCCATCATGTCGCCATCACTGACCAAGCCCCATACCCGATGGTCGACAATCGGGTAACTCGGCCGGTTGAATCGGTCGGCCAAGAAGCGCTCGGCGATCGCCATCCCCACGGCGTTCCCCACGCCCTGCCCCAGTGGGCCCGTCGTCGTCTCCACGGCCGCAGGCAGCCCCCGTTCCGGATGCCCAGGCGTTTGTGATCCCCACTGGCGAAACCGGATCAGCTCTTCGAGGGGCAAGTCGTACCCGGTCAGGTGGAGCAGTGCGTACAGGAGCATCGACGCGTGGCCGCAAGAAAGGACGAAGCGGTCCCGGTCGGGCCACGCCGGGTTGTTCGGATTATGACGCAGGAACTGGGTCCAGACGGCGTAGGCCACCGGCGCCAGAGCCATCGGCGTCCCTGGGTGCCCCGAGTTCGCTTGCTCGACCGCGTCCATGGCCAGCGCGCGGATCGTGTTGATGCAGCGCTCGGCTGTCGCCCGGTCGGGTTTCGATTTTTGGGCCGTCAACGTTGAGTTGGCGCGTGACGTTGAGCTGCTGCGTGACGAGGCTCTCATTGTCTAGTACCGGCGGCGGCAAGCTCTTCCTGCTTCACAGCAAGAGCGGATGCCTTGACCAAGTAATAAGTCACGACGAGCTGGGTCACCAGTAGGCTGTTCGACTTCTTCCGCTCGTCGCGCTCGAGGAAGGTCCCCAGCGCGTTGGCGCGCAGGTGCTTGGCGGTCGGCATGTGGTCCCACATGCGCTCTTCGATCAGAAGGGTGGTTTCGTCCGCAATCCGCCCATCGATCTGAAGCAGGTCGACTCCCGCCTCTCCCCGCTCGAAGCGGACAAACCCGTCACCACTCTGTCCCCGTGCAGCCACCAGGGCATCCTCGAGGTCGGGCAGCGGTATGGGGTGTCGAAGCGTGACACGGACGTTGAGCTTGGTGTTGTCCTGGGTCATCTCATAGTCATCCGGCGGGTAGAAAGAGATCACGATGTCGGCCTTTTCCCGCTGTGGGTCGATGAACCGCTCGGAATCGCTTCTCCGCCGCTCTAGCTGGTCCAGCACCTGTTCGCGCGTGTAACCGCGCTTCCAGGTGTCGCGGTGGATCTTCCACGCAACCCGCAGGTCGGGATCGGGGGCCAGATACACGGAGACGTCCCAGACACGTCTTAGCCCCGCGGTATAGAAGCCGTGGAGCCCATGCGCCACGACCACGGACCTCGGTGCGACGATCTCGGGCTTGCCGAAAGTGCCGTCGCTGTGGTCGTACACCGGCTTGAATATCCGCTCGCCCGCGCGCAGCAGTCGCATATGCTGGGCCATGACGTCGAGGTGATTGCAGGCCGGGTGCAGCGCGGTGATGTTCTGCTTTGCGCGTTCTACACGGTCGTACGCGTGATAGTCGTCCTGGCAGATGTCGGTGACGCGATCGGAACCCAGGACCGCCACGACCCCATCGGAGAGAGTTGACTTCCCGGCTCCCGAGTCGCCGACGACGCCCAGCATGATTGGGCGATTGGCATGGAACGGCATGGCACGCTCCCAGTCCTCAAATCTGATGTTCTGCCACCCCGTCTGCGGTCGTCTCACTGTATCCGACTGAGCCAGGATAAGGGCTGCCGCCCAGGTGGACCACACCCGCTCGCAGGGCCACGTTGAGGTGGGCGTCCCACCCAAACGGGTGGGTTCAGAGTTGCGCTTCCCCTGAATTCGGTATGCACGGAGGCGGTCGCGACGCACGGCTTGCCGAGGGTGTCATGCTGGCTGCGACGCTGCCCGAGCCGTATTGTTAGGCGCTGTCGCCAGGCTGTTCGGACATCAAGACGACGGACGCGCAATTGCCTCGATATCCGCTCGCGTGATTCGGCCGAGGTGCACCGCGGTTGCCACCAGCACGCCCGCGCACCCCATATCCGCCAGCCGCTGGAGGTCGCGACCGTCTCGGACGCCGCCGCCGACCACGAGCGACGATTCGGGATGTTGGGCGCGCAGAGGCGGCACCAGCTCGGTGGCCGGGCCGCTCAGGCCGCCCACGCGGCCAAGCTCGAGAACGATCAGCGTCCGGTATCCCGACTCCAATGCC
>JABAOH010054686.1_pt1 | contig 18491 bp, 20 predicted proteins | sample 7062181 | NCBI WGS metagenome assembly JABAOH01 (sample SAMN14538630, study PRJNA623070) | marine sediment metagenome | biome: marine biome [ENVO:00000428]; feature: marine pelagic biome [ENVO:01000023]; material: deep marine sediment [ENVO:00002113]; isolation source: pool of 5 deep marine... | reverse complement strand
AGTTCCCCAAGGTGTGATCATCCTACCATCGTAGGCGTACTTGGCGTACGAGGCCGAGTCGAAGAGGTCACAGCCCAACAGGACAGCTAGGCCAAAGGTTATAGGGTGGCCCGCACCGAAGAGGTGAACGGGCCTATCTGGGCGCAGAGCCTTCTTGCTGGCGATGATTACCTCCACCAGGTCAGAGAAGCGATATCCTTCCATCAGAGGAACAACGCCGCCAATGGCGTGGACGTGGAGAGGCATCTCTGAAAGACCCTTTCCACAGGCCTCCCTAAGGTCAGGGAACAGTCCCCCTTGGACCGTCCCCACAAGACTCATCTTCCCCTTCCACTCCAGGGCCTCCCTGCACCGCCCTAGGGTTTCCTCAACGGCGTCCTCGCAGGTCTTCCTGGGATCACTTGGTTCAGAGAAGATGTCAAGGGCCGTCCCCAGGTCAGCGCCGATGGCCTCCTGAAAACGCACTATCTCCTTGTTTGAGACCTCCACGCGCCCGTAAACGTGCTGCTGGAAGGCGCCCGAGTCCGTCATGATGGGGCCGTCGAAGCCCAAAAGGCGGTGAACGCCCTCGTCAAGGGCCGTCTCCCTCTGCTGACTCCTGTGTATGATGTAAGCGTTGGTCATGAGGATGCTGACTCGAAACCTCTCGGCCATGTCTTTTGGTGGGATGAGCAGGTTCGCAGGACTGAGCACAGGCATTAGAGCGGGCGTCTGCACGACACCGTGACCGGTTTTTAGCCTCCCTATCCTGGCCAGTCCAACCCGTTCTCTGAGTTCGAACATTCTAGCGATCAGAACCCTCGGGGAACCTTAACTCCTTTCCCGAGGCCCCGTCTCCCTACGGGAAAGGGCCCTTAAGACGGACGACGTTTCTTCGGCAGGCTCGCCCATCAATGTCTGGCCTACGATGCGGGCTGTTTGAGGGATGATTTACACAAACAAGCCGCCACTTTCACCGACCCCCCAGGGCTCCCTTAAAGTGGGGGATAGGTCTTTACGGCAGGTCAAGTGCTCAGGAACACATTCGTGCACGTTCACGGCATAGGCTACGCCACCGAGCGGAAGCTTTGGGCAGATGGCATAACCACCTGGGACGAGTTCTTCAGCATGAAGAGTGGTCTGGACCTGCGTCCTCATTTCATCAAGAGGCTCGAGGAGGGGCTCTCCACCTCCATCGACCACCTCTCCGAGGCGAACCATCGCTTCTTCCGTCGGCAGCTCCCAACCAGGGAGAGCTGGAGGGCCTATGAGGAGTTCAGGGACTCGGTTGCCTTCCTCGACATCGAGACCACTGGCTTGGAGACTGAGAGCGGAGAGATCACCGTCATCGGCCTCTACGACGGGGCGAGGATGTCTTCATACCTGGAAGATGATCTGGAGAGGTTTCCCAGGGACTTGGAGCAGTACAAGCTCATCGTTACTTTCAATGGCTCCTCCTTCGACCTTCCCTTCATCAGGCGTACCTTCCCGGAGCTGAGGCTTCATCAGATCCACATCGACCTGAGGCATGTTCTGCGCCGTCTGGGTTTGCGAGGCGGGCTCAAGGCCATCGAGCGCCAGGTAGGCATCGAACGCACGCCGGCGACCAGGGAGGTGAGGGGGTGGGACGCTGTCTACCTCTGGCGTCGGTACCTGAAGGGTGACGAGGAGGCTCTGAATGTCCTCCTGCAGTATAACAAGGAGGACGTGGTCAACCTCAAGGCCCTTGTGGAGATGGCCTACGATGGCCTCCGGGCACTCTGTCTGCATCACGGCTTCAGGACCTACTCCATGGCGGACATTCAAGGGGCGATACAGAGACCGCAATAGTTATTCCGTCGTAACGATTCATATGAAGCAGCGACCGCCAGGTCGTCGACCTTCTCAGTGGCTGTGTAGAGGAGGGTGATAGTAGATGGTGCTCCCTGAGGCCCTGGTCCCGCCTTTGGTGCGAGATCTGGCTATCATCCTCGCCCTGGCGGCAGCTATCGTCCTCATCTTCCACAAGCTGAGGCTATCGGTCGTGGTCGGATACCTCTTCGTGGGCATGATGGTCGGGCTTATTGCCCCGACTTTCGGCTTTACGGGGGACGTCGTTTCCATATCCACCATCGCTGAGCTGGGCGTCATCCTCCTGATCTTCACCATCGGGCTGGAGTTCAACCTGAGGCGGCTGAGAAGAGTAGGCCTTAGAGTCCTCCTCATAGGAACCCTCGAGATTCTCCTCATGTTCATCATCGGCTACTGGGCGGGTCTGATTCTGGGCTGGAGCTACCTGGAGGCCGTCTATCTGGGAGCCATCATATCGATTGCGGGCACCACTGTGATCGTCAAGTCCCTGATCGACGCGAGAAAGATCAGCACGGAGCAGGGTCAGCTGGTGGTGGGCATCCTCATCGTAGAGGACCTGGCCGTAGTCATCCTCTTGACGCTCCTCTCTGGGCTCTCGACGACGGGCGACATATCGGCCACACAGCTTCTCGCGATCATTGGCAGCATGGCCCTCTTCTCCTTCGTCTCCATCGGCCTCGGGATCTTCCTAGTTCCACGACTTATAGACTACGTCGCAGGGCTCCGCCTTCGGGAACTCCTGCTGGTAACCGTCCTAGGTCTCTGTTTCGGCATGGCCCTGTTCTCCGTCATCCTTGGCTTCACCCCGGCGGTGGGGGCCTTTGTCATGGGGGTCCTGGTCGCGGAATCCAAGAGGAGCCGGGATGTCATGAGGTCCATCGAACCCCTTAGGGACCTCTTCGTCGCTCTCTTCTTCATCTCCATGGGCATGCTGATCAACCTACAGTCCATGGCAAGCTACCTCCTGATTGCCGTCATCCTCACCCTGGTCTTCATCTTCGCCAAGATCACGGTGGTTTCCCTATCCAGCGCCCTTTTCGGGACGGAAGGGAGGACAGCCATCGGGGTGGGCGTCAGCATGATTGCCATGGGGGAGTTCTCCCTGCTCATCGCCAAGGTGGGCCAGCAGGACCTGGGAGTCACAGGGGACTTCCTCTACCCGATAACGGCTACCATGATCATCATCACTGCCGTGCTTGTTCCCTTCACAATTAGGGCCTCCGACTCCATCAGCCTGAGCCTCTTCGGGCGGCTGCCGCTATGGATGCGGGAGTACGGCCTCTTTCTGCCTCGATGGTCTGCATGGGCTAGCGACTCCCTCAGGAGGGCGACGAGGGCGAGAAAGACCATACGGAAGGATCTTCTCACCTTCATGGTAGGCGTACTCGTCGTCATATTCCTCGGCTCCGCTGCCTGGCTGGTCTACGTATTCCAGGCAGAACTGTCAGAGTTCATTGGGACACAGCCCAGCTATCTCCTCCTAGCAACCGGAATAACCTTTGTGGTGGCCTCCTTCTGGTCGTTCATAAGGATCGTGGGGGCCACGCGGCACCTTATGAGGGTAACCACGGAGGCCATGGTTGAGGCTTCCCCCTCAGCCAAAGTCGTAGGCTTCAGGACCATCCACAAGGTCCTCTTGCTGGTCATCAGCGCAACCGCCTTGCTGGTGGGTGGACTTACAGCAAGTGTCTTGCTCGCAAGTCTTCTGACGGCGTCTCCTCTCCTACTCCTCATAGTCACCGCCGCCGCCGGGGCGGCAATCTTCCTTACGTGGGATGCTCTCAGAATCCTCCACGAAAGGTTGGAGGAGACCCTTGCCAGGAGGTTTAGGGGTGAAACGACCGATGAACTTGAGAATCAACCGTAGGCTCGGCCCTTGAAGCGGTCCACAGGGAATCTCTCCTCGTTCCTCTCCATCTTCCTGAGGATGGCCTCAGAGAGGTCTATGGATAGGGCGTTGGCCAGGCTGAGGCCATAGATGAATATGTCCGCAAGTTCCTCCGATATGCTGTCTTTCATCTCCGGAAGCAGGGCTTCCACCTGCTCCACGCTTCTCCACTGGAAGAGCTCCAACAGCTCAGATGCCTCCACCGCGAGGGCGATGGCCAGGTCTTTCGGATTGTGGTAGCCCTCCCAATTCCTCTTGGCCACAAAATCGGCCACTCTTCTCCTAAGCTCCCCTAGGGTCGCCCCGTCCCCCATGCCTCTCCATCCGCCCAAGGAGATATAGAAGTTGTGTCATGAGTCGGTGGCACGATGGCACAGGGCATGCCCAGGCCTGATAATCATGGTTGAATTCTAAATGGAACAGGTTTTAAACGAGCCTCGACCTCTGCAGACGGCTGGCTGGGAGCATGCAGGTCCAAGACACTTATCGAATCATGAAACTCTGCGAGGTTCGGCTTCAACAGGACCCTGATGACCCAGACGCTTTGTTCACGAGGGCCGCAGTCCTGGCCCGTCTTGGTGAATACCATGAGGCACTAGAGCGCCTCAACAGGGTAGAGGCATGCGATGATCGCTATCCAGGCTTGACGAACTTCAGAGACAGGCTATTGCTTGAGATAGCTCGATCCAGGACCGTGCACGTTGGCCATTGGCGCGGGGATAACGTAGATTAACCTCGAAATATAGATATCCCCTGGCTCCTTTGGTGCGTTGTGGCTGTGGAGATAGCCCTTCTAGTCCTAGTATTCTTCCTGCCAGGTCTGTTTCTAGTGAACCTCCTCTTCCCCGAGAGGGGCAGCCTCGGCGGCGAGCTGGATCGCCTATACCGAGGGTTCCTGGGTGTCGTCATGAGCCTATCCATCACGATTCTGTATGGTACCCTCCTCGTGATCGCTACCAGAGGGCCGGAAGAGGTGGTGTTCAGACCGGAATTATTCTGGACCGGCCTGTTCGTGCTCACGGCCATCCTCTTCGTTGCAGGGGCGTTCCGAGGTGCCTATCCGTGGCTCGTCCGCCGCCCTAGACCTCTCACTGTTGAACCCTCGGAAGGTGGAGCGCGGGGCTTCGAACTCATCGATCGACTGACAGAAGTGACAACTAGCCTGGAGGAGACGAGACGCATCCTCCGGGCACCTGGCATGGTGGAGGGGGAGAGGGGCAGGCTAGAAGGGCTCGTGAAGGAACTCGAGGCCGAGAAGCGAAGGCTCGAGGAGGAGGCCGAGGACCCTTGGTAGGGGAGTACAAGCTGGCAGTGGTGGTCAGAGACGACTTGGAACTCTCCAGAGGGAAGATGTCGGTTCAGGTGGCCCACGCTGCTGTCTCATGCTCGATGCAGGCCGGGCGGAAAAGGAAGAAGTGGTTCAACGCGTGGCTCGAAGAGGGACAGAGAAAAGTGGTCGTTAGGGCCAAGGACCTGGGAGAGCTGAGGAGTCTTGAGGCCAAGGCGCGATCCCTGGGGCTGACGACCGAACTGGTAACAGACGCCGGATTGACTGAGGTGCCCCCCGGGACGACCACCTGTCTTGGCGTAGGCCCTGGACCTGAGGACTTGGTCGATCGGATAACCGGACAGTTGAGGTTGGTCTGATGAAGCCTCAGGTGAGGGTGATGGGTATAGACGACGCCCCCTTTAGCTTCGAGGACCAGAGGGTAGAGGTCGTGGGGGCAATGGTTCGGGTGCCGTCCTACCTAGAAGGAATCCTCCTTTCGGATGTGCAGGTGGATGGCGAGGACGCCACCGAGAGAGTTTGTGACATGATCAGTCGCTCGCGGTTCAAGGAGGGCCTCGCTCTGATCATGGTTGACGGGGTTGCCTTTGGCGGGTTCAACGTTGTGGATATAGAGGCCATGTACGAGAGCCTCTCCATCCCCGTCGCCACTGTAACCAAGAAGCAGCCAGATATCCAATCGATGGAGAGAGCTCTGAGAGCTAGGTTCTCCGATTGGCGCGAGAGACTAGAGATCATCAAGAGGTCGACTCTGCACAGGGTAAGGACACCCCACAAGCCCCTCTACGTTCACGCCGTCGGCATGGTTATGCAGGACGTGAAGGAGTTGATAGGTCGAAGCACCGTCAGGGGGGCGCTACCCGAACCTCTCAGGATAGCTCACCTCATTGCCACCGCCATCAAGGTGGGGGAGTCCAAGGGTTCCTCCTAGCGCATGGGAAACCTCAGGAGGGCCGCGATTCCCCCGAGGGATTTCAACTTGCGTCCTGCGTCGTGATGGCTGCTTATCACCACCACCCTCCCCTTCATCCTCTCGACCTCATGCATCAGCTCCTCGCTTTCCCTGGAGCGGCTCGTCTCGTCCGTCACCAGTAGCGTCTCCACAGCCCCCGCCACCACGGCCGCCTGCACCTCCTCGGGTCCGTAGGCGTACAGGCCTTCCTTTGCAATCTCCTCGAGGACTCGCTCCACAAGTCTGGTCTCCATCCCAACCCTGGACTCCTGCAAGAGCTTTTTCGCCAGACCTGCCTTGAGCGCCTCTTGAATCCCGGTCATTCCAGCGTGGCCGGTGGCAAAGCTGTGGGCCCTCTCCACGAAGCCTGGCTCCCTCTCCTTAACGAACTTAAGGAACTCCTCGCGCGTGAAGCCTGGGCCCAGGAATACTAAGCCTTGTGAGACATCCAGTTGATGCAGCTTCTGCAGAATCTGGGAGAAGAAATCCTCCCTGGTGGGCTGTGTCTCGTACATCTTGCCTCCCCCCTTGGACCTGATCTCAGCTATCTGCCTTATGCCATATTGATGCATCTGGGCCACAAGGGCACCCTCGTCATCCAAGGACACAAGGGTTACCAGAGGTTGCGTAGTAGCCTCCACGGCCTCATCGATCCGGCGGAGCTGGGGCTCCCGCCACTCCTTCACAACCTCGAGAGAGATCCCCGGATCCACATTGAGAGTGTGATGAGAGCCCAGGTCCATACTCCCCTCCTCAATCAAGCCGTGGATTCGTAGGCGGTCAGCGAACTCATGGAACTCTACCCTCTGAACCCTGATGCCCAGCTTGAGACGGACCCTCTCGACCCTCTCAGGCCTGACCTTGTCTGTTTTGCGCTCCTCCCGCCGGAAGGTGGTAGCGCGAACAAGGTCCCCCGCCTCGACGAGGTTGCTGATGTGCCAGAGGTCGTCCAGGTTCTGGGGCAGGAGCTTAATAGAGCCCGTCCTCAGATCCCGCCTAAGGACCTTCACAAGGCCGACAAAGCCTAGGGAGCTATTTGTGGCTATCGAGAACCTACTGAACCACGCCGTACCCGATTAGCCTCCACCGACCGCCTATCCTCCTGCTGATAGCAGCCCGTTGGCCTGCCTCCACGGCCACGGGTATCTTGAGGGTCAGATCGGACTGGCTTCCCCGGGCGGAGGTGACTATACCGACCGTGGTCGCGGTCCCCACGCTGAGCATGAGGGGCTCATTGGTACGAATGTCGTCCACCTTCAGCTCCTCCTCCGTGCCGACAACCCTATCCAGCAGGTTGGTCTCCAAGGTGATCTTCTCCAGTACGGGGGGAAGGCTATCAGGCGCGCCCGCGACGCGACCCAGCATGGCATCGGACTTGGTCATGGCGGGGTCCAGCTGAGTCCCGATGGCGATGAGGCCACCCGGCATCACCTCCTTCCGGGACATTCCACCGGCCCGTAGGGAGACTATCTGCGTCAAGACGTCCTCCCACTGGGGCCTGCCAGATACCTCGACCTGACGCCCCGGTGTAACCTCGATCTCATCACCCACCTTCAACCGGCCTTGGAGGAGGCTGCCACCAATGACGCCTCCTACCAGGCCATCCGGGCTGGTTCCAGGCGTGTTGACGTCGAAGGAGCGGGCAACGTACATCCTGGGGGGGATCCCCTCCTCGAAGGTCTTGGCAGATATGTTGCGCTCAATCTCCATGATCAGGTAATCCACGTTGATGTTGTGATGGGCGGAGATGGGGACGATGGGCGCGTTCTCGGCAATGGTGCCCTTGACAAAGGCCTGTATCTCGTTGAAGTTCTTCCTGGCCTCGTCCTCGTCCACCAGGTCGACCTTGTTCTGCACCACGACGATCTTGTCGACGCCGATGATGCTGAGGGCCATCAGGTGCTCCTTCGTCTGGGGCTGGGGGCAACGCTCGTTAGCGGCGATCAGCAGCAGGGCGCCGTCCATGAGGGCCGCGCCTGACAGCATCGTCGCCATGAGGGTCTCATGACCAGGGGAGTCCACAAAGCTTACCGCCCGAAGGAACTCCCCCTTGGCGCCACAGTGAGGGCACTTCGGAGAGTTGGAGTATGCCTGGGGCTCATCACAGTCGGGACACTTGTAGAATGCCGTGTCAGCGTAACCGAGGCGTATCGATATGCCTCTCTTGATCTCCTCACTATGTCGATCCGTGTACTCTCCCGTGAGGAGCTGCGCTAGGGTCGTCTTGCCGTGGTCCACGTGGCCAATCAGGCCGATGTTAACCCTGGGCTGCTCGGGGACATTCACTCCTTCGTCACCTTCTCCTTGAAGGCGTCCTGGATGGACTTGGGGCCGTAGGTCACTATCTTGAGGTTGAGCTGCACCGTATCGGGGCCTACCGCATTCCCCCTCAGGGTCTTCCGGCGGCGCAAACCCCGCTTCTTTGGCCTGAAACCAGTGCCGCCTGAAACCAGAACTCTCTTCCTCCTAGGCCCCGGCAGGTCAGGCCGCATGGGAAAACCGTCCTTGTCTGAGCCCCCGGTCAGAAGCAGCTTGTAGCCGGGCAGGTCGAAGAAGATCCCGTCCACCTCGTCCCCCACTGTCTTGCCGATGAGGGCTCCCGCGTAGTGGCCCGACACCTCTCTGTTGTGGGACTTCCCGGTCTTGGGATCGCTGATGACAGCTCTGTACTCGGCCATGGCTGGTGACCGTTCTATGAGGGGGGCAATTAAAAGCTTATCGTCGGCAGCGAGCCAACCTCTCCGGCCGGATATCTGCCCCCAGGGCCGCGTTGCGAAACCATTCGAGCCCGAACTTGGCCCTCTCCTCGGGATTTCCGCAGCCGTTCTAATCGACGAACTGCTCTTCGCAGAGGCCGAGGACGGAGCAGTAGTCGCAGAAATCCACAAAGATCTTTTCCGCCGTTGAAGCGGGGATGTTCTCCGTGGCGTTCACCCTCCTGGCGAAAGCGACAAGGGCTTTCGTCGCCCGAGGCGTGTCGAAGTCATCATCCATGGCCTCGGTGAAGGCCCCCCTAAGCTCCTCGGCCTCCTTCAGCAAATCCTTGTCCTCTCCTGGGCCGCCCGCATCGGTAGCCTGCTCAACCTTGGCTATGGCGGCGGCCAGTTCGGAGTGTTCCTTCTGAGATGCCCGCAGGGCCTCCTCGCTGTAGTCCATCGTGTCGCGATAGTGGGTCTTCAGGATGAAGTAACGGAGGACCTCCCACTCGAAGCCCTTCAGGGCCTCCCGAATGGTGACGAAATTCCCCAAGGATTTTGACATGGGCGTTGAGTGGATGGTCATGAAGCCGTTGTGGAGCCAGTAGCGAGCGAAGTCTCCCTTTGCCATGACGTGGGCTATGAGTTCCTCGCTCTCATGGTGAGGGAATACAAGGTCCATGCCACCGCCGTGAAGGTCGAAGGTGGAGCCCAGGTACTCGGTGGCCATGACGTAGCATTGGACATGCCACCCGGGACGTCCCTGGCCCCAGGGGCTGGGCCAGGAGGGCTCTCCCTCCTTAGCCTCCTTCCACAGGGCGAAGTCAAGAGGCCCCATCTTCCTCGAGTCCTCAGGCAGCTCCTCCACCACCATGTCCTCCAAGGTGCGGCCGCTCAGGCCACCGAAGGAGTCCTCCGAGGCCCTCATGTAAACCTCCCCATCCAGCACGTATGCCTGGCCTTTATCCACCAACTCCTCAACGACGGCTATGATACCCTTCACGTGCTCCGTCACCCTCGGATAGTGATGAGCCCTCCGAATCTTCAGCCGATCCATGTCCTCAAGGAAAGCGTTGATGAACCTCTCCGCCAGCTCCAGAGGCGGGACGCCTTCCTGGAGAGCCCGGTTCGTGATGGAGTCCTCTATGTCGGTGAAGTTCTGCACGTGGACCGTCTTCAGTCCGATGAACTCCAAGTAGCGGCGGACAACGTCGAAGACGATGTAGGCCTTCGCATGGCCCAGGTGGGCGTAATCGTAGACCGTGGGACCGCATATGTACATGCGGACCTCCTCGTCGGCAGGCTGGAACTCCAACTGCTTTCGGGACTTGGTGTCGTAAATTCGAAGGCCCATCTGGAATACCTTCTGGTCCAACCACGGGGGCAGTCCTCTTAAACGTTACTTTGAAGGGAGGGAACGGGCCGAGGCAGGTTGTCAGAGGGCGCCTACCCTGCCGGCCTCGACGGAGAGAATTGGAGGCAGCGTGTCGGCCAGGGTCTTCCACGACTCACCCTCATCCCGACTGTAGAAGAGCTGTCCTGTCTTGGTGCCGACGTAAATCCCAACAGGTTCCTCCTGATCCGTGCGCATCNNGTAGGCCCCCTTCTGGGGCAACCCGTCAGCGAGTCGCTCCCATCTGCCACCAGAGTCGGTCGTCCTGTAAACCGCCATGGAAGCGTCGGGAGTCACGCGATTGAAGTCTCCCACTAGGGGCACGACGTACACCGTCCGCTGCTTATGGGGATGGGCAGCCATGGGGAATCCGAAGGTGGAGGAAAGTCCGTTCTCAATGGCCGTCCACGCCGAATCCCCCCTCCTCCTCCGGTACACGCCACAGTGATTCTGCTGGTATAGAATGGCTGGGTTGCCCGAGTCTCGCACCATCTTGTGGACACAGGAGCCAATCTGATCCTCCACTGTTTTCTTCTCAGGCAGGAAGTCCGCCCGAACCTCGCCGTTCATCACCCGCCAGGACTGACCGCCATCGTTGGTCCCCAGGACGCCCACCGCGGAGATCCCCACCACCATCCTCTTGGAGTCTCCAGGATAAGGTAGGATGGTATGAAGGCAGAGGCCCCCTGCCCCCGGCTGCCACTCCCCCCTATCGGGTCGATAGTTCATGCCGTCCACTGAGATCCACGTGTCGCCTTCGTCGTCGCTCCTGAAGAGACCCGCTGGCTCCACCCCTAGCCATACCTCGCTATCCAGGCCAGGCTCGATGTGCCATATGTTCTCCACGCTCAGCCCCGACTCTTTGGAGTAGTGGGGTCCCTCCTTCCCACGAACCCAACTCTCGCCAAAGTCTGTGGACCTCTGGACGATAGGGCCCCAGTGTCCTGTGATGACGCCGGCCCATATGGTCTTCCCGTCCCTCGGGTCCAGGAGGGCATGTTTGATGGTCCGACCCTCGAAATAGGGTCCCCTGGATTTCCAACTCCGCCTGTCGGCGGAGTGAAAGACGAACAGACCCTTGCGCGTTCCTAGGACGACAGCCGTTTCACCCTTCTTCACGTCGACCATCTTAACCACCTGCCACTGAGGGGAGGATGTGGACAGTATCGCCGGAACGTAGGGCGACTCCTTCCGGCTCCAGGTGCGCTACTGACTCCTCGTTGACGAAGACATGCACGAACTTTCGAACACGCCCCCGGTCGTCGAGAATCCTCTCGCCGATGCCTGGATAGCGGGCATTCAGCTTTGACAAGGCTTCCGCCAGTGTCCCTGCAGCTAGCTCCACGGAACCCTCGCCTCTCGAGAATTCGAGGAGAGCCCGGGGCAGTAGTACGCGCACTCTGGCCTCAACTGTCATGGAGTTCAGAGGATAAGCTTGCCTCCTTAAACGCTTTATTAGGTACGTTGAGCCTCGAGGCCCACGGACGCTCCACAAGTCCCCGTAGACCAGAATGAAGCGAGAAGGGTTTATATCATAATTGGTACATTTGTATCAATCATGTCTCTATATGAATTCCTCCGAGACACGCCAATAGCATCAAGCACCCTTTTCCCGGAGAAGCAGAGACGGGTCTTCTCTGCCATCATGAGAAAGGGCGCCTTGGAGGTTCTGGGGGTTCTGCTCTCCAATCCCCGGAGAGAGTTCACCGTGAGGGAGATCGCCAAGGCTGCCGGGATTCCGACTATGAGCTGCTCCCGTCTACTCCGCGAATTCCACCACCTTGGTCTAGTCAGGAGGCGAAAGATCGGTCCCTCATACGCCATCTCTCTGAACCCCGAGAGCTACTCCACACGCTTCCTCGTGAGGCTCATCGAGGCCTGTAGGTACGAGTAGGAACTGCACCTCAATCAACGACAGCATCCGGTGGCAGCTTCTCGGTGATGTCCATCAAAATCCGGGAATCGACGTCGTGGATTCCAAGGGGAATGAGCCGGTGATGGATAAAGGACCTCAGCCGCTCATTGTCCTCGGCCGCAACCTTCAGGAGAAGCCTCCTCTCGCCGCTCACGTGAAAGATGCCCGTCACGTTCTTGAGATCCATTAGCTCGCTGAGAATCCTGCCCTTGTCGACGGGATCTATGTTGCAGAAGACGAAGGCCTCTGAGCGGTAGCCAAGGGCCCTCTTGTCCACGCACGCATAATAACCCCTGATGATGCCCTTGGCCTCCATCCTACGTATTCTCTCGCGGACGGTGGACTCGGATCTTCGAAGCTTTCGCGCTATCTCCGCCACCGTGGCCCGAGCGTCCTTCTGGAGGATGTTGATGATCCTCCTATTCATCCCATCCACCGTCGCGCTGCTAGTTCCCGCCACGCAGGAGGAATGAACAATCACCCCTTAAAGACCGCGGATTCCACGGGTATCTCGGAAGCAATGCGTGCTCTTCCACGCGTGCGGCTTAAGTAGGACGAGTGGAGATTGTTTAGACAGGAGGTAAGACCTCATGGAAGATATGATCAAAATGCTGGCTAGCGCTCCTGAGGAAGAGCGCAGGAAATTGATGACGGACAGATTGAAGATGTTCGCTACAATGCCTGAGGATAGGCGCGTGGAGTCCATTGCCCAACTAATCACCGGCTTCAGCACGCTCAAGCCCAAGCAGAGGGAGGAGCTCATCAAGGGCAGAACCGTGATTCTGGCATCTCTCCCCGAGGCGGACCGCAGGGCAATTATGTCGTCTCGCATGAAGGCGGGGATGCAGGTGTCCAATGACATCCACGAGTCCGACATGCAGCTGACGGAGAAGGCGGTCCCACAGATGCCCGACGAACTCAGGCAGAACTTCATGAAGACCATGGAGGAGGTGAAGAAGGCTATGGGAGCGGCTCAGGTGGGCGAGCAATCTGCGGCCGCTGCAGGAGGGATTCCCAGGCATCACGACAGACCCATGGTCCTCAAGGGAATCTTCGGCAAGAAGTACGTCTGTACCGTCTGCGGTTACAGCACCCCAGCTAAGTAAGCCGACTGAGCAAGGCATCGATTGGGCCATCGCGGCGTCGAGACGCTGTGATGGCTGTCTCTCCACTTTTTCGAACCCATACTGCGTATGAAATCCACTATCGGTACCTAACGCTACTCTTCTACTCCCGACTCCCGCGGTCTCGCATGGCTCGCCCTCAGTCCTCATCCCGCAGGTGGGATGACTCGTCTCCGGGAGGACGATTGGCGGACTGCTCACGCAGGCCTGGATGGAAGCTGCTTCGGTCTAGCTTTTCCCCTTGGATGAGGCGTGAATACTAACTAGAGAGCCACAGGCATCGGAGATGACGACTCGCCGGGCTTGCACGAAGCCAATGATTGTACCGAAGAACTTACCTATGGCGAAGAACACCAGACCCATTCCGATGAAGTTCCACGGCTCCCGCAAGGCAGCCAGGATGTTAATGTCCAAGACAGTGGCCGATGCAGCAGTGGCATCGCCCCTCAGGTCTGCATCCCTCTTCTGCAGCTGAAGGTTCACGTGGAGTGGGACGACGAGGGGAACTGTCGTGGAAATCATGATGAGGGTTCCTAGGAGGAGAGGCGCGAACAACTTCCTGGGGAAGCGCTTCATAGCCTCCCTGGACCGGGCCTCAACATCGCCTTCATCCAGCTGGGAGACTGTCGGCTTGACGTCCTCCCTCGTGGCCTCAATAATCCTCGTCATCGTTGCCGGTAGGATGGAACCCATGCCTTTCAGGTTCACGACGATCACGCCCAGGGTGAGGCCTATGGCCACCATGACGAGGGCCATCCCGATGAATCGCATGTCTGGAATCAGCTTCCCCAGGAGGTCCATCATGAACTGTAGGTTTACAAGGGCCCCTCCGTCGGTGCCGGCTAGGCGCAGAACCTCCCACCGGATGAATATCAGGAGGGAAGCCGGGACGAACAGGAGCAGAAGGGTCAGGACACCGCCACCTGCTAGGTAGCCTGCAACCCTGTCGGGCCATAGGGGCTGCTCCAAGGGCGTGACCTCGGCGCCAGCTATGTTGGACCCCATACGCAGAATCAATTCACGCTGATCCCTCAGGGCCTGGATTATCAGAAGCAGCCAATAGGTGATGCCCGCCAGGAGGGTCACAATTCCCGTCACGGCCATTACAGGGAACACCGCCGTGGTCCAGGCGAGCTGTCTAGCCATGGCGGGGTCCGCGGATCCCGCCATCAAGCTCGACCTTGCCATCGCTCCTAGGAGGCCCACGGGATAGCTGGCCGAGAGGACGATGATAAAGCCAGCGATGAGGAGGGCGAGGGGCAATCGAGGGAGGCTAGGAGGCGGGATGTTCTCCATCTCCCCTGCTTTACCGGAAGCCAGGGGTCCCATGAGCCTCGGAAGAATGCGGGCTTGAAGTCTAAGATTGTAGACTATCGTTGCCAGGCTGAGCCCTATGCCAAGGACGATGAAGGAGAGGGCCCCGGGTCGCTGAGGAGTCCGGAGCACCTCCACGAAGGCGGCCCAGGAGGGGGAGGTGAACCCGGCGAAGGTCACGTTCAGGATGCCGGCCGCTGCCAGCCCCCCGGTCAGGGCGAAGATGAAGTTGACAGTCACGAGAATGAGGCCCACAAACAGGAGCTTGGGGAATATCCTCGCTGACCTTATCTCGGGCGGCATCGGCACCTTGATGTCCGGGAAGGCCGTCGAGTAGGCGCCCATCGCCTCCCTTCCGGCTCCCTTGAGGTTCACGATGATGATGATGATGGACATGCCAATGCCGAAGGTCAGGAGTCCGAGGCCAACGAAGTTCCAAGCGGGGGTGATGATCCTCAGGATGTCCTCGATCTGCCTCGCTTGGAGGTACTCCGAAGTGTCGGTTGCCCCGCTCACCTCGAGAGTGTGGATCGTCTGCAGGGCTGTTGACTCCCAAATCCCAAGCCCAAAGGCGGATATCACGATGAGGATTCCGACGAGAAGGTAGAGGTTGAAGCGTCGAGCGGTTCGTATGAGCCGTGGGGATACCTCTGCCGGTAGCATCTCGATCACTCCGAGTTAGAATCTCCTCATCTTAGATCTTTGGCCGTGGATTCCCGCGATTCCACGACCTCGCAATCTCTGAAACCGCGGCCTCCGTGGGACGGGTTGCCCCTCGGTCCCGATGCAACCTCTACTCGACGCCTTCCGTTCTCGGGATGTCTCCTCCAGTATGTCATCCAAGGGCTCGATGTCATCGTGGATACTCCGACCAGCCGGAGACCACTCCTCGTGGCACCAGCGGGTCAATCCATGAACTCCGCAGGAGCTCAAGCGAGATCAGGGTTATGAAAGGAGCCTCAAACCCTTGTCCACAAGGCTTAAGTCGCCCATGACCTCATCCCGCCTCTGGCGGAGGGTATAGATTGGCGGAGGAAGCCCCAAATCATGGCAGCATAGTTCACGTTGAGATACCCTGCAGGGCCACTTAACGTGCGAAGGAGTTCTACGGGAAGCTCTTCGGCTGGGAGTTCAAAGACGTGCCTGAGATGAACTATACCCTCTTTGAGACCGGAAGGACGCCTGGAGGCGGAATCTACACACCCACAGAGTTCGATTCGGGTGGCGTGTTGAACTACATCCTGGTCGACTCCATCGATGAAACTTCGAGGGGAATCGAGGCGGCCGGTGGCTCAATCGTGGTGCCAAAGACAGAGATTTCGAACGCTGGCTGGTTCGCTGTCTTCAAGGATCCTGACGGCACCCTGATGGCGATCTACAGGGGCGATCCGGAGCAGGAGGTGTAGATGGCTATGTCCGTAGAGGTTAGGTACAGACATCCGAATTCACGGGGGATACCATGAGTCTATCAATTACGTGGGGATTCGTGGCGGGATTTGTCGCAACAATTGTAATGACGGTCATCATGTTGCCACTTATGAGGATGGGACCGTCAATCATGGCAATGGTTGCCTCAAGAGCGATGGGAGGAGAGCCCGGAGACAGTCGAAACATGATGGGAGGGATAATCTTCCACCTGATCTACGGGACCCTCATGGGAGGCATCTTTGCGTGGGGTTCCGACGCCCTCATCACGATCGTCAATCCCCTAGTCAACGGGCTGCTCTTCGGGATCCTCCTTTTCATCATAATGGTGGTCATCGTCATGCCTCTAGCTAGGGCTCCCATGCCTCCCATGATGATGGCGGGGATCTTCCTCACTATTCACCTGATCTATGGCGCCGTCTTGGGGAGCGTCGCCGCTTGGCTGTCTGGAATGGCAATCCTCTAGGAGAGCACAACTGCCGGGAGCCTACCCCGTTACGCCCCACATAGTCCGAGGCGGAGTCCCGTGGGGGAACGCCAGTTCAGGCCCCCACCATCACAATGCGCCAGGCGGCGTTCACGAGGGCCATGTGGGTGAAGGCCTGGGGGAAGTTACCCAGGAAAGTCCTCGTCTTCGGGTCCACCATCTCGGCAAAGAGACCGAGGTGGTTGGCATAGGAGGTGAGTTCCTCGAACAGCGCTATGGCCTCCTCCAGCCTTCCAGCGTCGGCAAGACCTTCCACCATCCAGAAGCTCAGCATGAGAAACGCCCCCTCGACCGGCCCGTCCTCCTTGAATCTCCTAACCAAGACACCGTCCCCCAGATCCCTCCGAATCCTTTCCAGAGTCCCTTCAAAGAGGGGGTTTGCCCCCCTGAGGAAGCCAACCAACGGGGTAATCAAAAGGCTCCCATCAACCTCCTTTCCACCATAGAACTGTACGAAGGAGCCCAGCTCCTTATCAAAGCCCTCCGTCAGCGCCCTATTGTATATCCGGTCGCGGACCTCGGCCCACATCTCCGCCCTTCGCCTGTTGCCCCAGCGCCGGGCGATTTTGACCGCCCTGTCCATTGCCACCCACGCCATGATATGGGAGTAGACATACCTCCTCTCCATTTCCCGCCGCTCCCATATCCCGCTGTCAGGGCGCTCCCAGTTGGCCGCCACGAAGTTGGCAATGGACTCTACTGTCCGCCATATATCGTCATTCATGTCCTCTGGCCTGTGGTAGCTGAAGTGGAGTGCATCGATGACGGAGCCGTAGACGTCCAACTGGAACTGGCTGTAGGCTGCGTTGCCAGATCTCACCGGAGCGGCCCCCTCGTAGCCCATGAGATGAGGGAGCACGTCCTCCTTCAGTTCCGCGTCTCCCTCGACGCCATACATGATCTGAAGGCTCTCTAGGTCGAGAGTGTGGCCCCTGAGCCTACGGATTATCCAGTGACGGTACATGCGCTCCTCCCTCGTGTACCCACATCGATGAAAGGCTGATAGGACATAGGCGGAGTCCCGTAGCCAGGAGAACCGGTAGTCCCAGTTCTTCTGGCCTCTGGGAACTTCCGGCAGGGAGGTTGTCGGCGCGGCGACGATGGCGCCTGTGGGCTCGTAGACCATCAGCTTGAGGACGAGCATCGAGCGCCTCACCAGAGGCGCCCAGCGGCCGTCATAAGCGCAGCGATCGATCCAGCCCCTCCAGTAGGCCAGAGTTTTCTCAAGCTTCTCCGATGGCCTGAACTCATCTACCGGCCGCAGGTAGTCATCGTTCCATCGAAGGACCATCCACCTCTCGTCCCCCGACACCATGGGTTCCCTAGCGGTGCACACACCCCCGTCCTGTTGGAGCCGAAAGTCCGTGGCAAGGCTCAGCCACTCCTTGGAGCCACGGGCCAAACAGCCCTCTTCGTCAGCACGCATCTCGCTGCGTTCCAGCCCGTACATGAAGCGGGGCTCGTAGTGGACATCCGCCACTACGCTCCCATCGAGACACCTCAGCCGGCGGTGCACTTCGTGAAAGGCCTCCACGTCCTCATTCTTGAGGTAGCATGGCATGTAGTCCACGACCTCCAAGGAGCCGCCCCTGGTCTTCAGTAACGAACGGAGAACATTGGTGTCCTCTACGTAGGACTGCTCAGCCTTATGCCTCCCCTTGATGGAAACAGTGAACCTGCCCCCCACCTGAGGGTCTAGAATGGCGGCGAAGACACTGGCGGAATCGAATCGAGGAAAGCAGAGCCAGTCGATGCTGCCGTGCCTGGAAACAAGGGCTGCGGAGTTCAGGTCTCCTATAAGGCCATAATCCGCAATCGTCTGGAAGCCGTATTTCCTGCTCTTCATACCTCAGCGGAAAGAGGGGAGCTGTGGGATAAAAAGGGCGCGTCGTGGGTATCTGTCGGATGAACGAGAAGATTCTGGGGTTTCAGGCGCTCCCCGTACACGAGAACATGCGAGGCGAAGGGATTTGAGTCGCCACTGATGATGATGCATCGAGCGAGTCATATCACTGGTCGGGAGAACCTTCCATAATGCCCTGCAGGAGGAGTAGGAGGGCCCGGCCCATGAGAGAATGAAGGGAGGTTTAAGGTTTGGTGCCACATGATAAGAAGGTAAGGGCCCATAGATCAGTGGAAGATCGCCGCCTTCGCAAGGCGGAGGTCGCGGGTTCGAGTC